>ERZ890953.133-NODE-133-length-43959-cov-6.849900_pt1 | contig 43959 bp, 39 predicted proteins | sample MGYA00521264_ERZ890953 | MGnify/ENA primary metagenome ERZ890953 (study PRJEB32303, sample SAMEA104408629) | aquatic metagenome | biome: Brackish water; feature: Chemocline; material: water | place: Baltic Sea | collected 2014-10-26T21:54:00 | depth 200 m ...
ATGCAGGAAAAAAAGTTGCTGTTATTACAAAGTTACACCCATTAAGAAGCCACTCCGGTGCGGCACAAGGTGGAATTAATGCAGCTTTTAGTGATGAAGACAGTATTGAATTACATGAGTTTGACACAGTAAAAGGTTCTGATTATTTAGCAGATCAAGATACAGTAGAGTTTATGTGTAAAAATGCTCCAGAGACTATTCGCTGGGCAGAGAGAATGGGTGCAGCATTTAGCCGTCAAGAAAACGGTAAAATTGCACAACGTCCATTTGGTGGTCAATCTTCTCCTCGTGCATGTTATGCAAAAGATAGAACTGGTTTAACTCTTTTACAAACTATTTATGAACAAGCACACCGTGCAGGTGTTAAGTTTTGGGATGAGTGGTATGCAGCAGATATTATCTATAAAGATGGTAAGGTTTCTGGTGTTATAGCTTTTAATATTCGTGATATGCAAACTGTTATTTTTAATGCAAAATCTGTAATGTTTGCTACTGGTGGATATGCAAGAGCATTTAAAATCAACTCAAATGCACATGCAAATACAGGTGATGGTCTTTCAATCGTTGCTCGTCATGGTCTTCCTCTTGAAGATATGGAATTTGTACAATTTCACCCATCTGGATTATCTGGAAATGGTGTTTTAATTTCTGAAGCTGCACGTGGTGAGGGTGGACGTCTTTTTAACTCTAAGGGTGAAAGATTTATGGAGAAATATGCTCCACATGCATTAGAATTAGCATCTCGCGATGTTGTTTCTCGTGCAATTATCAATGAAATTAGAGAAGGTCGTGGTGTTGGACCAAGACAGGATGCTGTGTATCTAGATGTAACACATCTTGGTAAAGAGCTTATTATGGATAGACTTCCAGAGCTTCGTGATTTAGCTATCACATTCTTAGGTCTTGATATGATTAAAGAACCTATTCTCATTTCTGCAACTGCGCACTACTCTATGGGTGGTATACCAGTAAATGTAGATGGTAATGTTCGTAAAAGCAACAATGAACTGGTAGAAGGATTTTATGCTGCTGGTGAGTGTTCATGTGTATCTGTTCACGGAGCTAACCGTCTTGGTGCAAACTCTGTTCTTGAAGCACTTCTTTTTGGTCGTTATGTTGGTAAAACAATGGTTAAAGAAGTTGATGGTATTGAACTGCGTCCTGCTACACAAGAGGATGCAAAAACAGCACTCGAAGAAATTAACTGGTTCTTGACTAACAATGGCGATGAAACTGTTCCTGATTTAAGAGAAGAGTTACAACAGAGTATGACCACTAATGCTGGTGCATTTAGAACTAAAGAGTCTTTAGAAATCGTTGTTGCAAAAGTTATTGAACTCAGAAAAAGATTTAAAAATATTCGTATCAAAGATAAATCAAAAGTATTTAATACTGAACTACAAGAAGCTATAGAGTTCGGTCATATGCTTGATTACTCTAAATTTATAGTAGAGAGTGCTATTGCTAGAAATGAGAGTCGTGGGGCACACTTTAGAGAAGACTTTGACAAACGTGATGATGAGAACTTCTTGAAACACACAATGGCTTACATGAGTGATGATGGTGATATTACACTTGATTACATGGATGTAGTTCTTGGTAAACATAAACTTCAAGATAGAAACTACTAAGGAGAATTCATGAGTACAAATACAATTACAACACAAAAAGTAAATTTTAAAGTATTTCGTTTTAATGCTGATGAGGATTATCTTCCATATTATGAAGATTACAACATGGAAGTAACTTCAGAAGAAGTTGTGTTAGATATTTTAAATAGAATAAAATGGGATCACGATGGTAGTTTTTCATACAGAAGAAGCTGTCGTCATGGTATCTGTGGGGCATGTGCCATTAAAGTAAATGGTCGTTCTACACTTGCATGTAAAGAGAGCATGAAGGATATGGTTGACCTTTTTGGTAGTGAACTAATTATTGAACCACTTAGCAAAAAACGTGCAGTTAAAGACATGATTATTGACAAAGGTGATTTTTGGGAAAAACACGATGCCATTCACCCTTACCTTATCTCTGATGTTCATGAAAATCCAGAGCATGAACATATTGTTACACCAGCTGAAGCTGAAGAGTTAAATGATGCTGACTTATGTATTCAATGTGGAGCTTGTCACTATGCTTGTCCAGTTGTAGAAATCAATGAAGATTTCTTTGGCCCAGCAGCATTTGCTAAAGCATACCGTTTTGAAGCTGATGTTCGTGATGATGCACACGATGAAAGACTTCAAGAACTTCACCAAGAAAAACAAGGTCTTTGGGACTGTGTAAAATGTTTTGAATGTGCTGAAGCTTGTCCAAAAGATGTAAACCCAATCGATAAAATCACTAAACTACACCAGATGCTATTTCAAGAAGGTGTTGCAACTTCAAATGTAGCAACTCGTCATGCTGTTGGTTTTAAACATTCAATTGCTAAAAATGGTGTACTCGATGAGGGTGGTATGGTTCTTTACTCTGAGCGTGCTGCAGTTGTTAAGCATATTCCGCTTGCACTTAAAATGTTTAGAAAAGGAAAAATTGTTCCACCATGGGGCATAACAAAATCAGAAAATCTTGATGAGATTCAAAAACTTGTAAAATCATCATCAACTGCAAAGTTTTAGAGTTTAAGGATAAATAATGGAAAAATTAAAATACGCACTTTTTACTGGATGTACTGCTAAACAGAGTACACCAGAACAAATGATGTCTACTTTGGCAGTTGCAGATAAATTAGGCATTGAACTTGTAGAACTCACAGAAGCTTCATGTTGTGGAGCTTCTCACCTACAAGATTATGATGACTTTTTATCTTTAGTTCTCAATGCTAGAAATATAGCTTATGCAGAAAAACATGGTCTTACAATGGTTACTATCTGTAATACTTGTCAGCTCAATACTGCTATGACTAAACACCGTTTAGATAACAATGAAGAGCTAAAAGCAAGAGTAAACGAGAAACTAGGTGAAGTTGGTCTTAACTACAAAGGAACTTCACAAATTACTCACTTTTTATATGCAATTATCGATGATATTGGTCTTGATAAAGTTAAAGAGATGGTAGTGACTCCACTAAGTCAATTTAACATTGCTCCTTTTTATGGTTGTCACAATATTCGCCCCTCAGAGCTTCAAAATGAGACTCATAAAACAGCTGAAAATCCATATAACCCTCGTTCACTTGATGATTTAATTATTGCTTGTGGTGGTACAAGTGTTGATTATGAAGAAAAAAATAAATGTTGTGGTTTCCATGTTGAACTTCAAGCACCTCATACATCAGCAGTTTTAGCTGGTAATGCAGTTGCTGGAGCAATGGATGGAAATGCAGACTGGATGGTTACACCCTGTCCTCTTTGTCATTTAAAACTTGACACTCAAACAGATCATCTCTCAGCAGCTATTGGTCGTGATGTTGCACTTCCTGTTTTACATATGCAACAGATGTTAGGACTTGCTCTTGGCTGTTCTAAAGAAGAACTTGGTCTACAACATCATGTAGAAAAAGTAGACTTCGTTTAAACTTTTTAAATACTCTTTCAATTCTCAAGCACTTAGCTTGAGAAAACTCACGATAATCTCTTAACTTGGAAATAAAATGTCAAACTCAATAGAAATAATATCATGGAATGTTAATGGAATACGTGCTGTATCAACAAAAGAAGCTTTAAAATGGATTGATGAAAGAGAAACGGACATCTTATGTTTACAAGAGATAAAAGCTCTTGAAAGTCAAATCCCTGATGACTTGTTTGAAAAAAAGTATGAAGAGAGATTTGTGAATTCTGCACAAAAAAAAGGCTATAGTGGAACAACAACTTTTACAGACATTAAATGTGATCAACACTCATTTGCTGGAGACATAGATACTCTTGATGAAGGTAGAATCGTAGAAACACATTTTGATGATATCGTTCTTTTTAATGTTTATTTTCCAAATGGGCAAAAAAATGATGAACGATTAGAGTATAAAATGAAGTTTTATGATGACTTTTTAGCCCACTGTGAAAGTTTAAGAGAAGATGGTAAAAGTATTATTATTTGTGGTGATGTAAATACTGCGCATAAAGATATTGACCTTAAAAATCCTAAAGCCAATTCCAAAAAATCAGGCTTTTTACCAATAGAGTGTGCTTGGATAGATAAACTCCTAGATCATGGATATATTGACACTTTTAGATATGTAAATGGTAATGAAGATGATAGATACAGTTGGTGGTCCTATCGTTCTAATGCAAGACTAAATAATGTAGGCTGGAGAATTGATTATTTTTTTATCAGTGAAGATTTGTGTGAAAATTTAGAAGATGCTTTTATTTTAGACTATATAACTGGTTCAGATCATTGTCCAGTAGGAATTAAAATCAGTTTATAAATTTTATAATTGCACTAAATACTTAAAGAAATTTCAAGTGACTCAAAAGTTTATAGTGTTATAATCAAACTATATTAGAACATATAATTGAATAAAGGGATGTAATCTTGAAAAAAAATAGTATCGACAAAATTCCAGCACGGCTAGACTTAACACAAAGTGTAACAGGTCTTATCTTAGCCATTTTTATTATGGGACATATCCTCTTTGAAGCCTCAATTCTTATTTCAAACGAGATGATGTATAAAGTAACTTTAATGTTTGAAGGCTATTATTTTTTTGGTGAACGCTATCCTGGAATCATTTCTTTTTTAGCAGGTGCTATTTTTATTATTTTTATCGTTCATGCAGCAACTGCCATGAGAAAATTTCCATCAGACTATAAAAAATACAAAATTATGAAAAATCATATGATTAGTATGAAACATGAAGATACCTCATTGTGGATGTTACAAGTTATTACTGGATTTATCATGTTTTTTATTGGTTCCGTTCACTTATACATTATGATGTCACAGCCAGCCAATATTGGTCCATATGCCAGTTCAAGTAGAATTGTTGATGAATTTATGGGTCCTCTATATCTTCTACTTCTTATCTCCGTTATCTCTCATGCTTTTGTTGGTTTATATCGTCTTGCATTAAAATGGGGCTTTATGGAAGGAAAACACACAAAAGTATCTCGAAAACGATTTAAACTTATCATGAAATTCATGATTGTTTCCTACATGATAATTGGTCTATTTTCTTTAGCAAAATATACTTATATTGGTTACAACCACGATTTTTCTGATGGTGTTGAATACCAATCAAAAACTATAATATTTGAGGAACACCAATGAAAGTAATATATACAGATGTTCTCGTTATCGGTGGTGGTCTCGCAGGTTTGCGTGTTGCAACTGGAGTAAAAGAGAGAGGTCATAGTACTATAGTCCTCAGTCTTGTTCCACCAAAACGTTCACACTCAGCAGCTGCACAAGGTGGTATGCAAGCATCTTTAGCTAACTCTAAAATGGGTGAAGGTGATAATGAAGATGTTCATTTTTCTGATACTATTAAAGGAAGTGACTGGGGAGCTGACCAAGAAGTAGTACGTATGTTTGTACACTGTGCACCAAAAGCTATTCGTCAACTTGCCCAATGGGGTGTTCCTTGGAGTAGAGTACAACAAGGAGACCATACTTCTATTATTAATGCCAAAAAAGTAATCATATCAGAAAAAAAAGAAGCACATGGTCTTATTACTGCTCGTGATTTTGGTGGAACAAAAAAATGGCGAACTTGTTACACCTCCGATGGTACAGGTCACTCAATGCTATATGCCATGGATAATAAAGCACAACAAGACAAAGTTGAAGTGCATGAAAGACTAGAAGCCATCTCCCTTATCCATGAGAATGGTCAATGTTTTGGTGCAGTCGCTCGTAACTTAATGAATGGTGAACTTGTTGCTTATATTGCAAAAGCAACTACAATTGCTACCGGAGGATATGGTCGAATTTATAGTGTTTCAACAAATGCTATTATTTGTCAAGGTATTGGTCAAGCAATTGCACTTGAGACTGGTGTAGCCACACTAGGAAATATGGAAGCTATTCAGTTTCACCCAACAGCTATTGTACCGGTTGGAATTCTTACAACAGAAGGGTGTCGCGGTGATGGTGGACTTTTACTTGACAAAGATGGTTATCGTTTTATGCCTGATTATGAACCAGATAAAAAAGAGCTCGCTTCTCGTGATGTTGTAAGTCGTAGAATGACAGAACACATAAGAAAAGGCAAGGGAGTAAAAAGTCGTTATGGTGATCACTTATGGCTCGATATCACTATACTCGGTCGTGAACATATTGAAAAAAATTTACGTGAAGTAAAAGAGATTTGTGAAAACTTTTTAGGAATAGACCCTGCTGAAGAGTGGATTCCTGTTCGCCCTACTCAACACTACTCTATGGGTGGCATTCGTACAAAATATACCGGAGAATCTCAAACTATGAAAGGTTTGTACTCTTCTGGTGAAGCAGCTTGTTGGGATATGCATGGCTTTAATCGTTTGGGTGGAAATTCGGTTAGTGAAACGGTTGTCTCTGGAATGCTTGTTGCAGAGTATATCAGTGATTTTATAGAGTCTCCAAGAAGTGCCATGAATATTCACTCAACTACAATAGAGCGATTTCTAAAAAAAGAGCAAGATAAATTGAATGCACTTCTAAAAAGAGAGCAAGGAGAAGATGCTTATGTACTTCGTCGCCGTATGGAAGAGATTATGATGGATAAAGTTGGAATCTTCCGAAACGGACAAGATTTACAAGAAGCAGTTATTGAACTCGAAGAGTTACACAAACGCTCTAAAAATATAGCAGTTTTTCGTTCAAAATCTCGCGCGGCAAATCCTGCTTTAGTCAATGCATATAGAACACAAAAAATGATAAAAATTGCCCTAACAGTAGCCTATGGAGCACTTTTACGTGAAGAGAGTCGTGGTGCACACTCTCGTGAAGACTTTCCAAAGCGTGATGATAAAAACTGGCTAAAACGTACCATCATGACATGGAGTGATGAAGAATCAACTATGCCTGATGTAAGCTATGAGGATATTAAAATTTCAAACATGGAAATACCTCCAGGATTTCGCGGATATGGTCAAGACTTAACAGATCATCATCCTGAGACTAAAATCAGACAATCTATGGTTGATATGATGACACAAAAGCTCGAAGCTGAGGGTGCCGATCGTTTTGAAATTCAAAATGCCCTTATGCCGTATCTTGATAAATTACCTAAAAAATACCGCGGAATAAATGAAAGACTAGGAGAAAATATATGAGCCAAGAGATTAAAAAAGGAAGAATCCTAAAAGTCAGCATACTTCGTTTTGATCCACACGATCCAGAAGATTTTCCACATATGGAAACTTTTGAAATAGAAGAAGCTGATGGTATGACAATTTACATAGTTTTAAATATGATAAGAGAACATCATGATAATTCACTAAAATTTGATTTTGTATGTCGTGCAGGTATTTGTGGAAGTTGTTCTATGCTTGTAAATGGTCGTCCTATGTTAGCATGTCGTACATTAACAAAAAAGCTCGATAATCATTTTACTCTAGCACCACTTCCTCTTTTTGAACTTATTGGTGATTTATCTATTTATACAGGTAACTGGATGCGAGGACTCAATACTAGACTTGAGACATGGATACATGATAAAGAAGAGGAACTCAATGTTGATAAACTTGAAAAAAGAATGGAACCTGCTTTAGCTGATGAAATTTATGAACTCGATAGATGTATAGAATGTGGATGTTGTGTTGCAGGATGTGGAACTATCCAAATGAATGAAAATTTTGTAGGAGCAGTTGGACTCAACAAAATAGCAAGATATCAGCTTGATCCTAGAGACAAAAGAAGTGATGAAGATTATTATAATATTGTTGGTGATGAAGATGGTGTTTTTGGATGTATGACTCTACTTGGATGTGAAGATGTATGTCCAAAAGATTTACCCTTACAAAGCAAAATCGCTTATCTTAGACGAATGATGATTAAAACAGCAATGTAATAACCCTGATTTATATGATAGTTCTTTGGAAATTATAGTACACTTGAAATGTATCAGTATTTTATTATAATATTTTTAGTATAATCAGCACAATTTTAACAAGGAATTACCATGAGTTTTTTAAAAGAGTTCGATAGTGAAATATTTGATTTATGTGAGAAAGAGTTAGAACGTCAAACTGACCATTTAGAGATGATAGCAAGTGAAAACTTCACACTTCCAGCAGTAATGGAAGCAATGGGAAGTGTTTTTACTAACAAATATGCTGAGGGTTACCCAGCAAAACGCTATTATGGTGGTTGTGAATATGCTGATGGTGTTGAACAATTAGCAATTGATAGAGCTTGTGAACTTTTTGGATGTAACTATGCAAATGTGCAACCACACTCGGGAAGTCAAGCAAACGGTGCTGTTTATGCTGCACTTTTACAAGCTGGTGATAAACTTTTAGGTATGGATTTAAGCCATGGTGGTCACCTTACACATGGTTCTAAACCTAGTTTTTCTGGTAAGAACTACCACTCATTTACTTATGGTGTTGAGCTTGATGGTCGTATTAATTATGATAGAGTCTTAGATATTGCTAAAATTACACAACCAAAAATTATTGTTTGTGGAGCTTCTGCTTATGCTCGTGAAATAGACTTTAAACGTTTTCGTGAAATTGCAGATGAAGTAGGAGCAATCCTTTTTGCAGATATTGCACATATTGCTGGACTTGTTGCTGCCAACGAGCACCCTAGCCCATTCCCTTATGCTCATGTTGTTACAACAACTACACATAAAACACTTGCTGGACCGCGTGGTGGTATGATTATGACAAACGATGAAGATATTGCAAAAAAAATTAACTCTGCAATCTTCCCAGCTCTGCAAGGTGGACCTTTAGTTCATGTTATTGCAGCTAAAGCTGTTGGTTTTAAACACAATCTAAGTCCTGCTTGGAAAGATTATGCAAAACAGGTAAAAGCAAATGCTAAAGTACTTGGCGAAGTAATGATGAAACGTGGCTATGATGTAGTGAGTGGTGGAACGGACAACCACCTTATTCTTGTCTCTTTTGTAGGAAAAGAAATCTCTGGTAGAGATGCTGATGCTGCTCTTGGAAATGCTGGTATAACAATCAACAAAAACACAGTTCCAGGTGAGACAAGAAGTCCTTTTGTAACTTCTGGTATTAGAGTTGGTAGCCCTGCACTGACAAGTCGAGGAATGAAAGAGAAAGAGTTTGAAATTATTGCACATAAGATGGCAGATGTTTTAGATGATATTAACAACACTGAACTTCAAGCTAGTATCAAAGAGGAGTTAAAAACTTTAGCTCAAAACTTTGTAATTTATAATCAGTCAACTTATTAAGGCTTAATATGACAGCAATGGATTTAAAGCTTATTAAAATGGTGAGTGATCATTATTGGGAAAAGAGGGATACTGTCGTTAATAAACTCACTTTTAAAGGGCGTACTTTTTACAATAAATTTGAAAAAGTTGATGCTCCTTTAAACCAATCTGTCATTAATAAGCACCTCAAAGGTGAAATTACAGTTGCTCACTCTATTGTCAACTCTCGTGAAAAAGTTGAAAACATTGTAATTGACTACAATGGAAGAGACCCTGAACGTTTTTACCATAAAACACAACTCCTCTTACGTGAAGAGGGGTATATAAACTTTACAGCCTACAAAACAAAAACTGAAGGTCATCTTCATGTTTACATTCATAAAGGGCATACTACACTACAAGAAGCCATCCAACTTGGTAAAATGATCAGTATGAAGCTAGCAGCCAAACAGCCAAAACAGTGGAGAATGTTCCCTAATGCTGATATGCCAAATGAGTACAATATCCTTACTCTTCCTTATGAAGTATATGCAAAGGAACGTGGAGCATCTTGGTCAAAACACATGTAAGAACCATAAAAAATGCCAACTGCTTGGTATTTTTAGGTTCAAATCAAAGGAGTTGCACAAAGCATCGACTGTGAAGTTTATGCAAAGTTGTAACATAAGCAAAATTTAGATATCATAAAACAAATAAAACTTTGAGGTAAGATTATGGAAGATAAAAACGAATTAAATGATATTATACTAAACAAAGGTAATTCTGCGAGTTCAAATAAAAAAATTGTTTTGGCTGTTGCAACACTTAGTGTTATATTAGTCATCGTAGTTATGCTCATGAATTCCCTTAGTTCTAGTGGGACTGAAAACTTACCTCAAGCAGTTTTACCACCAGAACCAGAGGCTAAAAGTATAAATACCAATTCTGATGAACCACTTTTTGAAGATGTCCAAGTTGTTGAAGAAGAGACAACAAGCGATGAAGAAAATCTTGATAAAATAGCTCAAAAATTAAAACAAGAGAGCCAGAAAGAGTTAACCAAAGAAGAAAAGGTAGTAATCACACCTCAAGCTAAAAAACAGATAGTTAAAAAAGAGGTTCATACACCAAAAACTCCTGTAAAAACTAAAGTTACACAAACAGGACAGTATTATATACAAGTAGGTTCTTTCTCAAAATATGAGCCCAATAAAAAATTCTTAAAGTCAATTACAGACCTTGGATTTAATTATAAATATCATAAAATAAACAATTTAAACAAAGTACTTATCGGTCCTTTTAATACATCAACTAAAGCAAAAGATGCAAGACGTAAAATTCGTGCTAAAATTGAACCAGGTGCTTTTTTAGTAAAATTATAAAACAAGGCAAAAATTGATATATTCAAAACAATTTACACTAGACCAATTAGCACCAATAGCTGTATATTCCAAAATAAAAAAACTCTATAAAGATGAGATAACTTATCTTTTTGAGAGTGCAAATCAAAGCGAAGGAAACTATAGTTTTATTTGTATAGGTGCAAGAGAAAGACTTCAGTATATAAACGAACAAACAATCTATACTGATGCAGAGGCTAAAGTTCACACGAACGATGACACTCCATTTGTATTTTTGAAAAATTACTATAAAAATATAGATACTTCTGTTTATAGAAAAGCCACTAAAGAACTTAAAGTTGCTTATGTTGATGGGTTCATTGGTTATATTGGTTATGACATGGTGAAAGTCTTTGAGCCTAAACTTGGTTCAAGTATGGATAGCTTAAAAGATGAGTTACACACTCCAGATCTTGATCTTATTCTTCCTAAAATGATTTTAATTTATTCTCATAAAAACCATAAAATTACATTAGTTTCTACCCTTAAAAATTTCAGTGAACAATTTAATAATATTGAAAATGATTTGAAAGGCTCATATACTTATAAGCATCGAGTTTACAATGAAGGAACTGATAAAGGTTCATTCGCACATACAAAAGAAAAGTTTTTTAACATGATTGACAAATCAAAAGCTATGATTAAAAGTGGTGATGTGTTCCAAATCCTTATGACCAACCGTTTTACACGAAATATTAAGGTTGACCCTTTTAGTTTTTACCGCATTTTACGTACTAAAAACCCTTCACCGTATATGTTTTTAATGGAGTATGAAGATTTTAATATTGTTGGTTCTTCTCCAGAAGTAATGGTAAGACTTACAGATGGAGAACTTCTTCTTCGTCCTATTGCAGGAACTAGAAAACGTGGAGCAACACGAGAAAGAGATAAAGAGTTAGAAGAAGAATTATTGGCTGACCCTAAAGAGCTTGCTGAGCACTTAATGCTTATAGATTTAGGAAGAAATGATGTTGGACGTGTTGCAAAAACTGGAACTGTAAAAGTCAATGACATGATGCATATTGAACGCTTTTCTCATGTTATGCATATTGTTTCTGATGTGGTTGCAGAATTAGATGATGACAAAGATATGTTTGACCTTTTTATGGCAACTTTTACAGCTGGAACAATGACAGGAGCACCAAAAATTCGTGCAATGGAACTAATAGCAGAGTATGAAGGTCTGAAGCGTGGATTTTATAGTGGAAGTATAGGTTACTTTGGGTTTGATGGGAATATGGATAGTGCCATTACTATTAGAACAGCTATGGTTACAAAAGATAAAGTTGTTCTTCAAGCGGGTGCGGGGATAGTTGCTGATAGTGTTAAAGAGTTAGAATACTTAGAAGTTGAAAACAAATTAGGTGCTCTCATCCACTCCCTTGAAGATTTAGATAAAAAGTAATGAAAAAAATTTTCTCTATTTTTGGTGACCCCGTGTCACACTCTCGCTCACCACTGATGCATAACTCTGTCTTTAAACATTTAAATTACAATGCTTGCTATACAAGAACTCATCTTCAAAATGGAGATGAACTCAAAAAAACTTTTTTTGACCTCAAACTTAGTGGAGCAAATGTTACTGTTCCACATAAAGAAGCTGCTTTTAAAGCTTGTGATGAAGTTAGAGGTTTTGCAAAAAAGATAGGTGTTGTAAATACTCTTGTAAATGAAAATGGAAAACTTATTGGCTATAACACAGATGCTGATGGTTTTATGTATGCTATTAGTGAATTTGGTTCTATAAAAAATATTTTAGTTCTTGGTGCTGGTGGTACAGCAAAAGCCTTAGTATCTCGTTTTTTAGAAGATGGCTTATCTGTTACTGTTTTGAATCGAAGTGAAAAAAGACTCCCCTATTTTAAAGAACTTCATTGTACAAGTTACACTTGGGACAATTTTATACTTAGTAAATATGACCTTGTTGTAAATACAACAAGTGCAGGATTAAAGGATGAGAATCTTCCTGCACCAGATGCTATAATCGACAAAATTCTAAATAACTCAAATTATGTTGCTGATGCAATTTATGGTAAAATGACACCTTTTTTAAAACTAGCACGTGAAAAAAATCTCATATACAAAGATGGTGCCGATATGCTCCTAGGTCAAGGTGTTTTAGCAAATGAACTCTTTGTAAATTTTGAGTTAAACAAAGAAGATATTAAAAAAGAGATGCAAAATAGTTTCAGACTCTAACCCTATCTTCTAATGCACGAGTAAGTGAAAGTATGTCAATATTTTCTAAACTTACACCAGTTGGAACACCTTGTGCAATTCTTGTAAAATTTACATGATAATAACTCAATTTATCTTCAATATACAAAATAACTGCATCATTGGCAATTGAAGGTGTGAGTGCAAAAAGTACTTCACCTATTCCACTCTTTACTATTTTTTCCAGATGTGACATACTAAGCTCTTCAAGTGATTCTAGGACAAAATATTTTCCATCAAAAAGTCCATTTTCTTCTAAAAGTAATATATCTTTTGCATTTTCTACAATACATAAGAAAGTATCATCTCTACTCTCATCAGAGCAGATATAACAGATTTCATCTTCACTCATTCCACCACATGATGTACATTTTTTCAGACTTCCCAAAGCATCTTCAATAGCATGTGATATTTTCATACCAGCAAAACTATCGTTCATTATCATGTAGTATGCTAGACGTGTTGCTGATTTTTTACCGATTGTTGGAAGTTCTTGCAGAGACTCTACAAGACGATTAAATTTTTCTAAAGATCTATTCAATTTACACTCTTTTTTGGTTTAAAAATCCATAGTTTTAATGGAGCTTTTAATTTACCTGCAATTTTACCAGCATTTTGCCCAAAACCCAAAAACATATCCGCTCTAACTCCACCTCGAATAGCACCACCCGTATCTTGTGCAAAAACAACTCTGTTAAAATCCACTTCATCTGAGGATGCACTCAAATAAAGCATACTTCCTAATGCTATGTATTTTTTATCAACTGCTACACTTCGCAGTGGTGTTAACTCGACACCTAAAGCACCAGTAGCACCCTGCTCTCTTTTAGCAAAAAAGACAATTGATGCATTATAATTTAAAACTTCATCTACTTTTGATGGATTCTCTTTAAACCACTGTTTAATACTTTGAAGCGATATATCTTCTTGAGTAATTTCGTCTTGATTTATAAGATATTTTCCAATAGATTTATAAGGATGTCCATTTTGGTTATCATATCCTACATAAATCACTTCACCATTATCTAAGTTCACCCTTCCCGAACCCTGCACCTCTAAGAAAAAAAGGTCAATTTTGGAATCACAGTAGCAAATGACTTCACTATTAATCTGAGTATTTTGTAATTCATCTCTTCTATAATATGGAATAAGTTTTTGCCCTTCTAAACGACCTCGAAGTCTATATCCCGTAAGCTCGGGATAAACACTAGTCAAATCAACAACAACTAAATCTTTAGGTGTATTATAAATAGGATAAGGATATTTTTCACTTTGGGTAAGAGAACCCTGTAATTCAGGTTCGTAATACCCTGTTAAAAGAGAATCTTCTGCATTAAGTCTCTCAATTGTAAAATTATCATGTAGAAAATTTCTGGCATCTGTAGTTTGTCTAGCTTCTTCGCATAACTTATTATAAATCGTCTCTGCTTTTGAAGTTTTACAATTATTAATAAAAGAGTTTAAAACCTCTTCATAATTTTCATCATCTGCCTTTGGTAAAGAAGAGAGTGCTACATTAGGGGTTTTTGAACAGCCTATAAAAAGAAGAATTGGTAAAATATAGAGTAAAATTTGTTTCATATCTTTATTATACCCATTTTCAATTTATTCATTTGTTTTTTAAATTACAAAAAGGGTATAATTTCAAAAAAATTTATAGATGCAGGAAAATAATGGAAAATTTAAGTTACTATGAAATCTTAGAAGTCTCAACAAATGCAGACAAAACAACTATAAAAAAAGCCTATAGAAAATTGGCAAAAGAGTGGCATCCAGATAAAAACCCTGGTGACTCTGAAGCAGAACACAAATTTAAACTTTGTAATGAAGCATACCAATGTTTAAGTGATGATAAACAACGTGGTATTTATGATAGATATGGCAAAGAAGGTCTACAAGGTATGGGTGGTGGTCGTCAATCATCTGGTGGATTTGATGATTTAGGTTCAATGTTTGAAGATATGTTTAATGGTTTTGGGGGAGGTGGTTCTCGTCGTCGTCAAAATCCAGCTGATATGGAAAAATATAATCTTGATATGAATGTAGATTTATACATCAGTTTTGATGAAGCTGTATTTGGATGTGAAAAAGAGATAGAATTCACTTACAAAAATTCATGTAAAGATTGTAAAGGCACTGGTGCTAAAAACGGTAAACTTTCTACTTGTAAACAGTGTAAAGGTCAAGGTCAAGTATATATGAAACAAGGTTTCATGACCTTCTCGCAAACTTGTCCAGTATGTCAAGGAACAGGAAGTGCAGCTACCGATGCTTGTAAAAGCTGTCATGGTGAGGGCTTCACAGAAGAGAAAGAAACTGTAACAGTTAAAATTCCAAAAGGAATAGACACTGGAAACCGTTTAAGAGTTTCAGGAAAAGGAAATATTGGTAAACGTGGTACAAGAGGTGATTTATATGTCACATTTGAAGTAAAACCAGACAAACACTTTATTAGAAGTGAAAATGATATTTACATAGAAATACCTGTATTTTTTACTCAAGCAGTAACCGGAGATAGTTTAACAATTCCCTCTTTAACAGGTGAACTTGAACTTAAACTTGATGTTGGAACACGAGACAAACAACACTTTACATTTAAAGGTGAAGGTATAGAAGATGTTCACGGTCACGGAAAAGGTGATTTAATTGCACAAGTAAATATTACTTACCCTAAAAAACTCACAGATGAGCAAAAAGAACTTATTACAAAACTACAAGAATCTTTTGGCATAGCAGAATCTAAGCCACATGAAAATGTACTTGATTCAGCAATTGATAAAATGAAAGGCTGGTTCAAGTAGCATGAATACAGAAAATCTCAAAAGAAAAATTTCAACATTAGCTCTTTCCATGTTTAGAAAAGATTTCTTTGGGATTTATCATGGTTCTATTTCTGCCAAAACTGAGTCTAATCGTTTTATTATCAATACAAAAGAAACAATTTTCGATGCTATTAATGAAGATAACATCATTGAACTCTATTTTAAAAAAGATTACAGATGGAATCAAGCAAGTATTGATGCTAGTATTCATTTTAGTATCTATTCTCAAATTAGTGAAGCCAAGTTTATCTGTTTTACTATGCCTCCTTTTACCACAGCCTACTCCCTTAAACACAATATAATTGCTCCAAAAGATTATTTTGGACATAAGGAGATAGGTTCTATTGAAATAGTAGACCCAAAACAGTTTGATGATTGGTACGATAGAGCACAAAGTGAAATTGCATACTATTTTCAGACAAAAAAAACAAATATCATGGTTATAAGAGGTTATGGGGTATATGCCTTCAATCGTGATATCCATGATATGGCAAAACGCTTAGCTATTCTTGAGAAGAGTTGTCGCTTACTTATGTTAGAGAGTTCAACTCAAGAATTTAATTTTGAATAATAGACTATTTTAAAGAAATAGGTAGCTCCATAATTGCATCAAATGCAGTATCCATCATTATATCTATCTCTTCGTTAGTTATAATGTATGGTGGCATGAAGTAGATAACATTCCCAAGTGGTCTTAAAAGTACTCCATGTTTTAAACCATATTTGTATACTTTTAATCCCATTCTTAATTTTGAATCATAATTTTTCAAATCAACTGCACATACCATACCTGTTTGTCTCACTGCATCTACATTTGGTAATTCTAAAAACTTTTGTAATTTTTTTCCCATATAATCAGCTAATTTTTTGTTATTTTCAACCACATTATCATGTTCAAATATATCAAGTGTTGCATTAGCAGCTGCACAAGCAAGTGCATTTCCAGTATATGAGTGAGAGTGTAAAAATGCTTTATGTTCATTATAATCACAATAAAATTTTGCATAAATCTCGTTTGATGTCAAAACAACAGATAGAGGTAGATAGCCACCTGTAAGTCCTTTAGATAAAACAATAAAATCAGGAGTAATTTTAGCCTTTTCACATGCAAATAGCTCACCCGTTCTACCAAAACCAACCATAACTTCATCCGCTATAAGATGCACATCATATCGAGTACAAATATCACGAACTAAAACTAAAAACTCTGGATGGTACATATGCATACTTCCAGCACCTTGAATAAGAGGTTCTAAAATAATAGCACTAATATTATGTGACTCTTTTTTACATAACTCTTCAAACTCTTTTGCTGCAAGCCCAGCAGACTCAATACTCATATCTTTTGGAACAGCTGTTTGTATCGTTTTTAACAATAAAGGAGCATATGTATCTTTATAGAGTTCAACATCACCAACACTTAAGGCACCTATTGTCTCACCGTGATATGAGTTTGTTAGTGAAACAAAAATATTTTTACCTTTTTTCCCATCATTGAGGTGAGCATGATAACTCATCTTTAGTGCGACTTCAACAGCTGAAGAACCATTATCAGAGTAGAAACATTTATCTAAACCTTCTGGTGTTAGTTTTACTAAGCGTTCTGAGAGTATTACTACTTGTTCATGTGTAAAACCAGCTAAAATAACATGTTCTAATGTATCTAACTGATCTTTTATTTTTTCATTTATATAACTGTTTGTGTGTCCAAACATATTAACCCACCAGCTACTAATAGCATCAATATATTGATTTCCTTCAAAATCTTCTAAGTAAATACCATGTGCTTTTTGAATAGGAATAAGGGGTAAAACTTCATGATCTTTCATCTGAGTACATGGGTGCCAAAGTACATCTAGGTCGCGATTTTTAAGTTCTGTGTTAGTTATGTTATTTTTCATAAAGAAATTATACCTTTGTTGCTATACTTTATCAAGGTTTAATACGAATTTACCTAAAATATCAAAAATATCACATTATAAGGTTTCCTCTCTATGATTACATGGATGCAAAGACATAAAAAATATCTCATCGTTACAATTTGGATTTCAACTATTGCTTTTATTGGTGCTGGTTTTGTTGGTTGGGGACAATATAGTTACGGAGACAAAGCCGGAGCTATTGCTAAAGTTGGTGAAATTGAAATTTCACAAGGTGAGCTACAAAAAAGCTACTCTAATTTGTATGCTCAATACAACAAAATGTTTCAAGGAAACTTTGATGAAGAAAAGGCTAAACAGTTTGGTCTTCAAAAGCAGGCTTTTAAACAGTTAACGCAACAAGCACTTATTTTAAATCTTGCAGCATCTTATAATCTTCAAGTAAGTGATGAAGAACTTTTAGCAGAATTAAAAACTCAAGAGTACTTTTTTGACAATGGTGTGTTTAACAAAGATATTTACAAGCAAGTACTATCAAGAAATAATCTTACAATGAAAGAGTATGAAGATGATGTAAAGAAAGAGCTTTTAATTAGAAAAACATTAAAACTTCTTCCAGTTAAAGCATCTGACAATGAATTGGCAGTTCTGAATACACTCAGCAATATTGCAGACAAACTAAACTACAAAGTTTTAACTGCTGATGCAATTCAAATTGACACAACAGATAAAGCTTTAAAAGCATTTTGGGAAACACGAAAAGCAGATTTCTCAACTGAGATTACATATGATATAGAGTACATTAAACAAGAAGCAGTATCTAAGAGCTATGAAACAGACCAAATAGCTACTTATTATGCAGACAATAAAAACCATTTTAAAGACAGTGAAGGTAAAATCAAACCTTTAGAAGAAGCAAAAGAAGCAGTTGTTAAAGAGCTTGATGAAGACTCAACTAAAAATGTAGCTTTAAGAACTTATATAACATTCAAAAAGGATAAATTGAGTGATGATATCAAAGTTATAACTCAAAATATTTCAGCTACAAACAATCCATATAATGCAGATGTTCTCACAAAAATTGCTAAACTCTCAATAACATCTCCATATTTAAAACCAGTTCAAGTAAATGGTGAGTATTTTATTATTAAACTTATGAAAGTAAATGAATCACATCCTAAAACATTTGAACAAGCAAAAGCTGATGTTTTACCTCTCTATATTAGCCAAACAAAAAAAGACAAACTGTTAGAACTAGCTGATACTTCGGTTTCATCTTTTAATGGTACTACAACAGACTTTATTACAACTTCTGACTTAGACAAATTCAGTGATTTATCACAAACAGAAGCAAAAAACTTCTTAGAAAAGCTCTTTCTTAGTAAGAAAAAAAATGCTTATGTTGTTTTAGATAATGGAAAAGTTGTTTTATATAATATTTTGGAACAAAAAATGCTTGATAACAAGAGTACAAAACAGAGTGAAAATGTTGTTGGACTAAAAAGCAATATCTTCAATCAAGCTTTAATTACAAAGCTTCAAAACAGATATAAAACTGAGACATTTGTGAAAGGACTATAAATTGAGTAGAACTGTTTTAGCTATTGACATTGGCTCTACAAAAATTTGTGCAATCATTGCACAAATTGATGAACACAATACAATTTCCATCACGGGAACTGGTACTATTAAGGCTCAAGGTCTTAGAAAAGGTAGTATCACAAACATCGAACTTGCAGCTAGAAGTATTAAAACTGCTGTAGAAGATGCAAAACGTGTTTCAGGAAGTGATGTAAAAACAGCTATCGTTTCTATATCAGGTGCTTACACAAAAAGTTTAAACTCTAACGGAATTGTAAATATACAATCTAAAGAGATTAGTCTTAAAGAGATAGAGCGTGTTATGCACACTTCTTTATATAATGCCAACATTCCAAACGAATACGAAGTTTTACATGCACTTCCATATAACTTTAAAGTTGATGACCAAGACTTTATAGAAGATCCTCTTGGTATGAATGCTTCAAGACTTGAAGTAGAAACTCATATAATCACTACTCAAAAATCTAATCTTAACAACTTAAAAAAAGCTGTGAACGGTGCTGGAGTAGAGGTAGAAAATGTAGTTCTTGCTGCTTATGCTTCTGCTGTTGCAACACTCAACTATGATGAAAGAGAATTAGGTGCAGCAATTATTGACATGGGTGGAAACACTTGTAATATCGCTATATATTCAGGGAACTCACTAAGATACAATGATTTTCTTGGTGTAGGTTCAAATCATATTACAAGTGATTTATCTATGGCACTGCATACTCCTCTTAATGTTGCCGATAGTGTAAAACTAAGCTATGGATCACTACTAACACCAAGTAATGACCTTATAGAACTTCCTGTTATCGGAGATGAACATAATACCCATGAAGTATCTCTAGAAGTGGTACATAATGTTATCTTTGCTCGTGTTGAAGAAACATTGATGATACTTGCTCAATTTATTGAAAATAGTGGACTTAAAGATCAAATCGGTGCAGGTATAATTTTAACTGGTGGCTTTTCAAAAATGGAAGGCATAAGAGAATTAGCAATTGCAACTTTTGGTTCACTGCCAGTAAGACTCGCACATCCAATGCCAATGGATGGTCTATTTGACAACCTTAAAGGTGCAGAGTATTCTAGTGCCATCGGTCTTGTAAAATATTCTGGAGCACCATACACACCTTATGAAATAGATGTAAACAAAAGAGTAAGACATAGCAATGAGACACCGACATCTTATAGTAGTGTTGACTTCAATAATGAACCTGATAATATTCCCATCGCGCCTTCTATATCTTTAGAAGAAACCGAAACAAAAATGGTAAATTTAGAGGGTTCAAAAGAGAAGAAAAGTGATGAAGCTAGCGGAATTAGTAAGTTAGTAAACTGGGCAACCCAGTTATTTTAAAGGAGTGAGAAGATGGAACCATTTGTAATTGAAGAATCAAGTAAAATAAACGGTGCAAGAATTATTGCAGTTGGTGTTGGTGGCGGTGGTGGAAACATGATCGGTCATATGATTAAAGAAGGTGTCACTGGCATTGAGATGATGCTTATCAATACTGATGCACAAGTTTTAGGCGAAACGAGTGCTGCTTCAAAAATCCAAATTGGTGCTAAACTCACTAAGGGTCTTGGTGCTGGAATGAAGCCAAATATTGGTAAAGATTCTGCTCTGGAAAATTATGATGACATTAGAGCTGCTCTTGAGGGTGCTGATATTGTATTTATCTCTGCTGGTCTTGGTGGTGGAACTGGTACTGGTGCTGCTCCTGTTGTTGCCCAGATTGCAAAAGATATTGGTGCTTTAACTATTTCTATTGTTACTAAGCCATTCAAATTTGAAGGTAAAAAACGCCTCAAGCTTGCAGAAGCTGGACTTGCTGAACTTAAAAAAGAGAGTGATTCTATTGTTGTAATTCCTAATGATAAACTTTTATCTATTATTGATAGAAAACTAGGTTTAAAAGAGAGTTTTAAAATCGTAGATGGTGTTTTAGCACAAGCCGTAAGTGGAACATCTGGTGTTATTCTCTCAAGTGGAGAAAATGACATTAACCTTGACTTTGCCGATTTACAAACTGTTATGAGTCATAAAGGTATGGCACTTATGGGTGTTGGTGAGCATGAGGGTGAGAATGCAGCTTATGAAGCTATTAAAGCTGCTATTGAGTCACCACTTCTTGACAATATGTCAATTAACGGTGCTATGGGTGTTTTAGTTCACTTCAAAATGCACCCTAGTTTTTCTATGATAGAACTTGCAGATGCTATGGAAGTAGTACATGATAGTGCTCATGATGATGCTGAAGTTATTTGGGGAACATCAACTGATTCAACAATTCCTGAAAACTATATCAAAATCACTATTGTTGCAACTGGATTTGAAAAAGAGTTAACAAATGATCCATCATTTGTACCTGAAGTTCCAGCTACTGCTCCTCGTGCAGTTGTTCGCCCTCGTTTAGTTGTTGGTGGTGATATGGATTCTGATTATTTAGACATTCCAGCTTACATGAGACAACAACAAGACTAATTCCACCTTATTCTCTTACAAAAAGACCAAATTCATTCCTTGGTCTTTTCCTACATGATAATTTTTTATTTCACTATCGAAGTCGCTGTTAAAAATATATAATCTTTGCCTGTAATCGTAACTCTAAACTTTTTTTGTTGTAGATATTTTTTTGCAAATATTACATCCTTGAATAATAATCCCATCTCAGAAAAAGCATAGTTTTTCACTCTAGCACCATAAATCATCTCCCCATCAATCCATCGACAATTTGGAAATCCAAGAATCATGGCACCTTCTCGCTTAAGCTGATTTTGAACAATACTCATCAAAAGTTTATTGAACTCTAAATTTGAACTTTGTAATGTTCCTATACTGATTATAAGATCAAATTTTTCAAAATTTAAAGAGTTCAACTCATTAATATCATGTAAGAAAATATCAATATTTGAATACTCGTGAAACTTCTCTTTTGCTTCCTTAACTGCTGAAGCACAATAATCAATTCCCACAAGTTCTAGATTTTTAAAATTAGAAGCATATTCTAAAATAATATCAAATTCATCTCCACTATTAACACCAAGATTTAAAATTCTTGTTCGCTTATTTATATCTACATTTTGTAAAGCTTTTAAATAATGTGCAATAAAAGAAGTCTCTTCATTTTTATGAATTTGTGAGAATATAGAGTCTGAACCATATTTTTCTTCTTTTTGTGTTATTTGCCTATGAAAACTATCATCTTCATTGAGTTTTTCAAATTTTATGATTACTTTTATTTGGGAAATCACTATTGGGGTAAGCATCCTACAATAAAGAATTTGTGCCAAATCCACCCAAGCTTTATAGCCACGATAGATAAACAGTTCACCTTCTATTTCTATCTGCTGACCAGAGTATACTGAACTTAAATAGTCTGGGTTCATTACTTCAAATTCTAGTACATCTTTTGCAGATATCTGAAGCAGTTGCTTTTTTAAAATTTCTATAATTTCAAGCATTGAAAATGTATTAAATTTTTGCATAAATGTATCTTTTTATCTATCTAATGCAAATAATGTTCCAACTTGGCATTTTTCTTACATTTCTTTCAGTTTTATTAGTCTACAATAAATAAAAATTATTTGGAAAGTCAAAGAATGAGAATAGATAAGTTTTTAAATTCAGTGAATATAACAAAGCGCCGTTCAGTAGCACAAGATATGATAAATAATAAAGTTGTTCTTATTAATGATGTAGTTGTTAAAGCAAGTAAAAATGTAGAGATTGGAAGTGTGATTACTATTAACTATCTTGAAAATTCTAAAAAATATCAGGTACTTCAGATACCCACTACAAAATCAACACCAAAATCACTTCAAGAACAATACATAAAGGAAATTTGATGAACTATGAAACAGCAAAAATAGAATTCACTTCTCTTTTTAATCACCAAATGAGTGATGAAAGAATGAGAGAATTTTTACTAAGTATGACACTTGATAAATATACTGAGGTGGGTGCTATTGCAGCAGCGGCTGAAGTTATGCGAGATTTTGCCATTCCTTTACCCATACCAGAAGAACTTCGAAAAAATGCTATTGACATTGTAGGTACTGGTGGAGATAAAATCGGCTCTTTTAATATCTCTTCTACAGTAGCACTATTAGTTGCCGCTTGTGGAGCAACAGTAGCCAAACATGGAAGCCGTTCAGTCACTTCAAAAAGTGGAAGTGCTGATATGTTTGAAGCTCTTGGTATAAGACTTGATTTGAATGTTGCTCAAACAGCCAGACTCCTTGAAGAGACTGGTTTTACTTTTATGTTTGCACAAAATCATCATCCTGCTATGAAGTTTATTATGCCTATTAGAAAAAGTATACCTGATAAAACCATCTTTAATATCTTGGGTCCTTTAACAAACCCTGCCGGTGTAGAAAAATCAATTTTGGGTGTATTTAATAAAGTATTTGTTCCTAAAATGCTTGAATCTCTTAAAATTAATGGTACTAAATCTGCATTAGTTGTAAGTTCTAAAGAGGGAATGGATGAAATTAGTATAAGTGATATTACATATGCAGCACAACTAAAAGATGGCATCACAAGAGAGTTTGAAATAAATCCTGAGGAGTATGGCATTAAAAGAACACCACTCAAAGCAATTATAGGTGGTAATGCTAAAGAGAATGCAAATATTTTAAGAAATATTTTTGATTCTACTGCCACGAATGCACAAAGAGACATTGTACTCATTAATGCAGCCGCTGCACTTATGGTTGATGGTATGGCTAGAGATATGCAAGATGGTTTTGATATAGCAAGAGAAGCTATAGCAAATGCAAGAGTCAAGAAAAAACTAAAACAAATTATAGAAGTATCTAATAAATTATGAATAAAACCTATATTCTGAGTGAAAATGAATTAGACACAATTGTACATGATATTTTAAACAATATATCAAATGGTGTAATTATTTTAAGAGGTGATTTAGCTGCTGGAAAAACAACTTTTGTAAAAGCCATTGCAAAATCTTTGGGTTATACAAAAGATGTAACCTCCCCTACTTTTTCACTACAACAATGTTATGGAGATAAGCTTTTTCATTACGATATTTATAATCATGGACTTGATCATTTCATATCTTTAGGAATGTTAGAGGAACTTGATAAAGAGGGTCTTCATTTTGTAGAGTGGGGAGATGATGCACTTGTTAAAATCTTAACTCATGCTGGCATTGATACCATAACAATTGATATAAACAAACTACATGATAATGCGAGGGAATATAAAGTATGCACACACTAAAAGCCGTTAACTTAGTAAAGAAAATAAAAGATTTAGAAATTGTTAAAGGTATGAGTCTTACAGTATCTAGTGGAGAAGTAGTTGGCTTACTTGGTCCAAATGGGGCAGGAAAAACTACCACATTTTACATGATATGTGGTTTAGTTGAAGCAACAGCTGGCGAAGTTTTTTTTGATGGGGACAACTTATCAAACAAACCTTTACACGAACGTGCTCTAAAGGGTATAGGCTATCTTCCACAAGAAGCTTCTATCTTTAAAGATTTAACTGTAGAAGAAAATCTCATGGTAGCGGCACAAGTAAAGATTAAAGATAAAGAATCTCAAGAAAAAAGAATTTTAGAACTTCTTGATATGTTTAATATTGAACCTATTCGTTACCGAAAAGGAATCAGTCTGAGTGGTGGAGAACGTCGTCGTGTTGAAATCGCTCGTGCTCTTGTAAACGAACCAAAATTTCTACTCCTTGATGAGCCTTTTGCAGGTGTTGACCCAATTGCAGTTATGGATATACAAAAAGTTATTCATCAGCTTGTCTCTTATGATATTGGGGTACTCATTACCGACCACAATGTTCGAGAAACTCTAGCCGTTTGTGACAGAGCTTATGTTATTAAATCAGGTGAGCTTTTAGCACAAGGGACTAGTGAAGAGATAGGTCAAAATGCAGATGTAAGAAAACACTATCTTGGAGAGGAGTTCAAGCTTTAGAGCTTCAAAAATATGGCAGCCCTCAGACAGACTCAAACAGTAGAGAATAAGCACAAACTCTCAAACACTCTACGCAATTGGCTTCCCATTTTGCACTCGAGTCTTTCCGATTTAAATGAAGTAATGGCTCCTTTTTTTGAATCAAATCCAGTGGTTGAAGTCGAATCCGGTTATGAAGAAAATTTTGAAAAACATATCCCTAAAAAGATAATTTCACGAGCCGTTAGCAACTCGCGAACAGAACAGATAGAAGCCCTAACCATCCAAAAACGAACTCTACATGATATTTTGGATGAACAACTAGAAGCACCTCTTTTTCCTACGCCTATTTCACAAGATGTTGCTCAATTTATAGTACAAAATTTAGATGAGAATGGTTACTATGAAGGGAATGATGAAGAATTTTGTTCTCTACATGATATTAGCCTAGAAAATTTTGAAAAAATCCGTTTACGCTTTGCTCATGTAGAACCTGTTGGCATTGGAGCAAGAGACTTACAAGAATCTTTTTTATTTCAACTAGATAGTGCTGAGATTAATGATGAAGCTTATGCCTTAGCAACTACTATTATTAAAAATATGCAAGAGATTTATAGTTATTCATCCCAGCCACACTTTAGTGAAGTGATGCATGTTATTTCTACTTTTAAAAATCCACCAGCTATAGAGTATTTGGAAGAATCTGCTCAAGTCATTCCTGATTTAATGATTTTTTTTAATGATGAAAATGATATAGAAGTAAAACTCAATGATGCATACTATCCTACAATTAAAATTGATACTAATTATGCAATTGAACATGACTTTATCAGTAAAAAGATAAAAGAGGCAAAATCCCTAGTAGATGCACTTGATATGCGTCGAGCGACACTCTATAAAGTAGGACTTATGATAGTAGAGTATCAGTATGAGTTTTTTACAGGTGGTGCAATCATGCCTCTTACACTCAAAACTTTAGCCGATGAATTTGGACATAACCCCTCTACTATTTCACGAGCAATTGCCAACAAATACATATCTTGTGATAGAGGTACTTTAGCTATGAAAGATTTTTTTACCACAGCCATTGATGAAGATGTAAGTAATGCTGCAATAAAAGAGTTTTTAATAGGTTTAGTAAAAAATGAGAATCGGGCTAAACCACTTAGTGACATGAAGTTTTTAACTCTTATCCAAGATGAATTTAAAGTAAAAATGGTGCGCCGAACAATTGCGAAATACCGAAAACAACTCAATATTGCCGGTTCAAGTGAGAGAAAAAAACTCTACAAACTAGGTTTATAGTTGCATATTAAAAAAAGACTCGATGAAGAGGTCGCAAAAAGAAACAATACCCAAGAAATAAGTCGAGAAAAACTCGACCCCATCTTAATCGCCCATAAATACAAAGATTCTACAATATCACTTATATGTGCCCTTTTTGCTTATGGGAATGTAAAACAAATCGTCAAATTTCTTGATTCTCTTGATTTTTCTCTACTTCAAAAAAGTGATGAAGAGATACATGATAATTTACAAAATCATTACTATAGATTTCAAAAAAGTGAGGATGTTATTGCACTTTTTATTGCACTCAAACGATTAGAACAAGAGAGTTCTTTAGAAAGCATTTTTAAAAGTGGCTATTTGAAAAACCATGATGTAATCGATGGTATAAATGCCTGTATAGAAAAAATTATCTCACTTAATCCACACACTTCAAAAGGTTATAGTTTTTTAATAGGAAAAGTCACCATAAAAACAAAAGGTGCAGGTGCACTAAAAAGATGGATGATGTTTTTACGCTGGATGGTAAGAGAAGATAATATTGACATGGGTTTATGGAAAGAGATAAACAGAGCCGACCTCATCATGCCGCTAGATACTCACACTTTTAAAATTGGATTAAAACTAGGACTACTAAAGAGAAAAACCTATGATTTACAAGCAGCCATAGAACTAACCCAAACACTTAAAAAGTTTGATAAAAACGATCCACTAAAGTATGATTTTGCACTTTATCGATTAGGTCAGGAGAAAATACTATAAAACTTACGAAGCAAATCCACTTGTAAAATTATCCTTAGCAACTACTATTTGTTTTTGTTTCTCTTTTCTTTTTGTATCTTTTTCTACAAATATTTTTCTTCTAGTTGCTGGATCCATTTCTGTGTAGTACATAACTGCCGAGTAAGTTCCAGGGGTTGGGGTAAACACTTGGGCTTGTTCTGGATTCATCTGTAACTCATCTGTTGTAAAGCGTTTTAGCTCATGCATATCTTTCTCTTCACAACCAGGATGAGCTGCTATAAGGTAGTAAGTTAAAAACTGTTTTTTACCCTCTTCTGCATTGAGTTTATCATACAACTTTTTAAAATCTATAAGAGTCTGTTTTCCAGGTTTTCCCATAAGTTCTAAAACATGTTGTTGCGTATGTTCTGGTGCTACTTTCATCTGTCCTGAAATATGATGTTTTACCATCTCTTTTAAGTAGCTATATCCATGTTTTTTATCAGCCGTTATCAAGTCATATCGTACACCAGATGCAACAAAGGCTTTTCTTACACCCTCTACTTCTCTAACTTGACGTAAAAGGTTAATATTTCGACTATGGTCAACTTTCATAGTACTACATAAGTGATTTGCATCCACACATCTTTGATGGTCACAAGTTCCAAGTTTTAACTTCTTTTTACACTCATAACCGTACATATTGGCAGTAGGTCCACCAACATCAGAGATAATGCCTTTGTAATCTTTGTACTTATTAAAATCTTTTGCTTCTTGTAAAATATTCTCTTCAGAACGAGTTCTAATAGTACGACCTTGATGCACACCAATTGCACAAAAGTTACACTCTCCCCAACAACCATGATGTGTCATAATGGAAAATTTAATAGTCTCAAGACACTTTACTTTACCCTGCTTTGCATAAAAGGGGTGCAGTTCTCTCGTAAATGGAAGATTTGAGTTAGCATCCATCTCATCTTCATTTAAGTGGTCACATGGAGGATTTTGAATAAGAAACCTTGTATCTACAGGTTGACATAGTCCTTTTGCAGCGATTGGGTCATTGTTATCATAAAACAAATCAAATAGGTCTATATACTTCTCTTTGTCATCTAAACACTCTTGATGTGATGGCATTTGATGGTACTCAGGAACTGCTTCTTTAGAGATATAACAAACACCTCGAATATTTTTAAAATCTTCTTTTTTATCTATGGCTTTTGTTAGCTCTTCAAGAGCAATTTCACCCATACCATAAATGAGAATATCTGCTTTTGAGTCAAAAAGAATTGGTTTTTTGAGTTTATTTGACCAATAATCATAATGAGTCACTCGACGAAGAGATGCTTCTATACCACCAAGGACTATAGGAGCGGTATCTTTAAAATGACGGCGAATAAGATTACAGTAGACACTTAAAGCACGATCAGGACGTTTATCGTTTTTACCACCAGGAGTGTAATCATCAGTGTTTCTAAACTTTTTTGTAGCTGTATAGTTACTTACCATACTGTCTACACTTCCACCACTTACACCCCAATAAAGCCTTGGCTCACCCAAACGAGAAATATCATCAGCAGAATTAATATCAGGCTGTCCTATCATCCCTACTCTATAACCCATTCTCTCAAGCATACGTCCAACCATAGCAACACCTATAAAAGGACTATCAATGTAAGCATCACCACTCACTAAAATAATATCACAATAGTCCCAACCTTTAGCCTCCATCTCTGAGCGAGTAGTTGGTAAAAAATCTTTTTCAGTAAAAGTAACTGTATCTCTATTTTGATTGCTATTTTTGTTCTTATTTCTTCTACTCAAGCTTAGCCTTTTCCTACATGATAATCGAATAGTACACTATAAATACAAAGGATAAAATTAGTTACTTCAGTTAGTTTCGTGAGAATATCCCAAAACATACTCTAACTCATAAATATTATTCACTATATAATCAAAATCATCATAATTTTCTTCATCCGAGACAATTAAAAGTTCATCACCCATTTGAAGTTGCATATTTGAATCTGGCATAAGATAAACCTGTTCACCTCTTTTTAGTAATAAATAAACAAGATTTAAAATTTTTTCTCTATTGGCTCGAGAACGTCTTAAATTTGCAAGGCTTACGGCTTGATTATCATGTAGTTTTAGACTTAAGGCATGAGCATGTTCTTCATCTATCTTTGTCTCAAAATACATAGGATTCATGCCTGTAATATTATTGAGTAAATTAACAATAACCTTTGCCCACTCTTCATCTTTTTTTCTAGCTTCAATAATAAATAAATCAGCTAAAGGTCGTGCAATATAATTGTAAGTAACATCAGCCAATAACTTTTCTACTACATATATTTTATTAACTTTTGCAGCTTTAAAAATATTTAAATCATCTAGAGAATTTTCTCTTGCTATTGTGAAAATATTTGGATTAAGCTGTTTTGCACTATTGAGAATAGTAAGATTTAAAAGGTCATCTTTAGTTGCTGCAATAATACAATCGCTCTCTTGTACACCTAAATCTATAAGTGATTGTATATCTTCATCGTCTCCAAAGATAGTTGTATTTTTCTCTTTTAGATACTCCTGTGTATCTAAATCTTTTGTTATATACTCAATATTTGCTTTTTCTAAACCCTCTATTATTGCATGTCCCATTCTTCCATAGCCATAAACTATGTAACGACCTTTTGGAAATCTATCTCGTTTTCTAAGTTTAAGAATATGTCCATAAACCCACATCTCTAAAAGCCAAATATGAGGTGCAGTAATTCCGTAAAATATTCTTTTGGAGATTATATCAAAAGGATTTTTTATGTGTTCTAAATCCATATTTTTAAAGTGTTTTACTTGTTGTGGGGAAGTTGCTTTTACAATAACATCTATTTTTTTATTAAGTATTTTACATATAGTTGCTATTTGAGAATTTATCATATCATTTTCAAATAGTGAAATCACACCTGCACAATTTTTATGATGAATTCCTGCAATTTTTAGCATCTGTTGCTTAGTAGCATCTCCCATAAAAGCTGGAACATTTGGGTAAAAATTTTCCAGCATGAGCTCATCTATTTTATCTTCGTTTTTTTCAAGTACAACCACACGGTAATCATCACCATTTATTTTATCAATAATACTTTTTGTAATACTGTTATATCCAAGTATAATATAAAAAGGTGTTCTCAACCTTTTAACATGTCTCCTAAAAGTATTTCTATGAATAGCTTTTTTTAAAGATTCATCTTGCATAAGTGAGACTGTAGCCCCAATTCCATAAAACCACCCAATTACAGTAAAATAAATAGCAAAACTCACCCAAATTCTTTGCTCATAATTAAAAGTATACGGAGCTTCACCAAAACCTATAGTACTTGCCATATAACTTACAAAATAAAAGGCATCAAAAAAAGTCATGTGATAAACATTACCACTATCATCTAAACCAGGAATTAAAACAAGTCCAAGAATAGAAATTGAAAATGTAGCAATTATTATAAGAAAAGGTGTTCTTAATCTTTTAAGGACAATCCATATTATTTGTTCATTCATCTAAATTTATCTTTTTGATTTTAAAGTATCACCAATAAACAAAATAACTGACACAACATTAGCGAGTAAAGCTCCACCTGAGAGTGACACTATTGCTACAACAGCTTCTATACCAAAATCACTCATCACATACTTTGCAAATGCCCAAACTGTTGCAGATGCAATAAGCTGAATATCTGCAACTATACTTGTTGCGAGTAAAACAGCTCCAAGTTGTGTTCTATCACCAAGCTTTAAAACAGTTGCTACAAGATTTACAATAATAGCAGCAAAGAGTTCAAATGCACTATGTTCTACTAAAACGGTTGGGTCACCATAAAAAAAACCAAAATTAATTGTCATTGCTAAAATGAAAAAAGAACCCGAGATTATTTTGTGTAAATTCATATATTTACTCCACTTGTGAAATCATGTTTAAATTGTACTCCTAATTTAATTAATTGTGCATATTTCACGCATATTTTCCATAAATAAAAAGAAAAAAATCTGAAAATCTTATATATACAATTTTTGTGTATAATAAAACTATATTAAATTAAATTAAAGAGTCAATATGCTGTACCCTTATGAAAATATAGAAAACTTCACCCTTCCAGCCCTTCTTAATCGTTCCGTAGAGCTTTATGCTTCTAATGATGTCCTCACAAAAGTATCACAAGAACCGATGACTTATCAAGATTTTAATACTCAAGTTCAAAATATGGTTGAACTACTACAACAAAATGGTATTTCTAAGGGTGATAAAGTTATTTTGCTGAGTGAAAATATGCCAAATTGGGCAGTTGCTTACTTTAGTGTTACTTACTTTGGCGGGGTTATCGTGCCTGTCTTGCCAGATTTTCATGTAGCTGATGTACATCATATTATTAGACACTCTGAAGCAAAAGCTGTTTTTGTTTCAGATAAACATCTTGCAACCATAGAAGAATTAACAGACTCTAACTTACGATTTGTTATTAAACTTGATGATTTAAGTTTAATAAAAGAGCATAATAACCGTAGCTATAGTTCAAAAATTGCTCAAAAGATTACACCTTTTAAAGAAAAAAGTGTAGCTGAAGATGATATGGCAGCTCTTTTATATACATCAGGTACTACAGGGCATTCAAAAGGTGTGATGCTCTCTCATAAAAATCTTGTCACAAATGCTATGAGTGCTTTTGAAAAGGTTCATATTACAGATAAAGATGTTTTTTTATCTATCCTTCCTCTTGCACATACTTTAGAGTGTACTGTTGGTCTAATTATCCCTATCCTTCATGGTGCGAGTATTCAGTATATAGACAAAGCTCCTACTCCTAGTGTACTTTTAAAGGCTTTTGAAACTGTAAAACCTACTATGATGGTCAGTGTTCCTCTGATAATAGAAAAAATATACAAAAGCAAAGTTTTACCAAAATTTACATCTTCATTTATTATGCGCTTTTTATACTCTATTTTCTTTTTTAGAAAACTTCTAAATAAAATTGCAGGTAAAAAGCTCATTAAAACATTTGGAGGAAGACTCCGTTTCTTTGGTATAGGAGGAGCAGGTATTTCACCCTATGTTGAACAATTTCTAATTGAAGCCAACTTTCCTTATATTATTGGTTATGGGCTTACAGAGACATCACCACTTCTTGCAGGATCGGTCTTAGGTAAGACAATTAAAAAGAAGTCCACAGGTACAGCCATGGCAGGAGTCGAACTAAAAATAAAAGATAAAGACCCACAAACCGGTGAAGGGGAAATTCTTGCTAAATCTCCTAGTATAATGATGGGGTATTATAAAGATGAAAAACAAACTGCAGAAGTTTTAGAAGATGGATGGTTTCGAACAGGTGACTTAGGATACATTGATGATGATGGCTTTTTATTTATAAGTGGGCGTAGCAAAAATGTTATTATTGGACGTGGTGGAGAAAATATTTATCCAGAGCAGATAGAAGCTACAATAAATCAGAATAGAGTTGTTTTAGATTCACTTGTAATGCAAAGAGATGATGATAAGCTTATTGCAAGAGTTCACCTTGATTATGAGATGATTGATAAAATGTTCAAAGCCAATAATACTCCTGATGTAGAAGTGAAAGAGAAAATAAACAACTTACTCGAAGAGATGAGAGTTGATGTAAATGCTCAAATATCTTCTTTTTCGAGAATGGTAAAATTTGTCGAACAAATCGATCCTTTTGTAAAAACACCAACCAAAAAAATTAAAAGATTTTTATATACAAGTTAATAAATTTTAATAGACGGTTCATCAATGTAAAAACCTTGGGAATAGTCTATTCCCAGTTCTTTTACCTTATCCATAATTACGCTTGAATGTACATATTCCGCCACAGTTTTTATGCCAAGCCTTTTAGCAAACTGAACTATTGTTTCGACCACTATTAAAGATTGTTTATCAACATCGATATTTTTTATCAAAGAACCATCTATTTTTATGTAATCCGTCTTCATTTTCACAAGATAGAAAAAATTAGAGTAGCCGCTTCCAAAATCATCAATAGCTATCTTAGCCCCATATCGTTTGACTTCGTTAATAAATCTATCCACTTTTTTAAAATCTTCTACTGCTTCTGATTCTAAAAGTTCAAATGTTACTCTCTTGGACGCCTTTGATGTTTTTAATTTTTCAAGTATAAAATTATATACACTACTATTCATAATATCTTCTATAGATAGATTAACATTAAATTCATACTCACTATCTTCAAAAGTTGCAAAAGCTTTTTCTAGAATTATTTTTGTAATATCCTTATAAACTTTTATCTTTTTTGCTACTGGGATAAAAAGTAAAGGAGAGAGGATTTTTTCATTTTCATCCACCAAACGAGCAAGACACTCATACTTTACTATCTTAGATGTTTTATTATCAATAATTGCCTGAAAGTAAGGTACAATCCTCGACTCTTTTACAGCGTCTCTTACTACTTCGGATAACTTCAAATTACGTTCATACTCATTTTCAAAATTCATTCTATCTTCGTAAATCCAAAAGGGAAGTCCATTATCTTGTGCATGTTTAAGTGCCATAGAAACCTTAGAAAAAATATTTTCTACATCAAGATTTGCTATAGAAGCAATAGTGAAGTCTATGTATATTTTTATATCTTGATACTCTACAGTTGTACGATTAATTTTTTTATAAAGTGCATCCAAATAATCTTTAAGTTCATAAAATCCAAGATTATTATTAATTGTAACAGCAAATTCTGAACCAGAGTGTCTATAGACTTGGGTATTTGGCAATATCTCTTTAAGATAATTACTAACCCCTTCAATAACATAATCTCCAACCACAAAACCATAAAAATTGTTAATAGTTGGAAAATTATCAATTTTAAGTAAAATCAGTCCTAAATCTTCATGTTGCAAATCTTTTCTGAGTTGGTAAAGATTTGGTAAATTAGTAAGATTATCAGTAAAATATCGTCTAAAGAGTTGATTACGATAATCTTTAATATTACTATCTTTTGTGGTACTTTCAAGATATAGTTCATTCAGGATATTATCGCTCACTGTTTCAAGAGAACATGTCTCCTGCACACAAAAAACAGATACAATAGTAGTGTGCTTGTCGTCATGACGAATAAAAACTATTTTAGAATTTACAAAATTCTTATCAAGCTCTTTTCTAAGATTTTGAACTAAAACAGTGTTATCCATAAAAGATGCTATATGGATTAACATTTTTGGATTTTGTAAGAGAGTGATTTTATGAATAATTTCACTCACTTCTCCAAAAGATGTTAATGTAAAACTCGTTATATCTAGTAAATTAGTTTTAGTAACCATACAAGAAATCCTTTTCTAAAATCTTCACGTTTATTCTAGCATAATTTATAGACAATTGTACAACTTAAGATATAATATGGAATGAAAAAAATAATTTTTACCGACCTTGATGGAACACTAACTCTGCGAGATACCTATAACATATTTATCTTTCATAACCTTACTCTCTCTTTATCGCTTAAAAATGCCCTACCTGTTAGTCTCATGACACTTAAATTTCTTTTTGGAATGCTTAGTAAAGAGGGAGTCAAGCGTGCTTCTTTTAAAATGTACTTTACTGGTTATGATACAAAAAAAGACATAGGTAATTTTTTAAGTAAAATTCCATGGAATCAACCCGTTATAGATAACATAAAAGAAAAACAAGAGGATGGATATAAGGTTATATTAGTAACTGCTTCACCAGATCCTTATCTACATGATATTTGTGAGTATTTAGGATATGATGGATTTTTGGCAACAAAAACTCACCAAGACAACGGTCTTCTTAAAGGTACGTTTGATGGTGCAGTTTGTAACTTCGATGAAAAAGTAACACGCATACAAGAGTTCTTAGGTACAAACAAACCAACTCACACACTCTCTTTTGGTAACTCTAAAGGTGATTATCCAATGTTAAAGTTTTGTGATGAATCATACTTTGTTCATAAAGCAGATATCAAGAAGTTTGATTTAAAATAAAGTTTTTTAAATCATCTTTTCTTAATGGTTTAGAGTAGTAATAACCTTGAAATATATCACATTTTTGAGACTTAAGAAGATTTACCTGAGCCTTAAGTTCAACTCCTTCAGCTAAAGTTTTCATAGATAAATTTTGCCCCATTTGTATAATAGATTCAGAGAGTATACAAGCATCCTTATCAGTTAACATATCATCTATAAAACTTTTATCAATTTTAATTTCATTAATAGGCAAAGTTCTTAAAATACTTAATGATGAATATCCTGTTCCAAAATCATCTAAAGAGAGTTCAAAACCTTTTTCACTTAAAAGATTAAGTATTGGTAACACATGCTTTGTATCTTCAATAAATAAGCGTTCCGTGATTTCAAGTGTAATTAATTCATAACTATTTTCAAAAAGTTTTAAATCCTCTAATAGAGTTTGAATAAAATTTTGACTAAAGAGCTGTTTAATCGATAAATTGATTGCAAGATGAAAAGTAAGACCTAAATCTCTTTGAAGTTCATAAATATCTTGAGCCGATTTTTTTGTAATAAAATGACTTAGTTCTACAATAATATTACTCTCTTCTGCAATAGATATAAACTCATCTGGTCCAACACTTCCTAATTTTTGGTTATCCCATCTTACGAGTGCTTCAACACCGTAGAGTGTTCCATCACTATTTATTTGAGGTTGGTAAACCATATAAAATTCATCTTTTTTTAAAGCACTATAAAGTTCTTGGTCTATCTCTACTTTTCTTCTTTGCAAACTTCTAAATTTATTTGCATAAATACAGAAACTATTTTTTTGTTTTTTTGCCTCATACATTGCCATGTCTGAGAGGCTCAAAAGTGTTGTAATATCCTGAGCATCTACTGGAAATCGTGAAATTCCAATACTTGCACCAAGTGTAAATTCCATATTGTCCACACTATAAACAGAGCCAATATCTTTAATTATATTCTCATAATATGCAGTACTATTATTTTGTTCTAGCTCTTTAATTATAATAAACTCATCACCACCTTGTCTCACTAACATGCTGTTATAATCAATCCACTTTTCTAATCTATGAGCAACACCTTTAAGAATTTCATCGCCAATATTATGACCAAAATTATCATTAATATTTTTAAAATTATCCAAATCTATGTAGAGTAGTTCAAAAGAGTCCCTACCCTTTTGAAAACTTTTTAGATGTTCGTACATATATTGTCTATTTGGTAGTTTGGTCAGAGAATCATGAGTTGCTTGAAAAGTCAAACGATTTTTTTGTGCTTTATCTAATTTTTCTACATACTTTAAAAATATATAAAAAATTACAAGGCTTAAAATATAAATCAATAGATACATTTTAATGCTTGAAAATATTTTATTATATAAAAATGAAATTTTATTCTCATTAATAACAAATATTTCATATCTTTTGTCATACATAATTCCAGCAAGTACAGTTTCACCCCACTCATTTTTTGTTGTAGATGAGTAAGCTTTTGAAAGAGGTTGTGTCTGTGTTTGCATTGTTTTTAAAGAGTCAATCATACTTACATATATCTTTTTTGGTAATGGTTTTGAATAAATCTTTTCACGCGAAATTTTATCACTATGATCATAATAAAGACGATAGAGTTTATGCTCTTTATCAAAATCTTTTATAATAGAAGTGGTACTGTTTTTATATTGGGAAAACTGTAAACTCTCTAAAAAAGAGTTACCTTGATGGATTTTTAAACCTGCCGTCATTACAGCAATAGCTTTACCCTCGCCATTTCTTAATGTTTTACGAATTGGGACAACCCAACTTTTTGCAGGTTTCAAATAATAGGTTCTCCCTATTATCATTATGTTTGAATAAAGTGCTTTTTCAAAAGAGATACGAGTCTCTTTTTTTGTTTTAATATTGGGCATTTTTTTCACATCAAGATTACCGCTTAATGCTAAAAAAGTTCCATTTACATCAATCAAACCAAAACCTAAAATTTCAGAATTAAGTTGCAATAGAGAGTTTAATATTTTTTTACTTTTTTTAACATTTTTGTAGTTATTATTATCTAATAATTGTTTGCCTAATAGTTCTAAAATAGATTCATAATGAAGTAGTTGTATGTGAGAAGTTCTAGCAATTAAAGTAGCATCGAGTTTTTGCTGCTGGAGCATATGTGATTTTTCATCATCATACCTAGCATACAACAAAATGAGAAGTATTAATGTGCTAATTATAACTATAAAGGAAAATATAGAAAAGACGTTTGCTTTTGCTTTCATTAATCTATTATATCTAAAAATCATGCCAACTCAAATAGTGTCATTATAGACTTTCTATTATTAAGAATTTACACATTTTGCGACATATAACATTTTACAATAGCTACTGTAAGTTTTATTTATGTAAAATCATAAATAAATTATACGAGGATTATAGAATGAAATTCGTCATATTAATATCTATGCTCTTATTATCCATACTATTATATTATTTTGTTGTATCTCATAAGGATGTGCAACAAAACAAGATAGATAAAACTCCTCCTAAAAAGATGACTGTACGAGAAAAAAAAGAGAGGTTCAAAAAACTCTTGATTCCTGCTGTTCAAACTGTTTATGCTAAATTAATGAAAAGATATAAAAAAATTGCTACAGATATGAATGAAGGTAAAAATCAAAAAGAGATAGAAAAACTGAAATTACAATACAATGTGCTAAATGATGAAGATTTATTAGCATGTCTTAAACCACATCCGGTAAGTATTGTTTTAGCACAAGCTGCTATGGAAAGCTCATGGGCGACATCAAGGTTTTTTGTAAAAGCAAATAACATTTTTGGTATGTGGAGTGTAAATCCTAAAGAACCAAGAATTGCTGCGGGAGAAAAGAGAGATGGTAAACGAACAATTTGGTTAAGAAAATTTTCTAGTATTGATGATGCAATTCGTGCATATTACCAGCTTATGGCAAAAGGTAAGGCATTCAAAGAGTTTCGTACTTTGAGATTAAAATATGATGATCCGTATAAAATAACACCAGGCTTAGACAAATATTCTGAAATTGGACAAGTCTATATAAACGAGATTAATCAAGTAATAAAATATAATAAATTTACTGTATATGATAAATAATTTTATAGTATAATTTTGTTGATATTTTTATAGCCTGTTATGATGGCAACTTATTTAAAAGGAATAATATATGAAAAAGTTTAATTATTTAGTAGTTTTAGCATTGATGCTAAGTGGGTGTACATACAAAAATAATCCGATTCCATTAGAATCATATAAAGCGGATTATAATGGAGACAAAGCACAAAACAATGCAAGTGTTTTCCTTTCTAAGGTTAAAGATACAAGAACTGACAAAAGAACAATTGGTTATGTTTTAGAAAATTCTACAAAAACAGTTGCTCTTTTTAGTGATGACAACTTTGAACAAAAGTATAAAGAAGGACTCGGTTATGCATTAAATATAGCTGGATTTAAGACTGATATAACAAAAGATACTGCTTCTATGGAACTTAACATTTTTATAGAAGATATCAAAATTGTATATACAAATGAATCGTTTGATAAAAATCTCAAAGGTGAAATTTCAGTAAAAGCTGTTTTAAAACAAAATAACGAACTTGTTACATTTAACTTTAAACAAAAAAGTGCCGAGTGGATTGCTCCATCACATGATTCAAAAGATATAGCACCATTTTTGCATATGCTTTTCACCGATAGTATTAATGATATAGTTGCAAAATTAACTACATTAAAATAGGAAACTAAAACATGGAACAGTTTTACGACATTCTTAAACAACTTATTCGTATACCAAGTGTAGTAGGAGCTGAGCATCCTTTTTTTATGTTTGTAAAACGTGAGCTTGATGAGATAGGGATTGAGGTTGAGTATTATGATGGGGTTTTGGTTGCTAAAGGTAGTGAGCCAACAAGCGGTTATATGTCTTCTCATGCAGATAGACATGGACTTATTTGTACTGGGCATAATGAATTTCAATATGCTGCATTTGTAGCCAAAAATAGAGCCGATTTAACGGGAACCTCTAACTCTGAAAAACTTTTACATAATTTTACATCTCGCTTTGTTGATGAAAAAGTGCAAGCATACGAACCTTGGTCAGGTACCTACTTAGGGATGGGAGTTATAAAAGAGGCTTATTTATGCGAAAGGCGTAACAATATTATCTTTAAAGTAGATGGTTTTGATTATCTTTTTCCCGGAACGCCTATCGCATTTATGGATAAGCTAGAGTTTAAAGATGACCATATATCAGCACAACTTGATAATGTAATCTCAGTTGCAATAATGATATATATGTATCACAAAGGCTATAAAGGTACAGCATTTTTTACAGCATCAGAAGAAGCTGGAAAAAGCTGGAGATTTTTACTGGAGTATTTTAGAAGATTTAATATCAATACGAACGAACTCTTAGTCTTAGATACTAGTCCTTATGAATCTTTGGAGGATATGCAAAATTTAAATATTATTTTAAGACATCGTGATGAAAATGCTGTCTTTAAATCACCTCTTAAAAACACTATCAAAAAAATAGCAATTCAAGAGGGAATTAAGTACCACTTTAAAGATGCTTATCTAAAAAATATAATGAAACAAAATGGAACAAAAAGCTCACTAGGTACTACTGAGCTTGGTCGTATAATACATGCAACTAAAGGTGAAATTCAGGGAGCTACACTACAACTTCCTACTATAGGGTATCATACTGTGAATGAAACAACGAGTATTAAATCTGTAGAGAGTATGATTACTATTTTAAGTAAACTATACATCGAAGAAGAAAAATAAACTATTATCTTTTTTTTGCAAACCTATAAAAAAATCTTGCCGGTGTAATTCTCTCATCTATTTTTAAATCTTTAAGTATAAACTCTTTTAAAATTCTAGCCAAATAAGGGGCTAGAACAAACCCATATCCACCACTTCCATTTATCATAGTCAAATTTGGATAGTAAGTATATGCATCATAATTTGGTTTTTTTGTTTTAAAGTTTATCTCTTTAGTTTGTAAAGTTTCACTAGACATGACTAATTGACCTACTAAAGGCAGGTAATCAAAAGAGCCCGAACGAAGTCCCATATAATCTTTCACTACTTTAATATTATTTAATTTCAGAGTTTTAGAAGCTTTTTCTAATAACTCTTCTCGTCCACTTTCTACATGATAATTTTCTGTTGAAGTTTGCGGATGATAGTGAACATTATGTGTAGCACCAATAGCTAAAACACCATTTTGACTAGGAGAGATAGAGACAAACTGATGAATAGAGTGTTTGTTTTGAGTAGTTGTCTCCACATCTATACGATGTCCCCAAACGCCACGAAGCTGGATATAAGGCTCTTTTATTAGCTTTTCATAAGCACCTGTAGCTAATACAACTTCTTTCGCCGAGTAGAGTTCATCAATATTCCAAACACCTTCATCAAACATAAGATTTTTTACTTCATGTTTTACAAATTTAGCACTTTTTGCCATTGCAATACACATATTTTGTGCATCGACTACACCAGCATTTATAGATATTTTCTCTCTTTCTTGTGTATTATCATGTAGAGAATTTAAAACTGTAGTTGAAGGGGTTAAAAGTTCTAAAGAAGTGTTTTTTTTATAGGTTTTAAGTATTTCATCATCTTTTTCATCTTGTGCTATATGAAGCAGAGGAGCTTTTTTTAAGAGATGAGGAAAGTTTGTTTCATAATAATCCATACTATAAACAAAAGCATCATGGAGTAACTCTTTTAACTCCCCTGCTTTGCTAAACTTTGGAGAGATAAAAGCACCAGCGGCCCCACTCCCACCGCCAGCAATATTATTCATATCAATTAATATAACTTTTTTACCAGCTTGTGTAAATTCATAAGCTACACTACAACCATTAATTCCAGCACCTATAATTGCTATATCGTACAAAGGTTAAATACTCACCTCTTTAATATCAGCAATCTTTAAAATAGTTTTATAAATGCTCGCTACTAAAGATTTTCTATTGTTTTTCACCTCTTTATCTTCTGTATTAACCATTACATGAGTAAAGAAACTATCGAGTTCTGGTTTGAGTCCAAGTAGTGCATCTAACTCTTCTTCATAAGAGTTGTATGTTTTAGCACTTACTTTTACAAAATTATCATGTAGAATTTTTTCTGCATCTTCTTCAAATAAGTTTGTATCTATTTTTAAGTCTTTTGTTAAATCAATCTCTTTAGTAATATTTGCCACACGTTTAAAAGTTGAGCTTACTTCATCAAAACCCTCAGAATTTACAAGATTGTTGAGTGCTTCTATCTTTTTACCCATAGCTAAAAGTTCTCTCTCTCCTGAAGCTAAAACAGCCTCTACAATAGATGGATTTACTTTATAGTATCGTTTCACACGTTCTAAAATAAAGTTCTCTAACTTCTCTAAATCCATCGCTTCATAATTACATGATAATTCTTTCATAGTTGTTATAATATTAAATTCAAAGCCGTACTCATTCACGATTCGCATAATACCATTTACAGCGCGTCGAAGTGCAAAAGGATCACGCGAGCCTGTTGGAATTTGATTCACACTAAAAAGACCAAGTAGAGTATCTAGTTTTATACTCATAGCCACAATTGCACTCATAGGAGTCGATGGCAAATCACTCTCTTCACCATCAGGTAAATACTGCTCTTTAATAGCAGTAGCAACTGCCCCACTCTCACCCTGCTCTAGTGCATAGTATCCACCCATAAGACCTTGAAGCTCTGTAAATTCATAAACCATTTCACTCATAAGGTCAGCTTTAGCAAGTCCTACAGCTTTATTCAAATCCTCTTTTTTAGCATCTATTTTATAAAGGTCAAAAAGAGTATTTGCAATTTTTGCTTCACGAGCTATTTTATCTGCAACAGTTCCAAGTCCTTTGAAAAATGCTACTTTTTCAAGTCCTTTAGTACTGAGCCCATTTTTAAGGTCATTATCCCAAAAGAAAAGCCCATCTGCTAAACGAGGACGAAGAACCCTCTCATTTCCAGCCACCACTTCACTAAAATCATCTGTGTAAGCATTAGAAACTACTACAAACTTGTTGATAAGTTTACCCTCTTTAAAAACTGGAAAATAACGTTGATGCTCTTTCATAGAAGTAATAATAACTTCAGGAGGAAGACGTAAAAATGCTTCATCAAAAGAGCCTAAAAGTGCTGTTGGATTTTCAGTAATCGCTACTACTTCTGCGAAAAGTTCCTCATCTACTTCTATATTTACTCCATTTAATTCTTCTATTTTTTTAAAATCTTTGAGTATTTTTGCACTTCTAAGTTCAGGAAAAAGAGTAACACCACCATCAGCTAAAGTTTCAAAATAATCTTTTATTCCTGTTATGTCAATGCTATCAAAATTAGCTATGCGATGAACAAAAGTTGTTTTAGAAGAGTTAACACCAAAAAGAGTTAAAGGAACAAGCTCATCATTTAGCATTACATTTACCCAACGAATAGGACGGATAAAACTTTCATCTAAACTACCCCATCGCATAGACTTTCCAAAATCAAGCGATTTAATCCAAGATTCTATAATCTCTGGAAGTAATTTAACCGAAGATTTACCCTTTACATCTTTTTTGTAATAAAGAACTTCTTTAGCACCTTTTTTGACAGATGAGAGTTCTTCTAAAGAGACTCCACACTTTTTTGCAAAACCATTTGCCGCAGCTGTAGGTTCACCATCTTTGTAAGCAACTGCTAAAGGTGCTCCAAAAAACTCCTCAACACTATCTTCTTGACTTGTTATAAACTCTCTATGCCATATCACTAAACGACGAGGAGTATAGTAAAACTCAAACTCACCCAAAAGTGAATATTTTTCTAAAATATCACTATACTTTTTAGTAATATTTTTCATCTCTTTTAAAAGGGGTACTGCTGGTAGCTCTTCAACACCGATTTCTATTAGTAGTGGTTTTAACATTTATGGACTCTTTTTATATTAATTATGGCGATTTTACCTCTTTTTTGGTTAAAAAGTGCTTTTACTTACAAATGAGTTAACTAAAACTGCTACAATAATCCAAACAAAAAAAAGGACGAAGATGAAATCTATTGTTTTATCATTATTACTCAGTGCTGGGCTATTTGCCTCAAGCAATCACACAGCAAAAGTCACTGAGACACTTAGCAGTGGTGGTTATACTTATATGAAAGTACAAGAGGGAAACAACAATTACTGGATTGCTATGACACAAAGAGATGCAAAAGTGGGACAAAGTGTAACCTTTAGTGAACAAGGTTGGATGAAAAATTTTGAGTCAAAAACTTTAAACCGTACTTTTGACAATATTTTATTTGCTTCTGATGTTACAAGTCAAAAGACAAAACTCGCTGATATTAAACCAAATGTTATGAGTTCTCAATATGCACAAAAAGGTACAATCACCATTGCAGAACTTTTCAAAAATCGTGCAAAATATGCTACTAAAAGTATTACTATACGAGGAAAAGTGAGTAAAACATCTGCAGGTATCATGAAACGAAATTGGGTTCATATTGATGATGATAGTAGATTTGAAAATATGGATGACATAGTATTTACATCAACAGGTGCTTTACCTAAAGTTGGTGATATTGTTTCTGCAACAGGAACAGTAGCCATAGATAAAGACTTTGGATATGGTTATTTCTACCCTGTTATAGTTGAGAAATCAAGTTTCAAAAAGTAGTAATAATTAAACTTTTCTTAAAGAAGATAATTTTTATCTTCTTTATGTTTAGGTAAATCATTATATAGTTACAATACAAATATTAAAAAAAACACAAGGAATTAAAATGCCAAAGATTAACAAATATGTTGACATTGACACAGT
>ERZ890953.134-NODE-134-length-43953-cov-7.583011_pt1 | contig 43953 bp, 31 predicted proteins | sample MGYA00521264_ERZ890953 | MGnify/ENA primary metagenome ERZ890953 (study PRJEB32303, sample SAMEA104408629) | aquatic metagenome | biome: Brackish water; feature: Chemocline; material: water | place: Baltic Sea | collected 2014-10-26T21:54:00 | depth 200 m ...
CCCATTCTGGTGGGTTCCAATCATCTGGTAATCCTGTTAATATAAAAATCTCTTTGAGGCTTAAAACTCTAGCATCTGAATAAGTGCCATTTTTTAGTAATCTTCCTGGATGAACATTATTTTGTGATGAGACAGAACCGTTTGCCATTGTAATTGTCGGTGCTGGTTTGTCCCACTCTATTCTTTTGTAAGTTGTAGAGTAGCCTTTTATTCTTGTACCATCCTCTTTTTTTGGATAGTCTGTTTTGTTCTCTAAGGCTGTTTTTCCTGTTGGAGTTTGTTTTAAAAAAGCTATGTGTCTATTATTATGTATTTTTGCATAGTGGTATTGGATTTTGGATTTTTCTCCACTCTCTAAACTGGGTAGATGAGCTATAACTTCTCTGACTGTTATTCTATTTTGTTTGTTAGGAAGTTCCCATTTAGCAATTTTAGATATTAAAAATATTGCTCTTTTTCTACTTTGTGGTGTTCCGAAATCTGCTGCATCTACAATAGTAGGATTTACAAAATACCCTAGAGGTTCGAGTTCATTTTTTATATACTCTGTTATTTTTGTTTTAATTCCACTAACAGAGATATAAGTTTTAAGAACACCTGTTACATTCTCTATCATAACATGTTTTGGTTGGAGTGCTTTTATCATTTCAACTACATATTTTATAAGAGAGTTTCTTGGATCATTTTCTGCCATTTTTCCTGCGATACTCATACCTTGACAAGGAGGAGTGGCAATTAGAAAATCACATTTTTTTGCTTTTGCTTTTTTGAGTACTTCTTTATAGATAGTTTCATCTGTAATATCACCTTGAATAATTTCACATTCAGGGTAGAGTTCATGATGAAATCTTGCACGATTTTCAAGAAGTTCATTTGCTACTACTATATCTATGTCATGATTTTTTATATAGGTTTCAGCTATGCCGACATTCGCAAAAAGAGATACTCCATTCAAAAAACTCTACCTTTAAAGTCTAACAGGAATTTGATTATCATGTAGATAATGTTTTAAGTCCATGATGTCAATCTCTTTATAGTGAAAGATACTAGCAGCAAGTGCAGCATCCGCTCCATGATTAAATGCATCTCTAATGTGCTCCATTGTTCCAGCCCCACCACTTGCTATGACTGGTACATTTACAGCACGACTAATTTGTTGTGTAATATTAAGCTCAAAACCCGCTTTAGTTCCATCAGCATCCATAGAAGTTAAAAGTATTTCACCGCTTCCTCTCTCTACTACCTCTTTTGCCCACTCAACCGCATCAATGCCAGTATCTACTCTACCACCATTTAAAAATACATGATAATTTCCGCTTTGTGTTCTTTTGACATCTATTGCAGTTACAATACATTGAGAACCAAAACGTTTAGCACCTTCATCAATAAGTTGGGGACGTTTAATAGCAGCGGAGTTTACACTTACTTTATCACAGCCTACATTAAGTAGTTTATAGATGTCATCAAGTTTGCGGATACCACCACCAACTGTAAGAGGAATAAATATCTCACGAGCAACTTGTGCAACTATATCAACTATGGTGTCACGATTATCAGACGAAGCAGTGATATCTAAAAAGGTAAGTTCATCAGCACCCTCTTCATTATAACGACGTGCAACTTCTACTGGGTCACCAGCATCTTTAAGACCGACAAAGTTTACACCTTTAACAACTCGTCCATCTTTAACGTCAAGACAAGGGATAATTCGTTTTGCAAAATAGTTCATGATAGCATTAACCTTTAATAATTTAATGAGATTATATCTCTTTTGAGTTTACAAATAGTTGAGTATTTTCATGATTTGTTTCACGTGAAACATAAATTCAAATTTATAAGATGGGTTTATAAGAATTTAATATATAACATACTATAATATTTCACTTTTTAAAATATAGATGGAGCAGTGACGATGGAAAAAGAAGAGGTATTAGGTCACTTAAGAGCGGCAAAGGCAGCACACATAAAGTGGGTTCAAAAAGCTAAACTATTAATTAATGGTTTAGATGTTGAAGAAAATGCAATCCCAGTTGATTCAACTGAGTGTAAATTTGGGAAGTGGTTTTATAGTGATGGACAAATATTAAATGCTCTTACAAATAATCCTCCTGAATGTATGTCAAATATAGAAAGTTTACATTTTAATTTACATGATATTTATATGCAAATATTTAATATTTATTTCAACAAGGGTAAGGGGAGTTTTTTTACTAAATTTTTTGGTTTAAAAAGAAAAAATGTTTCTGATATTGAAATAAAAGTTGCCCATGATTATTATGATAAAATGGAAGAAGTCTCTAGGGACTTACTCGAGGAGATAAATAGACTTGAGAGAAGGCTAATTGCTGTTTCAGATGATAAGATTCAAAATTTAGTTTAGAGTGTGTTAACAAATAGCTCTTTTTGACTATTTGTTATCCATATGTAAGTAAAATTACACTACACTAGTCGCTATGAAAAAAGAAAACGTGAGAGCAAAAAAAAAGTTTGGACAAAACTTTCTAAAAGATGAGAGCGTTTTAAGAAAAATCGTCGAATCGATGCCCAAAAATGACAATAAACTTGTTGAAATTGGACCTGGCTTAGGTGATTTAACTAAATTTTTAGTTGATGTCAAAAGTGTAGAAGCTTTTGAGGTAGATACCGATTTGTGTAAACTGTTACAGAGCGAATTTAAAGAAGAGATTGACACCAAGCGACTTCACCTTAATTGTGGTGATGTTTTACAAGCTTGGAAGAGTGAACTAATAGATGAACCGTATGATTTAGTGGCTAACCTGCCCTATTATATTGCGACTAATATCATTTTAAAAGCACTCGCAGATCCAATGTGTAAAAATATCCTCGTAATGGTACAGTTAGAAGTAGCAGAAAAATTTTGTTCGGATGCCGGCGATAAAGTATTTGGTTCTTTGAGTGTCATTACTCAAAGTGTAGGAACAGCACACATTGTTGTAAAAGTTCCACCAACTGCATTTGAGCCTCAACCCAAAATAGACTCTGCTGTTTTTATCATAAAAAAGAAAGCAGATAGAAATGATGAAGATTTTGAGCAAATGCTAAGAGTTGCATTTAAGCAACCTCGAAAAACTCTTATGAAAAATCTATCAGTAATATATGATAAAGCCAAATTAACTGATGCTTTTAGTTCACTAGAACTTACACTCACAATTCGCCCTCATCAAGTTAGCACTAAGGACTATCACCAACTCTATAAAATAATATAATAAAGGGAGTTTGGATGGCAGAAGAAAATCAGGAAGTAGCTCAAGAAGCGAAACCTCAAACCGACACTAGATCAAATAATACAACAAACAACAGAAAACCAAATAACAACAGAAATCGTAAACCTAATCCTAACCGAAATGGTAATACTAATCCAAATGCTAACCAAGGTGATAAACCAGCAACTGCAAAACCAAATAAAAATAAGAGCCGTAATAATAGGTATAAAAGACAACCTACTCCAGTAGATGAAAACTTAAAATCTTTTGTTGCTCAAAATCAAGAAGCACATAAACAGAGATTAAATCCTCACTTTAAACTTGATTTGAATTCAAAAGCTAAAGTACGTATTACTCCGCTTGGTGGTCTTGGTGAAATTGGTGGAAACATTACAATTTTTGAGACAGAAAATGAAGCAATATTAATTGATGTTGGTATGAGTTTTCCTGATGAGACTATGCATGGTGTCGATATTTTAATACCGGACTTTTCATATCTTCGTGAGATTAAAAAGAAGATTGTAGCTGTTATTATTACTCATGCTCATGAAGATCATATTGGTGCTATGCCTTATCTTTATAAAGAGATGCAGTTCCCAATTTATGGAACACCTCTTCCTCTTGCAATGATTGCTAATAAATTTGAAGAGCATCATATAAAAGAGTATAAAAAACTTTTTAACCCAATTGTTAAACGTGAACAGTATAAAATAGGAAATGATTTTGAGATTGAGTGGATGCATATGACACACTCTATTATTGATTCTTCATCTCTTGCAATTACAACTGAAGCTGGTACGATTATTCATACTGGAGATTTTAAAATAGATTATACACCGGTAGATGGCTATACAGCAGATATACATAGACTAGCACACTATGGCGATAAAGGTGTTTTATGTCTTTTAAGTGACTCTACAAACTCACATAACCCTACTCCGACAGGTTCAGAGCTGAGTGTTGCTCCTGCTTTTGATCGCATATTTTCAAAAGCAGAAGGAAGAGTTTTACTCTCTACATTCAGCTCAAACATTCACCGTGTGCAACAAGCTATTGAACATGGAATAAAGTATGGACGTAAAGTTTGTGTTATTGGTCGTTCTATGGAGAGAAATATAGAGATTGCAATGCAGTATGATTATGTTAGATTTCCAAAAAATGCTTTCGTTGATGCTGATGAAGTGGCTCGTTTGGATGATAAGGAAGTGCTAATTGTAACTACTGGATCTCAAGGTGAAGCAAACTCTGCACTTTTTAGAATGTCAATAGGTGAGCACAGACATATTAAGATAAAACCAACAGATTTAATTGTGCTCTCTTCTCGTGCAATTCCTGGAAATGAGGGAAGTATTTCTGGAATGCTCAATCACCTACAGCGTGCTGGTGCGAGTGTTGAAATGAGTCGAGATATCCATGTATCTGGTCATGCTTCTATGGAAGAGCAAAAGCTTATGCTCCGTTTGGTAAATCCTAAATTCTTTTTACCAATTCATGGTGAGTATAATCATGTTATGAAACACCGTGAAACAGGGATAGCATGTGGTGTTCCTGAGCGAAATATTTTACTTATGACTGATGGTGAGCAGATAGAAGTAGCACCAAAATATATGAGAAAAGTAAAAACAGTTAAAACTGGTAAAACATATATTGATAATCAAAATAATTATAAAATTGATGATGATATTATCTTAGACCGTCAAAAACTTGCTTCTGATGGTATTGTAATGATGGTTGTAGAGGTTAGTGAACAAAATTCAAAAATGTTGTCTAAGCCTAAGGTAACGACTTTTGGAATAGTTCCAGATAAGCAAGATAAATTTTTTGCTAAAGAGATGGAAGATATTGTTGAACACTTTTTAATGAACCTAAAACCAGGACTTATTGAAAATCCTAAAGCATTGGAAAATGATTTACGTCAGGTTGTGAGAAAACATATCTACAGAAAGATGAAAAAATATCCACTCATCGTTCCTCACGTATTAGTGCAATAATTTCAAAAAGGCCTTCTCTATTTAAGCATCTTTTATTAAAAGATGCTTTATCCCTTCCAAATGACCTAATTATCATGTAGAATTTCTTCCTTTAAATAATTTTTGGTAAAATTGATTTTCAATAATATAAAAAGATTTATTTCAGAAGATATAAATTTATAAAAATGCTAAAAAACTTTATTTTAGATAACTTTAAGAAGACGATAATATTCCTATACAAGGCTATATAAATGAGTAAAAACGACATAATTGCAATTGGTATAGGTGCGAGTGCTGGTGGTTTAGAAGCTTTACAAGCATTTATCAAAAATCTCCCAGCTAGTAGTAACATGGCATATATCATTGCGCAACATCTCTCTCCAACTTATAAAAGTTTAATGGTTGAGCTTTTGCAAAAGGGTACTGAGCTTGAAGTTCTTGCAGCGACGGATGGCTTAATTATAAAAGCGAATACTATTTATGTTTGTCCTCCAAATGAGAATATTTTTGTTGAAGACAACATGATCTTATTAAGTAAACCAAGGTCAAATATACATGGGCCAAAACCATCAGTAGACCTTTTCTTTGAATCCTTAGCTGAAAATAAAAAAGAAAAAAGTGTAGGAATCATTCTCTCTGGTACCGGAAGTGATGGAAGCCGTGGAGTCCGTGCCATAAAAGCTTCCGGTGGGTTCACCATTGTTCAAGACCCGCAAACTGCAAAATATGACGGTATGCCAAACTCTGCAATCAATACAGGTACAATAGACCTTGTTTTGACAGCCGACAAGATGGGTCCTGAACTTACAGATCTTTTGAGTTATGTTGGCAAATCAATTATTCGAAAATCGGGTGGTTCTTCAGTAAGTGTATACAAAAATATTTTAAATAAAATCAAGGATGTAAAAGGGGTAGACTTTAACCTTTACAAGCCTAGCACCATTGAACGCCGAATAGAACGTCGGATGGTTGCATTAAAGATTGTAACTCTTAATGATTATTACGATTTTCTTGTGCAAAATTCTGGAGAACCAGAAGCACTTTTTAAAGATATACTCATTGGTGTAACCTCATTTTTTAGAGACGGAGACTCTTTCTCCGTACTAAAGAATCAGCTTCAAGAGTATCTCAAAAGCAAAGATAATACTACCATCCGTATCTGGGCACCAGCATGTTCAACTGGGGAGGAAGCTTATAGTTTATCAATGATGATAAGTGAGATTCTAGGTGCAAATATTGGACAATATAAAATACAGATTTTTGCTACAGATATTGATGAAAATGCACTTATGTATGCCAGAAAAGGACTTTATCAAGAGAGTGCGTTGGTCGGGTTAGATAAAAACCTTAGAAATAAATACTTTACAATCAAATCAGAACATTATGAGGTTATTAAACCTATTCGTGAAATGGTCATTTTCTCCCGCCATAACATCCTTAGAGACCCTGCTTTTTTGAGACTTGATATGATTGTGTGTAGGAATCTTCTTATCTACTTTTCCCAAGAGCTGCAAAAAAAGCTTTTTCCGGAATTTCATTATGCACTCAACGACAATGCATTACTATTTTTGGGTAAAAGTGAATCAGTAGGACACTTTCAAAGTTATTTTAAAACGATGGATAAAAAATGGAAAATTTATCAATCAAACTTTCTAGGTAGAAAAGAGCCGCCGCCAACGGTGCAATCGTATGAAAGAGTTGATTTAATCAATAGCAAAAAAATCATCAGTGAGGTTAAAAAACCCGGTATAAATGATATACTTACTGATTATGTAAACGAATACATCATTCCTATGTGTATTGTACTTAATGATAATATGGATATTGTGTATGTTAAGGGTAAAAACCCGTATCTTATAAGACCAGATGGCGAACAAACTCAAAATATTTTTAAAAATGTCAACACTGCATTAAGTATAGAACTCAGAGCGGCACTTCATGACAGCAGTAAACAAAAAAGCATGGTTAAATCGAATTTTCAAAAAGTTGTACTGCTTGATGAAGTGATTCGCTATGTTCGTATAACTGTTGTTCCTATGAACGAAAAAAGTAGGGGTGCCCTAAGCCTTGTCTGTTTTCAAGAAGAAGACGCTGAAAACTTTAAAAGCTTTGACACAAAAACTATAAATAATGAAAGCTCAAATACCAAAGAGTTGGAATTTGAGTTAGCAAAGGCGAAAGAGTACCTTCAAACAGTTATAGAAGAACTTGAAACAAGTAACGAAGAGATGCAAAGTCTCAATGAAGAGTTGCAAAGTTCAAATGAAGAACTACAAAGTTCAAATGAAGAACTTGAAACTACAAATGAAGAGTTACAATCAACAAATGAAGAACTTCAAACTGCCTATACTGAACTTCGTACGATATATGATGATAAAGAAGAATCGGGTAGGGAAATTATATTTTTAAATAAACAACATGAAAGAATAAATAATCGCCTTGAAACAGCATTAAAAGGCGCAGAGATTGGAATATATGATTATCATATTCCTATTTCTGAAGAGGATGTCTGGAGTGAGCAATGGGCTGAAATTCTTGGATATAATCAAGGAGAACTACCTCACGATAAAACAAATATGCTAGCTTGGATGGATGAGCGTGTTCATCAAGAAGATTTAAATTATTTTCACAAAAAATATGAGGGTTATATAGCAGGAGTAGTTGATAGTTGCCGAGTTCGCCTTAGAATGAAGCATAAAAGTGGAGAATATATCTGGGTGGAAAATTTTGCAATAGCATCTAGAAGGGATGAGCAAGGCAAAGTATTGCATACAATTGGAACAATGAAAGATATTACAAAAGATGTGAAAGCTCAAATTTCATTAGAAGAGAATGAAGCACGTTTAAAGTTAGCAACCAAGTCAGCAAGTATTGGCTTATGGGAGATGAATTCTTTTGAAAAGGGTCTTTCTTGGGATGAACGCTCCTATGAAATTTTTGAAGTTGAACCAGGTACAGAAATTAATTTTGACTTTTTGAAGAATCTAATTCACCCGCAAGACTTAGATGCAATATATAAGGATGTGAACCTAGCTATTAGTGAAAAGCGTTTACATAACAGTATGATTCGTATGCTAAAACCTGGTGCCAAGGTAATATATGTGCAATGTTCAGGAAACCCTATATTTGATAAAGATGGTGTATTTGAACAAATAGTAGGAACATATATTGACATAACTGATCACATTGCAAAAAATCGAAAGAATTACCCAGGAATGTTATAAAATGACAAAAGAAGATTATGAACGATTAAAAAGTGTTGCACTTAAAAAATTAGAACTTTCTCCGGTTAGTTTGCCTAAAAATATTTATGGAAAAAGTGTTGAGGAGCTTGTTCAGATAAATGAGATTTACCAAGCTGAACTCGAAGCTCAAAATGATGAACTTCAAACAAATGTTTTTAATTTAGAAGAGGCTCAAAATGAGTTAGAGGTGCTTTTTACACATGCACCAATTCCATACTTGTTAATGACAAGTAAATTCAACATTATAAGAGCAAATAAAGAAGCATTAGAGATGTTTAACTCACAAACTTTTCTCTCTAAAAATACCCCTTTTTATACACATTTAGAGAAAGGAAACACAACAACTTTTTTAGATTGGATCCACAATAAAGATAGAGAACATATTCCGTTAGAGACACCTCTTCATACAAGCATGGGTCTTCGCTTTTGTGCCTTACACTATCATAAATGGTCTATACAGGAGAGTGATACATTTCTACTTTCTATCATAGATATTCATGCCCAAAAAGAGGAAAATGATAGATTTAAAGCACTTTTTGAAAATAGACAACAAGGAGTTGTTTATTTGGATGTAAACAATGTAATTGTGAGTTTAAATGAGACGGCTCTGTCTCTTATTGGTAAAACAAAAGAAGAGTGTATTTCGATGTTTTATGGTGATTTAAACTGGACTTTTATGGGTAGGGATAATAAAAGACTCTCTTTAGACGAGTTACCGTTTGCTAAAACAATGCAAACTAAAGAATCATGTCCTCCTACTGTCGTTTCGGTATATATACCAAGTACAGAAACAAGGCTATGGTTAAGAATGGAAACAATGCCCCATTTCTCTCTTAAGAATAAAGAGCTCATAGGAGTATTTTGCATTTTTACTGATGTAAGTAAAGAGTATATTTTAGATAAGGAATTAAATCAACAATTAGATAATTTTAAAACTCTTGCAAATAACCTGCCTGATGTACTTCTTCGAATTGATGAACAGCAAAATATTTTATTTATGAATAAGCATGGATGTGATTTTTTTAATATAACAATAGATGAAGTTGAGCATTTAAAATTATGTGATTTTTCAATTTTTATAACACAACAAGCCGATAATGTTTGTAGTATTTTAAATGATTTAGGGAAGCTTAGTAGTCCTATTACTTACTCTTTAAATCAAAAAACAAATGAGAGTCACAAAAATTACTTTTTAAGAATTATTCCTGAAAAAACGGATAATTCAAAAAAAGTATTTTTGATTGTGCTTGAAGATATCACCGAAAGAGTAGAATCTGAAGATATGTTTAATCAGCTCTTTTATAATGCATCAGATGCAATTGTTCTTACTGACCATAAGACAGGTGAGATAAAGTCAATCAATGCAAAAGCAGGTAAACTGCTTGATTTTGATATGACAAAACTTCAAGAGTACACATCAAGAGATATTTTAGAGTCATTTAAATCAAAAGATTTATATCATAAGCATATTGAGACACTTGAAACTTTTGGACAAGATAGTTATGAGGCTACTCGAACACTGCAAGATAAAAGTATCCAATATTTAAAAATATTCTGCACTCTTATTGATATTGGACATGAAACATATCATCAATCAATTATACATGATTTGACAGAACATAAATTACTTGAGATGCAACTTCAACAAAATTCACGTGTTTTTGAGCATACTACAGAAGGAATTTTAATTACAAAATTAAATGGCACTATTATCTCTGCTAATGATGCTTTTTTAAAGATAACAGGCTATTCAAGCCGTGAAGTAATAGGAAAAAATCCAGCTTTGTTACAATCGGGTAGGCACGACAAAGAATTTTATAAAGCGATGTGGAAAGAGATAGCAAATAATGGCTTATGGAAGGGTGAAATTTGGAATAAAAAGAAAGATGGTACTGTTTATCCAGAGTGGTTGGCAATCTCGACTATTTATGATGATGATGGTAAAGCAACTCAGTATGTGGCTGTATTTTCTGATTTTTCAGAAATCAAGAAAAATCAAAATAAATTAGAAAATTTAGCACATTATGATCAATTAACAAAACTTCCTAACCGTCTTTTACTTAATGAGCAGATTAAGCAGTCGGTAAAAACTGCAAAACGCAATAAAAATCAGTTTGCTGTTTTATTTATAGATTTAGATAGATTCAAACAGATTAATGATACTTATGGGCATGATATAGGCGATGAAGTACTTAAAAAAACAGCAAAGAGATTAAAAAGTGTTCTTAGAGAGACAGATATTGTTGCTCGTCTAGGTGGGGATGAATTTATTGTTGTTGTAAATGAAATGAAGTATATTGAAAATGTTCATATAGTTGCTCAAAGTATTTTACATAAATTACAACTACCATTTAATATTGACGCTAATGAGCATTATATTAGTTGTAGTATAGGTATTAGTATATATCCTGATGACAATGTAGACGGAGATGTCTTGCTAAAAAATGCTGATATAGCAATGTATGAGTCTAAAGCAGCAGGTAAAAACAATTATCATATGTTCTCAAAAAGTATGGAGGAGAGAGTAAAAGCTCTCTCCTCACTACATAATGATCTCAATATAGCATTAAGTAATGATGAATTTTATTTAGTTTACCAGCCACAGTATGATGTGTACAAAGAAAAACTCTTAGGTTTTGAAGCACTTTTACGCTGGAAACATAAGACAAAAGGAGAAATAGGTCCAGCTGCTTTTATACCTTATACTGAAGAGTCTAAACTTATTATTCCTATTGGAAAATGGGTTATAAAAAAGGCGATTGAAGGCTACGAAGAGATGAAAAAAGTCTTAAACAAGGATATAACTATTTCTGTAAATGTCTCTCATGTTCAGTTAAGTGTAGACTTAATTAACACACTTAAAGAACTTATGAAAGTACATGATAATTTAGAAAAAATCATAAAAATAGAAATTACAGAAACATCTGCTATGAATAATTTAGAAAATACTCAATTTATTATTGGCGAGATTAAAGCTTTAGGGTTTAAGATATCTTTAGATGATTTTGGTACAGGTTATTCAGCTCTTAATGCGATTAAAACTTTGAGAGTAGATGAGATTAAGATAGATAGGTCATTTATAAAAGATGTACCAGGAGACAAGGATGATGAAGAGTTAGTTTCAACAATTATTGCAATGGCTAAAGTAATGAAAAAAAGTGTTGTAGCCGAAGGAGTCGAAGAAGAAAAAACAAAAGATTTTCTTTTAGAGAGAAGCTGCCCAATTATTCAAGGCTATTTTATTAGTAAGCCTTTAACATTAGATAAAGCAATACAATATTTACAAAAAACTAATCATTAGTTAGGTAAAGCAGTTGACTGCAGTTAGTAACATGGCAAGATTTATAGTATAATTTGCTTATTAATTCTTAAAGGCAAGATTTGTCAAAAAATAAAAATGAACAATTTGAAAATGCTGTTAAAACTATGATGTTGCATGTGGGAGAAAATCCACAAAGAGAAGGATTATTAGATACTCCCTCTCGTGTAAAAAAAGCTTATGAATTCATTTATGGTGGTTATAAAGAAAATCCGAAAGAGATTTTAGAAAAAGCACTTTTTACAAGCAGTAATGATGAGATGGTTCTTATTAAAGATATAGAATTTTATTCAACTTGTGAGCACCACTTGCTACCTATTATTGGTCGTGTTCATGTGGCTTATATTCCAGATGGTAAGGTAGTAGGGCTTTCTAAGATTCCTAGAGTTGTAAATGTTTTTGCTCGTCGTATGCAGATTCAAGAACAGCTCACTGAGCAAATTGCCGATGCAATAATGGATACTATCGCTCCAAAGGGTGTGGCTGTTGTGATACAAGCTCGTCATATGTGTATGGAGATGCGAGGAGTAGAAAAAATAAACTCTACTACAACATCATCAGCTCTTCGAGGTCTGTTTAAAAAAGATGAAAAGACAAGAAGTGAATTCTTCTCATTAATTAACTCACCAACGGGTACAAGATACTAATTTAAATGCCATTATCCTCCCTTAAAGACAAACTCTCTTCAAAAAACTACTCAGTTGCTTTTGGAGAGGTTGTTAAAATCAATGCAACGATTATTACAGCGATAGGGCTTAAGGTTAGTATTAGTGATATGGTTAAAATTATTTCTAATACTACTGCTCATGAAACTGTTGGTATGGTTACAGAAATCGATGGAAATACTTTTTTTATAACACCTTTTAGCTTTGTAGAGGGGTTTTGTTCTGGTGATAGAGTGTTTTTGGACTCTAATGGTTTAAACATTCCAGTTGGAACTTCACTTTTAGGTCGTGTTGTGGACCCTTTTATGCGACCAATTGATGGTAAAGGTTCTATCAATAACACTACTCTTTCTCCCATTATTAAAGCTCCAATTGCTGCAATGAAAAGAGGTATGATTGATGAAGTTTTTAGTGTTGGTGTGAAAAGTATAGATGGACTTTTAACCTGTGGAAAAGGACAAAAACTTGGAATTTTTGCAGGAAGTGGGGTAGGAAAATCTACTCTTATGGGGATGATTGTTCGTGGTGCAGATGCTCCCATAAAAGTAGTGGCACTTATTGGTGAGCGTGGTCGTGAAGTTCCTGAGTTTATACAAAAAAATCTTGGTGGTAATTTAACTAATACGGTTATTGTTGTTGCAACATCTGATGATAGTCCTTTAATGCGAAAGTATGGTGCTTTTGCAGCCATGAGTGTGGCTGAATACTTTAAAGATCAAGGTTTAGATGTTTTGTTTATTATGGATTCTGTCACTCGTTTTGCCATGGCACAGCGTGAAATAGGTTTAGCACTGGGTGAACCACCAACTTCAAAAGGGTATCCTCTATCCTCTTTGACTCTTTTACCACAACTCATGGAGCGAGCAGGAAAAGAGGAAGGTAAAGGCTCAATAACGGCTTTTTTTACTGTTTTAATTGAAGGTGATGATATGAGTGATCCTATCGCAGATCAGTCGCGCTCTATTTTAGATGGACATATTGTACTTTCACGGGAGATGACAGATTTTGGAATCTATCCTCCTATACATATTTTAAATTCAGCATCAAGGGTTATGAACGATATTATTTCTAAGGAACATTTTAAAGCAGTGTTAAAATTTAGAAAATATTATACACTGCTTAAAGAGAATGAAGTGCTTATTCGTATTGGAGCATATACGAAGGGGAGTGATGCTGAACTAGATGAAGCTATCGAAAAAAAAGCACAGATGGAACGGTTTATGTCTCAAGGAGCTACTTATCATAACTCTTTTGAAGATACCTATAATGAGCTTATTGCCCTTATGAAATAATCGCTTCCACTTCTGTCCAGCTATTTCTATCTATCCTATCATTTTGAGTGATTGCTAACTGTTTTTTTGACATAGCTTCGTAGGTTTTCATAAGAGATTTAATTTCGTTATCGCTACCAAAAATATCGATATAAGAGTAGATAATATTTTTAGCACCTCCAAAACTATTTTTTGCTAAATAAGCTTTTATTCTTGAGTGAAAACTCACTCGAAGTAAATCCCCAACCCTCCCTTTTCTCGTTTGGACAAGTAATAATCCATCAAGTGTTGTTTTAATACCATTGGGATTTGCTTTAAGAGCAAACTCTTCACATTCATGAATGAGTTTTGCCCAATGTTTATTGAGTAAAACACCAAGTTCACTACTGTTTAGGGCAGGGTGTTTATCAAGGGTTTCATAGCATAATTTAAAATCATTATTTTGGTAAGCTTTTTGAAGATGAGACATATTTTCAAAATCACTATAAATTCTTTTGAGCTCTTCTTTTATAAAAGAACTTCGTTTAAATTTCAGGAGAAGCTCTTTTGCTTTTACTAAATCACCTTGATTTATAAGTAGATCAATTTTAGTAATATTTTTTTCAATACTTTGATTCAGTACAACATATGTAGGAGCTTCTTGAAAGAGTGGATTATCATGTAGTAATTCTTCGACAGTCTGAAAATCATCTCTTTGTATAGCTAGTAAGAATGTCATAAAGTTTTTATCTTTATTTAAAAACAGTTTGATAATTGGGCGTTTTGAGACGACTGTGATATACTCATCTAAGAGGGCCTTTGCATGGTCATCTTTTCCTAAAGTCATATGTCTTTGGGCATTGATAAAACTATCTCTCCAAGCATCTTCTAGTTTAATATAAATAGGTGTCTGTTGAAGTGCTACGTGTTTTGTAGCCATAGCAAAAGCAAGGGCATATTTTTTTTCAAGATACAAAATTTTAAATCTATTGTAGTTTTCAAAAGAGGTAAAAAGAGCATCAATTTCTCTCTTTTTAGATTTTATTTTTTTGATAGGTAAGATGATTTTTTGTGCTAAGGTTTTGTTTTGGTTGAGTAGTGCATTTAATGCATTTTGATAAATTAGCTTATATCTTTGCTCAAGAATTTTATACTCTCTACTCTCTAGTAGCATCTTCTCTTGCTCGACTATGTTATATGCTGCTTCTAAATTTCCTTGCATGATGAGTTCTTTAAGCTGGTGAGGAGTAGCTAATTTGACATTTATAATACTATAATCTTTAAGAGTAACTAAAAGAGATTCATCGTTGATCAGTTCCATCTTTTCTATATTGTATGGAAATGTTACATATTTTGCATGAACAATTTTCCCCTTATATATATCTGCAATGGCAATATAGTTTTCATCACCACTCAGAGCTATAAAATTAGGATTTGGCATTTTTATTATCTGTTTTACATCACTAAAGGGGGCATCAATAGTGCTTATGATTTCTTCAGTTTTAAGTGAATGTACTATTACTTTACCACCAATATTGGCACTTACAATAGTATGTTGATCTATAAAACAAAGGGCATCAATATGTTGCCCCTGTTCTATTAAAACTTGGTTATTGTACTGTATGTATATATCTGAGATAATAAGAGCTCCACCTTGACCTGCTGATGCTAAGGTTGTATTAAAGAGGGCAAATGCACTTATAAAGTTGTTTGTTATATTCTTTCTTTTATAAGGAAAAGAGCATATTCGTGCAAGGAGTGCAGAGTTGTCGTATCTGTATTGTAGAACTCTTCCTTGATCTGTTCCTGCAATTATATAAGGCAAAGAGAAGCTAAGTTTATTTATATATTGATTTGCAATTTTGATACTTTTAATGATTTTTTTTGTTTTTAAATTAAGTATATTGATAATATTTTTGTTTGCAAAGGCAAGAAGTGTAGCATCTTTACTTACACAAATAGCTGTAGTCTCAGCCCCTAATTCTTTATGAATTAATTTTTTAATAATCTTATAATTTCTAGTATCAACTATTTTTGCACCATTATATTTTGTTGTATAAAAAATATTACCATCATCCAAGAGGGTAAGATCTGTTATTTGGGAACGTTCTTTGATTACTATATCTACACTAGGCATTCTCTCTATACTCCAATTGGTTTGAGCATATACTTAAATGCCCCACAGTGTAGTTATTATACATATTTATAGCTTAATTAACTCAATGAAATGCACAGGCATAAAATATAAGAATATATCAACAGTCTTGATGAGCTTTAAAGAGTCAATATATTTTATTTACCAGTAGTTGTGGAGTTATTTTTCCATTGAACTCATTTTTAGCCACTGTGTAACTGCAACTTATCTTTCTATTCTCTGGCATCTCATAAACTGTTCGAAAAGCGATAACTTCAACTGTTTTTCTTTGGTGTGGGTATTGACGTACTTCAATTCTAGAGTGTGATTTATCTGCACCCATAAGTTTAATACTCACAACTTCTGCCTCTTGGATGAGAAAACTTGGACGACGATTGGCCTCTCCATAAGGCTCGAATGTATCAAGTAAATTGAGTAAATCTAGGTCAATGTCGTCACTACTTAAAATTCCCGTAATTTGCTCTTTTGGTATAAAATCTTTTGGGTCGAGTTTTGAGGCACTGAGGTTAATAGCCTTTTTAAAATCTTCTATATTCTCCTCTAGTAAACCAAGACCTGCTGCCATTTTATGCCCACCAAACTTACTAAGATAGTGTTCATTTGCTTTAATAAGTTCATAGATACTAACATCACCAATACTTCTAGCACTCCCTTTTGCAATACCATTTTCAACACTTAAAACAATCGCAGGTTTAGCAAACTTATCGACTAATCTTGAAGCAACAATTCCAACTACACCCTCATGCCAACCCTCTCCAGCTACGACGATAAGCTTATCTTCTTCATTTACAGCTTTCATCGCTTCTGCTGTAGTTTGGGCTTCAGTCTCTTTTCTCAAGTCATTGAGTTTTCCAAGTAGTTCAAACTGTTTATAGGCATCTTGGATAGTTGTGGCGGTATAAAAATCAAGGGCAATACTTGCATCTTCAAGTCGTCCTGCTGAGTTTATTCGCGGTGCGATTTGAAAACCGATATCTTCACTAGTGATAGTTCCTTTGTTTAAAAAATCTCTGATGATTATAGAAGAGGGACGATTAGATGTTTTAATGAGTTTGAGTCCCTCTTTAACAAGAGTACGGTTAATATCAATAAGTGGCATAATATCAGCAATAACAGCAATCGCCAAAATATCTAAAAATTGTCTCATATCAATAGTAAGATTTAACTCACGTTTCAGAAGTCCTAAGAGTAACCAAGCCACCTGAGCACCACAAATCTCTTTAAAGGGGTAATTACATGATAATAGTTTAGGGTCAACTATAAAAAGAGCTTCAGGTAAGTTCTCAGAAGGTGTATGATGGTCGGTTATAATAAGGTCAATACCTCTTTCTTTACAAACAAGAGCTGCTTCATTTGCAGCAATTCCATTATCAACAGTAATTACCAAATCGGCATCTACTCTTTTTAAAACATTAGGTGAGACTCCATAACCATCTTTAAAACGGTTGGGAATAATAGCTTCAAGAGGATAAGGAATTTGCCTAAAAAAATCAACCATTATCGCAGTTGAACTCACACCATCTACATCGTAATCACCTACTAACGTTATTTTTTTGTTAGCTCTTATTGCATCAGCTATTTTTTTGGCAGCTTCTGGAGCATTATGGAGTAGGGCAGGGTTTGGGATTTGTGAAAGCTTTTTTTCTTCGCACTCAAATCTACATGATAATTCTTGGTAAAGTTCTTGTTTTGTAATAGTTTTAATATTCATAGTGGGGAATTATAGTCTATTTTGGGAGTAAATGTAAAAAACCTGACAAAATGTCAAGTTCTACATGATAATTTTAAAAAAATTAGTCGTTATTTAGAGAGGCTGCAACAAATGCTAAAATTGAAGCATTTGGAGTTTGTAGTCTTGAAGTAAATTCTGGGTGAAATTGTACTCCTAAAAACCATGGATGTCCCTTTATCTCAACTGTTTCAATAAGACCATTTGACTCACCAGTTACAATCATACCGGCATTTTCAAGCTGCTCTCTATAAGCAGGGTTTGCTTCATAACGGTGACGGTGACGTTCGTGGATAGTTTTAGCACCACCATAAGCTTTTTGGATTATTGAGCCATCTTTTGTATCACAAGGGTACTCACCAAGTCTCAGTGTTCCGCCCATTGGTGATTTGTGAGTTCTGAGTTGTGAGTTTCCACTTTGGTCTAAGAAGTTATCTATAAGGTAAACCATAGGGTGTGGTGTGTTTTCATCAAATTCAATTGAGTTTGCACCCTCAAGACCAAGTACATTTCTAGCATACTCAACAAGTGTGAGTTGCATCCCCAAACAGATACCTAAGTATGGAACTTTATTCACACGTGCATATTCAATTGCTTGGATTTTCCCCTCAACACCACGACTTCCAAAACCGCCGGCAACTAAGACACTATCACAATCTCCAAGAAGTGTTTCTGCACCTTTTTCTTCTATCTCTTCTGCATCAATCCAGCTAATTTCAACTCCAGTATCAAGGTGTGCACCACAGTGAATAAGTGACTCTGTAAGTGATTTGTAAGCTTCTTTAAGTTCAAGATACTTTCCTACAAAACCAACAATAGTTTTGTTTTTAGGCTGGACGATTTTTTTGACTAGGATGTCCCACTCTTCCATATCAGGATTAAGGTCACCGAGTTCTAACTCTTTAGCGATAGGTTTTAAAATATTTTGACGTAAAAATGTAACGGGAATAGCATAAATCGTTTTAGCATCAAGTGCTTCAATTACACTATCAGGGCTTACATCACAGCTCATTGCTAGTTTTTTCTTAAATGTTTTTGGTAGACCGTTTTCACTTCTAGCAATAATCATCTGAGGAGTAATACCAATACGACGAAGCTCTTGTACTGAGTGTTGTGTCGGTTTAGACTTAAGCTCACCAGCTGCTTTGATGTAAGGGATAAGTGTTACATGAATAAAAAATGTTCCCTCAACTTCATCATCATGTTTCATTTGACGAATTGCTTCCATAAAAGGAAGACCCTCAATATCACCAACAGTTCCACCAAGTTCCACGACTAAAATATCATGACCTTCACCAGCGGCTTTAATACGATTTACGATTTCACCGACAATATGAGGGATAACTTGGATAGTTTGCCCTAAATAACCACCAGCACGTTCACGCTCAATAACACTAGAATAAACTTGTCCTGTAGTAAAGTTTGATGTTTTTAAAAATGAAGCATCTAAAAATCTCTCGTAGTTTCCAATGTCAAGGTCAGTTTCAGCACCATCTTTGGTAACAAAAACTTCACCATGCTCTAGTGGACTCATAGTCCCAGGATCTACATTGATGTATGGATCTATTTTGAGCATACCAACATCAAAGCCAGAGTGTTTTAAAAGTGTACCAACACTTGCAGCCGTAATCCCTTTGCCAAGAGAACTTAAAACTCCACCCGTTACAAAAATGTATTTAGTCATGCACTTGCTCCATATAAAATATAAACGCGATTATAGTATAAAATCCTTTAATTTTAGATAGTACATATCTATGCTATTATCCATTTAAGAGATTTTTTCAGGAGAAAGTAGTGCAATTATCATTTGTATATAAACATTTCTTTTTCTACATGATAATTTTTAATTTTATTGCTTGTGGAAGCTTAAAAAGGGAGTCTGTAGTTAGAAAAAAAGCTTTAAAAAAAACAAATATACAAATAGTGGCACAATTTATCTTTTTATTTGCTATTTCTACTCATATATATGCACAAACTATTCCTCTTTTTTTTGAAGGACAAAAAAAGCTCAGCGAGAGAGAGCTTTATAGTGCTATAAATCTTGAAAAACCCTATCTTTATCAGTTTTACAAAAAGCAACCAGAAGTAGATATTAAAAGTATTGAGCTTCTTACGCAGGTGATTAAGAACTATTATAGAACAAAGGGTTTTTACCATACTCAAGTTTCATATGCTCAGAAAACAGGTTCTGTTGTTATCTCGATTCAAGAGCACGAAGCTGTGCATATTGAAAGTATAGAGATAGATGCAAAACTTAATATAGCCTCTATTTTACCATTTGTGAAAAATGATTTGTTTGATGCAGATGCTTTTTCTAAAAGTAAAAAGGATATCAAACTTTTTTACTCAAAAGAGAGCTACTGTAATATTTCACTAGATGCAAAGGCTTATGTAGATACTCAAAAAAATAGTGCCAGACTTGTTTACAGCGTCTTAGCAAATAAATTGTGTTATTTCAATAATATTGAGGTGAATACATCACAACATATAGACACAAATATTGCCAGATCACTTCTTTATTTTGATAAAGGAGATTTGTTTAGTATAGAAAATATTAAAAAAAGCTATAAAAATATTTATGCTTACGATGGTGTTTCAAAAGCTTTAATAGAGACTGTAGTGGACACGAATGAGAGTGTAAATATCAAATTTCAAATAGATGAAAACGAAAAACCAGTACGTTTTTCAGTAGGTTTTGGTATTAGCAGTGATGAGGGTTTGATGGGACAAATGGGTGTGAAGCATAGAAATTTTTATGGAAATCTCAAAAGTTTGAGCCTTGATGCACGTGTAACACAAGTAAAGCAGACCCTCAAAACAAGCTTTAATATGCCATTATTATATAAAGATGTTACGGGTGTGGAAGTTGGTTTAGAAAATGAGCTGTTTAGTGGTTTTTCAGAGTATAGGTTATTTGCTACTACATATTTAACACAGAGATATATTCCACATAGTTTTAAAGAGAGTTTAGTTTTAGACCGTTCAAGTACCTATGAGAGTACGGATTTAACGCTGTTTCCTGAAAATATTTTACTGGTTATTTCTCCAAAGCTTGAGTGGAATTACGATATAAGAGATAACATCCTTGATCCTAAAAATGGCTATTTTTTAAGTAGTGATATTATGGGTTCGATGAAAAGTACTATTTCTGATGCCTCTTATGTAAAGATGAAATTAGCAGGTGCTTATTTATATCCTCTTAAATTATCTACACTTGGAGTAAAAGTGAATTTTGGAACTCTGCATATATTTGATGGAGCTGTGCCAGCCTCTTATAGATTTTTTGCAGGAGGAATGAATAGTAATCGTGCTTATACTTATCGTAATTTAGGTCCTAAAGATAGCGGTGGTCACCCCATAGGATTTGACTCTATTTCTGAGGCTACACTGGAGTATCGATTTGATTTAAATGAAAATTTTCGAGCTATAATTTTTAGTGACAATACTTTTATTGGTAATAGTTATCTAGCAAATTATGATAGAGGTTACTATAGTGGTGGTGTAGGTCTTCGCTACCTCTCTCCCATTGGTCCTATCGCTTTGGATGTCGGTTTTGATTTAAACAATCCTAGTTCGCAGTATGCCTTTCACTTTCACATAGGAGAGCTGTTTTGATTTCTGAGCTCTATCTTTCATTTAGAAATATTATTTTATTTTTGATTACAATTCTAATTATACTTGGGGTTATACTTACTAACAAAAAGATAGTCCCATTTTTAGCACAGAAGTATGCAGCTGAGTATGGTGTAAAATACTCAAAAATTGAGGGAACACTTCTTTTTGGTATCAAAGTGCAAGAGTTGCAGTATGAAGATTTTTTAAGTGCAAAAACAATCTCAATTCATTATAATTTTCTCTCACTTTTATATCTTTTTCCAAAGATAAGTAATATAAATAGTGACTCTTTATATCTAAACATAGATAAAATTCCATTTTCAGACTCCAATGAGAGTAGTAGTTTTACTACAGCATTTACAGTGAATAAACTATTGCTAAATAATGTAAAGATAGAGTATAACAAGGAGCTCTATGGTCTTGACTTAAATGCTTCAAAAATTGATTTTAAAAAGATGTTGAGTGTAAAGACAATAGCTCTTAGTTTTAAATCTTCTTATGCTGATGTAATCTTAAATGGTTCCATAAGCTCTAATGTACTCTCATCTGATAGTACCATTACTCCCTCTACATCTAAAGAGTATCTTAGTTTTTTACAAACGCCACCTCAAACACTAAAGTGTAAACTTCATGCAGATATGCAAAATATTAAGCTCTCTACAGAGTTTGTAAGCCTTAAGCTCAAAGAGGTACAAGATTTAGAGTTACAAAAGATAGTAGTGGGGTTAAGCTACTCTATAAAATATCAAAAATTAAATGCTGATTTGTCATATAGCCTTTTGTATGACAAGTATGCTCTGCAAACGAAGCAAAATATTGACTTATCTTTAGATGGAAATTATACTTCACTTATAAGTGCAGAGGTCACAAAGACCCCTTTTGTTTTGCCATTTAAGAGCATAAATGCCAAAGTCTCTGGAAATCCTAAAAAGATAGCAATGAGTTTAGATGCAGATAGACTTCACTACAAGCTAAAAAGCGATGACTACAATAATTTCGCCATTGAAGGTGAGTCTAAAGGATTGGAACTCTCATTTATAAAAGAGTTACCTGAACTTTTAGCACAAGATAGGATTTCCTTTACGAACACGGTAGAGTTGCGAGTATCTCCTTTTGGTCTCAACACCACACTAAAATCAGACTCTCTTTACTATACTCTTGATGCAAATGCCACTTTAAAAGATGGCAATATCTCAGCACTCTATACACTCAATCCAAAGAGAGACTCTTCGCTATTTAAAGAGTTGCCAGTTGAAAAGTTTTCTCCTTTAAGAGGGAGTTATCTCTCTAATGGGATTGATGAGAGAGCGGAAATTCAAGCAAATCTTTTAAAGATGAAATTTCTTAAAAAAGATGCAAAAATTACAGGCGATGGAAGAGTTGTTTCAAACAAATTTACTTTTTTTATAGACCTTCAAAAAGAAGAGCCGCTAGAGTTAAACCTAGATATGAAAGTTACTTCACTCAAAAAAACACTTAAGGCATTTGAAGTAACCGATGAAAACCTTAGTGAAATTTCTGATATTGAACTTGATATCAATAATACTCTGGTTTTTAGTGCACCAATAATTGTAAAATCATCTATTTATATACCAAGCATAACATACAAAGCAGATGAACAGACAACTCATCTTGTAAAAGATATCAGCATAAAAACAAGTTATTCTCAGAATACTTTAACGATAGAGAGTTATGACTTAAAGTATAAAACATATTTTATCTATTCAAACAAAAGCTCGCAAATCTTACTACAAAACAACTCAGAGGTATTTTTTAAAGAGTTTTGGATTTTTGATAATCTACTTTTAAGTGGTGTTTATAAAATTCAAACGAAATCTGGTGATTTTTCTCTTAAGAGTGATAATTTTCACTATAAAGATGAGAATGCCGATGTGAATGTTAAAATGGACTTAAATGCCATTTTTGATTTGAATGTAACTCAACTGCAAGGAAAAGTGACACTTTTAGATGGTAATATCTCATATACACCAAAGTCTGATTACACTATAAGTGACCCAGATATTATTATTATTATACAAGATATTAAAAAGAAAAAAGAGTCTCAAATTTTAATGAATATAAAAATTGATTCAAGCAAAGATATTGTGTATATAAATAAAAATGCAAATATCTCTGTACGACCAGATATTCGACTCCTTAAAACAGCTAAAAAAGATATACATTTAGAAGGTAAAGTGAACATAACAAAGGGTGAGATTAATCTGAGTGATAAAAAGTTTGAATTTGATACAAGTGAACTCTATTTTACTGGGAGTATACCTATAAATCCAAAATTAAATTTAAATTTACATTACTATACGCTCGATTACGTAGATATCATGATTTATGTAACGCATACCTTAGAACAACCTGTATTTATCTTCTCATCCAATCCAGCTCTAAGTCAAAATGACATTATGTCTTACATCCTTTTTGGTGAGCGTGCCAGTGCTTTGTTTAACTCTTCTGGAGATAGTTCTAAAACATCTCTGCTTTTAGGTAGTGGTATGAAAGAGTTGTTTAATACAAACTCTCCTATACAACTAGACACTTTAAATATATTGACAAATCAAGATGGAAGTTTGGGATATGAAGTCGGCTCACGTATTCGTAAAGATATGCGTTTAGTTTATAAAAATGATACTATCTCAAGTGTTATATTGCAGTATAGTCTCAGCAGATCCACAAGGGTAGATGTGGATGTTCATCAAGCTGGGCAGGGTGTAAGTTTTATTTACCTTAAAGATTTTTAAAGAAGATACTTTTTATTTTGTGTTACTTTTTTTTCGTGACTCTTTTAAAATATTTTTGACCATTTTTTTAAAAATGAATTTATGGATAAAATAGAGGCTGTACCAGTAGATATAACCCCAAACACCTGATGGTTCAAAAGAGGCCCGCAGGTTAAATACCGCTTTATCCGTTCCCTCAGAACGCTTTAACACAAATTGGAGCCAGGCATTGCCTGGGGTCAACATATTAGCTTTTAGACGTAGAATTTTTTCATTTTGTTTATTTTTATAAAAGGTAACAACCCAGAAATCTATTCTATCCCCTACTCGTAAAAGCTCACTACTGTGTTTATACGGAGCAAGTCCAACACCGCCTAAAAGTCTATCTATTAAACCACGTACTTCCCATAACCAACGAGGAGAGTAATATCCTGTAGCACCACCAATACTTTTGATTGTCTCAAAAACATTATCAACCTCATCTGATTTGATAATCTCGCCATACTCCTCATACAACATTCCTTCAATCTCTTTAGAGTTAAAATAGAGAAATTGTCTTTTATGTTTGGCATTGAGTACAGAAAGTTCATAAGGTGTTGACCAAACACTATCCATAGCCCCAGTTTCAAGACGCTTTAGAGCAATTTTGACAGCTTTTTGAAAGCTTTTTGGCCGTATTGGTGATTTTGGATCTATCTTACTTACAGGGTAATCATAGACGATTGCCAAAGAGTGCATACCTTCAATTAATGGTTCTATTAACACATAAGGAAGAGGAGTCATCCTCGCTGCAAACCAAGCAATAACAGGTGGAATCAGAAGTCTGTTTATGAAAGGAAGAGGTAATCTTTTTAATTTTTTACGGTGAACAATCGATGTGAATTGTTGAAGCATTTCTGGGTAAGTAAATACATCATTTGATCCTGTTGAACCTATTTCTGCAATCTGATTATAATATTTTTCGTTGTATATAGCATGTGTTAAATAAGTGATGACATCATCTACAAAAATTGGCTGACACTTTCCCTCTATCCCTGGTAATTGGGGTAAAAAAGGAAGTTTTGTTCCAAGGTTTCTAATAATCTCAAAACTTGCAGATCCTGCTCCCACAATAACTCCTGCACGAAATTCTGTGACACATCCATGATGCTTACGAAGGTGTTGAGCTGTTTCTTGTCTACTTTTGAGATGTTGAGAAAGTGGTACATCAGATAAATCTACTCCTAGTCCACCTAAATAAATAATTTGTTTTACTCCGGCAAGATTAGCAGCTTTAGCAACTAAATCAGCTAGTTCATTATCCATATTTCTAAAATTTCCATCATGTGTATTGAGTGAATGAACTAAGTAATAAACAATATCCACTCCTTTGAGGTTTTTTGTTAATTGTTCAAAATATTCTGCCTCAAGAAACTGTTCGATGATGCAGATACGGGGCTCTATGGAGTGCAACAATACACAATCATCTTGTAGAAATGAGAGTTTACGGATTTGACGCGAAAAGAGGCTTAGATGGTGACCGAGATTATAAAGCTTTATAACCATCTTAATGCCAATATAGCCAGTAGAACCGAATATAGCGATATGCTTTTTATCCATTAACATTCCTTCTCGCATCACAAAATAATATAACTAGGCTTACTCAAAATAAACCAAAAGTATATACCGCGATTATATCACTTATATAATAAATAATAAACTTTTTTATATTTTGTTTTTTGTCAAATAACGCTATGATTGCAGTATCTCGCATTATTATCGCTTATGATAATCAATTTTAAAACTAAGGTAAAATATGTTCAGCAAAGATTTTTTCATCAGTTATCTCTGTCTAGGCTTTACTCTAAATGTATAAGAGTGCATCCCTTGTTGTTTCAAACCCAAAAGAGAGTGACAAGTATGAAGAGATAATTCAATATATAGATGAAACATATAAAATTAAACCTGATATTTTGTCTTATACTGACATATTAAAAGCAGAGAATGAGTATTCAGCAAAGATCTATATGCTTTATGTATCAGATGATGATATTAAACTATTTTTAAAAAACAACCTCAAGTTCAATATAAACATTGCTATATTACCAGAACCCACATCTACTCATGCTCTCAAAGTCTATGATATTTCAAGAGATATTCATGATGCAATTGATGATGGATTCAACGAAACTTTACTCAGTAAAGTTGATATTCTAAAATGCAATGACATCATAGTTTTTAATCGAGCTATCATTGGTGATATGCATGGTATGAACCGCTTTGATTTTAGCGAAAGCTCTTTTTTTAAGAAAATTCAAATTTTTTTTCAGAATTTAAAAACACTTCAATTCAAAAACTATACCTTGTCATTGTCTGAAGATAAAAAGATACAAACTGTAGCCTCAGGTATAACTATTTTAGAACAATCTTTTACTGATACAAAGAGTAAAGTAGATGAAATGCTCTCAATGCATGATGGCAGATTAAATGCTTTTATTCTAGCTCCGACTTCTCTTTTAGCCTACCTTTGGTACCTTATATTAATGTTTGTTTATCAAAAGATTTCTATGGGTGCTCTTCCTGATGGTTTAGGATATATTAAAAGTTCAAAATTAACTATAAGCTCGCCTGAGCCTATTGAACTTATGATTGATGACAATTTAGTTTGTGCCAAGGAGTTGGAGTTCATAGTAGATAAAGAGGTATTAAATCTTCATCTAGGAAGAACACTTGAGCAACACATAAAAAAAGAAAAGGAAGTTGAAAATAATTCAACTCAAGATATTATAAATGTAAAAACATTGCCACAAAAAGATTTAGAAGACGTTCTCATTGGAGGAAAATTACCTTTTTTTAAAAAAGCAAGTGAAGAGGAGTTCAAAAGTTTATTTGTTGGTTTAAGAAGTAGTGCAGAATTTTCTTCTGTCTTTATTGTATTAATGATTTTAAGTACTCTGCTCGCAACTACTGGTTTGTTTGCAAACTCCGCACCGGTAATCATCGGTGCTATGGTTTTGGCACCATTAATGTCACCTATTGTTTCATTCGCAATGGGTATTATCAGAAACGATACATCTTTGATATATAAAAGTACAAAAACACTTTTTATTGGTATTTTGATGGCAATTTTGTTTTCCTCTCTTTTTACATTGATAATGCCACTAAAAGAGATAACTCCTGAAATGGCAAGTAGACTCCATCCAAATTTATTAGATTTAATGGTTGCAATTTTTTCTGGAATTGCAGGTGCTTATGCTACTTCAAAAGAAGAAGTTGCCAAATCACTTGCTGGTGTTGCTATAGCCGTTGCACTTGTTCCTCCTCTGAGTGTGACAGGAATTGGAGTAGGTATGTTTAATTTAGATGTAATATACGGATCATTCTTGCTATTTACAACTAACTTAGTAGGTATTACACTAAGTGCTGCACTGACTTTTATTGTTCTTGGTTATGCCCCCGTGCACAGAGCGACAAAAGCTATTGTTTATACTTCTATCATGCTGGTAGCTATCTCAATTCCTTTAGTCTTTTCATTTATGGAGCTTGTAGAAAAAAATAATTATTTTACTCAACTTAAGAGCTTAAAAAATATAGAACTCAACAAAAATAAACTTGAACTTGAGATTTTAAATATCAATACAGAGAATGAAAAAGTGAGTATTGAAATGAATATCTTTTCCTCAGAAATGGTCTCATCCAAAGAGCTACATGAACTTAAAAATATTTTAGAGCATAAAATAAATAAAACTATAATATTAAAAGCCAACACAGAAATAATAATTAAATAAAAAGGAAGAATAGCAAATGACTGAAAAAATTGGACTCTCACCAGGTAGTGCAATATACACAGGGAAGGTAGAGAGTAAAGAACCTAGCCTTCGTATCATCAGTTATGATGCAGATACGATAAATATAGATGAAGATGTAAGCATAGATGAGCTTCAGGATAAACTTGCAACACACAAAGATAAAATATCTTGGGTTCATATAGAACCAATTAGTGACCAGGAGAATATAGCCAAAATAGGAACAAATTTTGGTTTACACCCTTTAGTTATTGAAGATATTCTTTCAGTGTCACATAGACCAAAAACTGAGGAGTTCGATACTTATACTTTTGTTGTTATCAAAACTTCAAAATATACAGAGAATGTCTTAAAATTTTCACAAATTTCTTTCATATTAACAAAAGAGTACCTACTGAGTTTTGCTGATGAGACTGATGATTCCTTTATGAACATTGTAAATAGGCTTAAAAAATCTGGTTCAAGAATCCGAAAGTCAAACAGTGAATATCTTTTGTTTGCCATATTGGACAATATTACTGATGAATACTTTAAGGTACTTGAAGATATTGGTGATGAAATAGAAGATTTAGAGGATGAAATACTTAATAGTCCAACAAAAGAGAGTATACAGCATGTTCATCATCTAAAACGAACACTGATGGAGTTAAAAAAGAATGTCTGGCCAATGAGAGAACTTATCAATACGCTTATGCGCTCAGAGGAGATTGACCCTAAATACCATATATTTTTCAGAGATGTATATGACCACATTATCAATATAATGGACATTATAGAGGGGCATAGGGATTCAACATCGAGCTTTTTAGATATTTATCTATCAACTTTAAGTAATAGAATGAATGAAATTATGAAAACGCTCTCTATTATCTCGACAATTTTCATCCCACTCTCTTTTATGACGGGATATTTTGGAATGAACTTTGTGGCTATGTCTGATGGGGTTTTAAAAACTAATGATTCCTATATATATGGTAATTTAGCCATGGTCGCCATTCCAATAGTTTTACTTATATATTTTAAAATAAGAAAATGGTTTTAGTATTATAATACTATAATAAAGAGGGCTTATGGAACACACACTTTTATATATTATTGCAGCATTGGGTATCTCGATTGTACTCAATATTTTTCTAAAAAAACTTGGAATTTCTCAAATTATAGGGTACATTTTTACGGGTACTATTATTGTGTATGCCTTTAATCTAAGAGAAGCTGGACACTCTCATGAGTTAGAGATGATAGGCGAATTTGGAATTGTTTTTTTAATGTTTACTATTGGACTTGAGATATCTTTAGCGAAGATGGGTAATATGAAAAAAGAGATATTTGCCAATGGATTTATGCAGGTTGGGTTTACTGCTATTGTCGTCTATCTCCTTGCACATTATCTTTTTGCCTTAGACACTAAGTCTGCACTTATGGTTTCTTTGGCATTTTCTCTCTCTTCAACGGCAGTTGTACTCTCCTATCTTAAGAGTTCAAAAGAGATTTATACCCCTTATGGTCAAAATGCAACAGGTATATTGATTTTTCAAGATATTGCAGTTATTCCTATTTTAATTTTGATAGGATTTTTAACGAATGAAGGAGATGAGAGTGTTTATGTGATTTTATGGCATACTCTCTCAAGTGCCTTTCTTGTTGTGGGTATATTGTTTATTTTAGGTAAACGTGTTGTTGCATGGTTGCTGCATTTTTCAGCATCATCTGAGTTAGAAGAATTGTTTATGGGCTCTGTTTTGTTTATAGTAGTTGGAGCTTCACTGTTTGCTTACTATATGGGCTTTACTTACTCTCTTGGAGCTTTTGTAGCTGGGATGATAATAGCAGAGACAAAGTACCATCATAAAGTAGAATCAGATATTGCCCCTTTTAAAGACATACTTTTGGGAACTTTTTTTGTTGTTGTAGGTATGAAGGTGGATGTCGCACTTTTTATAGATAATATAGCTCTAATCATTGGCATTTTTCTTTTAGTTTTGCTTATGAAAACAACGGTTATGTTTCTTACTCTTCGTTTAACATCAACAAGTGCGACATCACTAAAGACAGCACTTTCTCTTTCCCAAGTAGGTGAATTTTCTTTTGTTATTTTCGCTGTGGCTGCTTCGGGTGGTATTTTAGATGAACAACTTGCATCACTTTTAGTTTTGATTGTTATTTTTTCTATGGTGGTGACTCCTTTTGTTATACCTCATGTGAATGAGGTGGTCGATAAATTTATCCGAGAAAAAGATGTAACAACAGATATGTCCGCACTCTCTACAAGAGAAAATCATGTAATTGTTTGTGGATATAGTTATGTTGGTAAATTTGTATCTAAACACTTAGACGAGTTAGATGTTCCCTATATTATCGTCGATAATTCGAACAAGCATGTAAAAGAAGCTCTACATGATAATCAAGAAGTTTATTTAGGGGATGTCTCAAAAAGTTCAATTTTAGATGCTCTACATATTGAAAGTGCAGCAGCTATTATTGTCACACTTGATAATTTTGATAAAAAACGTCTTATTTGTGAAGCGGTGTTAAAACACTCAAAAAATGCTAACCTTATTGTAAAAGTTGCTTCACTTCAAGAGAAAGAGCATTTACAAGATTTACCTATCACGACTATTGTAGATGCAAAAGTTGAGGTTGCAAGAATTTTAGTAGAGAGAATGATTACCTGCCAACTAAAATATAAATAAAAATTTTTATATGTTCAATAAAGTTTAATCTATTTAGGGATATACTTTTTGCATGTTGAAGTTTTTAAAAGTGAAGTATTGTCATAAATTGGTAGATAAGATATTTACTCCATGAAAAGTATAATTGTTAGCTTCTTATTTTTACTAAATACTCTAATGCTTCACGCTTACGAGTCAGAGGATAAATTAAAAACAGTTATTGTAGGAAAAATAGCAAAATATATCTCATGGAATGAGCATACCTCAGATTACTTTGTGATTACTGTTTTAAACAATGAGTTTGGGTCTCTATTTGATGAAGTTTATCGTGATAGAAGCATTAAAAATAGACCTGTGAAGATACAATATATTACAAATATAGAAGATATGAACAGTAGTGATATTCTTTTTATCTCCCAAAAAAATCTACATGATATTGATGAAATTTTACTTAAAACAAAGGACTTAAATATACTTACTGTAAGTGATTTAAGGGGTTTTGCTCAAAAAGGGGGCTCTGTTCAGCTCTATTTTTTAGGAAGAAATCTAAAAATAATCATAAATATAGATGCGATGAAAGAGAAACATTTTAGGGTAAATAATCGCCTTATTCGAGTTTCTGAAATTCTCAAAGGAGAAGATGATGATAAGTAGATACACATCAGTACTTGTATCGTTTTTACTATTAAGCTTTTCTTTACAGGCTCATGAGAATATTTTTGATAAGAGTATGGAAGATATTTTAGCAATGGAGAGTGAACTCAAAGCAGAAATAGGCTCTCGTGATGGAGCAAGAAACTGTCTTGATTCTAACACTCCTGTAGATGTTATAACTTATAAACAGATAGAAAGCTCTGGACTTCTCTCTCTTACAGATGTACTTAGATATTTTGTTGCAGGTTTTAATGCCCCTGAGACATCAGTAGCTGATGGAAGTGACCATGTCCGTGCTTTTACCCTTAGAGGTATGTCTCCTGATCAAGTTCTTGTACTTATTAATGGCAAACGTGTCCATACTTCGGCACTTTTACATGTAAATGGAGTAATTGGACGAGGTTCGAGTCATGTTGATTTAGATACTATTGCTTTAGGGGCTATTGATAGAGTTGAGATTTTAAGAGATGGAGCAGCTGCTCAGTATGGGTCGGATGCTATCTCTGGGGTTATTAACATCATCTTAAAAGGAATGGGGCATAAAAGTAGCATAAGTACTCATTATGGGCAAAGAAGTAAGGGTGATGGTCAAAAAGTAGAAGCAGAGGCTTTTATATCGAGGGCTTTAAAAAACGATGGTTTTGTAAATTTGAGTATGGAAGCCATAGGAGAAGAGCAAACCCAAAGAGCAGGAGAAGACCATAGAGTAAGCCCTCCAACTATTACAAGCCATGTTGGTATTCCTGAGTCTAAAAGCTATAAAGCTATGCTTAATGCTGAGATTTTAAATATGGATGATTTGAGTGTTTATTCAAATGCATTAGTAAATTATAGAGACTCTAAAGCGAGTGCCTTTTATAGACCAGCTGCGAGTAATCTTGTAACAAAGCAAGGTTTTTTACCTCAAATCGAAGCAAATATTTTAGATTATGCTCTAAGTGTAGGAGTAAAAGGTACTTTAGGTGAGCATAGTACATGGAATTTAAGTAACAGTTATGGAGTTAATGAATTTAATTATCATGTAGAAGATAGTATGAACTATACTTTAGGGACGACATCGCCAACCTCTTTTGATAATGGTGGTTTAAAATTTGTACAAAACACAACAACTTTAGATTTTAAAAAAAGTACAGATATTTTAAAGATTGCGGGAGGCATTGAGTTTAGATATGAAAACTACAAAATAAATGCAGGTGATGAAGCATCTTATACCAATAATAATAATTTCTCTATTCCATCTGGTTCTCAAGGTTTTGCAGGTTTTTCTCCTGAGAATGAGGTGGATGAGAGTCGCACAAACTATGCTCTTTATGTAGATAGTATTGTAGATTTAAGTAAAAATCTTCAGCTTGAAGTCTTGGCTCGTTATGAGGAGTATTCCGACTTTGGTGAAAGCACCAATGCAAAATTTGCACTCTCTTATAAACTGAACCCAAAAACACTGCTAAGAATGTCAGGAAGTACCGGTTTTCGTGCACCATCTCTTGCTCAATCTTTTTACTCACAAACTTCCTCTTTTGTAAATAGTTCTACAGGAGAGCTTACAACAGAGGGAACTTTTAAAGTCAATCATGCTCTTTCCCAAGAATTAGGAGCTAAAGATTTAAAATCAGAACGTTCTAAAAACTTGAGTATGGGAACTGTTTACCAGCCAAGTAAAAACTTATCTTTTATGTTTGATCTCTTTTTTATAGAGGTAAATGATAGAATTTTACTCACCCAAGATATACAAACAACAAAAGAGCAAACTCTTACTTATGGTGTGACTGCTGCTCGATTTTTTACTAATGCGGCACAAACAAAAACAAAGGGAGTCGATGTAAGAGCAAATTATCAACACTTTCTACATGATAATTCGAAATTAGATTTTAGTTTTTGGTTTAACTACACTGATAATAAGATTATTGACTCACGAGATGATACAAGTACTTATGTTGAAAAGGTAAGGATAGAAGATGGACAACCAAAAGCTTCGGTACGGTTGTTAACAAACTATCAAATAAATAAGTTTAATACAGCTCTTAATGTGAGTCATTTTGGTGAATATTATCAAGCAATTGGAAATGAAAAATATAAATTTAATCCTATGACTGCTGTTGATTTGGATATATCTTACAATATCACTAAAAAGAGTAAAGTTGCTATAGGTGGCAACAATATTTTTAATGCTGTTCCTAACAAATGGAATAATCTAAATGGTGATTTTTATGGAACCAATGGTATAAAACCATATTCACGATACTCTCCTCTTGGATATAGTGGTGCATACTACTATCTTAGAGCATCTATGGAGTTTTAGATGACACAAAAATTATTTTATAAAATTAGACCGACATATTTTTTTAATCTATTTGCACTTGGAATTATAGTTATATTAATACTTCTAAATATTTTGTATGCAAAAACTCAAAAAAATATTATTGCAATGAATCATCAAGCGAATATAGAGTATGTAAGAAGCTTAAGTGAGAACCTAAGTCAAGATATTCAACATACAGTGCAAAAAGATTTTATACAAAACATAAAAGAGGATGCAATAGCTAGAGAGTATATTGCTTCAGATTTAAAACTCTTTGTGACTACAAAATATCAATATATTTATCTTATCTCAAAATCAAAAACAGGTAAATTCATCTATCTTGTTGATTCAAATACAAAAAAAGGTATGAAAAAAATGTTTGATACCTTGTTTGAACCTATGGATAAGGTACACTATGAAGATGTCTATAAAACAAAACAAGCAAAGTACTTTAAAAATAGTAAAGAAGAGGGCTATTGGGGAACTTATCTCAGTCCTATTATTGTACATGATAATATTGAAGCAGTAATTGTTATAAAATTTTCTATAGAGGAACAAAGAAGGGTTTTTAATGCATTAGAGAGCCTAAAAGATGCATTTACATGGATTTTTGTATTTTTTGTTGTTGTGTCTCTTTTTATTGTTTGGTTTTCCTATATTGATGCCATAAGAGAAAAACAAAAAAATAGATATTTTCATGAGCTTGAAGAATCTAATCTTAAACTAAGTGTTTTAAGTATGGATTTAAAAACAAAATCAGATGAGGTAACCCAGCTCAATAGCACATTAGAAGAGAGAGTGCAAATAGAGCTACAAAAAAATAGAACTAAAGACGCACAACTTATTCATCAATCAAGATTAGCCCAAATGGGAGAGATGCTAAGTATGATAGCACATCAATGGCGCCAACCACTCAATGCAATTAGTGCTGAGAGTTCCAATCTATTTTTAAAATCAAAATTGGGTAAAATTAATGATAAGGTTATATTAGATAGTACTCAAAATATATCCCAATACTCACAGCATTTAAGTGACACAATTGATGACTTTAGAGACTTTTTTAAACCAGATAAAGAGAAAACAGAAACCAGTTTTCATGCTGTAATTGACTCTGTTCATAAGTTAATCGAGACAACTTTGGAGCATAAAAATATTTTACTTATTAAAGAGCTAGAGGATGAAGAAACTTTTAAGTCTTACCCAAATGAGCTTAAGCAAGTGATACTTAATTTTATTACAAATGCAGAAGATGCACTTATTGAGAATAAAATAGAAAAGCCTTTTATTAAAATCCATGCATACACTAAAGTGCAAAACTGTCATATTTTGGAAGTCAGTGATAATGCTGGTGGGATTGATGAAGCAATTTTAGATAAAATTTTCGACCCATATTTCTCTACTAAAAGTAAAAAAGATGGTACAGGTCTTGGACTATATATGAGTAAAATGATTATCCAAGAGCATTGCAAAGGGAAACTAAATGTTATTAATACCAAAGATGGTGTTATGTTTAGAATTATATTGGGAGATGAAGGATGCAAGAGTTAAGTGAAATTATTAGTGCTACAAAGGAGTTAAAACTTCTTTATGTTGAAGATAATAAAGAAGCAAGAAATTCTACCCTCAATATTTTACATGAGTTTTTTGATGACATTGTTATTGGTATTGACGGAGAAGATGGCTTAAAAAAATTTCAAGAAAATCATATTGACCTCATTATTACCGATATTAACATGCCAAAAATGAATGGCTTAGAAATGTTAAAAAAAATAAAAATGTTAAGCGAAAATACAGTATCTCTTGTCTTTTCTGCATATAATGAAGCAAATTTTTTTGTAGATAGTATAAAAATTGGAGTAGAGGGGTATCTTTTAAAACCGATAGATTTTAATCAGTTTTTAAGTATCTTAAATAAAGTAACACAAAAAATTAGAGCACTCAAATCAGTCACTTTACTCAAACAATATAAAGAGATAGTTGATACTAGCTCAATAGTCTCTATTTTGAGTAAAGATAATCGTGTTAATTATGTCAATGATGCTTTTTGTAAAATCTCTGGTTATGAAAAAGAAGATTTAATTGGTAAAGATTATTATGAAGTAACAAAGAACAAACAAACAGAAGATATAAGTAATGATATTTGGAAAACGATTCGCGAAGAGAAAAAGATTTGGAAAGGGATAACAAAAAATATATCTAAAGTTGGTGAGGCTTATTACTTAGAGAGTACCATTAAACCAATACTCGATGATGAGGGTGAAATAATTGAGTACATTGCTATTCGCTACAATGTAACAGCGATTATGAATCCTCAAAAACAGCTTAATGACTTTATAGAATCCTCTGAAATTCCAATGGTCGTTTTGTTTAAAATAGAAAATTTTGAAGAGATAGAAAACTTTTATGGACAAAAACTCATACAAGAGATAGAAGATTCATTTGCCAAACAACTGATTGATTTTATCCCCCAAAATTTAAATCTTAAAAATATATTTGTGCTCCGTGATGGAGAGTTTGCTATTGGCATTGACAAGGTTGAGTGTGTTAGAGATGATGTGGAGATAAAAAATGCTTTAACAGAGTTGCAAAAAATTATAGAAAATGCACATGTTAAGATTGGTGATTTAGATTTTGACATATCAATTATAGTGAGTTATGCTTATGGCGAGAAAGTTTTAGAAAATGCAAAATATGGAATGAAAAAACTTTTAGACTCTAAGCAGAGTATCATCTTTGCCAATAACCTTGCAGATGAAGAGCATCATAGAGCCCAAAATAATATTGAAATATTAAAAAAAGTAAAAGTAGCCATTGAAAACAACAAAATAGTATCTTACTTTCAGCCGATTATCGATAACAAGACACAAGAAATTGTGAAATATGAGTCTTTAGTACGGCTTATTGATGAAGAAGATAATATTTTATCTCCTTACTTTTTTTTAGAGGTTGCTAAAAAAGGGCAGTTTTATAATCAAATCACTTCTATTGTTTTAGATAACTCTTTTGATGCATTACTACGAACGGATAAAGACATTTCTATTAATTTATCAGCACTTGATATTGAAAAAGAGTATATTTCACATAAGTTATTTACTTTATTAAAAAAATACAAAGAACACGCACATAGAGTTGTCATAGAGCTTTTAGAAGATGAAGCATTTAAAAACTTTGCAGTGATTAAAGAGTTTATCTCTAATGTTAAAGTGATGGGTGTTAGAATTGCTATTGATGATTTTGGATCTGGGTATTCAAATTTTCAAAGATTGAATGAGTATCAGCCAGATATTTTAAAAATCGATGCCACGCTCATTAAAAATATTAAAAATGATGCATTTTCTTTATCTACAGTAAAAACAATGGTACTTTTTGCAAAAGAGCAAAAAATGGAAGTTATTGCAGAGTATGTTGAGAATGAAGATATATATAATATTTTATGTGATTTAGGAGTGCAATATTCACAAGGTTACTATTTTGGAAAACCTGAAATATTACCATAATTGGACAAAGGCATAAAAAAGTTGTATAATTATTACAAATGATTATATAAAAAGGGGATATTATGAGCTTTTCAATTAATTCGAACATAAGTGCAATGCGAGCAAATCTCAATAGCAATATTAAAAACCAAGGTTTAGATAATACTCTTGGCATGTTGTCATCAGGGTCAAAGCTGGGAAATGCAGCTTATGATGCCTCTGGACTAGGTATTGCTAACCAACTCTCAGCACAAGTTTCAGGGCTTGGACAAGCAATTATGAACTCCAACGATACAATAGGCATGATTCAAGTTGCTGATGGTGCAATGAGTGGTATAAATGATAATATGGAGCGCATAAGAGTTTTAACACTACAAGCTTCTAATGGAATACTGGGTGAAAATGATAGGGAAATTATCCAAAAAGAGATTGATAGTCTACTTGAGTCCTCTGATGATATAGCAAAAACAACAAGTTACAATGGCATAAATCTCCTTGATGGTAGTGGTGGAACTACAGGCGATGGAACTTTTAGTACACAATCAGGTGCAGATAGTGGAGATACTCAAGATGTACATATTGCTGATGCCCAAGTGGCATCTTTACTTGGTTCAATTGATATAAGGACCGAGGCAGGCAGAACAAGTGCGTTAGAGAGTGTCGATAGTGCTTTAAGTAGTATTGGTGATAGTCGTGCAGAGTTAGGGGCATCACAAAACCAACTGATGTCAAACATCCGTAATATTTCAGTGACACAGGTAAATGTTGCTTCTGCTGAGTCACAAATAAGAGATGTTGATTTTGCACAAGAGAGTGCAAACTTTTCACGTGCAAACATTATGTCACAAGTAGGTGCATTTTCTCAAGCTCAAGCAAATGCTTCAGCCTCTAATGTTACAAGGTTATTTCAGTAAGTAGGTACTTAAAAAAAGAAGTACCTCTTTTCTACATGATAATTAGTTCCCTCGAGAACCAGGTTTTATAGCTTCACTTCCATCTTTACAAAGAGGGCAAACATCTGGTGCATACATTTGAAATGTAAAATCAGCAAGTGCAAAAAATGGAATATCTTCTGGTAATTTACAGTTAGATTCTCTTGGGACATCACTATGTTCTCGTTTACAAAAGCCACGGTTAGCAAGTGCTGCTGAGGCAACAATCTCACCACCAAGTTCTTCTACGGCACGTGCTGCTTCCATAGCACTTCCGCCAGTTGTAATAATATCTTCACACATTAAAACTTTTTCACCCTTGCTTACTTCAAAACCACGACGAATATTCATGACTCCCTCAACTCTCTCAGCAAAGATAAAACGAACATCAAGAGCAGTAGCAAGTGCAAAACCAGCGATTAAACCACCAAGAGCAGGAGAACAGACAGTATCAATTTTAATACCACTCTCTTTAATCTGTTTCGCTAACTCCGCAGCTAATAGTTTAGCTGTTTTTGGGTCTTCTAAAACTTTTGCAGATTGTAGATAAAACCCTGAGTGGTTTCCACTGCTAAGTTTAAAATGCCCCTCTAAAAGAGCATCTGCATCCATATATATTTTTTTGATATCCATAATTAAACCTTTAAGATTTCAGCTTCTTTTTCTTTAAGAATTTGCTCAATGTTTGTTATGAATTTATCTGTAATTTTTTGTATACTATCTTGTCCAGCTTTAGAATCATCTGCAGTGACTTCTTTCTCTTTTTCAAGTTTTTTGATTTTGTCATTTGCATCACGTCTATCATTTCTGATAGAAACTTTTGCATTTTCACCCATGCCTTTCATCTGTTTAACAGAGTCTTTACGTTGCTCTACTGTCATTGCAGGGAAGAAAAGCTTGATTTGGTCACCGTCGTTGTTTGGATTTGCTCCAACATTAGCTTTTGAAATAGCACTTTCTATATCAGAAAGAAGGTTTTTCTCCCAAGGGTTTACTACGATAGTTGTAGCATCAGCAGCTAAAACGGAACCAACTTGATCAAGTGGAGTTGGTGTACCATAGTAGTCTATTTTAACATTATCTAAAACAGAAGTAGTAACCTTACCTGTTCTAAGTGTTTTAAAATCTCTAAGCATATGCTCAATACTACCTTGCATTTTTGTTTCACAGTGAGTGTATATTTCGTTTAACATTATGTTTGTCCTTGAAGTTTGAAAAATAATTGTGTAATTGTAGCAAGAAATATTTTAATAAGGAGTAAAATACTACAAACTAGAGTTTGTAGTATTTGGTGTTAAAAAAAAGATGCTTATTTAGCTGTATCTTTTTGTGTTGATGGAGCAGTTGGCATTGGAACTGTTGCAGGTGTTGCGATAGGTGCTTGAATATCTGTTTTTTCAACCATTTTATCAACTACTGAAGCTTGTTTATTACTTGAATACATGTAACCTAAAGCAATTGTATTAGCTACGAATAAAAAACCAACAGTAAAAGTAGCCTTAGATAAAAATCCAGCAGGACCTTTAGCTCCAAAAACTGATTCGTTTGAACCACTGTATGCTCCAAGACCTATGCTTGAGCTTTTTTGTAAGAGTACTGCTATTACTAAAATAATAACTAGCACAATTTGGATAATAAGTAAAAGACTTGTCGTCATATATTAATTCCTAAAATAAAGTGGGGAATTATATCTAAAAAAACTTATATAACAAAATAGGGTATAATATGACATAAAATTTGTTTGGATACCTTAAAATACATGAAACTTTCACTAAAGATTATAATTATATTAATTATTGCTGTTTTTTTAGCATTTGCTACATTTATGAATAAAAAAGAGTCTCCATCAAACAAAAAACCGATGGTAGCAGTTACAACCTTTGCTCTACATGATATTTTAAAGCATATTAGTGGGGATACTCTGAAAATTGTTAATGTTTTACCCTTTGGTGTAGACCCTCACTCTTTTGAACCAACTCCAAAACTTATTGGAGATATTGAAAAAAGTGCACTATTTATTTATAGTGGTGCAGGTTTAGAGCCTTGGACACATGGTTTTGACTTTGCATCAAGAGTTATAAATATGAGTAAATATGTTGAGCTAAGAGAACTTCATGAAGAAAAACACGAGGAAGAAGAGCATCCTAATCATCACAACCATAGTGGTAAAGATCCGCACTACTGGCTAAATTTTTCAAATATGATACAAGCTACAAATGTAATTACAAATGAGTTAATAAAGTTGTTCCCAGCACATAAAAAATTATATAGTGATAATAAAGATAAATATATTACTATGTTAAAAAAACTCGATTTAGAGTATAAAAATCAATTATTATCATGTAAAAAACATACAATCATTGTTAATCATAATGCTTTTGGATATTTAGCTGATAAATATCACTTTCATGTAGAATCATTAAGTGGTTTATCTCCAGAAGCAATGCCAAATGCAAAGAATATTATAAGAATTATTGAAATTATAAAAGAACATCAGGTCTCAACTCTATTTTTTGAAACTTTTGCAAGCAACAGAGTTGTTAATAGTATTGCGCAAGAAGCCAATGTTAAGGTTGATGTTTTACAACCACTTGGAAATATTACAGCAGATGAAGCTGCACAGCAACTTACCTATCAAAAAATGATGACAACAAATCTTTTTAAACTTTCTAGGGCTCTTGAATGCCACTAAGTTTTAAGGTTCCTATTTTTGATGTAAAAAATTTAAATTTTTCTACTCGTGGACAGCAAATATTATCACGTATCTCTTTAGAAATTTTTAATGGGGAATATATTGCCATTATTGGTCCAAATGGTGGAGGCAAAACAACTCTCATACGAATACTACTTGGTTTAAATGAGCCCACAAGTGGAGAAGTAAAACTTTATGGCAAGAAAATTAAAGATTTCAAAGAGTGGTCAAAAATAGGATATGTCCCTCAACGAGCATCTTTAGTTGATGAAAATTTTCCAGCAACAGTAGGTGATATTGTGAATATGGGAAGGGTTTCTAAGCAGAGTATTTTTTCACGCTTTAGTGATGCGGACAAAACTGCCGTTGAAGATGCAATGAGAAAGATGGATGTACTTAATCTAAAAGATAAAATGATTGGAACACTCTCTGGTGGACAGCGACAACGTGTAATGATTGCCCGTGCTCTAGCTTCAAACCCAGAAATTCTTATTTTAGATGAGCCTAATACTGGTGTAGATATGGTTTCACAAAAGCGATTTTATGCTCTTTTGTCAAAATTAAATAAGGATGAAAAAATCACTATTATTTTTATAACCCATGATGTTGGGGTGATTGCAGATGATATTGGACGATTATTTACAATAAATCAACAAGTAACTATCTGCAATACACCTAAAGATACTCTAAGTTGTGATGAGATGTCAGCTCTCTATGGGATAGAAACACACTCAATTCATCAGCATAAGCACCATGAGCATTAGGAAAGAATATGTTTGAAATGTTAGAGTATGATTTTATGCAACGAGCTTTTTTAGCGGGAATACTGATTGCTTCCTTAGCTTCAATTAGTGGAACTTTTATTGTGCTTAAACGCTACTCTATGATGAGTGAAACTTTAGCACACTCCGCCCTTGTTGGAGTTGCAGTTGGTTTAGTTGCTGGGTATAATCCTTTATGGATGGCAGTCGTTGTAGCTGTGACTTCTGCTTGGATAATCGAGTATTTAAGAAGTTCTTTTGCAATCTATTCAGATGCTGTCCTTGCTATTTTACTCTCTGGTTCTTTGGCTGTAGCCATAATAATTGTATCTTTAGGGGGTGCATTTAATAATTCTCTATTTTCATATCTTTTTGGTTCTATACTCTCTGTGAGTCACGAAGATATTGTAACAATAGGTATCTTTGGCACAATGTCCTTAGCCCTGTTACTCACTTTTTCTAGAGAGTTATATTTTATAGCTTATGATGAAGAAGTAGCAAAAACAAGTGGAGTGAAAGTAAAATTTTTGAACTTTTTGTTAGTCACTGTAGTAGCTATTATTATTGCTTTATCTATTCGTGTAGTAGGTTCACTACTTATTGGTGCTTTAATGGTTATTCCAACTGTTGCTGCATTACAATACAGAGTCGGGTTTTTACAAACAGGGCTTATATCTTTACTTATAGCTCTATTTAGTGTTATAGCGGGGATGACATTTTCTTTTTACTTTTCTTTGCCTTCAGGGGCAACAATTGTATTGTGTGTCATCCTAATCTTTATCATTTCACTGGTTATTAACAAAAAATGAAAATAAGCACAGAATTTTCAAAAAATGCTTCTAATTATAATAAGCTAAACGAGGTTCAAAATCTTGTTGTAAAAAAATTACTCTCTTTGGTAAATGCTAAACCAAAATTTATTTTAGATTTAGGGTGTGGAAGTGGAGCACTATGCAAGAGTATTGATTGGAAATATGAAAAATTCATAGGTGTGGATTTTGCTCCGGGCATGTTAGAATTACATCCAAAATCATCTAAAATTGAGTCAATATATGGAAATTTTAATGACCAAATACTCTTTGATAATCTGATTACAAATAGCTATGATTATATTTTTTCAGCTTCAGCCTTACAGTGGGCAGATAATTTGGAAGAGACATTTAAAAAGATACAAAGTTTAAATGCACCTATTGCATTGGCAATTTTTAGCTCCAACACTTTTGCCACATTAAATAAAACAGCATCACTCTCCTCGTTATTAAAAAGTACAGATGAAATTAAAACAGTACAAGAAAAATATTTTAATGCAGATTTTGAAGTTGTAAATTACAAGTTAGAGTTTGAGAGTGTTCGAGATATGTTTAAGTATATTAAACGAAGTGGAGTCAGTGGCTCAAGAAAAGTGTTAAATTTTAAAGAGACTAAAAAGCTTATGAATGAATATCCTTTAACTTATTTAGAGTTTGAAGTTGTATTTATTACTTCTCACCAAGAATAATCTCTTTTTCTAAGTTGTAAAGTTGATATCTAATTGACTTAAAATTCTCACTATATTCAAGATTTTCAAGTTTAAACAGCTCTTCTAAAACACGTGAAGACTCTTGTGCTCGTTTAAAATTTGCTATGATAATACTTGTTATATCTTTGCGCTCTAATTCGCTTTTAGTAGAAGTTTTTAAAACATCGCCAATACTATCACGATTTTGTAAAAGCTCTTTATACTGATTTATCCGAGATTTATGACGAAGTTCTTTGAGTTTTAAAGATAAATTTTTGTTATTGTCTCGATATCGCATAATATCTTCAATAACACGAATACCTTCTTTTAGTCGGTTGAGGTTAGCATCAATCACCCGAAATAGTTCGGGTGAGAGTGAGTTAGTCATCGTTTCCAAAAATACCAAATAGTTGAAGTAGTGCAGTAAATATATTTAAAAAGTCTAAATAAAGTGCAATAGCACCATCAATAGGAGTTTCATAAGCACCTCTCATAATATTTTGTGTATCATAGATTACCATAATACTAAAAAGTATAACTACACCACCAGATATGGCAATCTGAAATAGTGGATTACCAAGAAAGATATTAACAATTGAGAAGCCAATAATTACAAGCATTGCTATCATAAGTGGCTTACCGTAACCAGTAAAATCTTTTTTTGTTTTAATAGCAAAAAAGCTTAAGCTTCCAAAAACAACAGATGTCATAGCAAAAGCATTACCAACAATTGTACCACCACCATTCATACCAAGAGTATAAGAAAGAAGTGGTGAAATTGTAATTCCTGTCATGAAAACAAATGCAAACATAACTGCAAGATTAATTCCAGGCTTTCTCTTTACGAATTGAAGACCAATTAAGAGTCCAATCTCTAAGAAAAATAGTGGCCATATCATAGATTGAATAGCTCCAGCCATAGGAACACCAATATAGGCTCCAACTGCTCCAGCCATCATAGAAGCTGCAAACAGTTTATAAGTCTCTTTTACAAAAGAGATAATTTGTGAGTCATCACGACTCTGTGTTTGATATGCTTGAGAGTTACCTCTTGCATAATCGCGATCATATAGTCCCATGTTTTTTCCTTTGTATTTAAGTATCTATTAAAAGATACTTTAAATGTTTTATATATGATATATTATAGATAAAGAGTTAATACAAAGCAACTCTGAGAATATACTTACATATAAATGAAGTTTTAAAGATATATTTAATTTCATAATATAGAGCCACTTGCAAATTCAATCACTAAAAGTAGCTAATATTTCTTATAGCCA
>ERZ890953.135-NODE-135-length-43820-cov-5.435599_pt1 | contig 43820 bp, 50 predicted proteins | sample MGYA00521264_ERZ890953 | MGnify/ENA primary metagenome ERZ890953 (study PRJEB32303, sample SAMEA104408629) | aquatic metagenome | biome: Brackish water; feature: Chemocline; material: water | place: Baltic Sea | collected 2014-10-26T21:54:00 | depth 200 m ...
GAAACCCACCTTTGAATCTGCACCTCAGTATGACGATCAAGATATTGATTCTCTAACGCCAGGAGCAACTCAAAGGAATTGGAAGTGGCCGAGTGAGTTCCCCACGTGTCCTAATCACTTGAGTGACAATCCTCTACAAAACTACCTCACAAATCTTAAAGTTGGAGCAGTTTTTTCTCGTAATAAATTCGGCGAGTCAATTGTTGATAAGGCCGAGATTGGAGATGAAAGTACCTGCCTCAGTGTAATTTGCAGGATTGATTCTGGAGTTAAGAATTACGCCTTGGCCAAAGTAACTTTCGAGAATGGAAAATTTATCCACGCAAGCGAAGGCACATTTTTCACTTATGATGGCGCAGAGAAAACACACTGTTCACTTATTGGTGTCGATTGGATGGAGCCAGATGGATATGAGGGATGTATTGATGACTACTGTTAGCTCTCTTTAGCCGAGAATAAATTATTGGAAGCATATTGATCCAGAGCGGAGTCGTTTTGTCCGCTCTGGGTCGATTCCAGCGATAGCGAAGGCTGATGCGATTGACCGCTTATTTGACTAACCGGACTTACAGGGTCTGGTACATTAAAAATATTTAATTTCTAACACTGAATACCCGCTGTGTTGATAAAGCAGTCGTTCCCGATAATTTAGCGTATGTCTTTGGGGTGCTATGAGCAGTCAGTCCGTACATGCAGTAGGTTGCTACCGGATTATGGACTAACTTGCTTATCTGGCTGAAATATGGAATGGTTGGTCTAGAGCGGGAGCTGAAATTTAAAGTCAGTCAAAAACTCCAGGCAGGAGAGAAAATATCTGAATTGCAGCACACAACTCAAAGCCGATGGCGAGTAATAAATTGGTGCTAGATTCTGATTCAGTGAAAAATCTGTGTAGTTGTTTTATGTTTTGGTGGGAATTTGGAAACAAACATTTCAAATCTATTTGAGTTGCGTATGAACACTATTTCATTATTGGTATTCAGTATCATTACCTTTTTATATTCAAGCGTGTCAATATCATATGACGACAGTTTGAATGCAGCAATACATTTTTATAATCAAGGTAAGTATGCTGAAGCCAAGAAGGCTTTGGACAGAACCAATATTGAAAAAAACCCCAATGGTTCTTATATGATGGGTGCTATATTGCTTAAAGAAAGTAATCTCAATGAAGCAGTAAAGTGGTTTCAGATTGCCGCAGATAACAACCTGGTTGAAGCCTATCATGCGCTCGGAAGTGCCTATCATCAACTATGGCAGAGAAATTATATCGATTCTTACTATGTCAAAAGTAAAGAGCATTATGCAAAAAGTACAGCAACAGGTTTTCAACAAGCCCAAACAGGCCTGGCACAGCTTGAGAGAGAATACTACGATCACAAACAAGAAAAAAAGAGAAAACAAATTCAACTAGATAAAGCAGAAAAAAAGAGAAAACAAATTCAACTAGATAAAGCAGAAAAAAAGAAAGTCATTGCGCCTAAGAAGTCTGCTCTTACTAACAAGATCGCTCGTGCTAATACCGCTCAGGTTAATAACATAGCAAAGAAAGTGGCTAATTCAATTGCAAAGGATGCGCCTGCTCGAATAAACCAGCACATGACGTTGTTATCAGTAATGTTCGTGTCATCCACGCGAACATTTTTTTATAGTTATGAAACTAGTGGCTACATAACCGAAAGTAGCGCAAGAAGCAAAATAACTGCAGGAGTTTGTTCAAACGAAATAATGTATGCCCTTGCAAAGAAAGGAATACTGTTTCGTTATGAGTACAGTTCCCCGTCTGGATCGAAAATACTATCTATTTCCGTTACATCAAGAGATTGCTACTAGGCCAATGGATCCAGAGGTATTTAAGTTCATAGCACAGGCTGTCATATCTCTTTGTGGTGCGCTTCTGGCTGCAATTCTAGCCGCACACATCGCAATGAAGAAATTTCGTAAAGAAAAATGGTGGCAAAGAAAATCAGAAATTTATAGTGAATTGATTAACGAGCTACATGAATTGAAGTATCCAAAAGAGCGTTTTTTTTGATTCACTCGCCGAGGGAGTAAAGATAAATGATGATGAAGCACTTGAACTAATAAGGAGGGAGAAGGATTCTCAGACTAAGGTGTTTCAAGTTGCCGAAAGATCGTCGTTTGTCCTAAATAATAGTGTCTTGTCCGAAATCAGAAAGATGGATCAATATATAAAACGGGCAAAAAATCAAGAATCCTCAATAGAGCAATATCAAGATGAGATTCATGCAATTAATGAATGTATTTCACGTGTCATGGCAATTGGTCGAAAAGATTTACAAATTTAAGAGTAAAGAAAGAGCCTAAGTGTTAAAAGGCCGCTTGGGTCGATTCCAGAGATAGCAAAGGCTAAAGCATTTGACTGCTTATTTGACTTAACTGACTAATTGTCTAATCTGGTCGAATTCATGTTCTGGATGAGCCACTACACATTATTAGCTGAAATATCTTCTTCTTAGGTATTCAATATAATTTTGATTCACACTATCGCTTTCATCTAGTGCGCGAAATAATTCCTGATAGCTTATTGCCTTGAATCGAAGTTCCTCACCTACCACATCAGTAAATAGGTTAATTTCATTTTTGTGTACTTTAGTTTCATTCCCACCTGGCCAATCATAATATATGTAGTAGAGAGAGAATCGACCCTCAAGTTGCGTAGCCATACCCAATGCATGTTTTAATAACTGGGGAGTATCAAGATAACGAAAATTTTCACTTCCATTAAATATAGCTTCTGAAATTTCTTGTGTTTTAGTTAAACCATAATTGCTCCATAGTCGTTCATCTTCTGGAAAGTATTTTTGCTTGAAAGTGTCTTTGTTTTTCGATTTTGGAGTCAGCCACTCACTAAATTTACTTTCAATCCCAATTATATGACGTGTAGATAATTTTAGAGCGATATCAAGATTTGGAGGGATGCCGTTCAAACCAGTTGAAAACTGCTCTTCAAAAGAGATTGAGTCAATAGTATCCTCTATCCCTAATGCTAATTGCAGTGTTGAAGTGTCTTTATCTACCCAGCTATCAAACACATTAACCGCCAGAGCAGATGACGAATGGAGAGCACGCATCTTTGCAGGTCGAGATGCTGTATCAATAAGTTCAGAACCACTACCATTGTTGAATGCCGTCCTGGTTCGAGATGAAAGTGGCTTCACTAAATTCGATTCAATGTTATCAAGATAGCCACGTGAATCAGGGTTTAGCCCTACCGACTCGGCCCAATTCTTCTGTTGTTGAATCAACTCTGTTCTTGATGTCATTTCTTATCCTCATTTTTTTCCTTAATTAACATTGTATCTAGCGTAGTCAACAATTACTCACCCATTTTTCGAGTTGTGATAGATTGATATATTCCAATTCGAAAAGTGAATATCTGTTTTTATAAGACATAAAAAATCATGAACCATACAATCAAATCCATATTTACAATGATATTGATTCAGGATCTTTCTAATGACTTACGAAACATCTGTGCTCATAAATAAAATAAAAAGCTCATTAAACAATAATTACCAACAGTTTCCTTTAGATTTAGAAAACCAGATACCATCGAGCAGTTTAGATGAACTGGTCAACCTTGCTGCAGAAAAAGAATCAGAATGGAATACTACTCTAGAAACATTGCACCAGTTCATAAATGGAGTCACAAAACTTGACTGCTTCACTTACCGTGCGGTCAATCAGGTCGGTGATGAACTGGTTTATTGGAATGCTTTGCTACAGCCATTTGGTGTTTTTAAACAAGATGGTACGGTTATCTATCAGACTGATGCTCCCTACCCCACAGCTGATATGATTATTGCCTGGTGCAATAGACAGGTTTCATGAAAATGTTTTCCTGGAAAACTAAAAAAAAACAGTCTTTGAATTAAACCAGAAAAAGCTCCCCATATTAGCTGGCCATGAGCTTATAGAGTTATTGGGTCTCGGTAACAAAATTAAATCTATAGAACGTATAACCAGCGTTGGATCAGAATATTTTAATGGATTATACCGCCCCGCTATTGAGTTGTTTATTGAGTCTGTACAGTTAGCACCCGCATCGACTGCTCACCACCACGCTGGCCCTGGTGGTTTAGCAACTCATACCATTGATGTTATAGAAAGAGCGTTGAGACAACGTAAATCATTTGAACTTCCGTTAAATGCTGACTCAGAAATTATATTTCAGCAAGATCACTTCTGGACATATTCGATTTTCATCGGGGCATTGCTACATGATATTGGGAAAATGATCACAAGCACTTTGATCGTGTTAGATAATGGAAAGATCTGGAACCCGCATCAAAGTAGTCTGTTGAATTCTGGAGCAAATTCTTACCAAATCCGTTTTGATCAAAATCCATATAAATATCATACCCAGATAGCCAATAGCTTTTTTCACATAATCCCCGAAAAAGGACGAGGTTGGCTCGCTCAATACCCTGATATATTTTCTGAACTGTGTGCATGGCTCTACGGTGATTACTATGAATTTGGCATGATCGGTAAAATTATCCGCTTTGCGGATGGCCAATCGGTTGCATCAAACCTTAAAATTGGGGGTGAACAGGCACGATTCATCAATGCCCCGGAAATTCCACTGATTGAAAAAATGATGACAGCCCTTCGAGAGCTGCTGCAAACAGGAGCGCTGAAGATAAATGGAGCTGAAGGGTCATCAGGCTGGTGCATGGGTTCCTTTACCTATCTGGTCTGTGGAACCGTGGCAGATAAGGTTCGTAGCTACCTGTTAAAATTAGGTTCTACTGATATCCCTGGTGACAATACTCGTCTATTTGATACCTGGCAGGAACATGGCTATGCCATCAGCAATCAGAGTGATGCCGCAATATGGTTAATCAAAATTAACGACCGTTTCAAATTAACCGTTCTTAAATTTGAAACCAATAGATTATTCCACCCAAGCAAACAACCGGGAGAATTTCTGGGACAAATATCAGTCATTGAAAATAATCAAGGTATTGATCAGAACGACAATCAAGCTAAAAAACCAGTAGCTGAGACAACTATCCAACATCAAGCTGCTGAATCAACCATCCAGACCGATTTAACTCAAGTGACTGAAACAAATGTGAAGGGTGACTACAAATCTGTACCAGATAATGAGCAAAATACTGTTTCAACGCAACCTGAAACAGATTCTCCGGGTTCTGCGGCAGATTTAACTGCAAATAACCAGAAAAATACCCCTGTGAAAGATTTTTACAGGGATGAAACTGAAGATAATCGAGAGCTGAAACAAAGCAATGAAGGGGAAGGTAACAATCGAGGTTCTACGCCTAACTATCAGAAACTCAGTAAGCTTCCTGAAGATTTAAAACTGGAAGATCCAGACATTGCCAAACATTTCATTATCTGGATTAAAGAAGGTCTTCAGGAAAGAAAGATTCAGGTCAATAATTCAAAGGCACTCGTACATGTTGTAAAAGAAGGGGTTTTGATTGTCACTCCTATAGCCTTCAAGAAATTTATCTGGGAGAACAAGCTTAATGTTGATGGAGGTAATATCAATAAACAACTGACACGGATTCAGGATCGTTTGAAGACAAACATGGAAAAGAAAAAACTGCATCGAAGAACAAAATCAGGTCTTAATATTCATACCTACCATATTAATGGCGATTCAAAATCAGCAAAAATCAAGTGCTGGCTATTACCAGTTAAAACCATTTTTGAAAATTCCAAGCCACCATCCATAAATCCTGTACTTGAAAATGCCAGTGGATTTAGTAGTGATACTGAGAATGTAAAATGATTAATAAAATTGAAAGCTTATTTGATTGCAGCCATTCTCAAATTGTGACATTTTGTCCATTTTTTTACCCATATGGACAACTGAAATGAGGCCTGAAAGCCATAATACCCTTAATTATTTACCACATTTGAGGCTTTTAGCCGGTTTTAGAACACAGCAAGATGCAGCAGATTATTTTGAAGTTCACAGGAAAACTTGGAATCGTTGGGAAAAGTCGGGAAAGATAAGAAGGAATGTCCGAGAAATGCTAAAAATTAAAGCTGGATACCTCCCTTTCAGCGACTGGCATAAATTTAGATTTAGTGATGGAAAGCTCTGGACACCGCAGAACTACGGGCTTTCTCCCAATGTCATAGAATCTCTTCCCTTATTATTACAATCAGCTAGAGATACATTTGGATATGATGAATTTGTAAAAGCCAGGGAATTAGATTCCTAAGCCTGCCAGGGGAAAAGCGCCATATTTTTATGGCGCTCTTAGCTTAGCCCATTGCTTCAAAAGAAAATATATTTGAATATTTCTTAATTGACCGATAATATCGGGCTTGTTTAGGTTATCCCTTACGCGGATAACTTTAAATCACCTCCTCATTAGACCAACCCCAAGGTCTGTATATTATGTAAAGTTAAATATTTAATTAAATCAATAAGATAAATAATTAATCTAATGTATTGCTTTAATAAAATACGAATACTAACCAACTTTAATTAAGCCTGATGGAGTCGAATATCGTTTAATTTAAGTACTTACCTGCTTCTATCTTTTCGTGTGAAGGTTATCAGCTGTAATAAAATCAAACTCTCACTCTCTATTCCACAGACAAAACTTCCTGAAGCTTTTCATAGGCTGCTTTATGTTTCCCTGGATCCATTTTTTTTAAATTGATCAGTTTCCAGTTCACTGCCGGTAAATATTCTACTCCCTGTAAATTGAGCAAACTCCAGTCTGGCAATTTGTTTTTGAATGACAGTAAAAAACGTTTTTCTTTTCTGTCAGTGATTCATTTACAAGGCGAATCAGTTGCTCCCGTGTTAATTCAAGTTCTTCAAGTGAAACGGTCTCCTGCTCCATTTGCACAAACTCGCCCTCATAAAGTTGCTTAAAATCTTTACGTACTGGAGTAAGAAGCTCAGCTATAGGCCTAGGATGGCTTATCAGATAAATAATTAACGCCTGACGAATATCATCAGTGAGTCTAATACATGTTTTACATCATAAAAATCCCTAGGATGCTGACGATCCAGTGATGCACAAATCTTCCCAGCATAAAGATCAGGGAGCGCCACAACAGCCATCTCAGCATAACCAAATTCGTCTTCTACTTTTTGGCACACTTCCAGTGATTCGGGTTTATAAACGGTTCCCCGTAAGACCGGTGATAACTCTATTTTAACTCTTACACCTTTACGGACTACCACAAGACGTAATGCGTCAGATTTGTCTTTAAATGACTCAACAATTTCTGCGTCTGAAAAAACATCATTTATCCTCTGCGTAATTCGTTGCAGAGCTTTTTTAATATTATTGAGTACTGTTTGCCGGTCATTCATTGGCAAGTACACCAGATCTATATCCACTGAAAGCCGTGGTAAATTCAGCACAAATAAATTAATGGCTGTGCCACCTTTCAAGGCAAATCACTCTTCTTCAGCAATCAGCGGTAACAGTTGTACCAATAATTGGACCTGTTTGTAGTAAGTGCTCGTCCTATCCATTCAAATCCTTCGGCACAGTGATTAGATATTTATTATCAAGTTTACCTTTAGCAGCGATAACTCGCTTACCCTTGCCAAGATTAAATTCTCTGTAATCCAGTTTATTTACCCATGAATAACCTGCTCTATCTGCTAGCCAGAAAAACAATCTTTTAACTTTGATATTGCTGCAGGCATGAAGAAGAACTAAAAGTTTTTTAGGTGATAGACTGGTCATTCCCTGCATTAACTCCTCTCCATGTTCAAAACTTATTATGTCAGGAAGATCTTTGAGCACTTCCAGTATGGCTTTTTCAGGGCATGATAACTTCACCGGTGGTAAGTCGTCTCGCCACCGGTGTTCTATCGTGTAGTTTGCATTCTCTACAACTTCTGGAGTCCATAATGTTTTGGTTCCATGCCACTCAAAAGTAACCGGTAACTTCAATTTTTTAAGCCATGCTGGTAATTTATTCATCGAATACAGGCGGATGATTTTTGACTTGTTATTCGAAAGGTATTGCCCATACCCAAGAAGTTCCAATGCAGTAAGCCCACCAACATCAACAGTTTGATCAGACATTTTTTGGAGTGAGCATACTACTCCCTGCCATGTTATCGGTACGCCACTACGCGCATATACACCAGTTGCCTGCATATCCAGCTTTTTACTTTTCAAGGCATTATCTATGCTATGAAGACTTAACCCCATGGATAACAGCCACTGTTTTGTCGCTATCATGCCATAGGGTAAGAGTTGGTCTAATGTTTGTTTAGTATTTGCGGTTACCATTTTTAATATTTACGGCGTTAATCAACGTGTTTAGCTAATAAACTAAACCAATAGGATACACTGCAGTTTATTAAATACAATTTATACGGCATAAAACGCCGTAAATAATTAAACTATCAAACTCTATCATCTTTCTTCACTACTATCCCTAAATCTTGTTATTGAGAACACAGGTAAATTTATTTGATTTGAATCACTTTTAAAATGTAACTTTTTGTCTGTTTTTATTCCAACAAGGACGGTAAGAATTAGACCTGAAGTCAGTACATTCTTAATGTTATATATCACTTCTGAGACTATTAGAAGAAATGACTGAAGATGCAGCTGTTTACCTGCTCTTCAGTAAATGTCATCAAATAGATTTAGTAATGGAAGCTCTGGAAACCGCAGAACTACCGGCTTTACTATCATCTCATTGAGTTACTTCATCTACTATTCCTAATCACCAGAAATACACACGCGATTGTTTGAAAAGAAAAATATAATTGAATATTTCCTAATTGACCGATAATATCGCATTAACAGGTTGTCATTTATCGGATTAACTTAACTTGTCTCCTCCTTTAGGCCATCCCCAAGGTCTGTATATGATGTAAAGTTGGATGAAGGGGTAAGTTAAGAGTCAATTCAAGGACAGCCTGTTAGATAGATTTAAATAAATTAAATTGCAGTAAATACGGACGAATTACCCCGTTAGTCGAGTAAGCAAGGGGAACTTCCCCCCAAGCTTCTCACACAACCGTACGTGAAACTCTCGCTTCATACGGCTCTTATCATTCACCATTGAACGCATGTTTGACTCCAGTGTGCAAATAGCTGTCTATTCCTTCTTCTGAAGGCATTCAGTCTTTTTGCAGCCTGAAATAATGACCTGACCTTTTTATACTTGTGCAACGCCCAGCGATTGAGTCTCTTATCAAAGTGAACGAGTAGTTTGGCTGCTGCCGCTTTCCCGAATGCTCCGTAATAGTTCATCCAACCTCTCAGCTTGTTGCTACAAAAACGTATTATGACGTTAATACTACACTGCTGCCATTTCTGCCAAGGCCATTCATTTATTGCGCTTTTTATCCACTTTGCTGCTTTTTGACTTATCCCTGGTATAAAACAGATTCGAAATGGAGCTTTGCGTGTTTTCACTAATCTGGGCTGAAAGGTAAACCCAAAAAAGTCAAAACTTACTCGGTCATAATTCGCCTTGTTTAACCAGCTTTTACAGTAGACGATTTTGGTCTTTTCCGGATGGAGCGTTAAACCACAGTCATTAAACCTTTTCGTTAGAATCGATTGTAATTTTATGGCTTCCTGTTCTGTCTTACAGTGGCACACTATCATCAGCATATCGTTCAAACTGTATATCTTCTCAGCTCCTTTCCACCCAGAGATCAAAGGTATAGTGTAGAAAAAGGTTCGCTAGAAGTGGACTAATGACCCCTCCTTTTAACGTGCTTTTCTACCGCACGCATCAGTAGGTCATGGTCTATGGCATCAAAGAAACCTTTGATATCCATGTCTAATACCCATGCCCTTTTCCAGCATCTTGCCCTTACTTTTTCAAGCGCCTGATGCGCTGATTTGTTCGGGCGATAACCATACGAATCCGGATGAAAGTGTTGCTCCAGCTCCTCTTCTACTTGCAGCTTCACGGCCATTTGAGCTATCCGATCGCTAATCGTGGGAATACCTAATGATCTTATCCCTCCATCTGCTTTCGGTATTTCTACTCGCTTGACCGCTTGCGGAAAATAACTTCCCGATGACATTCGGTTCTATAGCTTGTAAAGGTTGCTCTTGAGGTTCAGTTCAAACAATTCGAGTGTTTGACCATCAACTCCTGCACTACCTTTGTTAGCTTTGACACGTTTATACGCCTCCAATATCAGGCGCTTCGGAATGTTATGCGGATGAAGGGTTGCTGCTACCTGCCGCGTAGTTTATTGATAATCTGCCATGTCCCCCAGCCACGACCAAACCATTTCAAAACATGTTTCGGTTTGATCACTACAAGCAGCACGACGACACCGGCTATCCATTCGGGATGGCGTCCGAGTTTTCGCAGTGCGCTCAATCCCTGGTCAACAAACGCCAGTGGCATACGCCACGTCTCGAAATTCTGAGCCAGAGTTACCCGTTGCGCTGAGATTTGCGCAACCAGGCGTTCTCGTTTTTCTGCCAGTTTACGTTGTTTTTTATTCATCGACGTGAAGAAACCTGCTGCCGGTCTTTGGATAACTCCGACAGACTCGCAGCAAAAAGTCTCGGTCTGGTTTTCGCTTTGTGCAGGGCGAATGCCCATACCAGCACACCGAGCGTCACAAAGCAGCCTGAAAGACCACCCAACACCAACAACCGGTGTGTATCCCAGAATGTGACTACCAGTAATATCAGCGCTAGTACGACACCGACTCCGAAGCAAAACAGGGCTACCAGCGTCAGCACCATCTGCGTAAATACCTGTTCCCGTTCCTCATCCAGATCATTTGACAGCAGATCAAGGCGCGTATGCGCGATGGCTAGCAACGTAGTTGCAAATGCGGTCAATGATGCGAGCAGACCCTGAGTTTCAGGCTGTGTATCCCTCGACATGACGCAGGCCTAGCGGCGGCGGGTGATCAGCCCGATCAACAGGCCGACACTCGCGGCGATGCCAATGGCCTGCCATGGATTTTCATGAATATAGGCATTGGTGGACCTGACCGCATGTCTGGTTTTGACCATCAATACCTCGCTCTCCTCCGCCATCCTTGCTTTGGCAACCCTGAGGGATTCTTCCGCCCTGGCGCGAACTTCTTTCAGCTCGTCACCACCGTGCCTGGCAGTCGCTTTGAGTAGCGCCTCAGCGTCTTCCACCACTTTCTTAAAATCGTCGACCAGCTGTTCTTTGGTGACGTCATCATTTACTTTTTCCATACATTACTCCAATGTTGATCTTTACAGACCTGTTTTATTTTACTTATTACCCCTCAGCTTCCGCCATCCCAGGATAAAAAAGAGATTGGACTCTCGCGAAGGCGCAAAGTGCGCTGAGCAAATAAGGTAGATTGATTAGCCTTAATAAATATTAAAATGTCTTAATCTTTGCGACCTGTCGTCTTTGCGAGAGTAAATTTTTTACTGAAAATAAACCGTTCAATTAAAATATTACCTTTCAGAGTCTGAAGGGTAATCAGTTTTATTTATGTGTCTTTTCTTTGATGGTATCACCGGCTTCTTCGATCTTTTCTCCAGCCTGCTCTACCGCATTATCGATACTCTGCCCCGCTTTCTCCGCAGGGCCCGATTCTTCGCAACCGGGTAGCGCTACAAACAACACACTTAACAGCAGAGCTGCTCTAACGATCTGGACAAACTTCATGATTTATTACCTCTTGTTAAAAAATTGAAAAAATTAATGTATTAATCATTTGATATGTACGGTTGCGCACATATCAAATGAGGTGTATACCTTAAGATATTTACAGCATCAGCTTCCCCCACGACGATGAAACAACTTGACCTCGTCCAATACCCAGAAATTGACATGCACGAACACAATCCACTTCAGAACCACCTGCTAGCCGCCCTCCCTGCTCAGGAATACACACTGCTGTCGCCAAATCTTGAACTGGTATCAATGCCACTTGGCAAGGTGCTCTACGAGTCCGGCGACGAACTGAATCACGTTTATTTTCCCACCAACTCCATCGTGTCGTTACTCTACGTCATGCTCGATGGCGCATCGGCGGAAATCGGTGTGGTCGGCAACGAAGGCATCATCGGTGTAGCCCTGTTTATGGGCGGCGAGACCATGCCCAACCGCGCCGTGGTGCAGAGCGCCGGCTACGCCTTCCGCCTGAAGGGGCAACTGCTTAAACTGGAATTCAATCGCTCCGGTGAGCTACAGCATCTGCTTCTGCGTTACACCCAGGCCCTGCTGACCCAGATGGCACAAACCGCAGTGTGCAACCGGCATCATTCACTCGACCAGCAGCTTTGCCGCTGGCTACTGTTAAGCCTCGACCGCCTGACCTCCAATGAACTGGTGATGACCCAGGAGTTGATTGCCAATATGCTCGGGGTACGCCGCGAGGGCGTCACCGAGGCAGCTGGCAAACTGCAGAAAGCCGGCCTGATCACCTATCAACGAGGACACATCACTGTAATCGACCGGCCCGGACTGGAGGCACGATCCTGCGAGTGCTACTCCGTTGTCAAGCATGAGTTCGACCGCCTGCTGCCAGAGGTTGCCCCGCGCTTGAAAGGTCACTTTCACACCAGGTCATAGTCAGACAGGATCATTCATCCCGAGACCATCGGGCGCAACGGTATTTTCGATTATCACTTCAACGCGGCGGTTCAACTGGCGTCCTGATGCACTGTCATTGCCGGCGACCGGTAAACCTTCACCCATGCCGGAAGTTACAAGGCGACCTGTACCCACGCCCTGGCTTAACAGCCAGCTCTTCACTGAATCTGCGCGACGTTGTGACAAACCCAGATTGTATGCATACTCACCCGTGTTGTCGGTGTGACCCTCGATAAGCACGGAACGATCTGGATACTTGTTGAGAAAGGCGGCAAGTTTGGCGAGGTTTGTAGCGGCGCCACTCTTCAGATCAGACTTGTTAGTGTCAAACAGCAAATCACCCAACGTCACTACCAGGCCCCGCTCGGTGGGTTTGGCATTCAGCGCTACGATCTGTCTCTGCAATTCAGCCGCCTGCTTGCGCGCTGCAATTGTGTCCATACGCGCGGCATCGGTATCGTTAAGGGCGTTTTCGAGTTGCTGGTTACTAGCTTCAAGCTGGGCGCTGGCACGTTGTTGGCTCAATATTTCGCGCTGCGACACTAACATTCGGCTTTGTGCCAAAGCCCTGGCGAGTTCAATCTTGCGATCAGCCATATACATCAGATGATCAGCTACTTCCTTATCCGTCTGAGGTTTCTCGGCTGCAAGCACTGCAAGTTCCGCGTCCTTGATTGCGACTGGCGCACGGCTTGCAAGCTGCGACTCAGACTGCAGTTGGGTCAACCTGTTGCGCAGGTCGGTGGCTCCCTCAGGTTGCATAGCTGTCGTCGCGCATCCAGCAATTACCACAGATGTTACGGCGGCGGCAATCAGGGTTCTAACGATTCGGTTAGGCTGTTTCATATTTTTTCTCCTGTAATACGCTGTATTTCAAGCTTCAGCATGTCGATACTTTTTTGCATTTCCTGATTGTCCGATTCGGCCTTCGCTACTTCTGCCCTGGCGGAAGCGAGTTGCGCATCAACGCGCGACTGTTGGGCCAGGCGCTGGGCTTTATCCATATTCTCCGACTGCACCGCGCTGATAGCTGCGGTAAGTTTTTCGCGTGCATTGTCCAGTTCGTCGGAGGAATAATCCGCGACATCTGAGCGATTAGCTTCCACAATTGCCTGTTCTGCTGCCTGTATATCTGCGCTTGGCGGCGCCTGTGCAGAAGCACAGGCGGCAAGCATCAGTAACCCCGCAACGGCGCTTCCCATAAACCTGGCTGTGGTTGCAGTAACCGGGCGCAATGACAAATTGCTTTCTCCCCTTACCGTTGATAATTGTACTGTCTGAATCATTTGGTTTTTCCTCTGTTAACGTTTGAATCGCGACATCCTACACCTCGATTTAGCAATCAGTATCTTCGATCGCAACCAGCAATTCTGTTCGTTAGCGAACATAGCGGGTGGCTGTGCTATCTTATGTGCGCTAGCGTCCAGACAGTCCCCGATTTTCAGACCATAGTGAGCTACATACATCAGTGGGCAATCAAACCTGCCCTTTCCTATCAACTATCGATACTGCATTTTCGAAACGCCATGTTTGGTTTTGCGGGTCTTACCGACACCAGGGAAGTTCATATGACAGTCATCAATTCAACACCTGGCGCCAACCGTTTACTAACCATCTTGCCGCACAAAGATCGTCAACTTTTTGTGGCAGCTTGCACACCGGTTGAGCTGGTTTTAGGCGAGATTCTGGCCGAACCCGGTGAACACACACCTCATGTCTACTTCCCCATGACAAGTTTCATTTCCCTGGTCATACCGATCGATAGTCACTCCAGTCTGGAGGTAGGCCTGATCGGAGATGAAGGTATGCTTGGAACTTCCCTCATACTTGGAGTCGAGGTATCTCCACTGCGTGCTCTGGTGCAGGGGGCTGGCTCGGCTCTGCGTATGGACACAGCTGTGTTCATGCTTGAGCTCGAACACAATCCAGATTTGCAACGGGTGCTGAAGCTTTACCACTATGTAGTGATGTGCCAACTCGCACAAACTGCCGCCTGTACCCACTTCCATGTGGTTGAGGCACGCCTCGCCCGTTGGCTTCTAATGACGCATGATCGAGCACACTCGGACACGTTTCATATCACTCACGAATTCCTCGCCTACATGCTGGGCGTACGTCGCGTCGGTGTTACCCGGGCTGCCACTTCGTTACAAAATCAAAAAATCATTCACTATCGGCGCGGTGAAATTACGGTTCTCGACCGCAGTGCTCTGGAGGCCGCATCCTGCGACTGTTACGCTGCTGACATAGTAAGCTATGAGCGAATGCTGGGTTAATAGTATAATGTTCCCAATCACGTATCGAACTCCTCGATACGATAAACATTCTTCGAGTAATCGTAAAACCAGGGATACAGCACCAGCTTCCCGAAACGCAGAGAGATAATCTGAACTAAAGAAGCTTTAATTTCAGATAATCACCACAAATAGCCAGAACAATGTGGTGTACCGTACAGTGAAGCTGTCACAGCTTTAGTAGCATCCCTGATCTCGACAATTAATAATCAATAAGGTGATCTTTATGAACAATTTTCTGAAACAAGCACGGCAGTCCATACTGCTGGCGACGATGGGCACTCTCGCCCTGGTTCTCGCTGGTTGCAGCGATGGCTCCAGCTCTCAAAATAGCGCATTATCCGTGAGTATTACCGATGCACCGGTCGACGGTGTTCAGGCAGTAGTGATTGAATTCACTAAAGTACAGGTCAATTCTTCCAGTGGCACGCTTGATTTCACACTTGAAACTCCGAAGCAAATCGATTTGCTGCAATTGACCAACGGCAGGAGTGAGTTTCTGCTGGATGAGCAGATCCTGGCTGCTGGCGAGTATCAGTGGATACGCCTGTTTGTTGACGTAACAGATACGACCCATTCGTACGTGACTGACAGCACCGGTGATCACCCACTGGAAATCCCAAGCAATGATCAGACTGGCCTGAAGATTAATCGTCCGTTCAGCATCAGCACTGATGGTACGGCAGCATTCGTTATCGACTTTGATCTGCGCAAGTCACTGCATCTGCCCAGCTCTGCCGGCCGCCCTTACAAGCTGCGCCCAACCCTGCGTATGGTGAGTGCAACTGTGGTGGGCGGTATTACCGGAACGGTCGACACTACGCTGGTTGATGATCCTGCATGCACCGATTTAAACGCCAGTGGTGGTACAGTGGGTGGTTCGGTTTATGTTTATAGCGGCGCCAGCGTGATACCCGTCGATGTCAATATCAACCTGACCACGGTACAGCCATTGAGCACGGGGTCAGTGACACTGAATAGCAATGACAGCAGCTGGCACTATACTTTAGCCTTCCTTGAGCCAGATATGGATTACACCGTAGCATTCACCTGCCATGCATCGCTGGATGATCCCGATACCAGCGACACCTCAGTTGTGTTCCATACGCCGGAGACCGTTCATGTTATAAGTGGTACAACTACGCATGACATTCATGATGCTCCGTAATTCTGCATGAGATATTTACTGGACAACATGCAAAACTCAAACAGGTAGACTAACTACCAGTTTCAAACCGCGATCACATGCCACAACGGCATGCTGATCGCCTTTGCATTACACAATAGCCATACCCATTTCTATCTTCTGTAGGGGAAATAACGCTGCTCATGAATAATGCCAACTGGTTTCTGCTTGTAGGCGCACTATTGCTCGCTATGGGACTGATCACGCCGGTCGTTAAACGCCTGCCTATCACCTCTGCCATGATCTATCTGGGCGTGGGTATCCTGGTTGGCCCCATGGTCCTGGGGCTGTTCCACTTTAACCCGCTCAAACAGTCGGCGTTGCTAGAGGTGTTGACCGAGGTCGCGGTGCTGATCTCGCTGTTTGCCGCAGGCGTTAAAATGCCGGTGCCTGTGACCTATGGCCGTTGGCGCACGCCGGTGCTGCTCGCGTTTCTCGCCATGACTATCTCGGTCGCGCTGGTCACAGTGTTTGCCTATTATCTGCTCGGTTTACCGCTTGGTGCAGCCATACTGCTCGGCGCCATCGTCGCCCCAACTGATCCGGTACTGGCCACTGATGTGCAGATTCGTCATCCCCATGACCATGACCGGCTCCGATTTATATTAACCTGCGAAGCGGGCATGAACTACGGCACCGCCTTTCCATTTGTCATGCTCGGCCTGGGTCTGCTCGGCCTGCACGAACTGGGTGAGTTCGGTCTGCATTGGGTGCTGGTGGATGTGCTCTGGGCGACGACAGCAGCCATTGCCATCGGCGTGGCAACAGGTAGTGCCGTTGCGTACCTGGTAGTGCACCTGCGGCGCAACGGGCGTGATGCCGGTCTGCTGGACGACTTCCTGGGCCTGGGCCTGATTGGTGTGGTGTACGGCGTGAGCGTGTTATTCAGCGCATGGGGCTTTCTGGCCGTATTCTTCGCCGCCGTGGCGCTACGTCAAACCGAGCTCAGGCTCGCTGGTGGCGCTGCAGACCCCCCACAACAGCTGCAAACCGATATGCCGGTCGTCACCCATGATAGTGCGACGACACACCATGTTAGTGAAGCCTCCCTGGTGTTCAAGGAACATCTCGAGCGCCTGTCAGAACTTGTCCTTATTCTGCTCATTGGCGGCACCCTATTTATGGACTCGTGGAGCTGGGGTGCTGTCGGTTTCGCGCTATTTCTATTCACAATAGCGCGCCCGTTGAGTGTTTTCTCCAGTCTGCCTGGCAGCCGCACCTCGTGGCGCATACAGGGTATGGCCGGCTGGTTCGGGGTACGGGGTATTGGCTCTCTCTACTACCTCATGTACGCCATCCAGCACGGACTTCCTGAAAATCTGGCTCTGCAGTTGATTCAATTGACGCTGGTAGTGGTAACGCTTTCCATTGTCGTTCACGGCATCAGCGTGAAACCGTTGATGCGTCATTTCTGGCGGCGGCGTGGATAATCCTGGAAACCTCAGTTGGGCGCGAAAAAGACGCGTAAGGCAGCTCTTTTGCTTCCTGCAACCACTGCATTAGTGCATCCATGCACGACATTTTGGCGTGCATGGTGAATCAGAAAAACTCGAGGTCACCTTATTGGTGATAAAAGCTTTTTCTGGTTTGCCAGGTGCGTCAAGTAGTTGCGTGGACTTTTGTGATCCAACTGAGGTTTCCAGGATTATACTCAAGGGAGTTATCAGCTTACTTGAAAATTCAGTACCTAAAAACTATAAGGGGGTCAGCGCCCTTTACCGCACATCTACCTCAGTGCTTCGAAGCCAGAAATCACGTCGAACAGTTCCTCATCGATACCACTTTGCCGCAGGCGGTGAAACGTTCGGTTAAGATCTTGCTGCAGTTCATCGATATTTTTTTCTGCGCGTTGCATCGCGGCCAGTCGGCTGGCATTTTCACTGGCGAGCGATTCAGCACACGCCCTGAACAGGGTAACAAAAAGATATTCACGCACCATTGCCCGTAAGGTTCGTTCTCTGCTGTTCATCACCTCTGGCAAATTTTGCGTCGGCCATTGAATCTCGGCCAGATTCTGCAACCAGGTTTCATCCAGCGGCAGCAACTGCTGACTTGCGGGGGTATAAATCGACCCGGTTTTTGGGCGATTATGAAACAGGTAAACATGTTCAATTAAACCCTGTTCACGCTGTGCTTCCAGTTCAATCAGAATCTGCCCCACCAGTGGTGTAATGGCATTAATCGAATTCGGCAAAGTAAAGCCTGACATCGGTTGCAGCCGGGTTTCCGCGAGGCGTGATTGAATACGCACTCCCACTGCCCAGACAGTTTTTTTACCCGGCAGTTTTTCCAGCGTATCAACCGCGTATTCCACCATGGCCTCATTAAACTGACCAACCAGGCCCTGATCGGAACCAAATACGATGGCGGCAATCGCGGTCTGCTATTGCTGTTTTTTTGCCGGCATAGCAGCCAGTGATTTACCCTCGCGGAAACAGGCGGCGAGCCCCAGTTGAACCGTTCGATAATAATCATCCAGCGAGCGCACGGCATTTTCGTACTGGCCGATGCTCGATGCCGCCATCGCTTTCATGGTGCGCACCACGGATTCAAGCTCTTTAGCACTACCAATCTTGTGACGCAGGCTGGCGACGCTATCGCTCATGATGTTTCTTTCATTGATGTCTCATTCGGTGTCGGCTCAGGATGAAAGCTGGCGAGTGCCTGGCTGGCAATCTGGATAATCGATGCCTGATCTTCTTCACTCAGCTTTTTAGCGCTGTCAAACCGTGCGCGCACCTCGGCCGGAATATCCGCGGCGGCTTCACGCACGGCCTGCTCGGCCGCGGTCATTTGCTCTAGCGGTACAGCATCAAATAGATTTTCCGACAACGCCAGTAACACGGCAATCTGTTCTGTCATCGACACCGGAGCAAATTCCGGCTGTTTGAGACAGGCACGAATGCTCCGTCCGTGTTCGATAATTTTTCGGGTGTTGTCGTCCAGCCGGGCACCAAAGCGGGCAAACGTTTCCAGCTCTTCGAATTGTGCGAAGGCCAGTTTAAGATCACCAGTCACGGCGCGGTAAGCCGCACGTTGCGCCTTGCCACCGACGCGTGAAACTGATTTACCAACGTCAACTGCGGGTAACACACCGAGTTCAAACAGCGAAGGCGAGAGGTAAATCTGGCCATCGGTAATGGAAATTAAATTGGTTGGAATATAGGCGGAAATATCCTGCGCTTCGGTTTCGATAATCGGCAATGCCGTCATCGATCCGCCACCAAGCTCGGTGCTTAGATGCGTGGCGCGTTCCAGCAGGCGTGAATGAATATAAAAAATATCACCGGGAAAGGCTTCCCGACCCGGTGGCCGGCGCAACAATAAAGACAGTTCGCGATAAGCACGCGCATGATGCGTCAGATCGTCATAAACCACCAGTACATCAAGACCCTGCTGCATAAAATACTCCGCGATGCTGGTCGCGGCATACGGCGCCACGTAAGCCAGTCCGGGCGGATCGTTACCTTCGGTGACTACAACGACGGTGTATTCCAACGCACCCTGCTCGCGCAATGTGGCGATCACTTTGGCGACACCCGAGGCGCGCTGGCCAATGGCGCAATACACACACAACACATTCTTACCGCGCTGGTTAAGTATCGTGTCGAGCGCAATCGCCGTCTTTCCGGTCTGCCGGTCACCGAGAATTAATTCACGCTGACCGCGACCTACTGGAATAAGTGCATCAATCACCTTGATGCCGGTTTGCAGCGGTACACTGACCGGATCACGATCCAGTATAGCTGGCGCAGGACGTTCAACGGGCAGGCGTTCACTGGCAACCAGTCGGCCCTTGCCATCCAGCGGCTGACCCATGGGATTAATAATGCGTCCAAGCAATCCATCGCCCACCGGCACATCCACCACGTGCCCGCTGCGTTCGACTTCATCGCCAGCCTGCAAGTGCCAGTAGTCGCCAAGCAGCACGACGCCGATTTCATCTTCATCCACATTGAAGGCAATGCCATAAATATCGCCGGGGAATTTAAGCACTTCTTCAAAGCCGACACCGGGTAGACCGGATACTTTAGCGATACCTGTCGCAATACTGGTAATCGTGCCCACTTCCCGCGGAGTTAGTTGTGGCACAAAAGATTCACGCGCCTGGCTTATTCCGGCAAACGCACGATCAAACACATTTTTCAGATTGTCCCTTTTCAGATTATCCCTTTTTAGATTGTCATGGGCTTTTTCAGTGCTCATTGTTCTCGACATCCTGACCCGTAGTAGCTGCCGTTTTTTCAGCAACAGCACCCTCCGTTGCAGTCTTATTTTTCAGCAGATCATCAACACTGTTTGCCAGTGAATCCAGATAATCAGTAATACTCCAGGCTATCTTGCGTCCACCAGAGATGATCTCAATGCCGCTGACCAGATCCGGCACGATGATGAACTCGAGTGGTTTCTGTTTGCCCAATATTTCCGCAACCGCCGTTTCAATAGCCGCACTTTGCTTTTCTGATAATTGAAAGGCAGTACGTACTCGCAATGCATCGGATGATTTTTTTAAAGCTGATTTCAATTCGGTTATCTGTGCCTTGTTTAGCTTATGCAAACTATCAAGAAAGATATCCGTCATGCGTTGTTCCAGACTCGTTCCAGCAAGATCAGACAGGACCTTACGGGCAATCGCAAACACTTCTTCGCGTGCGCGACGGCCGAGCTCTTCATTTAGACTCTGCTGTTCGTTTCTTAATGCCTGTTCCAGTCTGCCACGCAAATCCTCGGACTCCTGTCGTGCCGCATCAAGCAACTGCGCACGTTCTGTTTTGGCCGCTTCCTGCATCTCATTCATGTGTGCGTTACGTTGTTGATCGAATACCTCGTTTTTCTGCTGATACTCTTCGCGTTGCTTTTGCGCTTCGGTTTCTTTTGTTTCGGCATCAGCAATTTTCGCGGCGATGCGTTTTTCCCGCGCATCAATCGCGTCTAGAATTGGCCGGTACAAAAACCGTTTCAGCAACCATACCAGGATAAGAAAGTTGATGACCTGCGCAATAACGGTAAACCAGTCGATCAGCATGAGCTATTTTCCTGCAGCCTGGGCGAGGGCGATGACCTGATTCCAGAACGGATTGGCAAAAATCAGGATCATCGACACCACAAAACAGTAAATGGCGGTGGATTCGATCATCGCCAGACCGACAAACAATGTGCGGGTAATGGTTGCCGATGCATCGGGTTGTTGGGCCAGAGAAGTCAGCGCGGTTGCCACTGCCTTGCCTTCACCCAGTGATGGCCCGATAACCCCGATGGCGATGGTAATGCCAGCGGTGAAAATCGATACCATAGCGATAATAGTTACGCTGTCCATAATATCTCCTTTAATTGTCGTAGTTGATGATTCATTATTTGCTTTCCGATTCTGTTTTGTTTTCTGCTTCGCCTTCCGGTTTGGTGCTGCGGACTCGTGTCGCCGCAGCAATATAAACCGTGGCCAGAATGCTGAAGATGTAAGCCTGCACCATGCCGGTCAGTAATCCGAGCGCACTCATGATGATAGGGAAAATGAAGGGCGTAATGGTCAACAGGATGGCCAGTATCATGGTGCCGCTCATCATGTTGCCGAACAGTCGTACAGCCAGTGCCAGGGTGCGCGAGATCTCGCTGACAATATTGAATGGCAGCATGATAACCGTCGGCTGCAGGTAGGAACGAAGGTAGCCACCTACCCCGCTCTGTTCGATGCCAAACATCGGTACCGCGATAAACACACAGATCGCCAGCGCGGTGGTGGTGGAGAGCGAACCTGTCGGTGGCTCATAGCCGGGTACAACAGTGAACAGGCTCGCCATGGCAACGAACAGGAACAGGCTGCCCAGAAAGCTGAGATATTTTTGTGGGTTTTTAAGTCCCACCTCTTCTATCTGCTGATTAATGCCGGTGACGATAATCTCCAGCAAATTCTGCCAGCGCGAACGTTGCTGCTCTGTCGACAGATTTCGAGTAATGAGTTTCGAACCGATGACCAGCACCAGCATCAGCCCCCAGGTATAAACAATGGTGGCATTGAGTTTGAAAAAACCCATTTGCCAGTAAATAATGTTGTCAGGACTAAGATTCATGCGCTTCTACCGTAATACTGTTTTTAGGCTGATCTGCAATGCGCGTTAGCCGGGTGACGATGATGCGTGCGATGATAAAACCCAGTAAGCCAGCGACGAGTCTCTGCCAGTTGTCACCCAGAATAAAATAGAATCCCAGTATGACGACACTACTGCGCAGCAACATACTGCCTAAAAACAACAACGCCACCTGTTTGCTCGATTCAATTTTACGTACCGTCCACCAAAGTCCGGCGAAAAAAAACGTACCAAGCAATCCACCTTCTAATAGAGCAAATAGCAGATGCAGATATTCATTCATGTTTATTCTCCTCTTCGTCCTGATGAATTTCCCTGTCTTCCTTAACGATCCAGCGCCAGGCATTAAAGCAGCCCAGACAAAGGCCTGCAACCAGCAGCGCGAGCGTCCATGAATGTTCACCCGGATAATGCTTGTCGAGCCAGAGCCCGAGAGCCGCACCCAGCAAGGTGGGCATTGCCACCGACCAGCCAACCAGCCCCATCATACCCAGGCCGGACCACACGGTTTTCGTCACATGGCGTTGCGCCTTCAGTTTGCGTGCAGCCATATCACCGACCTGCCGGCTGAATTCGGTTTTGCCCGGTCGCTGATTCATATCTGGTTTTTCAGTCATGAAGAAAACTCCGCCAGGCGACGAATAAATCCGCTTTCCATTTTTGCCAGTACCGAACGCACTTTCTGTTCCTGCTCATCCAGATGTGCAAACTCTTCTTCCACTGCCGCGCGCAATTTATCCAGACTCATACCGCCAATCGCATTACGCACAGAGACCCGCACATCGCTACCGGTTTTAACCAGCACACCTTCATCGACCGCGATGTAAACTTCACCTTCTGCGGCGGTTTCATAAACCAGGATTCCCGCTGACAGCGCCGCTACACAGTCAAGCCGCTGTGGTAGCAGTCCAAACGAACCCTCGTCTGTTACCGCAACAATACGCAATACATTACGCTTCTCGGTGAACACTCTAGAGGGCAAAAGAATCTTAAGATTCATCGACGCTACTCGCTGGTTGTACTTCATCTGGTTCTTCTTCTGCTGCCTGTTTGACGTTTTCGTCTACATCCTTGCGGGCCTCGTCAATGGCGCCGATCATATACAGCGCGCTTTCCGCATAATCTTTAAATTCATCGCGCAGGATCCGTTCGCAACCATCCAGCGCATCGCCCAGACTAACCAGCTTGCCTGTGTGCCCGGTAAACTGTTCGGTGGTAAAGAACGGCTGAGTCAGAAATCGTTCCAGTCGCCGCGCTCGCCCCACCACTTTATGATCCTCAACTGACAGCTGTTCCATACCGAGCATGGCGATAATATCCCTGAGTTCGGCGTATTGTGCGAGGGTGCGACGGATTTCCTGAGCGAGTTTATAATGCCTCTCGCCGACGACGCCCGGCGTGGCCATTTTGGAACTGGATTGCAGGGGATCGATGGCCGGGTAAAGCCCTTCACTCGCTCGCTTACGCGATAACACAATAGATGCAGAAAGATGCGAAAAGGTATGCACCGCAGCAGGGTCGGTGAAGTCGTCCGCCGGTACGTACACTGCCTGGATCGAGGTGATAGCGCCGGTATCGGTATTGGCGATACGTTCTTCCAGTTGCGACAACTCGGTACCCGTGGTCGGCTGATATCCGAGGCGTGCCGGCATCTGTCCCATTAAACCGGACACTTCCATACCAGCCTGGATAAAACGAAAAATATTATCGATCAGCAGCAGCACATCGCGATTTTCATCATCACGAAAATACTCGGCCATGGTCAGTGCGGCATGACCCACGCGAAAACGCGCACCGGGCGGTTCGTTCATCTGACCGAACACCATCACCATATTGTCCAGTACACCCGCTGCTTTCATTTCCCGGTACAGTTCTTCGCCTTCGCGGCAACGCTCACCAATACCGCAAAAAATACTCACGCCGGCATGCTGCCCGACCATATTGTGAATCATCTCGGTGAGTAGCACCGTCTTGCCCACACCGGCACCGCCAAACAGGCCGGCTTTGCCGCCACGCTCCAGTGGCATAAGCACGTCGATGAGCTTAATACCGGTCTCGAAAATTTCGGATTTGGTTGATCGCCGTGCTAACGCCGGCGGCGCATGATGTACGCTACGCCACTGAATGTCGACGGGCGCAGGATGGCGATCGATAGCATTACCGAAAACATCGAACATGCGTGACAGAATACCCTTGCCCACCGGCGCCTGTAATGGACCGCCGCTGTCTTCCACCAGCATGCCACGGGCAAGACCCTGGGTCGGCGTTAGCGCAATGCCGCGCACCCGATGTGCGTCGAGTTGCGACAGTACCTCAATCGCTATATCCCCCTCACGCGCATGCAGCAGCGAATTGATAGGCGGTAAATGTTCATCAAACACGATATCCACGACACTGCCGCGCACCGAAGCCACCACACCGGTATTCAATAAAGCTTTGTCATCAGGTAATGTCTGATTCGTATCCATAACGCTATGCCTTCACTTCCGTCACATACAGAGTCGATTTCAGTTCGCCCCAGTCTGCCTTTACCGGGCTCACTTGCCACATGGGTTAACCTTCATCAGCTGTTTGCGAATCGATAGCAACTCCTGCTGGCGCCTGGCATCAGTTTCAGGGTAGTGCATTTTGAGTGAGTTGAAGGTGTCGAGAATAATCTTTGAAACAATCAGCCGGGCATTCTTTTTGTCGTCGGCGGGAACCACATACCATGGCGCAAGTTTTGTGCTCGTTGCGCCCAGGCATGCTTCATAGGCCCCCATGTACTGGTTCCAGAATTTCCGCTCTTCAATGTCAGCAAGAGAGAGTTTCCAGTTTTTTTCCGGCACATCGATGCGATCGAGAAAGCGTTTGCGCTGCTCTTCCCCGGACAGATGCAAAAAGAACTTGATGATACGTGTGCCGTTACGATGTAGATGATTCTCCAGATCCACGATGGAACGATAGCGCTCCTGCCAGATGGTTTTCTCGTCGAGCACCCCATCCGGCAATCCCTGGCTGCGCAAAATCTCAGGATGAACTCGAACAATCAACACTTCCTCATAATAAGATCGGTTAAAGATACCAATCCGACCGCGTTCAGGCAATCGCTGGGTGCTGCGCCACAAAAAATCGTGCTCCAGTTCCTCTGCACTAGGGTGCTTGAAACTGAACACCTGGCAGCCCTGGGGGTTGATGCCAGACATCACATGCCGAATGGCACCATCCTTGCCGGCGGCATCCATTGCCTGAAAAATCAGCAACACTGAATAGTGGTCAGATGCGTAGTGTAGGCGTTGCAACTCGCTCAGCTCCTTCACCTGTTTTTTGAGGAGTTTTTTGTATTTCTTTTTCGACTTGTACGCCGATTTAACCAGCGTCGGCCACTTCTCGAGATCGACTTTCTCGCCTTCCTGTACCCGGAAATCTTTTGATTTAATTTTCATTTTTTCCTCTATGTTTTTGCCTCACCTCGCCGAATCACACGCGCCGCCGCCTCGAGCCGCCCTGATCCGCGTAGACGTCGTGGTGGCCTGGCTCTTACTTGTTTCAAAGCAGCGTGAACACAGGCGCCGCACCTTTCCATTCCATGCGTTTACGCCAGGTTTCAGGGTCATCATTACCACAGTGCATCAGCAACACGGTCTTACCACCCATAACCGCCTGATGCAGCAATTCCAGTTTGTCCTCGGGAATCCCTATTCGGCGAAAAGCAATGGTCAGGTGCGTTGCTGCGGCACCCGTGGTCATCACGCCGGCACCAACCGCCGCACCCACAATCGCATCGATCAGTGGTCCGGCCAGAAGCACGGGGCCGATGCCGGGCAGCAGAAATAGCCCGGCAGTGCCGATAAACAGTCCACCCAGTGAACCCCATAAGGCACCCTGTGCACCCCAGACCTTGAAACGTTCCTTTTCATTGGTATAGGCAATCCCCAGCACATCGTCACCCAGTCCACCCGACTTGTGCAGGATTGAAACCTGATCCATCGGAAAATCATGTTTGATCATCTGTTCTACCAGATTCTGGGCGTCGTCAGGATTTTCAAATACTGCACCCACAAAATGTTCGCTATGTTTAGTCATATTAAGAGCTCTCTTTATCAGGATTAAAAATTATTTGTTTCTCTATAACCTGCTGAGGTTTCATGGTGATTCGTTTGTGCTGGTTTTATGCAAACTCCATCCGATTGCGACCAGCGCCATACCGTCGAAAAGCAGATTGATACCAACATACAGACCCACCAGCCACAGCGAGGTGACTGGCCAGCTGGTCAGAAACAGAGTTACGAGTACAATCGACATCACACCATTGATGACCATCCAGCCCCAGCCTTTTGCAGGGTGCACGGACTGAGCGAGAATAAAGCTGCCCAGCGCATCGAGCAGCAGATACACAGCCAGCAGCATACCCACCACTTGCACGCCGCCAATGGGATAGAACAGCATCAGACTGCCGGTGATGATCAACAGTAATGGTTTGAGCCAGGCCATTACCTGCGTTGGGCAGTGTTTATATGTGTGTGCCGCCCACAGCACACCACCTACCAGCATTAGCCCCCCCCCACAAAGATCACGGTGCTAAATGCCATCAGCGCTGGCAGTAAAATTCCGAAAGCACCCAGCATGATCATCAGAAAACCGATAGGTAATGTATAGGATCCGAATTTTTCGAAAACTTTTGTATCAATTACAGGGTTATGCATATATTTTCCATGGTTCTGGTTCAAGTGCACATACGTGCACGCTTTTGTTTTCATCAATATCGACAGCTTGTTGCTTAAACGTCAACATCCAGCCATCTCCAGTTGAGAATTTCAGGCATGTCTTCGCCGTGTTTATCGATGTAGGCCTTGTGGTCGAGCAGCTTGTCGCGCAACATCTGTTTTGCATAAGCGGCTCGCGAACCCAGACTCGGTACCCGATCAATGACGTCACCGGCCAGATGGAAGCGGTCGAGATCATTTAATACAGCCATATCAAACGGCGTCGTCGTGGTGCCGTTTTCCTTGTAACCACGCACATGCAGGTTCCGATGATTGGTGCGGCGATAGGTCAGACGATGGATCAGCCAGGGATAACCGTGATAGGCAAAAATGATAGGCCTGTCTCTGGTAAACAACACATCATAATCCCTGTCAGAAATGCCGTGAGGGTGCTCAGCCGGTGGTTGCAGGGTCATCAGGTCCACCACATTAATTACGCGGATTTTCAGTTCCGGGAACTGCTTGCGCAAGAGTTTCACGGCCGCCAGCGTTTCCAGCGTCGGCACGTCACCGCAACAGGCCATCACCACATCAGGGTCACCACCCTCATCGTTACTGGCCCATTTCCAGATTCCAAGACCAGCGCTGCAGTGTTTAACTGCCGCGTCCATATCCAGCCATTGCAACTCAGGCTGTTTGCCCGCAACAATCACATTAATATCATTGTGGCTACGCAGGCATTGAGCGGTCACTGCTAGCAAACTATTAGCATCGGGAGGCAAATAGACACGGATAATCTCCGCTTTTTTATTCACCACCAGATCGATAAACCCCGGATCCTGATGACTAAAGCCATTGTGATCCTGGCGCCAGACATGCGAAGACAATAAATAATTCAGCGAGGCAATGGGCCGGCGCCATTCAATATCACGCGATACATCCAGCCACTTGGCGTGCTGATTAAACATCGAATCGACAATATGGATAAATGCCTCATAGCAGGAAAAAAAGCCGTGGCGCCCGGTTAGCAGGTAACCTTCAAGCCAGCCCTGACACTGGTGCTCACTCAGCATTTCCATCACCCGGCCATCTGGCGCAATATTTTCATCACCGGGTAATATGTCTGCTGTCGAACAACGGTTGGTGACTTCGAACAGCGCCCCCCCCCAGCGATTCGATGCGGTTTCGTCCGGACTGAAAATACGAAAGTTGCGTGCTTCGGCATTGAGTTTCATCACGTCGCGGATGAATTCACCCTGGGCGCGCGTTGCTTCTGCTTTTACCTCACCTGGATTGGGCACCTGTACCGCATAATCGCGAAAGTCCGGCAGGCGCAAATCACGTAGTAACTTGCCACCATTGGTATGTGGGTTGGCACCCATGCGCCGCTCACCTGATGGCGCCAGTTCGGACAGTTCTGCGATCAATCTGCCCGTATCATCAAATAATTCTTCGGGCCTGTAAGACTTCATCCACTTTTCAAGAATTTTTATATGCTTTGGATCTTTAACAAAATTGGTGACCGGTACCTGATGTGCATGAAAGGTGCCTTCGACCTGTAGGCCGTCGACGAATTCGGGGCCAGTCCAGCCCTTGGGTGAACGCAGGATAATCATCGGCCAGCGTGGTCGCTCAGTGAATCCATTGGTTTGCGCGTCACTCTGAATAAGTTTGATGCTTGCGATCACAGTATCCAGTGCTGCGGCCATCAACTGGTGCATGGTTTCCGGGTCATCACCTTCGACGAAATACGGCGTGTAACCGTAGCCACGAAACAATGCTTCAAGCTCGTCGTGAGAGATCCGCGCCAGCACGGTGGGGCCGGCAATTTTGTAGCCGTTCAAATGTAGAATCGGCAACACGGCACCATCATGTACAGGATTGAGGAATTTGTTGGAGTGCCAGCTGGTTGCCATGGGCCCGGTTTCCGCTTCACCATCACCCACCACGCAGGCGACCAGTAAATCGGGATTATCGAAGGCGGCGCCATAGGCATGGGATAGCGCATAACCCAGTTCGCCACCTTCATTAATTGAGCCAGGGGTTTCCGGTGCGACGTGACTGGGAATGCCGCCCGGAAATGAAAACTGGGTAAACAGTTTTTTCATTCCTGCCTCGTCCTGGGAAATATTGGGATACACCTCGCTGTAAGTCCCTTCCAGATAAGTATTCGCAACCAGTCCCGGTCCGCCATGGCCAGGGCCTGTGACATTCACAATACTCAGGTCATATTGCTGGATGATGCGATTAAGATGCACATAAATAAAATTGAGACCAGGGGTAGTACCCCAGTGCCCCAGCAGACGTGGCTTGATATGCTCAAGGGTGAGCGGTTTTTTCAGCAGCGGATTGTCATATAAATAGATCTGGCCGACCGATAGATAGTTGGCGGCGCGCCAGTAGGCGTCCATCTTGCGGAGCTGTTGCTGAGTAAGCGTGCTGGTATTCATGATTTAATTTTCCCGGTTTGAGTGCAGCTGGTCCTGCAGAGCTTCATGTACAGCGGCCGAATTCGACTCGCCGATGTCAATGTCCCACGGAATGTTCACTTCAAAGCCTACGCCACATCCGTTAATGCGGTTGCACCTGGCAGTTGCTCGTTCTCCACCTTGAGGGTCGCAACGACTTTCTGCAACAGTACCAGCACTTCCTCGCCAAGGGCATGCACTTCCGGTTTATCGACCAATTGCAACACAGCTGAAGGATCCATGAACGCGATCGTTACGCTTCCATTGGCTTCTTCGCGCACAACCACGTTGCACGGCAGAAGCAACCCGATGTCGGGATCGGCCTCGATAGCACGATGGGCGAGTGGCGGATTGCAGGCGCCGAGTATGCGATACGGCAAATGCTCGATGTTGAGTTTTGCTTTCAATGTCGCCTTGATATCAATATCGGTAAGTACACCGAAGCCTTCTTTTTTCAAAGCCTCGATGACTTTGGTGACGGCGGTATCGAACGGTAGTTCTAGCTGAATGCTGAATCCGTACATGAATCTACTCCTGGTTAGGTGGTGAAAGAATTAATACTGTTGGTACATCAGCAATTTCTCGTCCTGCAGCTTGCGCATCCGCTCCTTTCAGAGCCGTATAGATGCATGGTTCCGTTATTGGCTACCATGCTCACCGGCCGAGTCAGCATGACTAATTGCGTGAATATCCTTTATACATACCTTTCTTTTCAGCGTCTGTTCGCTATCGAACATAGCGCGTGTCAAGCACTGGATTGCAAATGCTCCCGACAATGCTACAGCAGAGCTAAGCGCGGTTTGCAAACCCTCGGATCATGCTATAGATCGATGAAGTCTTAACTATTAATTCGGTACTCATATCGATAATGGTGGGCTGCGCTTAAGGCTACTATCTGTCTCTGCATCCCCTGCGTTCTGACTGATCAGGCAGTTTCCATCCGCAAGCAGAAAACTGAAGTCCAGAGCCGGTAGCGAATGACTAAAATGAAAGCCCTGCCCTTCGTCGCATTGCTGATCGCGTAGAAACTCGAACTGCGCCTGCGTTTCCACGCCCTCGGCGATGACCCGTTGTTTGAGGTTTTTGCCCATGCCGATTACCGCACTAACGATGGTGGCATCATCTGTATCGGTAACGATGTCACGCACGAATGACTGGTCGATCTTCAGCGTGTCGATGGGGAATCGCTTCAGATAACTCAGGCTCGAATAGCCGGTACCGAAATCATCTATGGCTAGACGCACGCCCATGGCCTTCAGTGCGTCCAGCACCAGAGCCGAGGAATCGGCGTCGTGCATGAGAATACTTTCGGTCAGCTCCAGTTGAAGAAACTCCGGCGCCAGACCGGTCTCCTTCAGGATACTGGCAACACCCTCGACAAAGCCTATGTGCCTGAACTCCACCGCAGAAATGTTGACCGCCACGGGCACCGCGGGTAGACCAGAGTCTAGCCAGGCCCTGACCTGTCTGCAGGCTTCGCGCAGCACCCAATGCCCGATGGGCACGATGAGTCCGCAGGCTTCGGCAATCGACACAAACTGCCCAGGATAGATCATTCCGATATCTGGATCCTGCCAACGGATGAGGGCTTCGGCCCCGGTCAACGCACCCGAGGCTAGATTAACCTTCGGTTGATAATGCAGCAGGAACTCTTCCTGCTTCAGCGCTCGTCGCAGGCTGCTTTCAACAGTCAAACGATGCACCGCGTTGATATTCATATGATCCCTGAAGAACTGGAAGTTATTGCGTCCGTTTGTCTTGGCGTGAAACATCGCAGTATCCGCGTTCTGCATAATGGTTTCCACGTCATTGCCATCATCCGGATAGACGCTGATGCCGATGCTCACGGTGACATGAAGCTCCTGACCGCCAATGCGATGAGGTTTAACAAGCACCCCGAGCAATTTTTCGGCAATCTGCGCCGCACCCTGCGGATGATCGATCTCGGCCAGCAGGATAACAAACTCGTCACCGCCCTGGCGGCAAACCATATCTGTGTTGCGCACACAGGCTGTCAGCCGGTTCGCCACCGACTGCAGCAGCTGGTCACCGATTGCATGTCCCAGCGAGTCATTGATGTGCTTGAAATCATCCAGGTCCAGAAACAGCAGCGCGACCTGTTTGCAGTGCCGTTTAGCTAAGCCGATGGCCTGGATGAAATGTTCCGTCAACAGCGCACGATTGGGCAGGCCTGTGAGTAAATCGTGCTGTGCCTGATGGGTCATCTTCTGTGACATAGCGCGCGATTGACTGACATCGTGGAATACGATCACTGCACCTGTGACCTTGCCGCTTCGATTATGGATCGGTGCGGCAGAATCCTCGATAGCGAACTCCAATCCATCGCGCCGGATCAGCACGCAGTTTCAGCCAGACCCACGGTCCTGTCCTCTTTAAGGGCATGCTGCGCTGGATTCGCGGCAGTCTGGCGTGTGCTGCCTTCGATGATTTTGAAAATCTCAGCCAGGGGCCGGCCCAGTGCTTCTTCCCGGGACCAGCCAGTCATTACCTCAGCCTCCAGGTTTAGATAGGTCACATTCCCCGCCAGATCGGTGACAAGCACGGCATCACCGATGGAGTTGAGCGTGACCTGAGCGCGCTCTTTTTCCTCGAACAGGGCCTCTTCAGCTACTCTCAACCCGGACTCCACTAACCTGCGCTCGGTGATATCCTCAACCGTCTTTACATGGCCGTGCGGTTGCATGCCGTCCTGCATGGCAGCGCTGTTGACGCGCGTCCACACCACACTGCCATCTTCTTGCTGAAAGCGGAATTCCGTACGCATCGGCACATCGTTGTGCGCCGCAGCGTACCAGTCGGCAATTACACGCTTACGATCTTCCGGGTGGATTGCCGTTCTCCAGCTCGTGCCTAGAGCCTGTTCAAAGCTCAGCCCCGAGATTCTTTGATAAGCTGCGTTGGTATAGACACATTCACCGTCTGCGTCGGAGACAAAAATGCCCAGCGGGGAAGCGTCACTCATTGCACGAAAACGTGCCTCACTGTTGTTGAGTGCATCCCTGGCAGCCTTGCTCTCGATCAGGTATCTCAGGCTACGCGACAACCAGTATGTATCGATATGGTCATTCAGAAAATAATCCTGAGCACCGCGTTGCATCGCCTCACGCGCAACAGCTTCATCACTCGCCTCAGTCAGGATCAGAATCAGAGCATTCGGCGCAGCCTCGAACACCTGATCGAACACCGCGAGGCCCTGAGCGTCAGCAAGCGTGAGGTCCAGCAACACCACATCGATATCTGACCTGCCCAGGCGTTCGAGTGCGTCTTGAAGCCTCGTCACCCAATCGACACGGAACGCACCCGCAAGTCCCGACTGGATCAGTCTGGCCTCAGTTTGACTGTGCAGGACCAGAAGCACGCCGGACCGGGTATAGTTTATGGACAGCGGGCGTTTGCTCGAATCGTCTGTTTTATCAGCAAGCTTTTTCACGCTAGTCTTCGTTGCGTTCTTTGAAATGCTTGATCTGCTGCTCAGTCGCGTCCCTGGTGATGCCATAGCCATGCTGGATGTTACCCGACACTTCGACGAGCTTGCCGTCAATCATTTCAAGTTGACGACCAATGAGCTTACCCCACTGATTCTTCACCTCACCGGTGAACTGCTTCCAGCTGCCTTGTATATTATCTCTATTCATTTAATCCTCTTCTCTGTGGCGAATGGCTGATTCGTGTTTAGTTAAAAACTGAAGTCGAGTCCGGCCGTATAGGTATTTATTTTTGTGTCCAGAACATCATAACGCTCGAGTTCAAGCCGCAGGGCAAGGTTGTCACTAAAACCATATTTGAAGCCAACACCCAGTAGTGGATCATTACCATTACTGGATTGAGCTGCGTTGTAGAAGGCAGCATCCGAATCCCACCAGAACTGCCCACCTTTTATAAAGATACCCATCGGTAAGGATAGAATTGCGACCAGTCCGCGACCGTCGGCTTCGAAGCGGTCGTTACCATTGTTAACACGATTAAAATCGGTCCACACGCCTTCAATGCCGAAGAAACTGGTAAAGTGATAACCGACAAGCGTCTTTATTACGCGATCATTATCATCAAGATTACCGTCATTGATGTTATAGGATCCAACTGCAGCGCCAACATAAAAACCTGGGGATTGTGCCTGTGCAGACATCACCAGGCAAGTTAGTAATAACCCTGTTGTTATACTCAATATGTGTCTGAATTTGTTAGTGTTCATACCTTCTGTATCCTTTTCTGTATTAAATTATGGCCGTCAATAATAGAACCGGAGTTGCTTCTGTTCTGTTCGGTATCGCACACAGGTTGATGATTTATCTATTATGGATTGAATGCAATGCATCATTTTTGAATGCCACTGTTCGATGCTTTCAGGCCAGATAATATCATGCAGGACGAGGATGGATCGCGCATACCTGTAATGTACGCTAGCGAACAGACTGCGATGTGGATAGTAGTTACCTTAGCCTTAACAGTCAGACAGCTTTATGGGTGTATTTACTTTTCTTAGCGCATTAGCAGATGTGCTACCTGTTGTGATTGCCGGTGACTATGTATCTGCGCTGTCTTTGTATAAATCTAAGAGGAAACAATAATGCTTCAAACAATCGCGATCATACTGGTGGTGCTATGGGCACTGGGTCTGGTTTCATCCTATACCATGGGCGGATTCATTCATCTGTTGCTGGTTCTCGCCATAGTAGTGATTTTGATTCGTTTTATTCAAGGACGAAAAGTTGTGTAAAGGGTCAGGCATACAGGTTATACCGGTCAACAGGACAGCATGAATCGTATAAACACTCCTGCGATACCTGATGAGAAGCCAGACCTTCAACCGGACGTCGAAAATCTGGCGAAACAACCCTCTATTATCGATAAAGATGACAACTGTATGCCGACCACCACAGGTGGCCTGGCACTTGGCATACTGGCGGCCGCTGCCGTTTTATTCACCCTTGAAACAGCACAGGGCTTGCTCATATCTTTAATCCTGGGGGTTATTTTTGCCTATACGCTGAATCCCGTGGTGGTGTGGCTGGAGTGGATTAAAATACCGCGTGTACTGGGCGCTGGTATTGTGGTGATGGCTGTATTATGTGTCATGGTACTGGGAACTTTCGCATTGCGGGGCCAGGTTCAGCATATCCTCACCCAGTTACCCAAAGCGGCGAACAAGCTCTCTGATGGCCTGGCCAACATGCAAAAAGTCCAGCGCAATAATATGAAAAATGTACAGGATGCGGCGACAGCCATGGAAAAAGTCACCAATCCTGCCAGTAGCGGACCGATTGCCACGCATGTCGTGGTTGACGAGCCAACATTCGAGATCAATAACTTTCTTTGGGTTGGTTCCAAAGGTGCTCTGGAGATTATCGGCCAGGTTTCTATGGTGCTATTTCTGGTGTTCTTTCTGCTGCTGTCGGCTGACACCTTCAAGCGTAAGTTGGTGCGAATTACAGGCCCGCCATTGTCACGCAAGAAAATCACTGTACTCATTCTTGATGACATCAACAGTTCCATCCAGCGTTTTATGCTGATGTTATTATTCACTAACCTGCTGGTTGCACTACTTGCCTGGTTATTGTTTCACTGGATCGGCCTGGAAAATGCTGGCGCCTGGGCTGTTGCCGCAGGCCTGTTGCACATCATTCCGTATTTAGGCCCGGGTGTCGTCGCAGTCGCAGTCGGCATGGCCGGATATATGCAATCCGAATCCTTAACCCTGGGACTGCTGGCCTCGGGTTCTATGCTGGCAATTTCAACGCTGGTAGGCACCTTTATTACCACCTGGATAACCGGAAAAATCGCCAGAATGAATATGGCGTCAGTGTTTATCTCGCTTTTGTTCTGGTCATGGTTATGGGGACTCTGGGGCATGTTGCTGAGTATGCCGATTATTGTCATCGTAAAAGTAGTCTCTCAACACGTGCCGCGTCTCAAAATTTTGTCGGAGCTGCTCAGTGAATAAAGGGTGCTGCGTTGATAGCCCGTTACAGGCAACCCGCGCCGCTACATGCCGGATGGATGGTCTGCCTTTCCGATATACCGATCAACTGGAGTTAGTCCGACTGGACAGGGCGATTACAGCCTGATAATAAAAAAGTGGCAATACGAAAGCTATCATAGCTAATCATGTGGGACAGCAGTGACTCTACCCTCCTCCCGTTGACTTGATGACTAAAAAGATACGGAATTTCAGTAACACGTAATATTCAAACATTCGACCTGTTCACTGCTAACAGGGCGAATCATCAGATCATGTAATGAATCCTGTAAGTTTGCATCAGCAGGCGCGTTCTTCAAGCCGCAGCGAAGTGCTTGCTGCGCCTGGGTTTCACAACCCGCGTCATGCAGCGCATAAGCCAGATTATTCCAGCTGACAGGCGATGCTGGTTCAATACTTGTAGCAGTTCTAAAGGCGTTAATGGCCTCTGCCCAGTGCTGATTTTGAAAAGCCATATTGCCCAGTGTTAGCCAGGTCAAAGCAACATCTGGCCATTTCCTGGTTGCCGACAGATACGCGCTAAGCGCAAGTTCCGGGTGGCCGGTTTCCTCGAAGGCAAAAGCAGTTTTCAGGTAAGGCTGAGGTTTTGCTGTTGTGGGTATTTCGCCTGCAGGCACAATCACCAATGCCCAGAAATCAGCGCGTTGCCAGCTGCGCTCAAATACTTCGAAACTGGTAATCAAGCGTCGGCTTGTGCCTGATCGAAGAATGATTTCATGCTTGCTGGTGTCATACCCAATCACAACCGCATAATGCCATTGCGGATACCATTGAAAACCGAGGTTTTGAAAAATTAGGACAGGATTACCAGCCGCTATTTCAGTGAACAGACCGAGTAGCTGTGGCGCTATTTTATAGGGCAACATACCATGACGGCGCGCAGTGACCGTCATTTCTATTTGCAGGCTTCCCTTGCGAGCCGGGATATAAATCTCGCTGGATAATTCTTCGAGGGGGGTTTTAGCTCCATTAAACTCCAGCACTGTCGCCAGAGCAGCTGGTCCACACTGGTACTCTAATTGCGGGTAAAACGGCGTGTCAGCCAGTTCAACGGCAAAAGGCATGGAAGGCGGGGGCTCAGCCAGAATCATCCTGCTCTGCGGAGTTGATGCACAACTGCTGAGGATCGACAGACACGCGAGCAGGCAAAGTACTTTAAGCATTGCTAATAATTAATGTTGTACATCTTGACGATTAATGGTTTGCGCATGGCCTGTTTATCATTTACCTGATAACTATTATGAGTACTATGATTCTAAAAAATTATAATCACTAGAAGAACAATCAGAAGTAATTCAACTGTACTAACACCCGCGCCAACAGTCAGTTCACTGAGATGACCGTTGAGTTGCGCTAATTCCTGACCTGTCATTTGATCTACACGCGCCAGAGCAGCGACCGGATCAACGCCCATTCCTGTCAATTGTTGCTGAACATCTGTTCGTTCCAGCATACTCACTATCTGCGTTCGTTCCATCTGCTTGACAATTTGGGAATTGCTCACCATTGCCGCCTGAGCAGACCCCATCGCTATGAACAGAATACCCATAATACTCATCCATATACCTGCTTTTTTCAGTACTTTCATCATTACACCTGTATTCGTAGTTAGTTTACATAGAATAGGAAATAACAGTTCCTCAGTCGGTACGCTAACGCACATAGTTCGACTTATATATCGACATGTTCAATACCGGGTTCTGTCGCTAAGCTGTTCCTTACTTTTGCCAGAGACTAAAGGTTTACTCCTAAAACAAGTAGCACTCGTGTGCAAAACCATTAACCCCATTATCGCTAGCGGCCCATCACGGCTTAATAACTGAGCAGGCGATTAGACCTCATGCAAAAATTCAAATCCTTAAATGAATGACATTGTTGGGTATTCGCCATAAAGTCTATGCAGTTTAGTGATTGAGCTCAGCTCACTTCTGACGATATTGCACATCAGACAGCAGACGGTTGAGTTCATCCCTGACCACGGCGTAGCACTCGCACGTCTGTCTCTCAAGTCCGGCGCGATCCAGCACGGTAATGTGACCACGGCGATAACTGATAATACCGGCGTGTTGTAACTTTCCAGCTGCTTCGGTTATGCCCTCACGGCGAACACCCAGCATGCTTGCCACCAGCTCCTGCGTCATCACCAGCTCATTAGTGGGTAAGCGGTCGAGGGTCAGTAATAACCAGCGGCACAACTGTTGCACCACAGAATGATGCCGATTGCAGGCGGCGGTCTGTGCCATCTGTGTCATCAGCGCCTGGGTGTAGCGCAATAACAAACCTTGCAGGAAACCGGCACGATTGAATTCCTGCATCAGCAAATTTTTATTCAGTCGGTAAGCATGACCCGCGGTCTGCACAACGGATGAGCTGGGTGTAGTATCACCGCCCATAAATAAAGAAACACCAACCATGCCTTCATTGCCCACCCCTGCGGTTTCGGCTGAGGCGCCCGACTCCATCACATAGTGTAGCGAGACGATCGCTGTGGTCGGAAAATAGGCGTACTCTAATTGCGTACCAGGTTCATATAATAATTCACCCAGCGGCAGCGGCATCAGTTCCAGATGTCTGGCCAGGATTTCAAATTCTTTCGTCGGTAGAGCGGCGAGCAAATGGTTTTGATTAGGGCTATGTGGCGCTGCCATGACTAAGCCCTTACATCAGGTATATTATTTTTTGCGATGAGCTCTACACCGATGCCGCGGTAACCGATAAAACGGGCGGACTGGTTAAACATCGGCTCACCACTCACCAGATATTTTTGCATCGCTCCATCGGCTTTGACACGACTGATGGTGAAATCCAGAAATGGCTGACGCTGTGTAATCATCTCATGCAACTGCTTTCGCTCCGCTTCATTCCAGCCAGTCACACCGGCGTCCTTACTGTCTCCCAGCAGGGCATCGTCCCGAACCCCGAGCATTTCAGCGACAGGGCCGTACACACGAGTGAAGCGCCCTCCCTCATCCTGCTCCCAGTACCAGTCAGAAGCCAGTTCGATCAGGCTGCGATATCGGGCTTCGCTTTCGCGCAGATCGGCGGTGCGTTCCTGCACGGTCTGTTCCAGCTGCTGATTGTAGTTGCCGAGTTTTTTATACAATAAGCGCACTTCCAGCATATTGTGAATGCGCGTTTTGACTTCAAGTAAATCAAACGGTTTGGCAATAAAATCTTTTGCCCCGGTAGTCAGTGCACGCAGCTTATGATCACTTTGCGCAGTGAGCACGAGTATCGGTAAATAGTCTTTACCCATATTGATCTTGAGTTCTTCCATCACCTGAAATCCATCCATGCCTGGCATCAGCAGATCAAGCAGTATCAGGTCGTAATGATTAGCAGAATGCAGTGCAGAGACGCTAGTCGGATCCATTGTTGAGCTTACCTGCTGGTAGCCGATTTCACGCAACAGTTGCTCTAGCAGAATGACATTCGTTTCCTTATCGTCTACGATCAGAATGCTGGCGTTTAAAATATCTTTTTCGCTAATCACGGTATTTTTTTCCTGTGCTTTGAGTGTTTCGGGACTCTGCCCCGAACTACAGCTTGCATCTCCAGAACTTAGTGTCAGATGTCGGTGCGCGCTGCGATGCGATAGTTATTCTTGCCAAGGTTCTTGGCTTCGTACAGTGCCAGATCAGCACTTTTCAGTAGGCTTTCCCCGTCCTCGCCATGTTGAGGATACAGGCCGACCCCTATGCTCATGGTAATACTAAGGTTATGGCCCTGGATATCAAACGGCTGCGAGATGACCTGTAATAGTTTTGACATCAACTTTGCCAGATTCTCGTCGCGGGTTAAGTCCCACAGGCCAATAACAAATTCGTCGCCACCATAACGCGCTACGGTATCCACCTGACGTACTGTAGCGACCAGACGACCGGCAACTATTTTCAATACAGTATCGCCCACATCATGGCCCAATGTATCATTGATCTGCTTGAAGCCATCCAGATCCAGAAACAGTACTGCCATGGTTTGTCTGTTTCTGCGCGCATGCGCAATGGCCAATGCCAGCCTGTCCATTAACAAACGTCTGTTAGGCAACCCGGTCAGTACGTCATGCAGTGCTATTGCTTCCAGCTCGTGGTTTTTGACTTCGAGTTGCCGGTAGAGCAAGCGTACTTCCAGCATGTTTTGAATGCGAGTTTTGACTTCGAGCAGATCAAACGGCTTGCTGATAAAATCTTTTGCCCCGGCCTGCAACGCCCGTAGCTTTTGGTCAGGTTGCGCGGTAATGACAATGACGGGAAGGTAGTCATCGTCTTCATTCGACCTGATACTCTCGATCACTTTAAAGCCATCCATACCTGGCATTTTCAGATCGAGCAAAATAAGGTCATATTGGTTGGCGCGATGTAGAGCGCTGACTGAATGCGGATCCTGTGTCGAGCTTATATTTTTATAACCGGCATCAGTTAACATCTGTACCAGCAACTGTACATTGCTGATTTCATCATCCACGATTAATATGCTGGCATTAAGCAATTCGGATACGATGATGGTCACAGGGCCTCAGTCTTTATTTTGGCTTTGCTTTTCGTTTCCGCAAGCTCCAGTGCCAGGGTCAGCGCATCCATGAATTTATTCACCCTGATTGGCTTGGTGAGATAGTCTAAAAATCCCGATTTTATACCCTTTCGTATATCACGCGGCATGGCATTGGCGCTGATCGCCAGCACCGGAATATCCGCCGTTATCGAATCATGCCGCAAAATGTCTAATGCCTCGTACCCACTGATGCCGGGCAGATTGATGTCCATCAAGATGACGTCCGGACGATGCGTACGCGCCATCGCGATACCAAGATGGCCATCGCGTGCGCTCAACATGCGTATATTTGGGTAATCTTCAATAATTTGTTCGACCAGTAGCAGATTAGCCGGATTGTCTTCCACATAGAGCACACTCTGCATCACTGCATTATCTGGCGTGTTCGTTATGAGTTCTGCGGGCAGGATATGACCATCAGCAAGAGTGGGTGTCATGTCACGGTTCAGTTCAAACCAGAATTCGCTGCCAGCACCAACCTTACTCGTGACACCTATTTCACCTCTCATCAGTTCAACCAGCTGCCTGGTAACCACCAGGCCGATACCCGTACCTTCTTCGGAACCGGCCTCCTGGCCAAGGCGATTAAACGGCTCAAACAGGTGCTGCAGTTTTTCTGGCGACAAACCTTGACCGCTGTCTGTAATGCTGATGCGTATGCGATCCGGGCTCGGCTCGGTGCATTCCACAATGATCGAGCCATGCTTACGATTATACTTAATCGCATTGGTCAGCAGATTCATCAGTACCTGCTTGACCCGGGTGTGGTCGGCATTGGCATACCAGGTAGTATCAAAGGGCATAAAGTTGAGCTGAATGTCGCGTTCCTGTGCCTGAGGCTCGATCATGGCCCGACATTCATCCATGACATCGATCAGCAATACCGATTCTTGCGACAGGATTAACCGGCCAGACTCGATCACCGCGAGATCGAGAATTTCGTTAATCAGATCGAGCAGATACCAGCCGGAATTGATGATCTGGCGCGATCGCATTAACTGCTCAGCCGTTGGCGGCGGCGTACCAGACTCCAGCAACTGGGCGAAACCGAGAATCGCATTGAGTGGCGAGCGCAATTCATGGCTCATGCTGGAGAGGAATTCCGATTTGGCCTTATTAGCTTTTTCCGCCACCAACCTGGCGGCTTCCAGTTCGACGTTCTTCTCCTGTAGCGCGACAATTAGCCGCGCGCGCTCCGCTTCCACCAGCGTTCGCTGGGTGTTGTCAGTTCCGATCAACAAATAACCAATAATGACATTCTGCGCGTCGCGTAGCGCAGTCACCGACACCAGAGCCGGGAAGCGGCTGCCATCTTTACGAATGTAAGTCAGCGCATAGATATCCTCGATACCGCGTGAGGCCTTGAACACCAGAGCTTCAAAACCGGGCTTAATCCGGGTGCCGAGCTCGAGACTCAGAGCCTTCGCACGCGCGATCATTTCCTGTGGATCCGAAATATCGGCAGGGGTGCTTTTGTCCATCACCTCGTCAGCGGTGTAACCCAGCATGCGCTCGGCACCGACATTAAAAATCTGAATTACGCCTTTCGCGTCGGTGGCGATACTCGAAAAATTGGCGCTATTGAATATGGCGTTCTGTAGTGCACCCGCCTTGAGCAGTGCCGCTTCCGCCTGTTTGCGCGCGGTCACGTCACGCGCAGCAGCGAACACACCTAGCACGTTGTCCTGCGCATCCTTGTAGACGGAGGCGTTGTAGAGAACGTCGGTGAGATGACCGTCCTCATGCCGGATGGTGAGCGGGTAGTCGGTGACCGAGCCTTTTGCGAAGACCTGCTGGTAGCCCTCGCGGGCCTTGTCGGGCTCGGTGAAGTAGTTGGAGAAATCGGTGCCGATAAGTTTCTCCCGCGGCATACCGGTCACCTTGATCGAGCCCTCGTTGACGTCGGTGATCTTGCCCTCGGGACTGATGGTGACCAGCGGATCCAGACTGGCTTCGATAAGGCTGCGCGCATACTGCGACGATGTGCGTAGCTTATCGTCGATCTGCTTGCCTATGCTGTTGTCGGTACCGATTAGCAGATAGCCGATGATGGCTCCCAGTTCGTCGCGCAGCGCGGTCACCGACACCCGGGCAGGAAAACGACTTCCATCTTTACGAATATAGGTCAGCTCGTAGATGTCTTCAATGCCGCGTGAAGCCTTGAACACCAGGGCTTCAAAGCCGGGCGCGATCGTGGTTTCAAGTTCGGTGCTGAGGGCGGCGGCACGCGCGATTACTTCCTCTGAATCAGAAATGTCGGCAGGGGTAATCTTGTTCAGCACATCCACAGCTTTATAGCCCAGCATGCTCTCGGCACCAATATTAAATAATTGAATCACGCCATTTTCGTCGGTGGCAATAATCGAGAAATTGGCACTGGTAAGAATCGCGTCTTCTAAGGCGCCTATCTTAACCAGGGATTTCTGCAGCTGTTCTTCGCTAGCTATTTCATTCTCGATATCGTGAGTTGGATCTACTGGTTTGGACATAATGTGTTTCCGTTGAAAACTGGCTCCGGTTGGGAGAGACAAAAACCTCCGCTGTGCTTGCAACAGAAATACGCAAACATGCACACCCGGTAAACACAGCGTTTTGCAGGCGGTAGCAGGGAACAGTAAGGCGTCAGCCCCAAACTATATGGGCCTTTCCGGTGTGCGTCTGTGCGCCAGGGCACAGAAGAAAATCCATAGTACAGGAATTGCAGCCCGGTGTGTTTTTCGAATTTCTTTTTCTGCGTAACGCCATTCAGCGTTTTTCGACTAAACAAATTTGTCGTAATAAAAGAAAGAACCTAATCGGGTCCTTTCTTCATGTCACCGTATTCATGATCAACGTAACCTCAGTCTGTGCTAACAGTCTGCCATTAACCGTTGCACCTGTATTTAAATTAATGGCTTTTTCAGCAAGGATTACGCCTTCGAAGACTACTGTCGTACCAATGGCTACACCCACACCGCCACTAACTTGCCAGAAGATATTCTTAGGTAATGCGCCACCTGCCAGAATCATGCTAGTGCCATTTTCCCGGGTAATATTCCCTGCTATCAGGAATATTCAGACATCATTCGGACCACCTGAGAGGGTGACATCGGTAGAGATAAAAACACCAGAACCGCATTGGAGACCAGCGTATTGTCAGCTGCATCACCTTTGAAGCAGCTGACATCGCCACTGCCGACATAGGCTGCATTAGAGCCGTAAATAGTGTCTGCTGGTATTTCTTGCACAGGTGACATCTATCGCCGCTGCAGTAATCGGGCTGGCTCCGATGTTACAGGTGATAGCAGATGTCGGAACGTTTGTGATGCCGGTTTTTGTTAGAATGACAAAGTTTCCCGCTGTTCTGAGATTGACTGCGGCAGGCCCGGAGGCAAGAGACGTGCCGGTGGTAAAGCTCTCCACACAATATAGGCCGCCAGTGGATTGGCGGGAACCGCATGATCAGTAATGGTCGTTGTTAGCGTGGCGGTGTAGACTGTGCCGGGCGTTAAGTTGCTGTTCGGGGTAAAACTGACGGTATTGGATGCAGCGTCAAAGCTCACGGTGCCGGTTAGCGCTGGTTCGCCTGCACCTATTATGGTAAAACTAGTGGTGTCAATGGTGTTGGCATCCATCGCTTCACTGAAGGTTTCAGTTACTTTGCTGTTGAGCGCTACAGCTAAAATGGTATTTGCTGAACTGGTCTCGATCACCGTGGGTGCGGCAGCGGCTTCAGGTGTAGCAATGTTATTGTTATCACAGCCTGTTATCAGGTTGGTAAGCAGTAGCGCGACCAGGCATAAAACTCGCCCCGTGTATTTGTTGTTCGTGTTCATTGTATTCCTCTCTATGGTATTTATTTATATCGCGAAAAAACGAAAGCCGCGATAGCCGCGATATTTGACTGGCAGGAATTCATATTCTTGCCTAATGTTTTTTCTCGTTTAACTGTAATGTGCCACCTGAATTCAAGTCATAAGTGCATAACCGGTTATTGTTTTTTCATTAATATTGG
>ERZ890953.136-NODE-136-length-43687-cov-7.694238_pt1 | contig 43687 bp, 39 predicted proteins | sample MGYA00521264_ERZ890953 | MGnify/ENA primary metagenome ERZ890953 (study PRJEB32303, sample SAMEA104408629) | aquatic metagenome | biome: Brackish water; feature: Chemocline; material: water | place: Baltic Sea | collected 2014-10-26T21:54:00 | depth 200 m ...
GACGCCTGACGCCTGACGCCTGACGCCTGACGCCTGACGCCTGACGCCTGACGCCTGACGCCCGCCTGCCCGGGCCGTTCCTACCAGCGCCACCGCTGGGCCAGGGGATGCCGCCGGCCGCTGCCGAAGGCATGCACTGTGACCCGGAGTCCCGGGGCCGCCTGCCAGCGCTTGTACTCGCTGCGGATCACCAGGTGTACGGCGCGACGCACGGCCTGGGGGTCGTGGCCTTGGGCGACGATGGCCGAGGGGTCCCAGCGCTCCTCGAGGTAGAGCTTGAGGATGGGGTCCAGCTGATCGTAGGGCATCAGCGAGGCCTCGTCGGTCTGGTCCGGAGCCAGCTCTGCCGAGGGTGGGCGCTCGATGATGTTGGCGGGGATGAGCTCGCGCTGGCGGTTGTACCAGCGGGCCAGGCGGAACACGTCGGTCTTGAAGACGTCCGAGATGGCGGCCAGCCCACCGGCCATGTCGCCGTACAGGGTGCAGTAGCCCACGGCCAGCTCGCTCTTGTTGCCGGTGGTGAGCACCAGGTGGCCTTCCTTGTTGGACAGGGCCATGATCAGGTTGCCGCGCACCCGGGCCTGGAGGTTTTCTTCGGTGACGTCGAAGCTGCGGCCCTCGAAGCGCTGGGCCAGGATCTGCCGGTAGGCTTCGTAGGCCGGCGCGATGGGCAGGACGTCGAAGTGGACCCCCAGGTTGAGGGCCAGCTGTCGGGCGTCGGTGGTGGACTCTTCGGCGGAGTAGGGGCCGGGCATGGCCACGGCGGTGACGTTCTCGGGGCCCAGCGCCCTGGCGGCCAGCACGCACACCACCGCGGAGTCGATGCCCCCCGACAGCCCCAGCACGGCCGTACGGAAGCCGCAGCGACGGGCGTAGTCGCGCAGGCCCATGGTGAGGGCGGCGTCGATCTCGCCCTCGAAGTCCACGGACGGCAGCTGTGCGGGGCGCCCCTGGGCCAGGTCGACCACCACGCTGTCGGGCGCGAACGCCGCCGCGATGGCGATGGGCTCGCCGTCGACCCCCAGGGCCATGGAGCGGCCGTCGAAGAGCAGCTCGTCGTTGCCGCCCACCTGGTTGACGAAGACCACGGGCGCTGCAGCCTGGCGCGCGCGGCGGCCGAACAGGGCGCGGCGCAGGCCGTCCTTGCCCGCATGGAAGGGGGACGCGCTGAGGTTGAGGATGACGTCGCAGCCCACGTGGTAGGCCAGGGGCTCGCGCTGGTAGCGGTAGCCGGGCAGCAGCTCGGTGTCGTTCCAGAGATCTTCGCAGATGGTGACGCCCAGCTTCATGCCGGCCACCTGCACCGACTCGGGCTGGGTCTCGGGCTCGAAGTAGCGGGACTCGTCGAAGACGTCGTAGGTGGGCAGCAGGGTCTTGAAGCGCAGGGCGTGGATGCGCCCGCCGTGGGCCACCACGGCAGCGTTCCGCAGCCCGTGCTCGTCGCGGTAGGGCGAGCCGAAGACCAGCACGGGGTCGTCCTGGCGGGTGGTCGCGGCGATGCGCGCGCAGGTCTGCTCGCAGGCGTCGAGGAACCCGCCATAGTCCAGCAGATCCCTGGGCGGATAGCCCGAGACCACCATCTCGGGCAGCAGCACGATGTCGACCCCGTGGCGGCGGCCAGCGGCCAGGGCCTCGAGCACCAGGGTGGCATTTCCGTCGAGATCTCCGACCACGGGGGAGACCTGAGCCATCAGCACGCGCATTGGATCCTCCGCGCCACCAGCCGGGCTCGCCGCCGGCGGCTCTGAGCCATTAGCTCTTAGCCTCGAGCGAGGCAGGTGGCGTCTGAACCAGGTCGATTCCATGCACACGGGCGAGCGAGGGCGGGCCCACTACGCGGTCCTGCTCGTGTTGCTGCTGCTTCCCTGCCTGCTCTTCCCGGGCGCGCTGCCGGGATCCCGGGTGGTCTCGGCGGACGATCACCTCAGCGTGCACCACCTGCAGCGCACGGCCGAAGGCCCAGGGGGCCAGGTGTACAACCACCAGCTGTCCGACCCGGCCGTGCAGCTCCGGCCCCTGCGGGACCGCATCCGTGACTCCTGGCGGCAGGGGCGCGCGCCCCTGTGGAACCCCGACATCCTGGCTGGGGCGCCGCTGCTGGCCGACGGGCTGAGCGCGGCCTGCTACCCCCCGGTGCTCTTCGAGCTGCTGCTGCCCGACGCCACCGCGCAGGATCTGAGGGTGTGGCTGCACCTGGTCCTGGCCGGGGTGGGCGCGGCCATGCTGGCCTGGCTGCTGGGCGCCTCTGCGGCAGGGGGCCTGGTGGCGGGGGCCGTGGCCATGCTCAGCGCCTTCCCCGTCTGCCGGCTGCTGCATCCCCACGCCTGGGTCTACGCCTGGACCCCATGGCTCGCCTGGGCCCTGCTGCGCGTGGCTCGGGGGCGCGGCGGCGCGCTGCCCGTGGCCCTGACCTGGGCGGCCATGCTGCTGGCGGGGCACCCACAGACCGCGGTGCACGGGGGGCTCTTCGCCGGGCTGTTGGGGCTGGCGACGCTGCGGGGACGACGGGTCTGGGGCGCTGCGCTGCTGGGCCTGGCGCTGGGGAGCCTGCTGGCGGCCCCCGCCCTGCTGCCCTTCGCCGAGCAGCTGGCTCGATCGGTCACCGTGCATGTCCGCACGGGCAACCGCCTGCCCGTGGAGGCCCTGCTCACCCTGGTCTGGCCCGACCCCTTCGGCCATCCGGCCCGGGGGGACTGGCAGGGCGTGGGCGCCCACCTCGAGAGCAACCTCCACGTGGGCGTGGTGGCCTTGGGGCTGGCCCTGTACGGGCTGCGCCAGCGGGCCGGGCGCTGGTGGATGGGGGGCGCGGCGCTGGCCCTGGCGGTGGCCCTGGGCCTGCCGCTGCTGTTCTTTGTGCCCGCCAACCACGCCCGCCTGGGTGGCATGGCCGGGCTGGCCATCGCGGTGGCGGCGGGGCTGGCGCTGCCCCGGCGGCGCTGGGCCTGGGCGCTGGTGGTGTTGCTGGTGGCCGAGCTGCTCTGGGCTCGTCGCTCCGATCAGGGCACCATCCCGCCCGAGTCCTTCCGGGCTCCCGTGGCCTCCTGGGCCCTCGATCTCCAGGCCATGCAGGGCCCGGGGCGCATCAGCGGCCTGGGCTGGGCCATCCAGCCCGACACGGGCATGCTGGCGGGCTTGCGGGACGTCCGCGGCTACGAGCTGCCCGTCTCCCTCGAGACCGAGCGGCTGATGGCCGCCCTGGACCCGGCCCTGGTCCGGCCCTGGTTCCCTGTCGCCCGACTTCGGTCCTCCAACCGGGCGCTGCTGGCCTTCAGCGCTGTGCGCTACCTGGGGGTGGTGGCCGCCGACGAGGCCGCGGTGGCCTCGGTCGGGGATCTGGTGGAGATCTCCGGCCTCGACGCCCCCCTGCGCATCTTCGAGCTCGATCCAGGGGCCCCCCGCGCCTGGTTGGCCTTCGCGGCCGAGGGATCAGGGGGGCAGGAACAGGCCCTGCGTTCCATCGAGGATGCCCAGCAGGCTCGCCGCCGCCCGCCGGTGGTGGTCCAGGGACAGCCCAGCCCTCGGCTGGCCCAGCTGCTGGCGGGTTCCGGTGAGCTTCCCATCCAGCCGGTGGAGATCGACGAGCCCTGGGCCGAGCGCCAGGAGCTGGCGGTGAGCCTGACCAGGCCCGGCCTGCTGGTGGTGGCCGACGCCTGGGCTCCGGGCTGGCGGGCGACGGTGGATGGGGTCGCGGCGCCCTTGCTGCAGGTGGCCGGCAGCTTCCGGGGGGTGGCCCTGGCGCCGGGAGAGCACCAGGTGGTCTTCACCTACCGGCCGCGGGGCTGGGTCGTGGGGCTGTGGCTGGGGGCCCTGGGGCTGCTGGGGCTGCTGCTCGTCCCGGTGGTGCGTTCATGGGGACATAGGCGTCGTCGCGACGGGAACTGACGAAAGCGGCGTCGAATCTTCGACGATCGTCGACGGTCATCAACGGAGACAAGCTGGTTTTCGGGCGCTGGATGCTGGCACGGGCTTTGCCTCGGGGCGGGGCGTCCCCCAACGCTGGAGCCTGTATGTCCTTCGCCCTGGTCGCCTCCTTCCTGCTCGCCTGCGCCAACCCGTCCATCGAGGACTCCCAGCCCGGTGAGATCGTCGAGCCCCTGACCGCGGCCTGCGGTCATCAGCCTGTCCGTGCATTGCTGGCCCTGCCCGGGGGCGAGGCCTGGGTGGGCTGCGGGGATGGGGGCGTGCTGCGCACCCTCGACGCTGGCGAGAGCTTCGAGCCCATGCATGCCTCGCGCCAGCTTCAGGTCAACGCCCTGGCCCTGGACGGCGACGGCGCCCTGCTGGTCTGTGGGCGGGATCTGGCCAGCCGGGGTGCCGATGCCCTGCTGCTGCGCTTCACCGAGCGCCGTGGCTGGGAGTCGCTGCTGGCGGGGGCGTCCCGCACGGACGACGCCTGCGCGCTGCTGGCCGTGGACTCCCAGGGCGGCCTGGCCTTGTCGGACACCCGCGGGGACGCCCTGCTGCTCCGGGCGGCCGATGCCCAGGCCTGGCAGCAGCCCCCAGGCTGGTGGCTGGGGGCGCCGAGCCAGGCCCCGCGGGTCTGGGATCTGCAGAGCGGCGGGGGCTGCTGGTTTGGCCTGGGGGCCGACCTTGTCTCCCCGCCGGTGTTCCTGCGGCCCGCCAGCACCCAGCGCTGTCTACCCCTTCGGGCCGTGGCCGTGGACCCTGGCCTCGCGGGCGAGCTGTGGACCCTCGCGAGCCCCGACGACGGCGAGCACTGGCTCGCTGGAGGGCGCGAACTGAGGGACGAGGCCGAGAGCGCCGGGGTGCTCTACCGCTCGTCGCCTGGGGGTGAGCGCTGGCGGCCCGTGCCGCTGCCCCTTGGCCTCGGCTGGGTCCGTGACCTGGACTTCTCACCCTCGGGGGCCTGCGGTGTGGCCGTGGGCAGCCGCACTCGTCCGGAAGAGGGCGGCTTCGTGCTGGTCAGCCAGGACGGCGGGCGCAGCTGGCAGGAGATCGACGCCCAGCTCCCCCCGCTCCGCGTCGTCTCGGTGCTCGAGCAGGGCTTCCTGGTGGGTGGTGAGCTCGGCTTCGTGGGGCGTGGGCGCTGCTGGTGAAGCTGTCATCAGCCTGGGCCCCGCTCCCCTAGCCGCACTCCCTCTGCTCGCTGTGTGAGCCCTCCACCTGGACCCCTGGGCTGTGGGCGCTAGACAGTCGTCCAGGGAGCCCCATGAAGATCACCCCCGCCACCGCCGACCAGCAGGACGAGGCCCGGCGCCTCGTCCGCGCCATGCCCGAGCCCGCCATGCTGACCTTCCTCGCGGACCAGCTTGGGGTTGTGAACAACCAGGCTCAGCTGCTCTTGGGCCTGTGTGGCCTGGCCATCACCGTCACCGGCTTCTCGGGCACCCACATGATCCAGGCGGGCCCCCTGTCGGCGGGTTCCATGGTCGGGGGCATCGCCCTGATCCTGGTGGGGGCGGTGGCGGTGCTGCGGGTGCTGCTGCGGGTGCGCTGGGTGTCCCAGGAGCTGAGTGATGAGCCGGCCGACACGGCCTCGAGGGTCATCGCACACCGGGACCGCCAGCAGCGTCAGCTGGGCGTCGCCGGGGTGTTCGTGGCCCTGGGCCTGGCCGCCTACCTGCTGTCCGTGGCCCTGGCGGCCGCGGTGCACGTGGGCGGGGCCTAGTCCCGCTCGACCGCGAGGAGTCCGTGGATCTCGGCGTTCACGGTGGTCATGCGCTCGGTGAGCTCGGTGTAGACCTGATCCTGCTCGTTCACCACGCCCCAGTTGTTGTCCTCGCCGTCCATGGAGCGCCCGCCCTGAGGCTGGTCCACCCACTCGAACCAGTGGTAGCCCACCACCCAGGGGCTGGCCTGGTGCTCCAGGGCGTAGGCCTCGAAGGCGTCGGCGCGCTCGGTCTGGGTGTCGTAGGTGGGGTAGATGGGGGGCCAGGAGTTGGGGAGGCCCGAGTCGTCCGCCCTGAAGCCGAACTCGCTGATGAGGATGGGCATGTCCACATCGGCGGTCAGGGCGGCGAAGCCGTCGGCGGGATCCACGGCGCCGCTCAGGCCCACCGAGCCGTCGGCCATGCCGTCGACGAAGCGGTAGTTGTTGATGCTGAGGATGTCCATGTGCTGGGCGGCGGCCTGGTAGACCTCGAGGCGGGTCAGCACGCTGACCTCACGGTTGCCCATCAGCATGTGGTTGGGGTCGTGGGCCCGGATCGCGGTGGCCACGGTGCCGAAGTAGTACTCGGCGGCCAAGGTCAGGAAGGCCGAGGTCAGGGCGCGCTCGGTGTCGGAGCTGTCCTGATCCAGGGCGTCCCAGGCGCCGGCGGCGGCCAGCATGGCGTCCCGGTCGGTGAAGTCGTTGCCCGTGGCGCTGTTCACCGCCGCGACGTCACCCAGCTCCGACAGCAGGAAGTCCACGGCCACGGCCTTGCCCGGTGCTTCGGCGTCCATGCCCAGGTAGGCCTGCAGCAGGGTGTCCAGCCCCCGCCAGTCCGGGCCCCAGCTGATCTCGTTGTCCAGGAACCAGCCCAGGATGTTGGGCTCGTCTGCCAGCACGGCCAGGTCGGCGGCCTTGGCCTCGACGCCCTCGGGCCAGCTGGGGTCGAACCAGTCGCTGCGGGTGCCGTCCAGCCAGTCGTAGCCGGCGATGTAGAGGATTGGGGTGGCGGCGATGTGGGGCAGGGTGAGCTCGTGGGCGGACCAGGCGCCGGTGGTGTTGAAGCCCCAGGATCTCAGGCGCGCGGCGGTGGCCTCGGCCCAGGCCTCGTCGCTGTCGTAGGCGGCGTCTACCGCCTGGGCGTACAGCCGCTCGCCGGTGACGCCGTCCGTGTCGCCGTTGGGGTTGACGGTGTTGACCCCCGTGGACCAGGTGGGGTGGCCCTCGGGGGTGACGATCCACCAGCGGTCGCAGAGCTTGGCGGTGCGGAAGAAGCCGGTGGCCTCGAGCTGCACCCGGGTGTCGCCGCCCCAGCTGTCTTCGGCATGTTCGCCCTGAGGGGCCTCGCAGGGGACGGGGGGCGGGGAGCTGTCTGCGCTGTCGCTGGGGTCGGGTGTGCAGGCCGAGGCGGTGAGCAGGACAGCGGCTGTCAGCGTGCTTCGAAAGAGGGGCATGGGCGCCTCGTGGGCCTGGTACGTGGGATAGGGAAGCTTACCCGGAGCACACCATGGCATCGATCCAGATCGTCCCGTTGACTGACGCCCACCGGCCTGAGCTCGAGCTGGAGATCATGCTGTGAGGCACGCCGTTCAGTTCCTGCTGCCGTGCCTGGCGCTGGTCGGCTGCCACCACCGCATGGCGCCTGCGGGCGGGCCCGGCGTCGAGCTGCTGCCCATCGAGCTGCGCCACATCACCGCCCAGTCGGCCGACGCCCCCTTCGCCTTGGTCCTGGATGACACCCCCAGCGGTGAGCGCTTCCTGCGCGCCCCCTCCTTGCCTGTGGATCCCATGGCGCCCTGGTTGCCCGTGCTCGAGGGCCGCCTGCGCGCCACCCTCGAGCGGGAGCAGGGCGTGGGGCTGGCGGCGCCCCAGATCGGGCTGTCCAGGCGGGTGGTCCTGGTGCAGCGCCAGGACCGGGCCGACGATCCTTCCCAGGGCCCGGTGGAGCTCTACCTCAACGCCTCCATCCTCGCGCGTGGTCAGGAGGTCGAGCTGGGCTGGGAGGGCTGCCTGTCGGTGCCCGCCGGGCTCGGCCAGGTGTCCTGCCCCACTCGGCTGCTCATCGCCTACGATCTCCCGGGTGGCCCGCACCACGAGGAATGGGTCGAGGGCTGGACGGCGCGGATCTTCCGGCACGAGATCGACCACCTCGACGGCGTCTTGTTCCATGACTACGTGCAGGGAACCTTGATGCCCGAGGCGGAGTACCGGGTCATGCGCGCTGCAGAGAGCGAGCAGGCTTTGCCGCCCCAACCCGACACGGGAGCCCAGTGATGGTACGCGGCAGCAGCATGAAGCCTGGTGATCCCTTCCTCAAGTGGGCGGGCGGCAAGCGCAAGGTCGTGCCGCACCTGCGGGCGCACCTGCCCGCGCGCTTTGGCTGCTACCACGAGCCCTTCGTGGGGGGCGGCGCGCTGTTCTTCCAGCTGGCGGCCCTGCTGAAGCCCCCATTCACCGGGGTGGTGCTGGGCGATGGCAACGAGCGGCTCGTGCGCTGCTACAGGGCCGTGCGCGACAACGTCGAGCAGGTCATCCGGATCCTCGAGCTCTACACCGTCTCCCACTGCGAGGAGTTCTTCTACGCCTTGCGGGCCATGGACATCGACGGCGCCGGCGATCACGAGGTGGCCGCGTGGCTCATCTACCTCAACCGCACCGCCTTCAACGGCCTGTACAGGGTCAACAGTCGGGGCGGCTTCAACGTCCCCTTCGGCAAGTACGTCAACCCGACCATCTGCAACGCCGACCACCTGCGGGCTTGCGCGGCCTTGCTCCAGGGCGTGCAGATCGAGCACGAGGGCTTCGAGGCGGTGCTCGGGCGCGCCCAGCCGGGCGATCTGGTGTACTTCGACCCGCCCTACGTGCCCCTGTCCAAGACCGCGTCGTTCACGGGCTACACCCGCGGTGGCTTCGGGCCGGCGCAGCAGGAGCAGCTGCGCGACGTGGCCCTCGAGCTGGCGGGGCGGGGCGTGTGCGTGCTGTTGTCCAACCACGACACCCCCGAGGTGCGTGAGCTCTATCCTGCCAAGCAGTTCCAGCTTCGCGTGGTGCCCGTCGCCCGCGCCATCAACTCCAAGGGAACCAAGCGCGGAAAGGTAGATGAGCTGGTCATCGTGGCCAGGGGTGCTCCCAGGAGTTGACGCGGCCCGCGGGGCGTTGCACGCTGAGCGCGCCGTCTGTGTCCTGGGACCTCGCGGAGCCAACGTTGTCCGAAGAACCGACCCATCGTCAGCCGGAGGAGGCGCTCAGGCGCGCGGAGCGGCGCGCCACCGAGGCCGAGGCTCGCCTCGAGAGTCTTCAGGCGCTGCGGGCCGAGCTGGGGCACGTCCACCTCCGCTACACCCTACCCGATGGTCGCATCACCGAGATCTCCTCCGCGGCAGAGCAGCTCTTCGGGATCACTGCCCAGCGCGTCCTCGCGCGTCGTCAGTGCATCCACGAGCTGTTGAGGGCTGGGGATCCCGAGTGCTTCGACCAGCTCTGGTGGGACATCTGCCGCGGGCTGGTGCCAACCAGCACGGAGCTGCGGCTCTCGCTCGACGGGGGAGAGGAGCGCTGGATCCTCCTTGCCCAGCGCGCGGTTCGCGACGCCGGCGGGGCGCTGGTGGCCGTGGAGGGGCTGGCTCGGGACATCACCGCCACCCGCCGGGCCACCGCGGCCCTGTTCGAGGAGAAGGAGCAGCTCCTCACCACGCTGGAGGCCATCGCCGACGGCGTGATCGCCACCGACGCCAGCGGTCGCATCACCCTGATGAACCCCGAGGCGGAGCGGCTCACGGGCTGGGCCTGGCCGGACGCCGAGGGTCGCCTGCTGCACGAGATCTACACCGTGCAGGACGAGCACGAGCCGTGCCTCGATCTGGTCCAGCAGGTCATCAGCAGCGGCGAGGCCGTCAACCCTGGCGGTGGCGGGCTGCTGGTGCGCCCCGACGGCTCCCAGCGCCTGCTGGACGAGCTGGCGGCGCCCATCCGAGACGCCGAGGGCTCGATCATCGGCGTGGTGCTCGTGTTCCGCGACGAGACGGCCCAGCGCCGCGTCGAAGAGCAGACCCTGCGCAGCCAGAAGCTCGAGGCCCTCGCGGTCCTCGCGGGGGGCATCGCGCACGACTTCAACAACATCCTCACCGGCGTGATGGGCAATGTCTCCCTGGCCTTGCTGCAGCTGCCCGCCCAGGGCCCCGTTCCCGAGCGCCTGCGGGAGGCGGAGCGGGCTCTCACCCGCGCCAAGGGTTTGACCCAGCAGCTGCTCACCTTCGCCCGTGGGGGCTCCCCGGTCACCCGCGCCGTGCCCATCGCCGAGCTGGTGGAGGAGTCCGTGGCCTTCGCCCTGGCGGGCTCGGACGTGGGCTGCCAGCTCGACCTCCCCGACGACCTGTGGACGGTGGAGGTGGACGACGCCCAGATCAGCCGCGTGCTGCAGAACCTGGTGCTCAACGCCGAGGAGGCCATGCCCGAGGGTGGCACCATCCGCCTCCGGGTCACCAACCGCACGATGGGGCTGGGCAACGATCACTCCCTGGTGCAGGGTCGCTACGTCCGCATCTGTGTGACGGACCACGGCGTGGGCATCGATCCCGAGCAGCTCCCCCGCATCTTCGAGCCCTACTTCACCACCAAGGAGTCGGGGAGCGGGCTGGGGCTGTCCGTGTGCTACTCCATCGTCAACCGGCACCGGGGCGCGCTGGTGGTCGAGTCCGAGCCCGGCGTAGGCACCACCTTCTTCGTCTACTTGCCCGCCGCGGCCGAGGTCGTCGAGGAGCCCCGCGAGGTCCTGCCAGACGCCCTGTCCGGCACCGGGCGCGTGCTGGTGATGGACGACGAGGCCATGGTCCGCGACGTGGCTTCGGCCATGCTGGCCCACCTGGGCTACGAGCCGGTCACGGTGGCCGACGGCGCCGCTGCGGTCGAGCTCTACAGCCGGGAAGCCGAGGCCGGGCGCCCCTTCGACGTGGTGCTCATGGACCTGACCATCCCCGGCGGCATGGGCGGCCAGGAGGCCGTGCGGTGGCTGCTCTCCATGGACCCTTACGCCCGCTGCATCGTCTCCAGCGGTTACTCGGACGATCCCGTCATGGCCGATCACCGTGCCTGGGGCTTCAGGGGCGTGATGCGCAAGCCGTATCGGGTGGACGATCTCGCCCGAGCCCTCCAGGCGGTGCTGGCCGAGCCGCCCAACGATCGCTGCGAGGAATGAGCATGGACGAAGACGACAGGATGGTCGCGGGCGTGTTGATGATTCGGGGCCGCAGGACCGCCAACCTGGCGCTGCTTGTGGGGGGCGGCGCTGCGCTGCTGAGCGTGGTCCCACACACTGGCATGGCCCTGCCGGTGAAGCTCTACGCCCTCTGTACCGTGATCCCCATCGTGCTCGGCCTGGCAGCGGTGCCAGGCGCGCTGCTGTCCCTGCGGACCTTCGCTGGGCAGCCCCCCGGCGTGACGCAAGCCCTGAGGTCTCGGGGCATGGCCGCGGTGGGCCTGCAGGCCGGCGCGGGCGCCGTCTTGGGCGCCCTGGCCATCCTCTCTGGCGCCCTGGCCCTGGCCTTCATGCAGATAAACTGACCGTCAGTCCTGGTACCCCAGCGCCTTGGCGGCTTCCTCGGCCCCCGGGTCCACGGGCGGCGGGGGGGGGGTGAAGCGTGGCAGGGGAGCGAACAGCTTGGGCCACTCGTCGGGGAAGGGGGCACCGGCGCCTTCGGCCCAGGAGCCGCGCCCGGGCCGATCCACCACCCTCCAGTCGGGGGCCAGCAACACGCGATCCCGGCCGCCCAGGCCTGCGGGCTCGCAACCAGGGGCGCAGTCGGTCTCGCACAGGCCGCTCTCGGCGAGCCAGTGGTCGCGGCCGACCCCGGGCTCGAGCAAGGGCAGGCCGTCGACATCGGGCATGGCGGGCTGCTCGGTGAGGGCCAGCAAGGTGGGCATGACGTCCACCAGGCCCACCCACTCTTCGCGCAGGGCGGGATCGTGTACCCCGCGGCCCGCGATGACCAGGGGCACCCGCAGCACGGCCTCGTGGATGGACCGCTCGTGCTGCCAGGAGCAGACCTCCTCGTCCAGGACCTCGCCGTGGTCGCTGGTGACCGCGATGGTCGCCCCGCGCTGCTGGGCCGCCCGCAGCAGGGGGCCGAGCATGCGGTCCGCGGCGTGGACCTCTGCGGCGTAGAGGTCTCGATCGCTGCGGCTGGCTCCGACGGCGGTGGCGTCCTGCTGCGGGGGCGCGTAGGGGCCGTGGGGCTCGTAGAGGTGGACCCACAGGAACAGGGGCTCCCTGGCCGGGATGGTGCCCAGCCAGCCCGCGGCCTTGTCCGCCGCGATGTCGCCGCTGCGTTCGCTGGCCTCGGGCCCATCGAAGACCTGGAAGCCCTGGCTGAGCCCCCCTTCGGGACCTGCCGGGTAGGCGCTGACGAAGGCTGCCGTCCGCCATCCGCGCTTGCGGAGCTGCTCGGCCACGGTCTCCACGCTCCAGCGCAGGGTGCTGCCGTGGTGGTTGTTGGCCCGCATGCCGTGCCGCGCTGGCATCAGCCCCGTGAGCAGGCTGGCGTGGGCCGGCGAGGTGAGGCCGACGGGAGTGAAGGCGTTGTCGAAGCGCCAGCCCTCTTCGGCCAGGGCATGGATGTTGGGGGTCAGGCTGTGGTCCAGGTGGTCCGCGCGCCAGGTGTCGATGGTGATCAGCACCAGGGCGGGCGGCGGTGGGCCGGGGTCGTCGTCGCCGCTGCAGCCGGCCGCGGTGATGGCCGCGGCGAGCAGGCTGGTGAAGGCGAGGGCGCGGGGCGTCATGGCTCACTCCGTTGGAGGCGGCTGCGGTGGCTGACCCAGCGGCTGTCGGCGTCCGCCACGCGCCAGGGGGCCACCACATGCTCGGGCTCAGCATAGTCGATGCCCACCCGAGGTCCGAAGGCCAGCCTGGCAGGCGGTGCGCCTGGCAGCACCTCCAGGCCTCCGGGCTCCGTCAGCGGGTGGTGGTCGAAGCCCAGATCCAGGCCCAGGGCGGCGGCCAGCTTGCCCGGCCCCGTGAGCAGCGTCGGCCCCTCGCGTCCACCCCGTCGGGCCTTGATCTCGTCCAGCCCTCGCACCGGCTCGGCGGCGCGAATGAGCACCGCGGCACCGTGGCCCTCGGGCCCGGTGACCAGGTTGAGCATGTGGTGGATGCCGTAGCACAGGTACATGTAGGCCCGGCCCGGGTGCCCCCACATGGCCGCGTTGCGCGCCGTGCGCCCCCTGTGGCAGTGGTTGGCGGAGTCGCCGGGCCAGCGGTAGGCCTCGACCTCGGTGATGCGCAGGGTGACCGGGCCGTGGCGTAGGTGTGCACCGATCAGCTCGCGGGCCACCTCGAGGGCGTCGCGGGCGAAGAAGCTGGAGGGCAGTGGAGTGGACATGCGGAGCCTGAGGTGCGTGCAATCTATCCCGCGCTCGTGGGTCGGCCTGGCCTGACGCGACGCCGGGGCACGCGCGATGTGATACCCGCTATGTTCGCTCCACGCTCCCGGAGAGGGCCCCATGGAGTTTCGCTGCACCGTCTGCGCCTACGTCCACGAAGGGGCTGCTCCCCCCGACGCCTGCCCTGTCTGCGGCGTGGGTCCCGAGCTGTTCGAGCCCATGCAGGCGCCCGCTCCCGCCGCCGATCCGTCGCCGGCGCCCCCAGCGCCAGCGTCCTCGGCCGGTGTCTGGCGCTGTACGGTCTGCAGCTACGTCCACCAGGGTGTGGCTCCCCCCGAGGCCTGCGTGGTCTGCGGCGTGGGTCCCGAGCTGTTCGAGCCCGTGGGTCCCCCCGCGGTCCTCCAGGGTGAGCTTGCCAGCGCTGGCTGGAAGGTGGTCATCGTCGGCGCCGGCGTGGCTGGCTGCCAGGCCGCGGCCTCCGTGCGCGAGACCGATCCCCTGGCCAGCATCACGGTGCTCTCCAGCGAGCCAGGGCCGCCCTACCGGCGCATCGACCTCACCCGGCTGCTGGCGGGTCAGGTGCGCGACGAAGCCATGGTGATGTACGAAGAGGCCTTCTTCACCGAGCAGCGCGTCGCACGCGTGCTGGGTCAGGCCCGCAGCATCGACCTCGAGGGCCAGTCCGTGGGGCTGTCCGACGGCCGCCGGCTGCCCTACGATCGCCTCATCCTGGCCAACGGCGCCCACGCCTTCGTGCCGCCCATCCCGGGCGTACACCGGGACGGCGTCACCGTGCTGCGCACCCTCGATCAGGCACGACGCGTGCTGCAGCGCTGCCGCACGGGCGGCCGGATCGTGGTGATCGGCGGTGGCCTGCTTGGGCTCGAGGCCGCCGTGGGGTTGGCTTCCTGCGGCAGCCGTGTGGCGGTGGTCGAGGGTGAGCCCTGGCTGCTTCCTCGCCAGCTCACCCAGGCTGCGGCGCAGCTGCTCGAGCGCAAGCTGCGCTCCCAGGGGGTCCAGGTGTTCTGCGGCGCCCGGGTCACCGGCATCCTGGGCGACGAAGCGGTCTACGCTGTGGCCCTCGCCGAGGGTCCCGAGCTTCCCGCCGAGCAGGTCATCCTCTCCACTGGGATCCGGGCCAACAGCGAGCTGGCCGCTCGCGCCGGCCTCGAGGTCGGGCCCCGGGGGATCAGCGTAGACGAGCGCCTGATCAGCTCCGATCCCCACGTGCTCGCGGCGGGCGACGTGGCCGAGTGCTCGGGCCAGAGCTTCGGCCTGTGGCCCATCGCCCAGGACCAGGGCCGCGTGGCGGGCATCGTCGCCGCCGGTGGCCAGGCCGCCTTCGTGGCTCCTCCCACCGCCACCATGCTCAAGGTGCTCGACCTGCCCGTGGCCAGCATCGGAGAGGTCCACGCAGCTGGGCCTGGCGTCGAGATCTACGAGGACCAGGGCCCCCAGCGCTATGTGCGCGTGGCCGCCCGCGATGGCCGCATCGTCGGGGCCTGCCTGTACGGCGACATCACCTTGGCTGGCCCGGTGCGCCGGGCCATCGAGAGCGGCCGCACCGTGGCCGAGCTCGCCGGCTTCATCCAGGATCCCATGGGGGCGTGACCACGCCGCGCCAAGCTGCTACCCACTGCCTCCCTCTATCCACAACCCGTAGACCAGGAGATCCCATGTCCAGCATCAAGGGCACCCAGACCGAGCAGAATCTGCTCAAGGCCTTCGCGGGCGAGTCCCAGGCCAAGAACCGCTACACCTTCGCCGCCAAGGTCGCCACCAAGGAAGGCCATCTCGAGATCGCCGACTTCTTCATGGAGACCGCGGCCAACGAAGAGCAGCACGCCAAAACCTTCTTCAAGTTCCTCGAGGGTGGCGTGGTGGAGATCACCGCGGCCTACCCGGCGGGCGTCATCGGCAACACCGCCGAGAACCTGCTGGCCGCCGCCGAGGGCGAGAACGAGGAGTGGACCGAGCTCTACCCCCACTTCGCCGAGGTCGCCCAGGCCGAGGGATTCCCCAAGATCGCCGTCGCCTTCAAGATGATCGCCCGGGTCGAGAAGGAGCACGAGGAGCGCTACCGTGCCCTGCTGGCGCGCGTCCAGGCCGGCACCCTGCTCGAGCGCGACGAGCCTGTGGCCTGGAAGTGCCGCAAGTGCGGCTACGTGCACCAGGGCACCAAGCCCCCCAAGAGCTGCCCTGCCTGCCAGCACCCCTCGAACTACTTCGACGTGCGGGCCGACACCCTGTAGAGCCGCGCAGGCCCCATCGCCGCCCGGCTATGGTGCCGCGGTTGGGTCTCCCGCCGCGAACAGGCGCTGGAGCCAGCGCACGGCTTTGGGCCCGTGGGGGCCCAAGGCCGTCTCGTCCGACAACACGAAGCCTGCCACCCCAGCCTGCAGCAGGTCGTCCACGTGGCAGGCTTCGCTGCGTGTGGGGCGCGGGCTGACGCACATGTGGTGCAGCACCTGGCCGGCCACGAGCAGGGGCACGCCCGGCAGGGCCTGGGTGAGCAGGCGGCGCTGGAGCCCGGGGAGGTTCTCGAGGCCCACCTCGGCGCCCAGGTCGCCCCGGCAGAGCCACAGGCCATCGCAGGCCTCGGCCAGGACCGACCAGGCGTCCACAGCGCCCGGCTGCTCGAGCTTGGCGTAGACCTGCACCGGCTGGTTGGGGGCGGCGCTGCGGGCGTAGCGCTTGACCAGGCGCAGCAGGTCGGGGTGGCGGGCGTAGGAGACGGCCAGGTGCTTGACCCCTCGCTTCACGGCCCGGTCCAGCAGGGTGCGGTCGCTGGGCAGCAGGTGGACCTCGAGGTCGAGCTCGCGGCCCAGGCAGGCAAGCCCCTTGCGGGACTTCAGCTCGCCGTCCAGCTCGGCCTCCACCGAGATGCGGGTGCCGTGGGCCGCCAGGACGGTGAAGCCCAGGCGGCCGTCGTCCAGCCGCAGGCGGTCCCCGGGGACCAGGGCCCGGAGGAAGGCCGGGCGATCCACCGTGATCAGGCCCTGGGAGGCCGTGGCCTGACCTTCGGGCACCAGGTGCAGGCGCTCACCGGCGCGCACGGGCACCGGAGCCGGTAGCCAGCCCAGGCGGGTCTTGCCGCCCTGCAGGTCGACCACCACCCGGTCCATGGGGAAGCCGCCCCGCTCGGCCATGTCGAGCAGCATGGCCAGCTGGCCTGGCAGCAGGTGGGCGCCGTTGAGGCGCACGAGATCTGCGCCCGCGTCCCGCAAGGCGGCCACGGCGGCCGGGCTCGCGGTGGCAGGACCCAGAGTGACGATGACGGTGAGGGTACTTCGGCGCATGACCGGACCCTATCCGAATTCGGAGCGGGCTGGTCTAAATGGCCGTGTCGATGCCCGTGTCGATGGTGTCGTCGATCTCGCACCAGCCGCGCTCTTCGCGGGCGGGCTCGTGGCTGAGGTCCTCGTCGCCGCGCGGCATGGACGGGGGCTCGATGTAGAGGGGAAGCCGCGAGCTCTCGTTCTGGCGTGCGCGTTCGCGTTCGATGCGTTCTGCGATCCAGGGTTGCATGGCGGTACCTCCTGTCTGTCTCATCGGGACGGGAGCGATGAAGTTTCATTCGACTCGTCGCTTAGACACAACGTGTGACCCGTTCGGTTTCTTTCAAGTGCTGATCAGTGACCGGGATCACTCTCGTCTCGCTCACGGCCTCCAGGCGCCCGCCAGGTGGTGCGTTCGAGAGGGCATAGGCACGAACTGGGGGGTCGAGTGACGAACTGGTCGTCGATCTTTCGACGATCGTCGACGGATCTCGACACCCGGATCCCGTCCAGGACGGGATCGCCGTGCTGGCACGTCCATTGCGATGCCCTCCCGCGACTGGCGAGGAGGTGTCCATGTCCGTGATGACGACCAGTGGCGCAGTGTGCGGTGTCGAGGGGATTCCGGTCCGCGTCGAGGTGGACATCCTGCGGCGCCTCCCCGCCGTCCAGATCGTGGGGCTGGCAGCCAGCTCGGTGCGGGAGTCCGCCGAGCGGGTGCGCAGCGCCGTCGTGGCCCAGGGGCTGGACTGGCCCCGCAAGCGGGTGGTGATCAACCTGGCCCCGGCCGACCTGCGCAAGGAGGGCACCGCCTTCGACCTGCCCATCGCCGTGGGGGTGCTCGCTGCCGCCGGGGATCTGCCGTCGGGAGCCCTGGACGGCAGGGTGTTCGCGGGCGAGCTGTCCCTAAGCGGTGCCCTGCGGCCGGTGCGAGGGGCCCTGGCCCTGGCGCTCATGGCCCGCGAAGACGGCTGCCGGCAGCTGATCCTGCCCCAAGCCTGCGCATCGGAGGCGGCCATCGTGCGGGGCCTGGACGTGCGCGGGGCCGCCTCCCTTGGTGAGGTGCTCGCCCACCTGGGGGGTGGCGCCCAGCTGCCCGCGCCGCCGGCTACGCTCCCCGAGTCCGCTGTGGCGGATCGCGACCTCCGCGAGGTGCGGGGCCAGCTCTTCGCGCGCCGCGCCATGGAGATCGCCGCGGCCGGCGGCCACAACCTGCTGATGGTCGGGCCTCCGGGCTGCGGGAAGACCATGCTCGCCGCCCGGGTGCCCACGATCCTCCCTCGCATGAGCTTCGAGGAGGCCATCGAGGTCACGCGGATCCACAGCGTCGCTGGGCTGCGTCCGGCCGGCGCAGGCTTGATGAGGGCGCGGCCGTTTCGGGCTCCCCACCACAGCATCACCACGGCGGGCATGCTCGGCTCGGCCCGGCTGCATCCTGGCGAGGCCAGCCTGGCCCACCACGGCGTGCTGTTCCTGGACGAGCTGCCCGAGTTCCAGCGATCGGTGCTCGAGCTGCTGCGGGGACCCCTCGAGGACCGCAAGGTCACCCTGGCGCGGGCCATGGGTACGGCGCAGTTCCCAGCGGCCTTCTCCCTGGTGGCGGCGGCCAACCCCTGCCCGTGTGGCTACCTCGGCCACCCCCGGCGCAGCTGCGGCTGCTCCGAGGGTCAGGTTCACCGCTACCTGGGGCGCCTCAGCGGCCCCCTGCTGGACCGCATCGACCTGCACGTCGAGCTGGCGCCGGTCTCGGCCGACGAGCTGGTGGACGCCGCCCCTGGTGAGAGCTCCGCGGCCGTGCGCGAGCGGGTGGTGTCGGCTCGGTCTCGGCAGACCGCGCGCTTCGAGGGCAGCCTGCTGCGCTGCAACGCCGATCTGAGCGGCGAGCAGGTGCGGGAGCAGGCCCGCGCGCGGCCCCAGGCCATGGGGCTGCTGCGCGACTTCATCGACGCTCACGCCCTGTCCGGGCGGGCCCACGCCCGGCTGCTGAAGGTGGCCCGCACCATCGCGGACCTCGAGGGCGCCGAGCGGGTGGAGCGCCACCACCTGGCCGAGGCGCTGCAGTACCGGGCCTCCTTGCCCAGCGATCAGCACCAGCGTCCCGCGCCCAGCGCCTTGCCTCCACCCTTGGACAAGCCGGATGACGACGACTCGGCGTGCTCGCCCACGGGGAGACGGCCGTGACCGGCCTGGTGTTGGCGGCGCTGCTGGGAGTCTCCATGCTCCCGGGGGTGGTGGACCGGGTGGAGGGCGACTGGGCCGTGGTGGAGTGGCCCGACCGCTCCGTGCGCGACCTGCCCATGGCGCTGTTCGAGCAGCCCCCCCGTGAGGGCCAGGCGGTGCGCCTGTGGCTGCTGGCCCACCCCCGAGGTCCCTGGCAGCGCGTGGACGACGATCTGCGCCTGGGCCTGGGCGCTCCCCCCTTCGACTTCTCGATCCCTGCCCCGCAAGGGGCTCGCACCGACCGGCGCTACCTGGTCCTCCTCACCGTGGTGCCCCCGCCCGAACACGGGGTGGCGGCGGACCGCGCACAGGAGGGGCGGGTGGTGGCCGGCGGCCTCGAAACTCCCCAAACCCAAACCATGAGGAAGTGACCATGAACACGAACATCGACCCGACCCAGCGCCAGGAGGCCCTGGCCGCCGCCTTCAAGACCATCGAGCGCAGCTACGGCAAGGGCGCCATCATGCGGATGGACGACAAGTCTCGCCTCGAGGTCGAGACGGTCTCCTCCGGCTCCTTGGGTGTGGACCTGGCCCTGGGCGTCGGCGGCTACCCCCGCGGGCGCCTGGTGGAGGTCTACGGCCCTGAGGCCAGCGGCAAGACCACCCTGGCGCTGCACGCCATCGCCTCGGTGCAGGCCGCCGGCGGCACGGCGGCCTTCGTGGACGCCGAGCACGCCCTGGACCCGGTCTACGCGGCCAGGCTGGGCGTGAAGATGGACGAGCTGCTGGTGTCGCAGCCCGACAGCGGTGAGCAGGCCCTGGAGATCGCCGAGGTGCTGGTGCGCTCCGGCGCGGTGGAGCTGGTGGTGGTGGACTCGGTGGCGGCCCTGGTGCCCCAGGCCGAGCTCGAGGGCACCATGACCGACGTGCAGGTGGGTCTGCAGGCCCGGCTGATGTCCAAGGCCATGCGCAAGCTGGCCACCTGCGTCTCCCGCTCCAACGCCATCCTGCTGTTCATCAACCAGGTCCGACACAAGATCGGCGTCACCTTCGGCAGCAACGAGACCACCTCGGGCGGCAAGGCCCTGCGCTACTTCGCCTCGGTGCGCATCGACATCCGGCGTATCTCCGGCATCAAGAAGGGCACCGAGGCCGTCGGCAACCGCACCCGCGTCCGCGTGGTCAAGAACAAGCTGGCCCCGCCCTTCCGGCAGGTGGAGCTGGACCTGATCTACGGCGAGGGCCTGTCGCGCCCCCACGAGTTGGTGGATCTGGGCCTGCAGCACGAGGTGCTGTCCAAGGCGGGCGCCTGGTACTCCTGGGGCGAGGACAGCATGGGCCAGGGGCGCGACGCCGTGGTGGCCATGCTCAACGAGCAGCCCGAGCTGGCCGATCGTCTGCAGCTGGCCATCCTGGCCAAGGCCAGGCCGCAGCCCCAGCCCGCGGTCGAGGTGGCGGCGGCCTGATCCTCGGGCACATCTCCAGCGGCGGTGGGGGAGGGGTGCCTCCCTCACCGCCAGCTTGCTACGCTGTCGCTCCCTCTGTCCTGGGTGTCAGCGTGGACGTCATCATCGATCCCAAGTGGAGCTTCTCGCAGGCCTTCATGGTGGCCGTGCAGGCCTACCCTGGCGATAACATCGGGATGAAGGGCTACCGCAACGTGGTGCTCAAGGCCTGGGCCAGCACGGTGGGGCGGGAGCGGGCGGTCAGGGAGCTCGCCGGGTACCGGGCGCTGTTTCCCTCCAAGACCGCCGCCGCTGCGGCCATGGGCCTCAGCGCCCTGACCTTCCGCCGGCTCGAGGCGCACTTCGCCAAGGTGCGGCGGCTGGACAAGCCTGGCCTCACCCTGGGCTTCGACGCGCGCCTGCACCGCTTCGATCCCACGGCCTTCGACGCGTTCATCGCCCAGGTGCTGGGCCCCGACACCGACGTGACCATCGTGGAGCGATCCTCCATCGGGGACGAGGGGCCGGGGTTTCTGCGCATCCACGGCTCTCGGACCGAGGATCTGGTGCACGTGGCGGTGGCCTTCTACGATCGCAGCTGGCGGAACGTCGAGGCTCAGGACGATCCGACCGCGCTGGTCCAGACGATGGCCGCGGGGTTCGCCACCCTGCTGGGTCGCCTGGAGATCCAGCGCGGCCGCTTGGCGAGCCTCGAGGAGAGCCTGGGCATCCTTCGCGATCCGGACGTCGTCGAGATGCTCGAGGATCAGGGCACCGCCTTTGTCCTGGCCAAGGACAAGGAGAGCCTGAAGACGCAGCTGCAGCGGGTGAGCGCGGGCGTGGCCCGGGAGGTCAAGCGCCGCACCGTGGGTCAGCTGGGCGAGCTGGTGCAGGGAGAGATCGCGCAGGTAGTGTCGGCCGAGCTGATGCTCGGCGACGAAGACTGAGTCGCCAGGTCTGCGCCGGGCCCAGCGGCGTCCCGGTCGGGGTGGTCGCGCTCGCTGGGCTCGGTGTCGGCGCTCATGGCGTCTGGCTCCTCTGGGACCTCGCCCCTGGGGCGTCCGCCCGCGTCGCTGGCTGGGGTCAGAACGGCGCTTGCGGGCCTTGTCCTTCCACTGTGCCCGACACGGTGTACCATAGGGGTGTCCCTGCGTTCCCTCAGTGAGGTCCCCATGCCCATGCCTCTCTCAGCTCTAGTCCTGCCCCTGCTGCTCTCGAACGCCAGCCAGGCTGGTGAGACCTGCACCATCCAGGCCACCCAGTGGCTCCAGGACGGACCCCTGCGGGCAGCGGCCGAGGGCCCGGTGCTGGCCCAGGCTCAGGCGAGCCCAGAGCTGCTGGCAGTGCAGGTGGAGCTGGGGGCTGATCCCCTCTCGGCCCGGGTGAGGATCGAGGACAGCGTGGCCCGGGTGGAGGCGTTCATGGCCCCCGAGGATCTCCGGCTGCGGGCTGTCCGCCCCCTGTCCTTCGCCGACGACACCATCTTCACGGGCAAGGCCGACCTGCGGGTGCGCGAGGTGAGCGCCACCGGGGTCAAGGTGGCCCCCATGGCCTTGCCCCCCTGGATCGAGGTGGCCAGCGCCATGGGAGCCACGGTGGCCTGCGGCGACCTGGACATGGTGGAGAGCTGGCCCGGGGATCTGCGGCCCCTCGCGGTGGGTTCCTCCGAACGGGGCGAGCGCATGTACCTGAAGCCCGGCCTGCACGTGGAGCTGTCCCGCATCCCGGGCAGCTCTGCGCCGGTGACCCTGCACCCGCAGGACTGGATGCCTGTGGAGGCGGTCTCGAAGGATGCCTCGGCGGTGCGCATCATCGCCCGCTTCGACGGGGGCATCGTGGTTGGCTGGGTGGAGACGGACGCGGTGGCCGACAGCCGCGAGCCGGAGGAGGTGGCGGAGCCCAGCGAGGAACCACCCGCGGTGACCGCGCCGTCGCACACGGGCGAGGTGAAGGTCTGCAAGAAGGAGGCCCCCCTGTGGGTCACGGCGGAGGGTCAGGACTACATCCTGGGTACGCTGTCGGCCGGGACGGGGGTCATCCTTGGGGAGAAGCTCGACGACCGCGTCCAGGTGCAGGGGGTGCCCAGCGCTACGGCCTGGCATCGCATCGAGGACGTGCAGTGGTGGCTCGACGCCGGGGTCGCCCGAGCCTGCAAGTAGTCCCTGGGGGGCGAGCCGGGGTCAGCTCCGGCCCGCGCGTCGCGGACGTCGCCAGGACGCGGTATGGTCCACGGCGGAGGTTCCTGCGTGATCGGGCAGCAGATCGGCCACTACCGCCTCGAGGACAAGCTGGGCCGCGGCGGCTTCGGCACCGTCTATCGCGCCGTCCACGCCCAGCTGCCTTCCCTGCGGGTGGCGGTCAAGCTGGTGCACCCCAACCTGGCCGCCGACACGGGGTTCCAGCGCCTGCTGCAGAAAGAGGTCGAGGTCCTGCATGGGCTGCAGCACCCCGGCATCGTGGCCTTCCGGGATCTGCTCGTGGAGCCCCAGGGCACCGCTATCGTGCTCGAGCTGCTCGAGGGCCAGGATCTGCGCCATGCCTTGATGCAGGGGCCCTTCACGCCCAGCGAGGCCGCGCGGGTGTTGTACGAGATGCTCGAGGCCTTGGCCTACGCCCACCGGCGTGGGGTGGTGCACCGGGACATCAAGCCCGAGAACCTCTACCTGTGCGCCGACGGCCGGCTCAAGCTGATGGACTTCGGCATCGCCAAGGTGGCCCACAGCACCCTGGCCAGCCAGAGCGGCATGGTCTCGGGGACCCTCGACTACATGGCGCCGGAGCGCTTCCGCCACGAGTCGCCCCCCGCCTCGGATCTCTACTCCCTGGGGCTGGTGGCTTGGGAGCTGCTCACCGGTCGCCTGGCCTGTCCCGACGGTGACATCCCCGCCAAGATCGGCTGGCACATGGGCGTCGGTGCCCCGGACGTGCGCGAGGTGCTGCCCGACTGCCCTGCCTGGCTGGCGCGCTTCGTCGGGCGGCTGGCGGCGGTGCGGATCGAGCAGCGCCCGCTGGACGCCGACGCGGCGCTGACCCTGCTCGACGAGCTCTGGCCGCCGCCGGGAGCACGGGCCTCCTGCTCTGTCGCTCCTCGTCGGCCCTCCGGCAGCGCGGAGCCCGTGTCCGGGCCCCTGCGGCGCGGTCCCTCCAGTCCCACTCTGGCCCCGGGCTTGGGCGGCACCGAGGGCGATTTCCCCCTGGTACAGAAGTCCACCCCCACCTGGACCCCCGGCCACGCCGCCCAGGCCCCCGTGCCCACCAGGCCGCCCACTGGCATCTCCGACTACCGCGAGCCCCGCGGGCCCAGCCCTGCCCCCGCGGCCGAGCCCTCCTTTATCGGCCAGATCCTGCCCCGTGGTCCCGGGCTGCTGCTGGCGGTGGTGGCGCTGCTGTCCATGGTGGGGTCCAGCCTGCTGGCCTTGGCCGTGGCCAGCTCTGCCGAGAACGCCGAACAGGTGGGGACGGGCTTGGGCCTGGTCTCCATCATGGCCACACCCAGCGCCTCGTTGTTCTTCTTCCTGGCGGCGCTGGTGGACGGGCGGGCCCTGGCGCGGGCGTTCTACTTCGGGCTGTCGGCCTTGTCCCTGTTGGCCACAGGGGTGTTGATGCCCGTGGCCATGATGGCCGACGGCAACGACGTGGCCAGCGCCATCACCGGCGGCGTGTGCTGCGGCGGCGTGCCCATGCTGCTGCCTGCGGTGCTGTGCGTCTTCTTCCTGGTCCGAGGGCTGGGCGCCCTGAAGAGCGCACGCCGCGCCTGAGTCGGCGCGGCGCGAGGTGTGCGTCGGCTCGAGGAGCCTACTCCGCGGTGGGCGGCTCCTGCACGGCCTGGCGCAGCTGGCCCATGCGTCCGCGGCTGCGCTCGGCCCGGTCCATGAGCACCGCCTGCTGCTCGCCGTCCAGGCTGTCGAAGAAGGTGATGCCGGCGTCGGCCAGGGCGTGGGTCATCTCGAGCTGGCGCTCCTGCCGCTCGTCGATGAGGGCGTGGATGGCCTTGGCGTCCACCGGGTCGCTCTCGAGGGCCTCCATGACGGCCTCGCGGAGCCCGTCGCGGTCGTCGCGGTGGGCCTCAGCCTGCTCCCGCAGCTCGGCACGGAGCTCCTTGGCCAGCTCCTGCTGGTCCTCGCTCAGGTCCAGGTCGTTGATGAGGGCGGCGATCTGACCCATGCCGCCGCCTCGGGTGCGCTGGGCCTGGGCCTGGGCCTGGCCCTGGCCGTAGCCGGCCCCGCGGCCCTGCTGGGCGATGGCCTGGCTGCCGATGACGGTGACCGCGCCCAGGGTGGCGAAGCCGAGGCCGAAGACGATGGTGCGGAGGTTGGTGGACATGGTGACTCCTGTGGCTGGGTTGGATGGTGACGGGATGTCATCCACATCCTCAAGCTACGATCGGGCTGTTGGGCCTCCGTGCGGTCGGGCCGAAGAAAGCCTGCGCTCTGTGAAGGAATGTTGCGCCCGTCCAGTGGCGCCTTGGCCAGGACCGGAGGCCGGAATACCTGGCCTCGATGCGCATCCACCCCCTCGACTGTGGCAGCTTCGTGCCCCCTGGTGCGCGCTGGTTGGGCGTGCCGCATGGGGCCTGGGGCCCGGCCAGGCTGGCCTGTCAGTGTCTGCTGGTGGAGCTGCCCGACCGGCTGCTGCTGGTGGACGCCGGCATCGGCCTGCTGGATGTGCAGGACCCCCTCAGGCGCATGGGCCCGCGCTTCATCGGGCTGACGCGCCCGGAGCTCGATCCCGCCCACGCCGCCATCCGGCAGGTGCAGGCCCTGGGCTTCCGCCCTCAGGACGTCACGGAGATCCTGATCACCCACCTGGACATCGATCACGCGGGGGGCCTGGCGGACTTCCCCTGGGCCCGGGTGCACCTGGCCCAGGCCGAGCACACCGCGGCGGTGGTCCGTCCCGATCGGGTCGAGCGGCAGCGCTACCGGCCGGCCCAGTGGGCCCACGGCCCACACTGGGTCACCCACGGCCCGGGGGGCGAGTCCTGGATGAGCTTCGAGGGGGTCCGGCCCCTGGGAGATCTGGGGCCGGACGTGCTGCGGGTACCCCTACCGGGCCACACCCGTGGCCACTGCGGCTTCGCGCTGCGCACGGACAGCGGGTGGCTGCTGCACGCTGGCGACGCCATCCTCGATCGCCGTGAGCTTGGCTTCTGGCGGCATCCGCCGGTGGCGCTGCGGGCCTACCAGCGCGCTCTGGCCATGGACGTGGGAGCCCGCAAGCGCTCCCGGGCGGCCCTCGAGCGCTGCCACCTGGAGCACGGTCACGAGGTGGAGATCATCTGCACCCACGAAGCCGCTGGCGCAGCCCAGCGGGGCTGATCAGCGGCGGCGGCGCCCCAACAGGGCGGCACCCAGCAGCGCCAGCAAGCCCAGCAAGCCGCCGGTCCGCCCGGTGCTGCTGCAGCCCTTGGGCTCTTCGAGCACGCCGTTGGACTCGACGTAGGCGCCGATCTGGGTGTAGACGTTCTGCATCTGGCTGATGAGCAGCAGCTGGGCTTGGTTCTCGGAGACGGGCAGGCCGTCCCAGTAGGCCTCGACCCACATGGACTGCAGGGTCAGCGTGCCGTCGCCGTAGGGCAGCAGCACGTTGAGGTAGTACTGGTCGCGGATCTCGATCCAGTCCTTCTCGTCCACGGCGGGCTCGTCGAACCAGGTGCGCTGCACCCAGGCCAGGCCCTTGTCGGTCTCGACCCAGCGGTACTGGCCGTGGTTGTTGGTGATCACCGAGCCGATGATGGGGTAGGTGTCCTCGATGTAGTTCTGGACCTCGGCCACGTCGCACTTGACGTCCACGAAGCACTCGGTCTCGGTGAGATAGGTGCGCTCGTAGAGGTCGTGGGAGTCGGGGAAGAGCTCTTCCTGGTCGTCCACCAGCTGGGGGATGCCGAGGGCATAGGGCGGGTAGGGGCTCTCGGTGCCCACGGCCCCGCCGATCATGGCGTCGGTGTTGCGGGCCCGGTCGTCCAGGGCGTTCACGGTCTCTTCGCTCAGGTTGGTGACCGAGTAGCCCTCGAAGGTCTCCTCGAGGTTGGCCAGCAGCCAGGTGTCGAGGTTGTACAGCCCCTGCTCGACGGCGTCGGGGTGCTCCTCGTCGAAGTGGGCGAAGAGGTAGCCGCACAGCTCGTCGAGCTCTTCGGGGGCGGGTGGCACCTGGCGGCAGCCGGCGGCCAGCAGCAGGACAGGGACGAGGTGTGCAGTGCGCATCGCGTGCTCTGGGTGCATGGTCGCGCACAGTGTATCGTGCAATCCGGCTCGCCTGCACAGCCGGAAGCCGGTTTCGTATGGTCGTTTCCACTGACCCGTGGGTCAGAATACGGTGCGGTGGGACAGCAGCGCCACCACCCGGTCCAGCTCGTCGATGGTGGTGTAGCCGTGGGGGGAGAGGCGCAGGGCGCCCCCGCGCACCGAGCTCACCACCCCGTGCTCCTCCAGCCAGGCGGACAGGGTGGCGAAGTCCACGGCCGGATGAGTGCAGAGGATGATCCCGGACTTTTCGCCGTCGTGAACCCGGGGCGAGAGCACGCTCCAGCCGGCCTGCTGCAGGCCCTCGGCCAGGTGGTCGGTGAGCAGGATCAGGCGCTGTGCCATGACCTCCGGGCCGATCTCCGCCAGCAGCTCGAGGCTGCCGGCCATGCCGTGGATGCCCGCCTGGTTGGGAGAGCCGGGCTGGAAGCGGCGGGCGTCTGGCATCAGCGGCTGGTCGAGGGCGAAGACGTCGAAGGGGCGGCGCACGGACAGCCAGCCCTGGACCACGGGCTCGAGGCGCTCCATGGCCCGGGGTGAGGCGTAGCCTAGGCCCACGCCCTCGGGGCCCAGCAGCCACTTGTGGGCGTCGGCGGCCAGCAGGTCGACCCCCATGGCCTGGGCCTGGACCGGGAACACCCCCAGCCCCTGGATGGCGTCGAGCACGAACAGGGCGTCGTGGCGCCGGCAGATCTCCGCCACCGGAGCCAGGTCCAGCCGGAAGCCCGAGAGGAACTGCACGAAGCTGACGCTCACGGCGGCGGTGCGGTGGTCCACGGCAGCGGCCAGATCATCCGCGAGCACGCGGCTGTCCCGCTGGGGTACGAAGCGCAGCTCCACCCCGCGCTTGCGCAGGTGCAGCCAGGGGCGGAGGTTGGAGGGGAACTCCCGGTCCACCAACACCACGTTGTCGCCCGGCCCGCAGGAGATCCCCGTGGCAGCCACGCCGACACCCTGGCTGGTGCTGGTGACGAAGAATACGCCCTCGAGGGGGCAGCCCATCAGCTGGGCCCCCAGCTGGCGCGCGCGGCGGGCCGCGGCCAGGGGCACCTGTGGGTAGTGCACGCCCCCGTGGGCCACCAGCTCGTCGAGGTAGGCCTGCATGCCCTGCTGGCAGCGCAGGGGCAGGGGGCTGACCGCGGCGTGGGCCAGGTAGGTCCAGCGCTCGGCGGAGGGGAACTCGGCGCGCAGGGCCTGCCAGCGGTCACCCATGGCGCTCACTCCTTGTCGCGGCCTGCCAAGTGCTGGGACCACCAGGCCAGGCGATCGGCGATGGTCTTCTCGTTGCCGTGGGGCGTGGGCCGGTAGTAGACGTCGCCGGCTACCTCGGTGGGCCGGTACTGCTGGGCCACGATGTGGTGGGGGTGGTCGTGGGGGTAGAGGTAGCCCTTGCCGTGGCCGGCCTGCTTGGCGATGGCGGTGGGGGCGTTGCGCAGGTGCAGGGGGACGGGCAGGCTGCCGGTGGCCTCGACCCGGGCGATGGCGGCGTCGATGGCCTTGTAGGCGGCGTTGCTCTTGGGCGCGCTGCTGCAGTAGGTCACCGCCTGGGCGATGGGGATGCGCGCCTCGGGCATGCCGGTGAGCTGCACCGCCTGTGCCGCGGCCACGGCCACCTGCAGGGCGCGGGGGTCGGCGTTGCCTACGTCTTCGGCCGCGAAGATCACCACCCTGCGGGCGATGGCCTCGGGCGGCTCGCCCCCCTTCAGCAGGCGGGCCAGCCAGTACAGGGCGGCGTCGGGGTCGGAGCCTCGCATGGACTTGATGAAGGCCGAGAGCACGTCGTAGTGGGCGTCCCCGTCGCGGTCATGGCGCAGCTCGGCGGCCTCGACCAGCTGCGAGAGGCGCTCGAGGTCCACGGTGCTGCCGGGCTCTACCCGGCGGGCCACGTCCTCGAGCAGGCTCAGAGCCCGCCGCGCGTCGCCATCGGCGGCCTGGGACAAGGCCGCCATGGCCTGGGGCACGAGGGTGATCTCCAGCGCCCCCAGGCCGCGCTCGACGTCCCCCAGGGCGCGCTCGAGCAGGGTCTGGACGTGCTGGGGCTGCAGGGGCTCGAGGCGCGCCATGCGGCAGCGGGAGCGCAGGGCGGGGATGATGTAGAAGCCGGGGTTCTCGGTGGTGGCACCCAGCAGGGTGACGGTGCCCGCCTCGACGTGGGGCAGCAGGGCGTCCTGCTGGGCCTTGTTCCAGCGGTGGATCTCGTCCACGAACAACACCGTGGCGCGCTGCTCGAGGCCGTCGCGCACGATCTGCGCTTGCTTCACTGCGGCGCGCAGATCGGCCACGCCGGAGAGCACCGCGGAGAGCTGCTGGAACCTGGCGCCGGTGCTGCCCGCGAAGAGGCGGGCCAGGGTGGTCTTGCCGGTGCCTGGAGGGCCCTGGAAGATCACCGACGGCAGGGAGCCCGTGCCCAGCTGACGCAGCATCCCGCCCGGACCGGCCAGGTGATCCTGCCCCAACACCTCGTCCAGGGAGCGGGGCCGCATGCGGTCGGCCAGGGGAGCCTCGGGTGCCGTCATGGCCGCCCCGTAATGCGCGCCTGGATTTTGGTCGATAGGCTGGCGACCATGCGCGCTGTCTTGCTCTCCGATGCCCACGTGGACGGCCTGGACGATCCAGTCCAGGACCGCTTGGTGGCCTTCCTCGAGGCCCTCGAGGCCGATCGCCTGGTGCTGGTGGGCGACACCTTCCACCGCTGGTGGGCCCTGCCTGGGGTCTTCCCCGCCTATGTGCCCACGGTGGACGCCCTGCGTCGGTTGGTTCGCCGCGGGGTGAAGGTGGACCTGCTGCTGGGCAACCACGACTTCGCCTTCCGGGCCGATCTGGCTGCCGCCATCGGGATCGGCGTGCACCAGGAGCTCGCGCTCGAGCTGGACGGGCTGCGGGTGCTGGCCTGCCACGGCGACCAAGCCTTGGGCTCTCGGCGCTACCGCTCCTACCACCGCGTGCTGCGAGGACGGCCCTTCGACCTGGCCTTGCGGGTGATGGGGCCAGCGGCGGCCTGGGCGCTGCTGGGGCGGCTGGCCGGCAGCCCCGAGAAAGAAGGCCGCTGCCCCGAGCGCCTGCTCGAGACCCAGCGTCGCTATGCCCAGGCCCGCCTGGCCGAGGGCTACGATCTGGTGGTAATGGGCCACAGCCATGTACCCGAGCACAGCGCGTGGCCCGGCGGCGCCTACGTCAACACCGGCTCCTTCCGGGACCCGGGCAGCTGGCTGGCCATCGACGATGGGCGGATTCTGCTGGAGGCAGGGAGCTAAGCGATCAGGCTGCGCAGCAAGGCCGGCTGGTCGAGCAGCAGCTCGGCGCCCAGCACCACGGACAGCAGGGGCTGGTGGGCGAGCACCACGGGCAGCCCCGAGGCCTGGCCTAGCAGCTCGTCCAGGCCGGCCAGCTGTGCGGCGCCCCCGGTCAGCACCAGGCCCGCGTCCAGGATGTCGGCGCTGAGCTCGGGCGGGGTGCGCTCGAAGGTCTGGCCCAAGGCCGTGATGATGGCCTGGATGGGACCCTCGAGGGCGTGGCGGGCGTCGGCGGAGGTGAGGGTGACCGGCTTGGGGATGCCGGACTTCTGGCGGCCCTTGACCTGGATGCTGCGCTGGGGGCCGTGCTCGAGGCCGCAGCCCAGCTCGATCTTGATGATCTCGGCGGTGCGCTCGCCGATCTCGATCCCGTATTCCTTTGCCATGTGGGCCACGATGGCCTGGTCCATGGCGTCGCCGGCGATGGTCAGGGAGGCCGAGGTGACCACGCCGCCCATGGACAGCACCGCGATCTCGGTGGTGCCAGCGCCCACGTCGCAGATCAGGTTGCCCAGGGGCTGGTGGGCGGGCAGCCCGGCACCCAGGGCCGCGGCCACCGGGCCGTGCACCACCACCACCTCACGGGCGCCGGCCGAGCGGGCGCACTCCTGTACGGCCCTGCGCTGTTCCTGGGTGATGCCGAAGGGTACGCAGACCAGCACCCGGGGCTTGACCAGGCTGCGCTTGCTCACCGAGCGCGCGATGAAGTAGCGGAGCATGGCCTCGGCCGCGTCGTAGTCGCGGATGACGCTGCCGCTCAAGGGGCGGACCGCCCGGATGGAGTCGGGGGTGCGGCCCAGCATCTCCTTGGCGCCTGCCCCCACGGCCACGACCTCGTGGGCCTTGCCCCGCTGCCGGATGGCCAGCACCGAGGGCTCGTCCAGCACCACGCCTTGGCCGCGCACCGCCACGACGGTGTTGGCGGTCCCCAGATCGATGGCCAATTCCTGGGTGAGCAGGGACAGGGGGTTCTCGAAGCCCATGGGGCCCCCCAGAGTCAGCGCTGGCGCTACTCGTCGAGGGTGTACTGCTCGTCGAAGTTCTTGATGTTGCGGACCTCGACCAGGGGCTTGTCCATGACGTGGGAGATGTGGTCGGCGTAGCCCTCGAGGGTGCCCTCGCTGCTCGAGTGGAGCAGCTTCTTGTCGCCGTCGAGCTGGACCGCGTAGACCTCCCAGGTGGCCTTCTTGCCGCCGACCACGAACTCGAGCTCTTTGATCTCGGCGAAGGGCAGGCGGTCGGTCTCGGTGCCTTGGCTGCTGGTGCGGGTCCAGACCACCGAGGCGGTCTCCTCGTCGATGACCACGTTGCGCTTCACGGCCTGGTGGTTGACGATGTACCACATGGCCCCGGCCCCTACGCAGACCATGGCGGCCACGGTGGCCAGCAGGATGATGAACCCGCTGGACTTCTTGGGGGCGTCATCGGACGCGAACTCGTGAAAGCAGTGCTTGCAACGAGATGCGGCGGAGGGAACCTCGGCGCCGCAGGATGGGCAGCTCTTCTTGCTCACGGTCAACCTCTCAGGCCCGGCGGGAGGGGGGGCACGCCGGGTGACTTATGGGCGGCGGCGGCGGCGTGCAACAGGCACGGCGCCGGCAGGCAGGCAGGGTGGAAGAATGGGAGGGCTGGCGATCAGCCGGTTTCCTCGGCCAGATGGCGGCAGAGGGGCCCCAGCAGGGCAGGGAGGACCATGGGCACCTGGCTGCGCTCCCTGGACCGGCGGTAGACCTTGTACAGCTTGCGGCCGGACTTGAGGATGGCGGACACGCTGTCGCTCACGCCCAGCCGGCGGGCCAGGGCGGCGCGGTGGGCCGCCGGAAGCAGCTCGAGGTCGTCCCGGTCGTAGTCGGAGAAGGGCAGGCCTTCGCGGCGCGCCAGGTCACCGAAGCCCACCACGCACAGGTCGAGCACCGATCGACGGTCGATGGCCTCGCCCACGGGGATGTCCAGCTCGACGGCCAGATCCACCAGGTCTTCTTCGGGCAGGGACTCTACCAGGCGGTACTCTTGGTCGGTCAGCTGGAATGCCATGGGGGCTCCGATGGGTGACGCTGGGGAAGGGCGTGTGTAGGTGATGGTGGTCGGCGTTCTTAACCGGGCGTCCACGACGGAGCCGGGTGGCCCTCGCCCGGACGCTCCCTGAGGATCAGGAGGAAGCATGGCGAGCCTGCTCCGTGCAGCGCTGGCGACCCTGGTGACGCCGCCGCCGCCCTTGGTCGACCTCCTGCGCTTCCTGCGGTTCCGCGGGCGAGGGCTGGTGGTCGTGGATCTGGGCGCCCCCACCTGGCGGCGTCCCGGTGGGCAGCAGCGCCTGCTGCAGGCCCTCACCTGGCTGCGGGACGATCCCATGATCCGCGCGGTGCGGATCGAGCTCGACGGCGCCCGGGGCTCCTGGGCGGCGCTGCAGTCGGTCCACGCGGGCCTGCGTCGCCTGGTGGACGCTGGCAAGCCCGTCTACGCCCAGCTGCGCAGTGGCGGTAACGCCGAGCTCTTCCTGGCCTCGGCGGCCACCCGGGTGTTCATGTTCCCGGTGGGCGAGCTGCACGCGGCGGGTCTGGCCACCCGCATGATCTTCCTGGGCGACGCCCTGGCTCGGCTCGGGGTCGAGGTGGAGCTGTTCACGGCCGGGGCCTTCAAGAGCGCGGGCGAGCCCCTCACGCGATCCTGCCCGTCAGCCGAGAACCGTCAGGCCATGCAGTCCCTGCTGGACGATCTGCAGGACCAGCTGGTCCAGGCCATCGCCACCGGCCGTGGCCTCGAGGCCGGCCTGGTCCGGCAGGCCCTGGCCGAGGCGCCGCTGTCCGCCGAGCGCGCCGTCGAGCTGGGGCTTGTGGACGAGCTGGCCTACGACGATCAGATCGGGGCGCGCATCGAGGCCCTGTTGGACTTCGAGCCGCGCACGAGCTCGGCCTCCGGGTGGTGGCGCTTGCTGCGCATCCGGAACCTCTGGCACCGGGTCGCCGGAGCCGGCACGCCCGTGGCTGTGGTGCGCCTCGCGGGGCCGGTGGTGGACCGCGGGCCCGAAGGCGGGGGGCGTGAGGTCATCGCCGCCGACCGCGTGGTGCCCCTGCTGGACAGCCTGCGGGACAGCGACGCGGTGCGCGGTGTGCTCATCACCGTGGACAGCGGCGGTGGTTCGGTGCTGGCCTCGGAGCGCATCTGGCGCGCGGTGCAGCGCCTGCAGGAGGCCAAGCCCGTCGTGGCGCTGTTCCAGGGGGTGGCGGCCAGCGGCGGCTACTACCTGGCGGCGCCTGCCCGCTCCATCTACGTGCAGCCGGGCACCATCACGGGCTCCATCGGGGTGATCGGTGCGCGGATCATGCCGGGCCGGGTGCTCGAGCGCCTGGGGATCCATGGCGCCACCCTGCGCACGGCGCCCAGCGCGGATCTGCCCCTGGGCAGCCGCGCCATGACCGCGCCCGAGCGGCGGCGCATGGAAGCCTCCATCGCCCGTTACTACAAGCTCTTCCTCCGGCGGGTGTCGGGTGGGCGGCGGCTCCCCGTGCGCCTGGTGGAGCCCCACGCCCAGGGCCGCGTCTGGTCGGGCCGGGCGGCCAAGGAGCACGGGCTCGTGGACCGGCTCGGCACCTTCGACGACGCCCTGCGCCGCGTCTACGAGCACCTGAGCCTGCGCCCGGGGCGCTGGGTGCTGCCCCGCTGGGATCTGTCCAACGCGGCCCAGTCGCCAGCGCGGCGCGTGCTGCAGGCGCTGATGGCCGATGCCAGCGTGGGGGATCCCACCATCGCCACCCTGCGCAAGCTGGTGGAGACCCTGCGGATCCCGGCGGTGCTCGAGGCGCTGCTGGCCAGCTCGGTGGGCCCTGTTGCCCAGCCCCTGGCCCTGATGGAGTGGGAGCCCCCCGAGTCCGGCTGACCCACCCCAGGTGGTGGTCGCCCAAGATCGCGGCGTCTGCGGTACAGTGCTGCTTCACGCGCTGGAGGCTGCATGAGGTCCCTCCCCTTCCCGGCGCTCGCCCTGGTGTTGGCGGGCTGCCTGGTGAACACCGAGCTGTACGAGGACCTGAGCGATGGGCTCGCGGTGGAAGAGGGAGACGTGGACCTCGACGGCGACGGATGGCTGAGCGAGCAGGACTGCGACGACGACGACGCCACGGTGCACCCCGAGGCGGACGAGCTGTGCGACGGGGTGGACCAGGACTGCGACGGGCAGGTGGACGAAGACGCGCTGGACGCCGCCACCTGGTACCAGGACGGCGACCAGGACGGCTGGGGCGGGGGGCAAGGCCTCGCCACCTGCGATCAGCCCAGCGGTTGGGTGGCCAAGGGGGGGGACTGCCACGACGATCAGGCCACGGCCTTCCCCGGGTCCACGGCCCCTGAGTTCCCGGGGGACGGCATCGACCAGGACTGCGACGGCCTGGACGGCTGCTCGGATCTCGACTGCGACGGTCTGCCCGATCTGGTGATCCCCTCCCAGAACAACGACGATGGCTTCGCCAGCTTCTCGCCCATCTGGTTCGGCACGGGGGAGACCCTGGGCGAGAGCCCCCACCAGACCCTGCCCAGCCAAGGCGCCATCGCGACCGTAGCTGAGGACTTCGATCGGGACGGCTGGATGGACCTGGTGCTGGTCGGCTACCACTACGGCGACTCCTACGATCTGGATGCGCTGATCTACTGGGGCAGCCCGGATGGGCTGGACGCGGGTCGGAGCGGGTCCGTGGGCACCTCTGCGGCCCTGGACGCGGCGGTCGCCGACCTGGATCACGACGGCTTCCCCGATCTCATCCTCAGCTCGGGCAACGTCGACCCGGGCGAGGCCACCATCCACTGGGGCTCCGTGGAAGGCTTCCTCCCGGGCGCCGCCACCACCCTGCCCACCTCCGGGACCTTCCGGATATTGGTCAGCGACCTGCAGGGGGACGGCTGGGAGGATCTGGTCTTCATCAGCCACGGCTCGTCCCGCGGCTTCGAGACGCGCTCGTCGGTCTACTGGAATCGCGGCGGCCACTTCCTGGACGACGACTTCTCCTCCCTGCCCAGCACCGGAGCGGTGGACGGCGTGTGCGTGGATCTGGATCTCGACGGCTACCAGGAGATCGTGGTGGCCAACCACGAGTCCGAGGACAGCCTCGAGCTGCTGGTCAGCATCCACCACGGTAGCGCCGAGGGCTATGACGACGCCGCTGTCACCGAGATCAAGGCCTTCGGCGCCATCGCGGTGGCCAGCGCGGACCTGGACCGGGATGGCTGGCCCGATCTGGTGGTGGCGCACAACAGCTCGGACAGCACCAGCCAGGTGGACAGCGCCGTGTACTGGGGATCCGCCGACGGCGTCACCGGCGCCGAGGCAACGGCGCTCCCCACCGGCGCCGCCAAGGACGTCGCCATCGCGGATCTGGACCAGGACGGCTGGCTCGACGTCATCTTCGCCAACTACTACGGCCTGCACGGCACCAGCACCGAGTCCACCGTCTACTGGGGTTCGGTGGATGGCTTCTCGTCTGTGGGCAGCACCGGCCTGCCCACCGTGGGCGCCCAGCACGTGGTGGCCCGGGACATGGACCAGGATGGCTGGCTCGACCTGCTCTTCACCCAGTACACCAGCGGGGCGAGCTACGTGATCCCCTCCTACCTGTACTATGGCAGCCCCGGCGGCTTCACCGCCGAGCACCGCGAGGATCTGCTGGTGGACGGGCCCTGGGGGCGTGCCCTGGTGCTGGGGGCCCCGGCGCCGGACCTGCGGGGAGGCGCGCGATGATCGCCGCGGTCCTGGCTCTGGCTCTGGCGGCCCCCGTTCACGCTGGCTGTGACGATGCCGACGCCTTCGTGGGGCGCGCGGAGCAGGCGGTGCTCGAGGAGAGGCTCGACGAGGCCGGCGCGGCCCTGCGGGACGCCGAGGTGGCATTCTCCTGCGGCCCCCTGGCCCCCCCCGATCTGCTGGTGCGCTTCTGGTTGGCCCAGGGCGCCCGGGAGACCCTGCTGGGCGACGTGCGCGCGGCCGCGATCTCGTTCCGGTCGGCCGCCACGCTGGCCCCGGATCACTGGCCCATCGACTACGGCATCAAGCCCTACATCCAGTACAAGGCGGCCTCGGAGCTCTGGCTGGCCCAGGGCAGCGTCCAGCTCCACCCTGATCCAGGCATGCGGGTGACCGCCCTGGACGGTGCCATCGTGGTCTTCCCCGCGCCGGCCCTCGAGGGGCTGCACCTGGTCCAGGTGGGGCCCAGCGCCCAGGCCATGGAGTTCGCCAGCTTCGTGCGGGTCCAGCCCGACGAGCCCACCATGGTGCTCACGGGGCTGCCCGCTCCCGCCGCAGACGGGTCCACCAGCCACGAGCCTGTGGTCCGCCTGGCGAAGCCTCGCATGAAGGTGCGCGGTCCCGGCCAGCGCGCGGTACGCATCGGCGCCCTGGCGGTAGGGGGCACGGCCGCCGTGTTGGCCGGGGGTGGGGCCTGGCTGGCCCGCGCTCAGGACGACGTGATGCGGGAGCAGACCACCCAGGTCGATCTCGACGCCGTCTATGCACGCCAGCAGGCCTACGCCGCGGCCACCTGGGGCCTGGCGGGGCTGTCGGTCGTGGGGCTGAGCGTTCACTTCGCGCTCTGACGTGCGGCACCGGGCGGCGTGATCTAAGATGCCTGCTACTGCGAGGTCCCCATGCGCGCGCTGATGATGGTTTTTCTCCTGGCCGGCTGCACCGAGTACGACCTCGGGCGGGACAAGGATCCCCCCGTGACCGACGACGACACCGGGCAGGTGGGCGACTCCGGTGCCGAGACCGATGCTCCCGACGACACCGAGCAGCCCCAGGACTCCGACCCTCCCATCGATGAGACGGGCCTTCCTCCCGACGCCGCCACCGATCCCATGTACGCCCACACCGCCAACACCCTGTTCAGCGTCGAGCCCGAGTCGCCGTGGGGGGTGCTGCGCATCGGGGCCTTCGTGGACGCCTCCGGGGGCCCGGTCACCGACATCACCGACGTGGCCATCGACACCGACGGCATCATGTACGCGGTGAGCTTCGACACCTTGTACAGGGTGGACGCCAGCAACGGGCAGGTCAGCACCCTGGGCCCCGCTGGGCCCACCGATCTGAACGCCCTGACCTTCCTGGCCGACGGCACCCTGCTGGCCGGGGGTGGCAGCGACCTGTACCAGGTGGATCCCTCCAGTGGTGCCTTCACCCAGATCTCGAGCATCGGGGACTGGTCCTTCGCCGGTGACATGGTGGGCCTGCCCGACGGCCTGCTCTACTGCGCCATGAGCAACACCGGCACCGGCACCGCGAGCGCGCTGGTGGTCTACGACCTGGCCGGTTCGTCCATCGTGCGCACCGGCAACACCGGCACCGGCTCTCTGTATGGCATGGCCTACGCCGAGGGCTGGCTGTTCGGCTTCAACGCCGACGGCAGCATCTTCACCCTCGACCCCACCAGCGGCCGCGCCACCCGCGTCACCGACACCGACGATGTCTGGTGGGGGGCCACCACCAACCCGGTGGTGTGGTAGCTCCTATTCCCCGTACGCCTGGTGGTAGGCCATCAGGAAGCCCAGCACCCGACGCACGTAGCGGCGGGTCTCGCCGTACGCGATGTCCTCGGCCCAGGCGTCCAGCACGAGCTCGCCCTCGACCTCGCCAAGCCAGCGCTCCACGGCCTCCTGGCCGCCGTTGTAGCCGGCGATGACGAAGGGCAGGGTCTGGCTGTGGCCCAGGCCCTCGAAGTGCTCGTGCAGGCGCCGCAGCTCGGCGCTGCCCAGGCTGGCATTGTAGGCGCCCTGATACAGCAGCGAGGGGTCGTAGGGGCGGTCGGGGTAGCGCTGGGCGTGCAGGCGCTCACCCAGGTCGGGCATCACCTGCATCAGCCCCCGCGCGCCAGCCCAGGAGGTGACGCTGGGGTTCAAGGCGCTCTCGGCGGTCATGATGGCGTAGGGCAGGTAGGGATCGAGGTTCGAGCCCGCCAGCACCTGGTTCACCACATCGGCGTGGGGCCGTGGCAGACAGATCTCACGCTGCTGAGGGTCGTCCAGGGCACCGGAGCAGCGGACCCCCGCCAGCTTCTTGCCCCGCTGGGTCTCGCCCACCTCCACCAGCCTGCGGCCCACGGCCAGCCGGGTGGCGGGGTCTGCACCCTGGGCGGCGGCGGCCACCGGGCCCAGGGCGTCCAGGGCCAGGTCGTACAGGCCCACGCTCAGCAGGGCGTCGGCGATGGCGGCCTCGGGGTGGGCGGCCACGAAGGTCTCGGGCAGGGCGGGCAGGGCAGGGGAGGGCGTCGCGGGCACGGTGGGCAGGGCGCCGATGTGCTCCAGGGCGAACCAGGCCCGCCCATCCGTGGGCCAGCGCTCGGCCAGGCTTTGCAGGGCGGAGGCCTCGCCGGCGCCGCCACCCGCGCGGGCCTGCCAGTACGCGGCGCCCGAGGCCAGGGATGAGCTCGGGTGTTCCTTGACCAGGCGGCTCCACGCCGTGACGGCCTGGTCTGGGCGGTCCTGCTTCCAGTGGCACCAGCCGATGAACCACAGGGCCTCGTCGGCATGCTTCGAGCCAGGGTAGCGGCCCAGGTGGGCCTCGAGCTCGGTGATGGTCTGGTCCAGCAGCCCCTGATCGAGCGCCGAGTAGCCGATCTTGTAGCTGGCCGTGTCGCCCTTGCCGTGGGTGGGGTAGCGCTGGAACAGGGCGGTGTAGAGGTTGACGGCGCCCTGGTAGTCGCCGGCCCGGTAGGTGGCCAAGGCATGCTTGTACAGGGTCTCGGCCCCCACCGCGGCGGGGCTGCCCAGGCGCTGATAGGACGCCACGGCGCAGGTGTAGTCGCGGCCGTCGTAGCAGGCCTCGGCCATCACCCGTGCGTCGGGGAGCGAACCACCCGCCGCCTCGATCTGTCGCAGCAGCTCCAGCGCGGCGCCGGCGTGGTTGGCTGCCATGAGCGCCTGCACCCGCTGCATGGCGTGGGAGCGGCCCTCGGCGCTGCTCAGCTCGGGCACCGCGCTGCCCAGGGCGCCCAGGCGCACGGCGGCGCGGTCGGACCAGGGGCTGGCGGCGTGGCGGATCCATGTAGCCAGGTAGGTGGTGATGGCGGGCTGCACGTCGCCGCGCTGCTCAGCGGCGAAGGCCAGCCAGTACCGGGCCTCGGGCTCCTGCTCGCCCTCGAGCTGGGCGCGCAGGTCGTCCCGGGCTTCGAGGCCCAGGCCCTGGGCCACCAGGGCCTTGTCCCGCAGCAGGCGCAGCTCCGGGCTGAGGGACGACAGGGGGCCGAGCCCTTCGATCGCCGCCTGGGCCGCGGCGGCATCCTCGCCGCTGGGCAAGGCCGTGGGCTCGGGGGTGGCCATCAGGATCTCGGCCTGCACCAGGGCGGGGTAGTGCCCCAGGCTGCCGCGCTCGGCGGCGGCGCTGGCATAGGAGACGGCCTGCTCCTTGGCGCCGGTGCGCGCGCTGCAGCGGGCCCCCAGCAGCAGCTGGGCCGCACCGAGCTCCGCCTGGTCCTGGGCCTCGAGCTGCGCGACCACCCGGCCGCAGTCGCCCACCATGGCGGCGGCCCGCAGGGCGCCGGGGTCGAGCTCGGCGTGGGCGGGGTACAGGGCGAGCAGGAGGGAGAGAACAGCGGGGATCATCAGCGTCTCCAGGGGTGGCCCGGCGAGGGGTCAGAAGCTGGAACCCAGCTGGGCGTACAGCCCTTCCAGGGAGCCGGGCGCGTAGGCGTACTGGCCGTTGACCCCGAAGCCGTAGCCGACGCGGGTGGTCAGCCCCAGGCCCCAGCCCAGCACCAGGTCCAGGCGCAGCTCGGCGCCGACGCCCACCAGGGTGTCGCCCAGGGTGCTGGCCAGGGCAGCCCCGTCGCCAGGGAAGGCGTCGAAGGCGTAGCCGGCGTCGCAGTAGACCGCGCCGTGCAGGGTGCGCAGGAAGATGGGCCAGGTGTTCCAGCCCCGGTCGATGCGCCAGATGGGCGCCCGGTACTCGAGGGAGGCCAGGTAGTACAGGTCGCCGTAGGCCGCGCCCACGGGGAAGCCGCGCACGGTGCGGTACTCCTCGGGCAGCACGTAGACCGAGCCCTCGCCGTAGTTTCCTCCCAGTCGGAACGAGCCGTAGCGCAGGTTGTCCCCGGCGGACAGGCCGATGGCCGCCTTGGAGGCCAGCACGTGGTTGCCCAGCCAGGGCAGGCTGGTGTACTCGCGCCACTCGGCGCTCAGCTGCGCCTGATCGAAGGGCTGGCGGGAGGCGTCGTCGGCGATGGTGTAGGCGCCCAGCGCGGAGCTGGTCAGCTGCCCCACGATGGAGACGTTGCGCCCCTGCTCTGGAGAGATGCTGTGGGCGTAGCTCTGGGACTTGGCGTAGCGCCAGCCGCCGCCCACGGCGGGCAGGAAGCCCCGGGTGGGCAGGGTGCTCAGGTAGGCACCCTCGGGGAGCTCGTAGAGGTTTTCGCGCAGGGTGCCGTTGTAGCGGGCGAAGAGGTACTGCCGCCGGCCCAGGGGGTAGCTGACCTGGGCCCAGGTGCGGGTGCGCTTGTCGTAGTAGTAGACGTCCGAGCGCTCGATGCCGGGGATCACGGCGCCGCCGCCCTCGGGGGCCCCGGGGTCGGTGTAGATGCTGCCGTAGCGGATGGCCGAGACCGAGGCGCCGGCCGACATGACCGTGCGCCAGCGGTTCAGGGAGACCGAGCCGCCGCCGCCAACAAAGGCGTTGTCGGTGCGGAAGGTGAGGTAGCCGCTGTAGCCCCAGTGGCGCAGCACGTCGGAGCCCGAGGTGCCCAGGGAGGCCAGGGCGCCGTACTCGGCCAGGTAGAATCCCGGCGACATGTAGCGAGGGGGCAGCAGGGTGGGCAGCGGGTTGTAGCGGGAGACGGGCCACTCGAGATCTGCGAGGGTGACCGGCGCCTCGGGCTCGGTGCTGGGGGGCTCGTCCTGCTCGGGCGTCGCCACCTGTGGCGCAGGATCGGACTCCATGTCCGTCCGTGGGTCCGCGTCGCCCACATCCGCGAACGCGGGTTCGGTGTACAGGAAGCTTGGGTCGGGGACGCCCAGCGCGACCCTGGCGCTTTCCAGGACCCCCAGGTCCTTCCAGGCGCTGCGGTCCAGCTGCAGCAGGCGGATGTCGGCGCCGTTCCAGTCGAACTCGGCGAAGGCCATCACCTGGCCGTCGGGGTGGATGTCGGGCTGGAAGGCCCCTCCCAGCACGTTGGTGACCTGCCACAGGCGGGCGGTGGCCAGCTCGAGGGCGAAGACGTTGGAGATGCCGGTGTGGTCGGAGACGAAGTAGAGCAGCGATCCGTCGGGGTGCCAGGCGGGATCCCGCTCCACGGCCATGTCTCGTGTGAGCTGGTGCGTGAACTCGCCGCTGGGGCTGACCAGCCACAGATCCCGCTGGCCGTCGCGCCACATGGACAGGGCGATGTGCTGGCCGTCGGGCGAGAAGCGGGGGTTGGACAGCTGTACGTGCCCCTGGTGGTCGGTCAGGGGTGTGACCAACCCCGCGATGGAGAAGCGCGCCAGGTCGTTGACCTGGGCCTGGTTGGTGACCGCCACCAGATCCCGGCCGTCGGGCGAGAACTCGGGATCCCGAGCGCGGGCGCGCTCGGTGACCTGCTCGAGGCGGTCGGTCTCGAGGTGGTAGAGGTAGAGGTCCTCGAAGCTGTAGTAGATGTCGTAGGCGTGGGTGCTGGCGAAGGCGAAGGCCGCGCTGTCGGCCCGCCAGGCGAAGCTGTGGGGGGAGGTCTCGTCGTACAGCTTGCGGGGATCGCGGCCGTCCGCGCTGGCCAGCCAGATGCCCGGGCCGTGCTCGCGGCTGTTGCAGCTGTACAGCAGCTTGGCGCCGTCGGGGCTGAAGCGCGGGCCGTTGCAGGCCGCCTGGCCATCGCTCACCATGGCGCTCTCGGTCAGGCCCTCGGCCTCGAGCTCCGCCTTGACCGCGGCGTAGCGCTGCTCGACCTCGGCGCGCCAGTCGGCGTAGTAGGCGCGGTAGCTGCGGCCGTGGATGCGCTTGGCGGGTAGCCAGTAGGGGATGATCCAGCGCCCGTAGCCGTGGATCCATTCATTCCAGGTGTCGTGGCCCGCTTGTTCCGCGATGTACTGCACGAAGTCCTGGCCGAACAGATAGCGCAGGTTGCCGTAGGGCGGGTCGGACTGGAAGCCGTCCAGGTTGCCCAGGGGAGGGAAGTGACCCTCGAGGGTGGTCATCCGCTTGATCATCGCGGCTTCGCTGGCCCGACCGCGGCCCCCGGCGGTCAGCTCGGTCTCGGTCCAGGTGGCGATGCCTTCGGTGATCCAGCCTGGCGAGACCATGTTCATGCTGACGATGCGCCCGAAGACCAGGCGCAGGACCCGCGGCAGGCCCTCGACGGTGTCCAGGTGCAGGATGTGGGTGAGCTCGTGGGTGAGGATCGAGCGGTTCCAGTCGTCGTAGTAGTTCAGCGTGGACGCCTCGGTGGGCGCGGTCACGTAGATGACGATGGTGTTGACGGGCAGAGGGGTGGCGTAGCCGTTGGCGCTGTCGGTCCAGTCCACCAGCACAAGCTCGATGCGGCGCTTGGGATCGGTGCCCCAGCGCTCCACCAGGCTCTCGTAGATCTCGTCGCACATGGAGCCCATGTCGGCGGCGATGGGCTCGAGGCCTTCGTGGAAGGTGATGGTGAAGTGCTCGGTGCGCATGGAGTGCCAGCGCAGGGCCGGGTCGTAGCTGGCTGCCTGAGCGGCGGGCAGCGGCGAGCTACCAGGCGGCGCCGCCAGGGCGGCGAGGGCGACGGCGGCGGCCAGGAGGGGGCCCCGCATGGCCCGGCGTGGCGCGTTCCTGAAGGGGGGGGCGAGGGCTGGTCTCACGTGCTGATCTCCGAGGGCCCATCATGCCCCATTCGGGGTGGCTTCGCCTGCGGTGGGAGGGTGCGCGGTTTCATTCGCTCCTGCGCACGGGTCCAGAATATGAAAATTGTCCTGGTTGTCAGAGTGGACAGGTGGCGGGGGCTGCCACGTCGAGTATCATTCTCTCACTCTCCGCCAGGCGTGCGTCTATGACCAAGGCTCGAACCACCCCGCCACACTGTTGACTGGCGCAAGCCCGCGGTCGTGGGCTCGTTCCAGAGGCCCGGAGCCACCGCGCTCCGAGGTGGGGATGCCGGGTGCCTGGGCCGCCTCGCGACTTCGCTCGACGAACACCGCGCCGTGTGCGCGACTTCACCAACCCCCATCAAGGGAGAAGACTGTGAACCTTCACACCACCCTACCGCTGCTGTTTGCAGCGGGCCTGCTCACCGCGTGCGGCGAGAAGGCGGACACCGGCGCCTCCGACATGGACACCGGCGCCTCCGACATGGACGGCGACGGGCTGACCTACGAAGAGGAGCTCGAGCTGGGCACCGACCCGTCGATGGCCGACTCCGACGAGGATGGCCTGGATGACGGCGAAGAGGCCGACTACGGCACCGACCCGACGGTGGCCGACAGCGACGGCGACACCTACCTGGACGGCGAAGAAGTCGAAGCGGGCACCAACCCCACCAACGAGTACAGCCACACCTACACCGGCGGCTACAACGTGGGCTACTGCGCCGACGGCCTGCCCACCCCCACCGGCCCCACCGGCTCCTGCAGCTTCAACCACGGCGGCAGCACCTACAACTGGACCTGCTACCAGGTCGGCGACGTGGTCGAGAACTTCAGCCTCATCGACCAGCACGGCGAGTACGTCGATCTGTACTCGTTCTGCGGCCAGCACATCGTGCTCACCAGCGGGGCATTCTGGTGACCCTCTTGCTCTTCTGAGGCCGGTACGGCCCAGTCCACGCAAGACACCTACGCCGATCAGGGTTTCCAGTACATCTCCACCTGGACAGGGGACAACCAGGGCAACGCGCCCGACGAGTCCGACCTGTCCTCCTGGGCCACCGGCAAGGGCATGACCACCGTGCCGGCGCTCGGCTACTCCAGCGATGACATCGCGTCCCTCGACGCCTTGGCCTACTGGTTCGAGCAGGACATGTACATCCCCACCGTCTACCAGATCGACCGCACCATGACGGTCGTGGCGGCCGACTCGGGGAACACCAACCCCAGCGGCTTCCTGTCCAAGTAGTGCTTCCCTGAGCATCCCAGGCCGGGGTCGCTGTGCGGCCCCGGCTTTGTGATTTGGAGTTCACGATGCGAGTCCTGCGCCTCTCTCTGCCCCTCGCGCTCGCGGCCTGCGTGGCCACAGGCTGCTTCGTGGGCGAGCCCAAGTTCGACGACTCCGGCGAGCCCACCGAGGGCGACGCGGACACCGACACCGACGCCGACACCGACGCGGATGGTGACGCCGACGCCGACGCCGACAGCGACGCCGACACTGACCCCAGCGG
>ERZ890953.137-NODE-137-length-43603-cov-7.721089_pt1 | contig 43603 bp, 43 predicted proteins | sample MGYA00521264_ERZ890953 | MGnify/ENA primary metagenome ERZ890953 (study PRJEB32303, sample SAMEA104408629) | aquatic metagenome | biome: Brackish water; feature: Chemocline; material: water | place: Baltic Sea | collected 2014-10-26T21:54:00 | depth 200 m ...
GTATCTTTTACTTCTATTTTTTTCTCTTCAATAAGGGCTGTAAGTGTACGTTTAAACTCTTTTTTACTTAGACCAAAAATATCTTTTATAAGCTCAGCATCACTTTTGTAGTTGTAAGGCATGATGCCCTTATTCTGTTTAAGGAGTTCAAGCACTTTATCATTTGAACCACCGCTTTTTTTGCTCCCAGCTTTTTGTAAAGAGAGGTCGATGTTGCCATCTTTTCTTACACTTTTAACATAAGCTGTTCTTACATCGCCAAGGCTTATATTTTCAAAAATTTCATTATGATAAATTAAGCCTTCATATTTGTCATCGACAATACATTTAAAGCCAAGTGGTGTTTTAGCAATGATGAGGATTTTAGCTTCTTTATTTGCTGCTAGTCCTTTTACTTTTTTATCAAAAAATTCACCTAGCTTTTCAGTACCCACAAGTCTGTGTGTTCGCTCATCATAGATAACTTTTAAAAATCGTTTTTCTCCCACAACAAAAGGTGTTTTTTGAAACATATTTGGCACAAGTAAATCTTTAGCTAAGCCCCAATCTACAAATGCACCAAATTTGGCAGTATCCACTACATCAAAGATAGCAAATTCATCAAGCATTGCAGTCGGTTTGAGTGTTGTAGCGATAAGTCTATCTTCTGAATCAGTATAGAGAAAAACATCTACAAGTGTATCATCTTGCATCTCATCAGTTACAAATCGGTTGGGTAATAGTACATCATTGCCATCTTGTGCCATGAGAAATATACCGGGTTCTGTGTGTCTATCAACACGTAAAGTATTAATAAGTCCTAGTTCTAAAAAGTAGTTTTGATCTTTCATAAGGTTGTTCCGTTGTATTAGTATATGGAATTATAGCTTTATTTTGAAAGATCTAATTAATTATTATTATAAACTGTATGATTTATAAATATTTTTGATATAATATCTCTATGAAAAGAAGAGATTTTTTAGCCACTTTAGCACTAACACCAATCCTTAGTAGTGGGCTATTTGCGAGTAATGATGTATACCTGACTAGAGAAGAGTTTGCAACACTTACTATTTTAAATAAGCGATTTAAAAATTTAAGACGTTTTGTGGGTTTTGCAAATTTCAATCTTCTCTCTTACCCTCAAGCCCTTGATTATGCAAGAAATTATCCACAAATTGGTTCATTTACAAAAGAGGAACTTGTTTTAATTGACAGACTCTTTCATGAAAATCCTGCTGATTATGGTTTTTATGGAGCTAAAACTTGTGATAATATTGAGAATTTTATATCAAGAAAAGATGTTAATAAAATTCCACACACTGGGCACTATCTTTATAAGGGTAAGTCACAACAAGATTATGATAGTGTCATAAAAGATGTAGGGGATACCCTTATTTTAACATCTGGTGTACGAAATGTCATTAAACAATTAAGTCTCTATGCTAACAAGATTTATAGAACCGGTGGTAATATGACAAAAGCTACCACAAGTATTGCCCCACCTGCTTATTCATACCATACAATTAGTGATTTCGATGTAGGGAAAAAGCACTGGGGATATAAAAACTTTACATCAAGATTTGCAAAAACAAGTGAGTTTCAAAAGATGAGACAGCTTAACTATATTGGTATGAGATACAGTGAAAACAACAAAGATGGTGTTCGTTTTGAACCTTGGCATGTTGAGGTTATTTAGTATAAAAAATATAAGCTAAAGAGACTCCACTGTAGATTGCACTGTGTGTTTCAACAAGTGGAGAATCTTTATAAACAGCATTTTTAATATCAAAATAAGAGACAAATGCTCCAAACCACCAAGACTCTTTCTTGTATGTCATTCCCACTCTACCCCTATACCCACTAAAGCCACCACTTGCCTCATATGCAGCTCTTGAAGGTGTTACATATTTATCTTTTACCTCATAATAGTAACTATGGTAATCTTTATTTGCAAAGTAAGCAGCTGTTTTAAAAGTCCACTCAAATTCGCTATAGTTGAGTGAGTATCTTAGTTGCGGATTTGTGATAACGCCTCTATATTTTAAATTGCTAAAGTCAGTAGAGAGTACAGCACGCAAAGGGAGTTCAAGTTCTAGTTTTGAGACACCTTGCTCAAACAAATTATAAACAAGCTTAAAACCAATTTCTCCTGTTAAATCTAAATCAGGCATTCCTTGTCTAACACCAACACTATCACTATTTGCAGGGAGTGAACCACTCACACTTAAATCAAGTCTGAGTCCATTAATGCCAAATAATTTACCACTGAGTCCATCTTCATCAATTTTAAAATATTTTCCAGTGTAGCGCAAGTATGGTATAGGAAGTGTGAGTACCTGTGTAGATTTTGAACCTATATAATTTGGATAATATAATGATGCAATGCCTAGACCAAGTTCAAGTTTATAATCTTTGGCATACAAACTAAAAAATGGTAGTAAAAAGAGTAAAATAAATTTCATTGTGACTGGGTACTCCTTAGTACAAGTATTGTACACCAATTTTGTTACAGTATGAATGCAACATATCTCTTTCAAGGTCATTATTAGTTGCATATTGATATCCAAATGTTTTTGCCCACATTTGATGCTCTTCCATACAGAGATAAAAAAAGACTTTATCCTCTCCTGCTTCTTTTTGCCAAGGGAAAAAACTCTCATAGGCATGTTTAAACATCTCAACCTTTGTACTATCTGGATAGGATGTTTTTCCACTTGCATCAGTATGTTCAATCTGTGTAATTTTTGTTCGAAACTCACGACCTCGTAACTGTTTTATAACTGGTTTTATAAAGGTTAGTGTACCAAAACTCACAAGAGCAACTTCTGCTGGTTTGAACTCCCCTATCAACCTCTCATAAACCTCTTTGTATTCATCTAAATACCCTTCATACTCGACAATAGGATGAAAGTGAAAACCAACTTTAATCCCTTTATCTGCTAGTTTTCGAGCTGAATTGATACGTTTATTTAGTGAAGCGGTTAAGTGTTCTTCATTTTCTATAATAGTTGTAGTATTAAGACTCCATGTGCAGATAATATTTTTAGGCACATTATTTTCTAGTAAATATTTAATATTATCTGATTTTGTTTTAAACTCAAGCAGAACATTGGGATTATTTTTGGCAAAAAGAAAAAGAGCATCCAAGACTCCCTCACGATTTCCAAACATGAGTGAATCAGAAGCTTGTCCTGTTCCTATGTGATATGTTTTATTTTTATCAAGTTGAAGATTGAGTAGTTTATCTGTAAAACTGCTATCAAAAGTGATGGTATTTTGATTGTAAAAACTTTGAATAGAACAGTAAGAACAATCAAATCCACAAGACTCAACAGCATCCAGTGTCATCAAATTACAGCATCGTGTTTTTTCACTTGTAACGGGACAAAGTCCAAGCCCAAATCCCTCTTTATCCGCAACTTTAAAACTGAATTTTTGCTCTTTTGGGACGTTTTTGAGCTTAAAATCTTTGTAAGAATTTGGCTTATTTCGAATGCTATTATAAGTCTCTCTGAGTCTTGTAAAAACAACTTTTCTTTGGTCATGCTCTGGAAAAATATCATGTAGAGTTTTTTCACCCCACATCTCAAGGTCACGAGCCATATCGATAATCTGTTTAAGCTCTTGATGGGAAAATTTCAGCACATAAGCTTTTTCTTTGATAAACTCTTGTTCATGCAGTGGTAAGTTTGTGTAAAAACTGTTTTTTATGGCAGTCGTAAATTTTTGCGTGTAAGTATTGTCAATTATCATGTGTGAGACCCTGTTACCAAATAAGAATATATTTTGAATTTTAACAGAGTTAGCTTAAACAAGAAAAACTATTAATAAAGTTTTAACATCATTTTATGTAATATTAGTTATTAATTTATATGATAAAGGTTGATAATGAAAAAAGTACTTGTTTTAGGTGGTGGTTTTGCTGGTGTTGATGCAGCTATTCATCTTCAAAAGATGAAATATGATGTTACCCTTGTGAGTAATAGAGATTATTTCTATATCTATCCAACTTCTATTTGGGTACCAACACATGAGAGTGAATTTGAAGATGTTTGTTTGAATTTAGATGAACTACAAAAAGCTCATGGCTTTAATGTAATTATTGATGGTGTTGCAGAGATAAGTGCTAAAGAAAATAGAGTGACTTTTACGAGTGGTAAAGTAATTGATGATTATAACTACTTAGTATTAGCGATGGGTGCTTCAAAAATGAAACCTAAGGGTGTTGAACATACACTCTCTATATGTGGTGCACCTGAACAAGCTATGTATATTCGAGATAAACTTGATGAATTAGTGGCAAGAGGAAGTGGTAAAATTGCGATGGGTTTTGGTGGTAATCCAAAAGATACATCAGCTGTTCGTGGTGGACCAGGGTTTGAATTACTTTTTAATGTTCATAATATGCTCAAGAAAAAAGGAATTAGAGATAATTTTGAACTCACTTTCTTTGCTCCAATGCCAGAACCAGGTAAAAGAATGGGACCTCAAGCCCTCAAAATGATGGACATGATGTTTAACAAGCTTGGAATCAAAAAACATTTTGGTAAAAAAATCACAGGCTTTAGTGCTGAGGGAACCAACTTTGAAGATGGTTCAACTCTTGAAGCTGATTTTACAATGTTTATTCCAGCAGGTGATGGGCATGATGTTATCAAGGCATCAGACCTCCCGACAAATGAGGCAGGATTTGTAAAAACAGATGATTACTCATGTGTTGTAAATCCAGATGCTACATTGACTAATATCTATGCTGTGGGAGATATTGCTGCACTTGAGGGGTATGACTGGAGAGCAAAACAAGGACATATTGCTGAGGTAATGGCAAAAAATGTTGCTCATAACATTAGTGAGAGAGATGGCGGTCGTAGTGATTTTAAAGGCTATCATGAACATCTCAACATTCTTTGTGTCATGGATAGTGGCGATGGTGCTGCATTTGTTTACAGAGATGAGAAACGCGCTTTTATGTTCCCTTTACCAGTTGTGGGACACTTACTTAAAAAGAGTTGGGGTAAATATTGTCGTTACTCTAAATTAGGAAAAATACCACGTATTCCAGGGATGTAAATAACTTTACATCCTCTATATTTTCCTTTTAATCTATGAGCCCTTTTGCTTTAGCTTTACGTTTTAATTTCATGTTTAATTTTGCAAGCTGTCTCATATCTTCTGTCGTATCACTCTCATCCATGATTTCAACACCTAAAATTGTCTCAACACAATCTTCTAGTGTAAGAATTCCATCTGTTTGGTCATAGTTGTCGGTAACTAGAAACATATGATCTTTTTTAGAGATAAAAAGATCAAGAGCTTTTGATACAGGAATATTTTCATTAATAGAAAATATTTTTTTCTTAATAGAACCAATTGTAACAGTGTCGTTTTGGAGGGCTTGTTTAAATATTTTTTTAGTTAAGACAACTCCTGTAACATCTTCTATAGAATCATGATATACAGGAATTCTTGAAAATTTAAAGATAGAAGGTTGTGTTTTGATTACCTCATGAATACTCATATTTTCATTCAAAGCAAAAATAACAGAACGAGGAGTTAAAACCTCAGATACTTTAATATTGTCAAGATTGAGAATATTTTCAATAACATCTGACTCTTGCTCATCTATAACACCCTCGCCTTCACTTTGCAACATGCTTTCTAAAAGTTCCTCTTTAGTTAAAGAATTGGCATCTGCTTTACCGTTGGAAATTTTATTGGTAACGGCAAGTGTAGTTAAAATAATAGGATAAGTTATCCAAATAAATACTCGTATAAATTGAGCTGCCATAGGAGCTAAAGATTTCCAATAAATTGCTCCAATTGTCTTAGGAATAATCTCAGATAAGAAAAGAATAGCAAAAGTGAGTATAACGGAGACATATACAACTGCATCATTTCCAAAAATCATAGCTGCTTGTGCTCCAACTGCTGCTGCACCTAAGGTGTTAGCAATAGTATTTAAAATTAAAATACTTGCAATTGATTTATTAATATGTTGTTTATGGTGACGAAGTAAGGCTCCTACATTTGGTTGCTCTTTTTCTAAAACAGCCACATACGAAATATTGACAGACAATAACACTGATTCTAAAACAGAACAAAGAAATGAGACACTAACAGAGAGGACAAAAAAAAGTATAAGTAGTTCCAAGTTTTACAAATTCCTTAAATTAATATATATGTAGCAAGTGCTAAAAAGCTAAAAAAGCCGACAACATCAGTAATGGTTGTTAAAATAACGGTACTACCGATAGCCGGATCAATGTCAAGCTTTTGTAGAAAAAGTGGTATTATCGCCCCAAAAAAACCTGCCATAAAAAGGTTAATTACCATGCTTAAAGCAATAACTATACCTAGCAAAGGTTGAGAAAACCAAATTGAGGCAATAATACCAATGATAATTGCAAATAAGAATCCATTACCTAAAGAGATGAGAACTTCTTTTTTTATAATCCTCATTGCATCACCCTGAGATATGTCACCTAGTGCGAGTTGACGAACAACAACTGTAAGGCTCTGTGTTCCAGCATTTCCGCCCATAGAAGCAACTATGGGCATCAAAATTGCAAGTGCAATAATATTTTGCATTATGTCTGCAAATAGTCCAATGACTAAAGAAGCCGCAATAGCAGTGATAAGGTTAAAACCTAACCAAGTCGCTCGTTTTTTTCCAGCTGGATATATCTCTTCGTCTTCCTCAGCTTCATCATCAACACCAGCTAGATTATACATCTGTTCGGTTGCATGTTCGTTGATAATATCGTAAATATCATCTGAGGTAATTCGACCAAGTAAGACACCATAAGGGTTAACAACAGCTAAAACAGAGAGGTCGTACTCTTCAAAAATATGAACAACTTCTTTAATATCCTCAGAATCCTTCGTTTTAATAGGCTCAAAACTCTCTTCACTTAGTTCAATATTTTCCATGATCGATTTACTAAAATTAAAAATAAGTAAATCGTCTAAACCTACGGCATATAGAAGTTTCTCATCTTCATTTGTTACAAAAAGGTTTTGAACATTCTCAACTTCATTCTCTTTGCGTAGTTTGGCAAATCTTTTAATGACATCTTGAACTATTTCATCTTTATATGCTGTGAAAAGTTCTAACTGCATATAAGCACCAGCTTCAGTTTCAGCATAGTTTTTAAGTTTAGTAATCTCTTCTTTATCATTATCATGTAGAGTCTCAAAAACTTCAGAAGCGATATTTTCATCAACTTCTGCAAGTTCTTGCATAAATTCTACTTGGTCATCAGACTCGAGTTCACTTACTGCATGAGAGAGTTCATCTACACTTAGAGATTCAACTACATCATCAAAAAATCTATCAGGAAGTGCAAGGGCAACATCACCAATAAGATTTTTAGGTACGAGTTTTATAGACTTAGAAAATTGTTCATCATTAAGTTTTTTAAGAATTTTGGCAATTTTTGATGGATGAATCTCACTAATATCGTGAGAGTCTAAGTAAGATTGTAATTTATTCATAAATGCAATTATATCAGATTAATTATTGTTTACCATCTGTCATATTTTAGAAGTTTATTATACTTAATCATGTTTGCTAATGATTGAGTATATTGCTCCCCCATTTCAGAATACATATCGAGTTTTTTAAGAATTTTAAAGGGATTTTCGCTTGCATGGCGAAGTTCTCTTAGCTCTTTGTAGTGTTTACCTCGTCCGATTGTTAGGTAATAATGCTCAACAGATTCTTCTAAAGTAGCGAACTTTTTAAGCCAAACTGTATGAACACCACCTCTTTTTATTCCTGCTGCGATGCGAGGCTCTTTTTCCGTTGTACTCCACATTCCAAAAATATTGTTGGCTTTTCTAAAAAATCGTGAAGTGCCCCAGTTACTCTCAATAGCTGCTTGTGCTAAAACAATACTTTTGGGGTGAGGTTTGAGTGCTAAAAGAAGTTCATGGTCTGTTTGGACACGATAAGTATATTTGAGCTTTTGAATTCTCTTTTGTTGTGTTCCTGTCTTTAATGCTTTTTTGACATCCATATATTGAGTCATCATTTTGCGATATGCTTTAGCAACTTCAGGAACAACGAGGTAAAAGAACCTATTCTTTTTCGTTTTAGTACTCATATGCTCAGGGACAACAGCGGCATTATAGAGAGGTTTCGGATTTATTGCAGATTGTGCAAACAGAGTGGAGGTAATAAAAGCAAAATAAAGAATTAATTTTTTCATGGGGTGTAGCTTAACATCATAAAGCTTGATAACAACTTATGGATATTTATAGCAATTTGGTACTAAATTTGCTATAATAATTTTAAATTAAATAAGGTAAAAATATGAATGATTCAAGTCAAAATCCAAGTTGTTTCGCAAATTATGTAGTTATATCTCTTCTTCCTATACTCTTTTTTGTTTTTATTTTAGTAGGTTATTTAGGTCTTATTCCACTACAAGTTCCTGTCCATGCGGTGGGCATTGTCTTTTTTATTTTGTTTATCTTTATGTTTTTTATTCAGCACAATGCTAACTACTCTATTTGTAAAATTCGTGCATCATTTTTACAATTCAAACAAGATTTAGAATATAAAATGAAGATGAACGAGTTACATATTGAGGGGAAAAGAAAGTCCATATTGGATGTAAGTGCTTATATGAATCGGTATTATAAAGATGCTAGAAATGATAATTTTGCTTCAGTAGCTTCTTCAATCTTTCCTATGCTTGGAATTTTGGGTACTTTTACCGCAATTGCTATATCGATGCCAAATTTTTCAGTTTCAGATACAGCAGCACTTGATAATGAAATTTCTCTTTTACTAAGTGGAGTGGGTTCTGCTTTTTTTGCTTCTATATATGGCATCTTTTTATCACTTATTTGGACATACTTTGAAAAACGCGGTATGAGCAAGGTTGAGAGTTATTTTAAGAGTATAGAAGAGAGTTATGAGGGTTCACTTTGGTCAAAAGATGAATTACTTATTTATAAATATACTCAGTACGATTTAAAAGAAAATAAATTTATAGGAGCACTAAAAGAGACTTTTAGTTTAGATTCTATTGAAAAAATCAATAAAGAACATATAGACAACTTTACACAAATGAGTAATAATTTACGAAGTGTTTCTCATGACATTAGAACAACACTTTCACAAATGAATACAACAAATAGTGCCCTTCAAGCTCAAGAGCATATTGATAAATCACTTATTGATTTTGCCATAGCAACAAAATCATTTGAGAAAAGTAGCAAAATATATAGTGCTCAACTTGATAATTCATTGAACCGCACTTTTGATAAAATAGATAATGAGATAGGTCAAATTGTGATTAAATTAGCAGACTTTGCTACACATGTTAGTTTGGAAAGCCGAGAAGTCCAAGCGAGTATAAGTAAGTACCATGAGATGGTAGCTAAAGAGATAAGAGAAAAGTAGATGTTGTCAAAAAATAAAAAAACAGAAGAAGCAAATTTTTGGTTATCTTATGCTGACTTGATGGCAGGATTACTCTTTGTTTTTATCCTACTTATTGGTGCTATTGTTGTAAAATCAACGATACTAAAATACAATTTAGCCTCAAAAGAGAATTCCCTTGAAAGCTCAATTGAGATGCTCCTGCTCCGTGATAAAGAGGTGCAAAAATTAAAAAACTTACTACTAACAAGAGATAATGAGTTAAATAGTACAAAAAAAGAACTTTTAATCTCAAAAAATAGTCTAAAATTAGAGACACAAGAGATTGTAAATTTAAATAATATTTTGCTTTCACAAAATATGAAGATAGATGACTTTAATGATAAGATAATTATCATGCAGAATTTGTTGGATGAATCTAACTCGACAATTAGTACACAAAATACTAAATTAGAGGATTATTCTAATAAAGTTATTGTACTGTCAAATACTCTAACGGATAAAGACAATAGCTTAAAATTGCAAGATGAAAAAGTACTTAAACTTTTACATGCAATTGAAGATAAAGAGACGAAATATGATACTTTAATAGCAAAATTACAAGAACAAAAAGCTAAAATTAAAAGCTTAACGGGTATTAAAATTAAAGTTATTGCAGAGTTAAAACGAAGTCTTGGTAAAAATGTAGCAATCGATACTCAAAGTGGTTCTCTTCGTTTAGCATCTAATATTTTGTTTGAAAAAAATAGTGCTGTTTTAAAGCCATCTTCAGAAGTAGAGCTAAAAAAAGTTTTTATTAACTATATTGGTGCATTAACTTCTAAACCATATATTAAAAATCAATTAGAGAGTATTGTCATTGAAGGGCATACTGATAGTGATGGTGGTTTTTTACTTAATCTAAATTTATCCCAACAAAGAGCTTATGCTGTAATGAATTATCTTTTAACACTTGAATTTACGAAAAAGAGTAAAATTAAGCCACTACTTGTGGCAAGTGGTCGCTCTTATCTTGATGCAGTATATGATACAAACGGTAATGAAGATAAACAAGCTTCAAGAAGAATAGAGATTAAGTTTCGCCTTAAAAATGATGATGCTATGAATGAGATAGAGAGGATACTTGATTATGAATAATTTTGCACCAAAGTATATAAAAATGTCATTGGGTTACTTAGCTGAAAGAGTAGAAGAGGTTAAACAAAAAAGAGAGGAAAAGCTACATGATAATTCTAAAAAATTAAACCTTAAAGGTTTAATAAAAGATATTTTTAATTAGTGTAGTTTAATCATATAGCCATTTTTTATGTTGCTTAGTTTATAAGTATAAGGACCGTCTAGTTCAATAACTATACGATAGTAACCTTTGTGATTACCTATTCTTATTTTTTTATAGATAGATGTAGTATCTATTTTTTTAGTTAGTGCTTTCATCTCATCATCATATTTAAAATCCATTACCACTCTATGGGGATTTACGAGCATAAAGTTACGAATTAATTTATCATGAGTGAATATTTTTAATGCTCTTTTATTCTCATAAAATGAGATAGATTTATGTGAGATTATTTTTTTGTAAGAGCTACTTCTTTTAAGTGTTTTTGAAGAGGTAGATGGGTTTTTTCTTGGTGTGACCTGTGCATAACTTTGAGAGATAAAAATAGGTAAGTGCCAATCAACAGAGTTATCCAAATTTATACTTTTAGACTCTTCTGATCCATCAAGGTTTTTGTACTTAATTGTTACACTTTGAATTGTTCTTGCTGTAGAGGGGAGAGTAATAGTTGCTCTTTGTAGAGGTTCAAGCATCATATTAGCATTTGAAGTTATGGGCATAACTTCATCACCTGTACTGAAAAAAGGATTTTCTCTTGCAAAGATAGATAAAATAAAGATGGATAGTAAAACAATAACTTTAATCAAAATAACCCCTTAGTTTATTGTGCAGAAATCTCTTTTAATTCAAAATATTCACGTTGTAGTTCGGCATTTTTATTTTTAAGTCTGGATGTCTCATCTTGAAGATAAACTTCATACTCTTGAAGTCCCATAAGTACCTCTACAGAGTTCGCTCCATATAAAAGTACACCAAGGTAAACGCCAAATCCTACAACAATAAAAACCATAATAAAAAATTTACTCCAAGAGAGACCAAAATATTTTTGGCTTGCACCAAGTGTATCTTCGATACCCTCGTAGAGTTCTTCTTTATCCATGATTCAAAACTTAGTTAAAAAGTACAGAACCTAAAAACTCACCATATACAACTTCATTTTCTATTTCAAGTAAACGGTTATATTTTGCTGTTCTTTCACCACGAGCAGTTGAACCTGTTTTGATTTGACCACAGTTAAGTGCTACTGCAAAATCAGCAATAAAGGCATCTTCACTTTCACCAGAGCGGTGACTCATAACACAAGTATAGCCATTTCTTTGTGCTAAACGAACTGTTTGCATAGTTTCGCTTACTGAACCAATTTGGTTTGGTTTAATCAAAATAGAATTTGCAATGCCTTTGGCAATTCCCTCATTTAAGATACTTGCATTTGTGACAAAAAGATCATCACCAACAATTTGGATTTTATCACCAAGTTTTTCAGTCATAAGTTTAAAACCATCCCAATCATCTTCAGCTAAACCATCTTCGATAGATACAATAGGATATTTATCACATAAAGCTACATAATAATCAACCATCTCAGCACTCGTTAACGACTTACCTTCACCTACAAGCTCATATTTTCCATCTTTGTAAAATTCACTGCTTGCAGGATCCATAGCAATAGCAATCTCTTCACCAGCTTTATATCCAGCTGCTTCTATAGCTTCCATAATGATTTGGATTGGTTCTTCGTTTGATTTTAAGTTTGGAGCAAATCCACCCTCATCACCAAGTGCAGTTCCATGCCCTTTTGCTTTTAAGATAGCTTTTAAGTTGTGATATACTTCACTAGAAGCTCTAAGCGACTCAGCAAAATCTTCAAAACCAACAGGCATTATCATGTACTCTTGAAAATCCACACTATTATCTGCATGGCTACCACCATTTATGATGTTTAACATAGGTGTAGGAATTACCATAGCATTTGCACCACCAAGGTAACGATAAAGTGGCATATCTAGAGATTTAGCAGCAGCACGTGCAACAGCCATGGAAGCACCAAGAACAGCATTTGCCCCTAAGTTTCCATAGTTGTCTGTACCGTCTAGCTCTTTCATAGTTGCATCAACTGTTGCTTGATTAAATGGAGATAGTCCTATAAGTGCATCATTAATTTCATTATTTACATGAGAAACTGCTTTTAAAACACCTTTTCCCATATATCGTTCATCACCATCACGCAGTTCTAGTGCTTCTCTTGCACCTGTACTAGCACCTGATGGAACAATAGCACTCTCTATAGTTCCATCACTCAACTCTACTGTTGTTTTTACTGTTGGGTTTCCACGAGAATCCATTACTTCAATTGCACTTACACTATCTATAAACATTTATCTTCCTCTGTTTTAATTATGACAGATCTTAAACATCTGCATCATTGATTTCACCAGTGTCCATAACCATAACATTACTGACACCCATAGCAACTTTGACTTTTTCTTCTATCTCTTTGGCTAACTCTGGCTCGTCTTTAAACTTTTGTTTAACATTTTCACGACCTTGACCAAGTTTTGTTTCTTCATAAGAGAACCAAGCTCCTGCTTTATCTATGATGTCAAGTTTAACACCATAGTCTACAAGTTCACCCTCTTTAGAGATTCCTTCACCAAACATTATATCAAATTCTGCCTGACGAAAAGGAGGGGCAACCTTATTTTTTATAACTTTTGCTTTTACTCTGTTACCAATTACACTCTCACCCTGTTTGAGTGAAGCAATACGACGAACATCAATACGAACTGAAGCATAAAATTTAAGTGCATTTCCTCCTGTTGTAGTTTCTGGTGAGCCATATCCCATCATCCCAATTTTCATACGGATTTGGTTGATAAAAATAACAGTACAGTTCATTTTTGAAATAACACCTGTTAGTTTTCTCAGTGCTTTTGACATTAAACGTGCCTGAACACCAACATTTTGATCAGACATCTCACCTTCTATCTCGGACTTTGGTGTAAGTGCTGCAACAGAGTCAATAACAATCAAATCAATAGCTCCACTTCTCGCAATAGTTTCAACAATATCTAAAGCTTGTTCACCATAATCGGGTTGAGATACTAAAAGATTTTCAACATCAACACCAAGGTTTTTAGAATATACAACATCAAGAGCATGTTCAGCATCTATAAATGCACACACACCACCATTTTTTTGACACTCTGCTGTGATTTGAAGTGCTAAAGTTGTTTTTCCTGAACTTTCTGGTCCATATATTTCAACTACACGTCCCTCTGGAACACCACCTATTCCAAGTGCTAAGTCAAGACCAAGAGAGCCAGTACTAATTGCTTTGATCGGTTCAATATTTTTATCTCCCAATCTCATTAAAGCACCTTTTCCAAAAGCCTTGTCAATTTGCTTCATGGCTAGGTCTAATGATTTTTGTTTGTTTGCATCCATCTTTGGCTCACTTATTTTAATTTTGAGTAATTATAGTTAAAAAAGTCTCTACTTTGAAATTATATGGCAATTTGTCATATAATTTATGAAATATGTAAAAATTATACTTACTAAAAACCAGTTTTTAGTAAATTTTCAAATTCTTCGGCTGGAACAGGTTTAGAATAGAAATAACCCTGAATATTGTCACATCCGTTTTGAACTAGAAACTCTTTTTGTTCTTCTGTCTCAACACCTTCGGCTATAAGTCTAAGTTTTAAACTATTTGCAAGTGCAATAACAGCTTTGGCAATGCCTGCATCCTCATCATCATGGGGTAAACCTTTTACAAAAGATTGGTCAATTTTGAGCTTATTTATTGGAAGTTTTTTTAAGTAAGAGAGTGAAGAGTACCCTGTCCCAAAATCATCAATAGCGAGTTCAATATTTAGTGCACTTAACTTTTTTAAACTCTTAATTGCCGCTTCTGGGTTAGTCATGATTTGACTCTCTGTGATTTCAAGTTCTAAGTATTCAGCTCGACAATGTGTTGTTTGTATGAGAGCAGTAAACATTTTAAAAAAATCTTTTTGTCTTAAGTGCTTTATGGCAAGATTCATTGCTAAAACACCAGGTTCATAACCTTTTTGGTACCATACTGAGAGTTGGCTCATAGCAGTTTGCATTACATATCTATCGAGTTCTACAATCAAACCTGTAGATTCGGCTAAGGGGATAAATTTATTTGGGGGGATAAGTCCAAGTATAGGATGATTCCAGCGAACTAAAGCTTCCATACCTATAATTTTATTCTCTTTAGCATTTACCTGTGGTTGATAGTAGACAATAAACTCTCTATTTTTTATGGCATCTCGTAAGTTTGCCTCCATAATAACTCTTTCTAAAGCAAGTTCAGTCATCTCTCGTTTGTAAAACTGATAGTTATTCCTTCCCTCGTCTTTAGCTTTGTACATTGCTGAATCTGCATATTTTACAAGTTCAGAAACAGAATCGCCATCATCAGGATAGAGACTAATTCCTATGCTACTTGTCACATAGAGCTTAGTCTTGTGAACGAAAATAGGCTGTGCTAAAATTGTAACAATTTTTTGTGCTAAATAAGAGGCATCTTCACCTTGTTCTAATCCTTCGACAATAACAGTAAATTCATCACCACCCAAACGAGCAAGTTTATCATCGCTTCGTGTTGAGTCTATAATCCTTTGTGTTACTTCTTGAAGCACTAAATCACCAACTTCATGCCCAAGTGAATCATTTATCTCTTTAAAATGGTCTAAATCTATGAAAAATAGTGCCATTGTTGTGTGAGAACGTTTGGCTTTATTCATAGCTTGGGTAAGTCTATCGTTAAAAAGAAGCCTATTTGGTAAACCGGTTAAGGTGTCATGTTGTGCAAGATGTTTAAGTTCCTCTTGTTGTTGTGCAATCTTTTGTGATGACTTTTTTTGTTCGCTAATATCTGTGTGAGTACCTATCATGCGAATTAATTTATTTTTATCACTGTATATAAGGATAGCTTTACCGTAAATCCAAATATAGTGACCATCTTTATGTCGTAGTCGGTGTGTTGATTCAAAAATAGTGCCAATATTACTTTTTATATGTTTTAAGCTATTTAAGACCTCTACTAAATCCTCTTCATGAACAAGACTTTTCCATGTGCTGTAAATATTAGGAAGTTCACTATCTTTATATCCAAGCATCTCTTTCCAATTTGGTGAGATATAGGATGTTCTTTTCACAAAATTCCAGTCTAAAACGGAGACACCACTCCCTCTGAGCGCTAATTCCGTTCTATCTTGTAACTCTTGATTAATGGCTTGGGCATTTTTAAGTTCTTTCATTTGATCTTGAATTTTTAACTGACTAAGATACACTTGCATGAAATTATTAGCGTATTTCTTGGCAAACATGAGGTAATAAGCAAGACCCAATAAACTTATGAAGGCGGTTAAAGTATGTATAGATTCATTTTGAAGTAACATCCAAATAATTGATAAACTTACTATAGGGAATAAAAAAGAGAAATAGATAGATGCTATTGTACCAAGAGTAAGTAGTCCGGCAGAGGCTAAACCAACATTAACTCCAAAGATAATAAAATAGTAGTGAGTAGGAACTCCCTGTATAAAATAAAAAATCGACCCCCATATTAAGCCAGTTAGAGTTGTTCCTATCATATAAAGAGAAGACCATTTATTTAACTCTTCTAATGTGAAGTTTATATCTTTGATTTTGTTATATTTATAGCTAATATGAAAGCGATAGTAGATAACAATTGTGTGAACAAGTAACCAAAATAGAACATAATTATACCCTATAGTATTTTTTAGCAGAATGTACATGATAATAGAGATAATTAAAAAACCACTCAAGGCATATTTTGTGTTTGAGTAGATTTGGTCAAGTGCTAACTTTTTTGCTTTTTGTTCTATAGAAAGTTTTATGTTATGACCTCTTGGACCTTTTTAAGATATAGTAATTTACGAACAATGATATAGCAATTTTGATTAAAGTGAGTTTATATGTGAAATTATCGAAGAAAATGATATAATAAGCCATTATGAAAAAAACACTTATTGCCCACTCACCGGATGCCGACGATATATTTATGTACTATGCCATTAAATTTGGCTGGGTAGATATGAAAGATACTCTGTTTGATAATATTGCTAAAGATATTCAAACACTCAACGAAGATGCACTTAGTGGAGTGTACGACATTGTAGCCATTAGTTTTGCACTTTATCCACATATTAGAAGTGAATATGCCCCTCTTAGAACTGCTGTGAGTTTTGGAGAAGGGTATGGTCCAAAAGTTATCAAACTCAAAGATAAAAAACTCAAACGAAACTTTAAAGTAGCCCTCAGTGGTGAGCATACTACAAATGCAATGCTTTTTCGTATAGCTTATCCTGATGCTCGTGTTACCTATATGAATTTCTTAGAGATAGAACAAGCTGTTCTTGATGGTATTGTAGATGCTGGGGTACTTATTCATGAGAGTATTTTAACTTATGATGATAGACTTGAAGTAGAACGTGAACTTTGGGATATTTGGCAAGAACTCGCTGGAGATAAGTTACCACTACCTCTTGGTGGAATGGCAATTCGCCGCTCTTTACCTCTAACAAAAGTTATAGAGTATGAAGCAACTTTAACAAAAGCTGTAAAAGTGGCAAGGGATCATAAAGATAGACTCTCTACAATGCTTATTGAACGTGATTTAGTAAGAATCGATGCACCAACACTAGATAAATACCTAGAACTTTATGCAAATGATGAATCAATTACTTTGAGTGATTTACAGTATGAAGCGATAGATAAACTTTTTGAGATAGGGTTTAAACATGGGTTTTATGACAATTTAGTAAAAATAAAAGATTACCTTATTCCTACAGAGTACAAAGAGTTAAGGTTTTCATAAAATGGAAGCAAAACTCGTAGCTCTTGGTGTTGAAACTTTTAAAATTGCTCTTATGCTAGCTCTTCCGGGACTTCTAACAGGGATGTTTTTGGGTTTAGCTGTAAGTATCTTTCAAGCAACAACACAAATCAATGAGATGACACTCTCTTTTATTCCTAAAATTATAGGTGTTGTAATTGTAATTGTTTTAACTATGCCTTGGATGCTTAACGAAATAACTGACTTTGCGAAACATGTTTTTAATATGATGCCTGAATTTGTGCAGTAATGACAAAAAAAGTTAACTTTAAACAATACTCCTCTTTTAAAATAGGTGGTTTTGTTGAGGTTTTTTTACTTGAAGATGATTTTTCACACATCGAAAATTATTATCTTATAGGCTCTTGCAATAATACTCTTGTGGGAAACAATCCACCCCCTCTTATGATGCTTAGTAAAAAATATGATTATATAAAGATAGAAGATGGAGTTTTAAAGATTGGAGGGGCTACTCCCTCTGGTAAGATAGCCTCATTTTGTAAAAAGCACAATATAGCTAATTTTGAATTTGTATCGCATCTTCCTGGGAAACTTGGTGGCTTAGTCTATATGAATGCAGGACTTAAAGAGTATGAGATTTTTAATAATCTTATAGACATTAGAACAACTGAGGGTAGAGAAGTTAAAGAGAGTATAGAATATGCTTATAGATTTACAAATATTAACAAACCTATTTTAGAAGCTACATTTGAACTTGCACATGGTTTTGACATACAAAAAGTAGCTATGTTTAAAAAAATGCGTTCAAATCAGCCCTCAACTCCAAGTGCAGGAAGCTGTTTTAAAAATCCTGAGGGTGATTATGCCGGTCGACTTATAGAAGCTGTTGGTTTAAAAGGTAAAAGAGTAGGGGCTATGGAGTTTAGCACTGTCCACTCGAATTTTCTCGTTAATCATGGTGATGGAAGTTTTGAAGATGCAATTTATTTGATACAAGAGGCACAAAAACGAGTATTTGAGAGTTTTAATGTATGGCTTGAGTGTGAGATTATTATTTTAGATAAAAAGTATATGAGTGATGATTCACCACTCATAAACAAAAAAGTTTAAAAACGAACTATAACTCCAGCATAAACACCTGTAAAATCTACATCAGATTTTATATCTACACTACTATCATCTATTTTAACTTTTTGTGCTCTGTATCCTATCTCTAATCCCGGTTGAAAAACAGGAGTGATATCAAAAGTGTAGTCTACTTTAGCACGAAAATCATAAACTGTTGAACCATTATAAGTTACATATTTTATATCACTCTCTATACCTAAACCTGTTGTAGGAATTTGTGCTCGTACTCTTGCATATACAAGAGGCAGTGCAAAACTTGAACTATCCTGATAAGCATTAAAAGCTGGAACAATTCCAGCAGCAGGGACTCCTTCTATATTGTAATCATATTTAATATATTTTAAATCTATACCAAGGTCAAGTGTGAGCCAAAAAGTATTGTCTAAAATATTATAATAAGGGATAATATCATACTCTTTGAGTTTAAGATGGCTTGGAGAACTTGAAGTATTAAAACCACCCCATGAACCATTTGCAACTCCATTTGCATTGATATCCACATATTCTAGTCGTATATTTGGTAAAATAGGTACGGGATGTTTAATAAGCAACCATGCATAAAGAGAAGTGTCTTCTTTTTCATCAAATATATTTGATCCTGTTGAACCAGCGATATTTTCTGTAACTGTTCCACTTGGAGTTTGACTCCAACCACCTACACCAATCTCTGTTCTAATAAAATCAGCACTAAGAGTAGATGTTAAAATAGCACCAAAAGCTAAGCTTGTTAATATTTTTTTCATATTGAGCTCCAATAAATTATTGGTAGAAGTATAACAAAGTAAATAGTATGAATTTCTTAAGAGAGGATAGAAGGAGAAAATAAGATGAGAAAAAATCTCAATCTTATTTATAAAAAGGTTTAAAACCTAGTGAACTGCAGCGATTGCAGCATCGTAATCAGGTTCTTCAGTGATTTCTGGAACGATTTGCTTGTAAGTTACAACACCTTCTTCATTTACTGCGAAGATTGCTCTACAAGTTACACCAGCTAAAACTGATCCACCAAGAAGTACACCATAAGCATTAGCGAAATCTTTGTTTCTAAAGTCAGAAGTAACAGTTAATTTGTCAATTCCTTCTGCTGAACAAAAACGTCCTGAAGCAAATGGTAAGTCAAGAGAAACGATTGTAGTAGTTACACCCTCTAACTCAGATGCTTTTGCATTGAAGTTACGAGTTTCAGTAGCACATACACCAGTATCTAATGAAGGAACAACGATAATAAGTTGCTTAGTACCAGTAGCACCACCAACAACAATATCACCTAAACCATCTGAATTTACAACTGTAATCGCTGGTGCTTTATCTCCAACATTTACCTCATTTCCTAATAACTCTACGTCTTGACCTTTAAATTTTGTAGTTGCCATTTTGGCTCCTTAATTTTATTTTTAACGCTTTCACGTTTTGTTGGGAGAAGTTTATTTAAAATCGAATAATTTTACTCTTATTTCCAAGATAAATATTTTTGAATAAGTTTTTTTTAAGGTTGTTTATCACTTATAACACAGTTCCTACCAGACTCTTTTGCTTTATAAAGTAAAACATCGGCACGTTTAAGAAAAGATGTTTTAGTGTCATCTTTTCTTAATTCAGTGACTCCAAAGCTACAAGTTATTTGTTCTATTTGACTAAAGGCATGTTTTTGTATGGAAATTCTTATTTTTTGGGCTACTTCAACACTAGAGTACAAGTTGGTATCTGGTAAAAAGAGGATAAACTCTTCTCCTCCCCATCGTGCAAAGATATCACTTGCTCTAATTTCGGAGTTTACAACTTTAGCAATGTTTTTTAGTACATAATCTCCCATGTCGTGACCATAAGTATCGTTAACTCTTTTGAAAAAGTCGATATCAAAGAAAATAACACTTAAACCTTTCTTACCTCTTTTATGCTCTTCTAGCTTTTGATTTAAAATTTCATTCACACCATGGCGATTATAAATTTTTGTGAGAGCATCATGTACCGATAAGTCATGTATATCAGTTTGCTTCTTTTTCTTGTGTATTATTAGCATGGTGAAAATAGCACTTAAGATAAGAGCTAAAAGAGTTGCAATCCAAAACTCTATCTCTATGTTATGTAGTAAAATATCTAGAAAGTTTCCAAATTCATAATGCACTATATAAGCTACTATTTGATTATTAAGGTTAGAAATGGGAATAAAATTTATTAAAATAGAGTTGTTATTATATAAAGTTTTGTTTTTAAAATAGATAGAAAAAGGTTGAGCATTTTGCAAGCTTATTTTGACATCATCTGCAATAGCATTGTTAATTTTTTTCATGTTAGCAAGAGAAATTTGCATTGTGTCTTTTAAAGTTTTTTTGTCGTAATCAAACCCATTGAATTCACTTTTTTCATAATTAGATTGTTCTTCATTAAATACTTTTGTACTCACAATATTCTCTTTGATCATAAAAAGGTAGGATGTATGGTCAATATTTGTGAGGATTTCTTGCATTGCATCAAATGAAAAGGATATCTCAACTGTACCTATAAACTCAAGAGCCTTATATATAGGGTATACATTACGGAAACCATTAAATATTCTACCCTCTTCAAATGCATTAATTGGAGTTTTATACTCATTTACATACTCTAAAGTGTCACGAATTCCTATAAGGGAATCCCCATATTTACTTGGTTTATGAAAGCGTAAAAAACTAACTGCATTGGGTAATTGAAAGTGTAACTGTCTTACATGATATTTTTTCATATAATTGTAAGTTGGAGTAAGCTTATGGAAGAGTTCGTCCCTTAGTAGGGAGAGTTGCTGTTTATCTTTTGTGTGTGAAGCTTTGTATATAATCTCTATTACTTCAGGTTTATTTATTGTAATATCATAAAAAATTTTAGAAATATTTGTAAGCTGTGCATTTGTCAGGTCAATATGAGATTTAGTGTCAGGGGTAGTTATATTGAGAAAGCTAGTTGTATTATCTTTTTGAGTGTAAACAATAAAAGCTATAACGAGACTCTCAAGTAAAATAAAACTTATTAAAGCTACTAAGATAATAGCTTTTTTATTTTTAAAATAAGTTTTTAAGAACATCTTCTAAACTTTCTATATTTTTTAGTTTTTGCTGACCTAGTTGTGCTATTTTTATGTCAAAATAAATGTTATTTTTATTTAACATTGTTTCAAGATACTCTTTGAGAAGTTCTATTTCAGCCTCTTGGTCGAGTGAAACTAAGAAGTTATCACCATAAAAACGGTAAATATGTGAACTCTCTTTTACATTCTTTTTCATAATTTCTGCTATCTCTTGAAGTATTTTATCTCCCAAATTCCAACCATATTGCTTGTTAAATAGATGAAAGTTTTTCAGTGATAACCAGAATATAAAATTTTTATTAGCTAAATATTCTATATCTGTATGAAGATATGCTTCGTTATAGACTCCTGTAAGCACATCTCTATAAAAGTAACTAAAACGTTCTTGTTCTAAAAGTGTCTCTGGATTTTGTTGGTGAATATCGATAGTAACATCTTTTAGAACTCCTAGAGCTATGGGTACTATTTTAGGATTAAACTGTTTTCCTGAGAGTTTTGCTATCTCTGCTAGTGTCTCATTTATACCCTTTCTTCCCTTATAAATTCTATTTGTTGTCATGGCATCAAAGGCATCGGCAAGAGTGAGAATTTGTGCTAACATTGGAGTATCTTCACCATTTAAACCACGAGGATACCCACGACCATCGTAGTGTTCATGATGGTTTCTAACAATCTCTTTAATATCATCAAATATAGAGATATTTTTTAGCATTTCATAACTCAACACAACATGTTCCTGAATGAGTTTATATTCACGGTTTGAGAGTTTTGTGGGTTTTAAAAACACAGAATCGGGGATGGCAACTTTGCCAATATCATGTAGCATTCCTGCACGGTGAATGAGGTGGCAGTCTTGTTCTGTATAACCCATTCCTCTAGCGATTAAATCAGCATACTTAGCAACCCTACTAGAATGACCTGCTGTATAAGTGTCTCTTTGCTCAACCATACTTACTAAACCATAAATATACTCTTCATAAAGAATCTCTTTTTCATCTATGTAAGCATGGATTTTCTTACTTAGAAGTGAGATAAAAAAGAGACCAACCAACCAAATAAGCATAAATAAAGCAGCAATAAAAAGAGAGCTGTTAAAAGCATCACGGTAAAGAGGTTTCATAGGTATAGCAACACTAACACCGCCACGAATATCGCCAATTTTATACCCTTGAAAAGCATGACATTTTAGACATGATTTTTCAGTTACTAAAGGACTCATAAGACGAAGATACTCTTCATTGTCTAGTGTACTAAGTTCAATATAGTTTTTATGGGTTTGGTCTATGTTGTCAAGAGCTATAGTCTCCCAACTATCACCACGATTTTTTGGATTGAGTAGTTTCGAACTTGTTATTTTAGTTTTAATGCCATAGAGTTTTGAGTAATCTCGCATCATTTGTGAAAGAATATATGCACCATTCATAAGAGTATAATCTCTTCCAATAGCTCTAAAGTCCCTATCTTTAATATTTGCTAAGTAAGGATTTGGAGGGGTTCTTTTGTCAACTTGGACATAAACACCTCCATGAGAAGCAATCCAACTTCTATAGGCGATGTCTTTATTGACAGAAGTAGTTGCTTCTTTAGTAGCAATATACTCAGCATACTTATAAGTTCTTTCTATAATAATAACTAAGATAGAGAGGAGAAGGAAAGTCCATATAAGATATAAAGCTTTAGTAAGTAAAGAAATAAACTTTCTTTTTGATTGCACTTTAAATCTTTCCTATTGTTATGAAATGAACTTTAAGTAATATTATAGCACTTTTTACTAAAGATTACTTTTAGGTGAGATATCTAACTCCTTTAATGAACTAAACATGTTTTGCTTATACATCTCTACAGCCACGCGACCTATCATTGCTGCATTATCTGAGCAGTATTGCAGTTCACTGAGTAAAAGAGGAGCATTAAAAGGCTTTAGCAGTTGCTCTATCTCACCTCTTAGGTACAGATTTGCACTTGCACCTCCCACTATGGCAAAACTCTTTGGTCTGTTAGTTTTAAAGTACTTTTTGAGTTTCATTGTTAAGTGTTTTGTGGCAATATGTTCAAATGAAGCTGCAATATCTTTAAAATTTGGGTTTTCTTTTTTTTCTTCTTCTAGCACAGCAAGTCTTACAGCATTTTTAAGACCTGAGTAACTAAATGCAATAAGTGGAGATTGATGTAGAGGCACTGTAAAATTGTGCTTTAATCTATCACCATCTTTAGCTAACTCCTCTATAAGTGGACCACCAGGGTAACCAAGCCCCATCATTTTAGCGACCTTGTCAAAACTCTCACCAAAGCTATCATCCATACTTTTAGCAACAGTTGTTATCTCACTTAGGCTTTTTACTTCCATCACTTGAGTATGTCCACCTGAAACAAGTAAAACAGTTAAAGGAAAAGTTGTCTCTTTTTCGATAAAAAGTGAGTAAATATGCCCAATAAGATGATTGACACCAATAATGGGAATATTCAGTGCAACAGCAATAGCCTTTGCCATAGTGACACCTTCTACAAGGGTAACGGCGAGTCCGGGTGTTGAGGTGACGCCAACAGCTTTGAGTTTATGAAAATAGGGTTCACATTGCTCTAAAATCTTAGGAAGTGCCTCTGCATGAAGTCTTGCCGCTAGTTCAGGGACTACTCCTCCATATACACTATGGTCTATCTCTTGGGATATTTTTTTATGAAAAAGAAGTCTGTTTGTAGCTATTTCTGTAATTGAAATGGCACTATCGTCACATGAACTCTCTATGCTTAAAATCATCTAGTTTTCTCCAAAATATGTAGGTATTCGTAAGTTTTTTCTGCTTTGTTATCTTCTGTTACTAAGGTATGAAATTTTTTATACTCTTTTTTTGCAAAGGAGTATTTTCCATGCTTTTGTAGTATCTCTTTTATTGCTTTTTTACTTAAAAAACCTTCGCTATTGTAGCTTAAAAAGATATATGTAAAGTCTGCATTTTTGATTAAATCTTCTAAATTATCATGTACTTTTGATTTTTTAGAATAGAGCGAGTGGTGGTACTCTCTTAGACCTGTTTTACCTTTTGGTGTAAAATTATCATGTAGAGCAATAGTATTTAGAATATGGTAATTTGCTCCGTATTGTCTTTGGTTGTAAGGTGGGTCAAGATAGAGAATATCGCCTTGTATAGTTTTAATCAGTTCGTTAGCATCTTGATTGTAAACTCTATGAGTGTTTTTGGTGTAGATAAACTTATCGGCTTTTAAGATAAACTTTTGTTTTGCAACAGTTTTTAGCTCTTTTAAAAAGGAGCAGTAGACAGAAGTGGTATTTGCAATTTTATCGGCACTCTTAAGGAGCGAAGCAAGGAGAAAAAAGTACAAATTATCATGTACTATTTTTTCTCTATGCCACTCTTCTATTTTGGCTCGTATAGTGTCAATTTTTTGACCGTTTTCATCACTAAAATAACACCGCCCACTACCACTTCCCAAACAATAGTTTTGGTAAATAAAACCATCACTTATTGGGGTTAAATTGTTAAGCTCTTCTATGAAACTATTGGCATCTTTTATTTCTACATGATTATTGATGCTGTTTTGGTTTAAAACATAACTGTAATACTCTATATCATTGCAGATTATGCTTTTGACATCACTTTTAAAAGCTTTTGCAACAGCTCCTGTTCCTGCAAAAATATCACAAAATATTTTATTTGATAAATCTTTGCCTATTTTTTTCTTTATTTCTTGTTTAAGCCAAGCAGAGAGTCTATGTTTTGAACCTATATAGTTCATTTTTTACTCTTGTTTTATGCAGTTTTGGGAGTATGGTAGAGTGATACGAAAAACAGTTCCTTCATTTCTTGTGTTAAAGACCTCTATTGTGCCATTAAATATGTTTTCGACTATCTCTTTAGACATATAAAGTCCTATACCCGTTCCTTGTGTTTTGCTTTTTGTAGTGAAATAAGGCTCAAAAATTTTCTTTACAATTTTATTGTCTATTCCTTTTGCATTATCAATACACTCAATGTTAAGTCCTTTGGATGTAGTTGTAAAGTAAAGATTAATTTTTTTATCTTTTTCTTTGTACTCAAGGGCATCTTTAGCATTGTTTAAAAGGTTTAAAATAACTTGGGAGATAGACGAAGTAACCTTTATGTTTGTATGATCTTCGTCAATATCTACTGTTAAAATAATAGATTTATTTGTAATATGTGTGTAGATAATACTCTCTACTTCTTGAACTATGGAGTCTAAAGTTCGTAACTCGTTATGTGTCCTTTTGTCAAAAAAGGAGAGAAAATCATTAATAGTTGTAGAGAGATACCTGACGTTGTCTTCAATAATGTCAAAGTTTTTATTAAAATTGTCTCTTGGTGAAAGTCTAGCAGTTACAACTGCTAAGCCTATAGTATTGAGAGGCTGTTTCCATTGGTGCGAAATGTTTGCCATCATCTCACCCATAAGAGTAAAACGTGCTTGTTCAAAAAGTAAAATATCTCTTTCTTTCGTTTTTTGAATCTCTTTATCGAGCTCATCTTTAAAATATTGAAGATGTCTCGATAATCTTAAAATGATTATTACAGTCGGAGGAACCATAAGTGCAGGTGCTACTATGGACATTGTAAACAAAACTTGGGTATATGGTACATTAAAGAGTAAAAGCAGGAGATAAACCAGAGGAATTGAGCTCAAAACAACAATCATGGTGATAATAAAAACAACAAGGAATCTATTGTAAGATAAAAATTTCTCTATGAGTGTAGTAGCCATTTTTTTGAACAGACCTATATTGTATTTTTGAGTATAAACTCTCTTACTTCTTTATCAAGCATAAAAACTTCATCTACATTTGTTGGCATTTTGGTGAATTTTTCAAAAGCTTTTATGATATTTGCACTAATATCCATAAAACCAATCTCCCCCTTGATAAATCGTTCAATAGCTGCTTCATTTGCAGCATTTACAACTACACCGCGAGCAGGATTATTTAGTAGCTCATCTTTGATTTTCCAAATAGGATAACGCTCTTTATCTATTTTTCTAAATTCTAATGAACCCACTTCTAAAAGGTTAACATGATCTAAAATATTTTCATCCATTTGTGTATCTAGGGCATAAGCAATAGGAAGTTGCATACTTGCATGTGCAAAATGAGCAGTAGTTGAACCATCTTTAAAGTCTATAAGTGCATGAATAAGTGATTGAGTTTCAATAATAGCATCATACTCACCCTCACCAAAAAGCCATCTTGCTTCTAGGAGTTCAAACATTTTGTTTACCATTGTGGCACTGTCAATAGTAATCTTCTGCCCCATCGACCAGTTTGGGTGTTTTTGGGTGTCGGCTAGGGTAGCATTTTTGATTTTATCTAGTTCCCAATCTCGAAATGCTCCGCCACTTGCAGTGATAATCATCTTAGATATTGGTCTATCTTGGAGTAGATACCAAAGCCCAAAGTGCTCACTATCAATAGGTTGGATTTTAGAAGTATCAATAAAAGCACCACAAGCTACAAGACTCTCTTTGTTAGCTAGAGCTACTTTTTTACCAGACTCAATAGCTGTGAGTGTTGGACGAAGACCTAAAAAACCTACCAAAGCATTCACTACAAGTTCACTTTTAGAATCTTTTATTACTTCTAAAATAGCCTCTTCACCAGCAAAAACATTGGAATGCTCTACATGATAAATATCTTCTTTATTTGCAATAACAACAACTTTTGGCTGATGTTCTTTGATTTGTTGGTTGAGAAGCTCTATATTTGAGCCACAAACTAAAACTTCAACCTTTATATCAAATTTTTTAGCGACTATAAGAGTATTTACTCCTATAGAGCCAGTTGAGCCAAGAAGTACCAACTAAACAAGTCCGCGAAGCAGAACAAGCATAACAATACCACCAAAAAGATAGCCATCAATTCGGTCTAAAACACCACCATGACCAGGGAGTAAATCACCACTATCTTTAACTTTAGCGGCACGTTTAAGAGAACTTTCAAATAAATCACCATAGATAGAACTCACAGCAACTCCAAAAGAGATAAGTAAAGCAAGGCTCCAGTCTACTATGCTAAGACCAAAAAAGAGACCACCAAGAGTGGCAATAGCTACACCACCGATAACACCTTCTCGGGTTTTATTTGGACTTGTTTCACAAAACTTTGTTTTTCCAATGCTTTTTCCAACTACATAAGCACCAATATCAGTAAAGGCCACAACCGCTATAAGCCATAAAAGTGAAGGCATTCCGTACTGTTGGTAAAGCGAAAAGATAAACAATATACCTGCTGTTGGGTAGATAAATGGTAAATAGCTATTCCATGAGAGTTTTTTGTTAAAAGCAACAGCACTTGCATAAGCTACACCTGTTAAAACAAATAAATCATCAGCTGATGGGTAAATTCCAGCTAAAAACCATAAACCAAAAGCAAAGGGAAGAGGGTTTGTATCTTTGAGTTTAAAAAGCTTAACTGATTCTTGAAGAGCAAGAATGTAAACACCACCAAAAACAAGCCACATAACGATATAATTGTCGATGTAACCTATGATTAAAACGGCAATTAGCAGTGCTACACCGGTGTTTATTCTATCTTTATTGTTGAAGTACATATCCATAAAAAACCCTTAGTTTTAATTAAGCAAAAATTATAACATATCAGACTTTAATATCTAGTTTGTGAAGGGGTTCATCTTCATTTTGTTCATCTTCATCTTGTTCTTTATGTTCACTTCTTGCATTTTCTCTATCAGCTTCATCTCGTGTATGCTCACGATCATCATTAACTTCTTGATTCTCTTCAGCTGGACGAACTTCTAAAACTTTTTCATCTTTTTCATTGACGGCAGCCTGTGCCACCATGTTTTGAAAGTCTACACGGTTGTTATGTGCTGTTTGTGTACTTGAGGCTACAGGAGTCATTTGGTTGGTAAAAATTGCACTTCCTATTGGACCGATTGCCATCTCTAATTCCTTGTGTCTATCTCTATTGTTGTATATTTGTTGTAGAGAACATTTGCCCCATGTTGAATGGTGACTTCTCTTCTTGGAGTATAATCGACCAAAAATCTATCTTGTGAAGTAGTTGTGAAATCAACACAGAGTCTAGCAGCACTCTCGATGATATTTAAAGGTAGATTTTGTTTATCGGTGGTGATGATAACATGAGCGGAGGGTCTATCTTTCATATGAATCCAAACATCTTTGGCTCTTGCATTTTTAAGCAGTTCAATATTGCCTTTTTCATTTTTACCAAGTTGAACTTTATAGCCCTCTACCCAAAATATTTCTATACTATCGTTGATTTTGACTTTTTTATTTTGCACTTTTTTAGGAAAAAGAAGCTCTAATTTTGCTGTATCTTTTGCCATTTCAACAGTATGGATAAAGAGTTTGATATGTTCTATTTTAGAACGAAGTGATTCCTCTTCAATATGAAGATGTTTAGCTCTTTGTTTGTTTTTTTTACTTTTTAAAAAGTACATATCACTTATTTTGTAGGCACTAGGGTAAGATTTGTCAAGTGTAAGGCTAATTTTAGTGCCATCATAATCGTCAATTTCTAAGTTTGTAGCATAGGGTTTAATGTTGTGAATGTTGGAGAGCACTAAGTTTCCATAATGCTCACTCAGAGTTGCTTCTTCTTTTAAACTCTCTTCATTCTCTAAATTATCATGTAGTTTTTTGAGTTTTTTGAGTTTTTTATTTAAAAGGCTAATTTTTTGTTTTTTGAGATTTTGAAGTTTGTTATCTTGCTCTTTTTGGTAAATATCATGTAGAAAAATTTCAACATTTTCTATGGGATAATCTTTGGCAGTAAAAGGAGCTTGTGGCACATCTAAAAGTTTTTGCCCAACACGAACCTCACGAAAAGAGGAGAACAAATCAACATGACGAAGTGCTTCTAAAACTATGTTGTTCTCATCTAAAATAATGACATTGGTATATTTTCCAGTAAATTCTATCTGTAAATAGGTCATCTCTTCTTTGTAAGCAGAGGCAACAGAGGTTTTAAAACGGATAATTTTATCCCCATTTAAAAGTTCAACACCTAAGATATTTGAGCGGTTAAATCGCTTAGCCAATATTACATCAAAAGGAGCATTGTAAATTTTAGAACGAGGATAAGATTGACACTTAAACATACTAGAATCCGAGCGTTGCAGATTAAAATAAATATCATCCTTCTTGTCAAAAACAATCTTGATAGTAGTATCGCTCACTCTATGAATAGCGGAGATTTTAGTGAAATTTTGAAGGTAAGTTAGTATCTGTTTTAGGTGTGAGAGTTTCATAAGAGTATTTTAGCTGAATTTGGTGTATACTTTTTTCTTTTTTCATCGTCGTCGGTGTGAAAGAAAAATTTGCTATACAGATTGTAACACCAAAAGAGTTTTAAAAAATAGTAAGAGCCAAAAAATGAACATGAAAAACGACAAACGATGCTTCGATTTTCTGTGAGTGATTTAGCTATTGTCAAAGCTAAAGCCAAAGATATTGGCATAGGGTATCAAAACCTTATTCAGGCACTTGTGCATAATTATGCTATGGGTAAAGTGAAGTTAGAGGCTTAAAATTTCGACTATTTTAGCAAAATCATCTATCACAATATCAGGCTCATAAAGTGTAATTTCTTCACCATAGTTGTAGCCATATGTGACACCAACAGAGTGCATATTGGCACTTTTTGCAGCGATAATATCATTTTTAGAATCTCCTATCATAAGAGAGTTTTCTATTGAAAAACCAAGTTTTTGGCAAACATGAAGTAGTGGTTCAGGGTCTGGCTTTTTCTTTTCTAAAGAATCCGCTCCTATGTAATAATCAAAAAAGCCATTTAAAGAGAGACCTTTTAAAATAGGCTCTATGAATTTAAAAGGCTTGTTTGTCACAATAGCCATTTTATAGCCTTGGAGATGAAGAGTTTTTAAAGTTGATGCTACATTTGGATAAGCTGTTGTTTTAACACAAGCATGGTCAGCATAATAGTTTAGAAAAGTTTCAAGTGCTTTGTTAAAATGAGCTTCATCAAAAACTTCTGCTTGTGATGTTAGAGCCCTTCTAACAAGAGTTTGAGCCCCATTACCTACCCAAGTATGAATAGTCTCTTCAGCTGCAGTTACATAACCAAGCTTAAAAAGCATATGGTTTACAGAGAGTGCCAAATCAGGAACACTATCAATAAGTGTGCCATCAAAATCAAAAATAAGGAGTTTTTTCTTTGTTAAATCCATCTTTAGCCTTTTAAAAATAAAATTTTAGCCTATTTTTTTATAATTTGCTATAATACCAAAAAATAAATATTATAAGTGAATTAAAAGTGCATACACCTAAGGGTTTCGGAAAAAATTATTTTTCATTGGCAGCTATACAAGCCTATATATCTTTAAAAAAGATAGTGGCACTAAGTAGTTCTGTATGTACCCTTGATGGGAAACCGCTTAGACTTCAAATAAACTCTCCACCTTCTTCTTAAATTTTTACTTCATCACGACAAAAATATAAAATTTAAGGACAATAATGTCAAATACAATAAGACTATCACTAATTTCAGTCGCTCTTTTAAGCCAACTTCATGCTTCACAAAGTATAACTCTCTCTCCAATTGCTGTGACTTCAACAGCTATAAAGACTGATGAACTCAAAGCAACAGATGCAGTTGAGGTATATACTCAAAAAGATATACAAAAAGCTCATGTGAAAAATGTGTATGAATTTTTAAATACTCATACATCAGTTTATGCAACAAGTGGATACGGAAATCCTTTTTTACAAAAACTTGATATGCGAGGTTTTGGTGTGGGTGATGGCTATCAAAATATAGTTGTGACTCTTAATGGTCGTAAGATGAACAATGTTGACATGGTGCCACAATTGCTTAGCTCAATCTCTCCATCGAGTATAGAAAAAATAGAGATTATAAAATCAAGTGGGATTGTAATCGGCGGTGATGGAGCAAATGCTGGTGCTATAAATATTACAACGAAAAAAAGTAATGATAAAAAAATTTCATACTATATGGGGACTTATGGTCTTGTGGATGGTTCGTTTTATTTTGGACACCATGAAAATAAACTTTCCGTGAGTGCAAGTGGTGAAGCTCAAAAAGGTAGTGGTATTAGAACTATTGATGCCAATGGCAATAAAGACAAAAACAAGTTTGCAACAGGAACTTTTAATATCGCTTATCAGGCGATGCAAGAGTTAGAACTAAGAGCTGGAGTCGCATTTACAAATACTGATGTAATTTATGCAGGGAGTATGACAAAAGCGGAGTATGAAAATAATCCTTTTGGGCAGGGAACAGTCGATTATGGCTTTGGAGCATCTCCTAGCCCAGCAACTCACCAGCAATACGATAGTAGTCTTATTAATGGAGGATTTACTTACGATATTAATGATAAACTCTCGTTAAAAGCTGATGTCTCTCATGAGAAGAAAAAATCAAACTATCTTACTTATGCTACAAGCACTTCATATAACTATAACACTTTAAATATTTCACTCGATTATGAGGCTGATTTTTACTCTTTAAAAGCAGGAATTGATGGTTTTGATGGCTCTTTAACTCGTCCATCTTTGGTTCTTAGTAAAAAGAATCAAGCTGCTTTTGTGATGAGTGAATTTTATTTCGACAATTTAACTTTTAAAGCTGGGTATCGTTATGAAAAGATAGATTTTGAGCAAGAGGGTGGTAAAAATGAAAGTGATAATCTGGAGGGAGTAGAACTTGGTGTAAACTACATGATAAATCGAGATAGTTCTATGTTTGCAAACTACTCACACTCTTATGAATCCGCTTCTCTTGATAGACTTTTTAGCTTTTTTAGTGGTATTTATACAGGATATGTAAATCCATCAGAGGCTAATAATTACAATATTGGTTACAATAACATCCAAGCCAATAATAAACTAAAAATCGCTCTATATTACATTGACCTCAAAGATGAGATTTATTACTATGCTGATCCAACTTATGTGAACTCTAAAAATACAAATATAGACAAATCACACAAATATGGTTTTGATGTTTATGAGCAATATATCTTCACTCCAGAGTTTAATATTGCACTTAACTATAACTATGTTCAAGCTATTATAGATGAGGAGAAACAAAATGGAGATGATTATGCAGGTAATAATCTACCAGGTGTGAGTAATCATAATCTCAAAGCTACATTTACTTACCTACCTAATGAGCAAACAACACTGAGTTTAGTGCAGGTTTATCGCTCAGAATCTTATGCGGCTAATGATTTTAATAACAACTTTTCTCAAAAACAAGAAGCATATTACTCGACAGATATTTCAGCAACATATGCAAAAGATAACTGGGAGATTTTTGCTAAAATAAACAATCTGTTTAAGCAAAGTAATGCTTTGTGGATTTATGATGACGCGATTTATCCAGTAAATTTCACCACGACTGCTATGGCAGGGTTTAAACTAAAATATTAGAGGTTTTTGATGAGTATAAAAACTATTGTTCTTCTTTCTCTTTTTATACTCAGTATTGAGGCGAGAGAGAGAATTGTCTCTTTGAGTCCTTCCATTACAGAAATTGTTTATGGTTTGGGAGCAGGGGAGGAGATAGTGGCAACATCAGCTTACTCCTTGTACCCAAAAGAGGCACAAAAACTTCCTATTATTGGAGGGTATACTAATCCAAATATTGAAAAAATAGTTTCGCATCAACCTACTTTAGTCTTAGGAGAGACTTTTAATACTCGTACTTTAGATAAGTTGCATTATTTTCATGTTCCAACACTTATGCTAACTCTTAATACTATTGAAGAGATTAAAAGTTCTATCATGTTATTAGGTAAAAATATAGGAAAAAAAAACGAGGCTAAAAAACTTATAAAAGAGATAGACCAAGCCATAAAAGAAGCCCCAAAAGCTAAAAAATCTCATAGTGTTATGATAGTTTATGGACTCAAAGAGGATTTAAGGAGTGGTATTTATATTGCAAGTGATAATATTTTTTTTAATGACATTATTACTTTGAGTGGCAATAATAATGCCTACACTGATAAAACCACAAGCCAACCAGTACTAAACTATGAAAACATCATTGCTCTTAATCCTGAACAAATAATAATTTTACACTCTCATGCAACCGAGCCAAATGTAGATGTAAAAGAAGCTCTTAAAAATTGGTATACTCTGCCAACAAGAGCTTCTAAAAATTATCGTATTTCTATTATAGATGAAGATTATTTACATATTCCTTCGCAGAGAGTTGCTTTAACTATAAAGCGATTGGCTTCTGTGATGAATAGATAAACCTTTGAAACCTTTTTATTTTTTTTCTCTGTCCGTTGGTAGTATAAAAAAGAAATCTTTCAAAATTTTATTATATGTACTAGGGTCTTGATTACTATTTGTATGTGCATAAACATCTATTCTTGTATTTGTAAAGACCTCTCCTATGCTAGCACCCTCTTTTTTGAGATTTTGTACCAAATACTTAGTTAATATACCATTAGAACCTTTTTCACCATCTCTAGCTACTTCTCCAGGAGCAGTGGAATAGGCTAAAAATATATCTTTGGTATTTGGTAAAGAAAGTAATCCCTTACCCACACCTCTACCAAAATGATTATTGTGAAAAGTATTTAAGGCAATGGTATTACGACAAGTATCTGAGATAATAACATTGAGTCTATTATGGGCATTGTTCATTTTTTTTATAATGCTATTAAGTGATATGGCTTCATGTGATATATAATCTTGATTGTCAAGTAATGCATCTATGCCAATTAGATAGTTTTTTCCATTTACATTCGCACTATGCCCTGCAAAATAGTAAAAACCAATACCCCCATTTTTAGTGATTTTGTGAGCAAATTCTTTAAGAAGCTTTTTCATCTCTCTTATCTTGGCATTCTCTTTGTAGAGAACAGTAAAGCCATTTTTCTTGAGTGTATCTCGCATAAGCCTTGCATCATTTAAAGGATTTTTTAAGTGTTCAAGAGTATTGTAATTATTATTTCCTATGATAAGAGCAACTCTCTGCTCTATTTTTTCCTTTTCTACAAGATTATGAAAATTTTGTGCTTGTAGTGTGACACTAAAAAGAATGACGAGGATTATTATTATATTTTTCATTTTATAAAACTCCTTATTGTTCTTTCATATTATAACACTTTTATGGGATAATCTTTCAAAAAAAAGTACTCAAGATGAATAGATAATATTTAATAAAGCTCTAATGTTTTATAGTTTATACTCTTTAATATCGCTATGTTGTTGGATGTGTTAAAATAATGATGAAAATAGATAAATTATCATGTAGTTTTGTTGGGAAAGAAATTCTACATGATATTTCACTCGAAATTGCAGAACATATCACTATTTTAGGGGCAAATGGCTCAGGAAAAAGCACTTTAGCTAAGGCAATTTGTGGTTTGGTGGAGTATGAGGGAAATATTGAGATAGATACTCATAATGTTAAATATTTAACTCTTAAAGCCAGAGCGAAACTGCTTACTTATATTCCTGCAAAACTTGAAGTGTATGACCCTTATATCACTGTTTTTGAGTTTGTTCTACTTGGACGATTTGTTTATAAAAAAAGTTTTTTTGATTATGCAAATAGAGATAAAATTATTGCCAAAGAGACACTTAATTTACTCGGTTTAGCACACTTAAAAGAGCACTCTTTATCTTCTTTGAGTTCTGGAGAAGCACAACTTGTAATGATTGCTCAGGCTATAGCACAACAGAGTAAAATAATTATCTTTGACGAACCAACAGCCAATCTTGACCCAAAAAACACGAAGATAATAGCACAGAGAATTAAGGCTCTTAAAGAGTACCATAAAGTAGTCTTAATTACCCACGATTTGCATTTAGCTCGTTTTATAAACTCACCTATTGCCTTTATAAAAGAGAAAAAATTGCTTTATTTCAAAGAGGGGTTTTTTAAAGAAGAGAATCTCCAAAAGCTTTACGATGTAACATTTGATTCTATGGTTGTTAAATATGATTAAGCTATTGGTATGGAGTTTTTTTATTGCTGTTTTTCTTGTTTCACCATTTTTTGGAGCAGTAAATTTAACTCTACATGATATTTTTAACTCAAACTCTATGAGTGCTAATATTTTTTATTCACTTCGTCTGCCTCGTGAGCTTTTTGCTCTTTTATCTGGAGCAATTTTAGCTCTAAGTGGTTTACTTTTTCAGACTCTTTTTAGAAATGCTTTGATGACTCCCTATACTTTAGGCATATCGAGTGGTGCAGTACTTGGTGCGGGAGTTGCTATAAAGTTAGGAGTTGGAGTTATCGTTTTTGGGGTGAGCGGCGTAACTGTTTTTGGTTTTGCTGGAGCACTTTTGAGTGTTTTTTTACTCATCTACTTGGCTCAATTTTTAAAATCATCTCAACATGAATCTATCTTACTTTTAGGTATTGCACTCTCTCTTTTTTACACTTCTGCTCTTATGATACTGTTTTATTTGGGTAGCTCTATTCAAAACGATATACTTATCCGTTTTACTATGGGTTCGCTCTCTATTGTAGGGTGGAAAAGTCCTGTTTTACTTAGTGTTGTAACTCTTTTTTTATTCATTATCATGTATTTTTATCGTTATGAACTGCAACTACTGAGTATCTCAAATGAGAGTGCACAACTTAAAGGAGTCGATACTAAAAAAGTCACTTTAATTCTGCTTGTCGTCTCATCTTTGGCAATTGGTGTGCTTGTAAGTATATCAGGGCCTATTGGCTTTGTAGGACTTGTTGTGCCTCATATGGTAGCAAAACTTTATCCTTCGACAGTAGAAAAAAGGTTACTCAAAACTGCTTTGTTTGGAGGACTATTTTTGGTGTTTTGTGACACAATAAGTAGAGTTTTACAAACTCAAAGTGAACTTCCCATAGGAATAATAACAGCACTTATTGGTGGACCATTTTTTATCTATCTTATTATTCACAGAACAGCAAAGTAAAGGATTAAAACATGAAAATAACAATTAACGATCATAATTTAGAAAATTTAGAAACCTATGAAGAGATACTTAAAAAAGACAAAAGTACCTTGATAAATGAAGCCCTTGAACTCTTTTTTGAGACAGAGCAAAAAAAGCTTTTAGAAAAAAATATAGAAGATGAAAATGCTATGACTAACTTAGGTTATGATGAGTTTTGGGATGGAGTGGATTTGTAAAACTAATCCACTTACTCTTCATCTTTAGGTTTACGAGCCTTAATATTAATTTTTTTACCTACTTTTTTAGGTGCATCGTATTTATCACGAGGAGTTCCATCATGACGGTGGTTTCTCTCTCCACTTTTTCCTGAAAAAATAGGCTTACCATTATCATCTTTTCCTAAAAATTTGTTTGGAGTTTTATTCTTTTTTGCCCATTTGTCAGAAGAATCAGACTTTTTAAAATCTTTTTTAGTTCCAGCTTTATCGTATGATTTTTTGTCCTCATACTCTCGTTTTGGTTTTTTGTCGTATGTTTTTTCTTTTGGCTCTTGAGTTTTAGCTTCATATCTCTGTTTTGCTACTTCTTTAATTTGTACCTTAGTAAGTGGTTTCCTGCCATACACTTCTTCTTTTGGAGCTGGTGCAGCATACTCAAACCCTTCAATAATCTCTTGTTTAATAGCACGCCCTAAAAGCATCTCTATTTGGTAAAGTTCTGTTTGTTCGCTCTCATCGAGTAACATCACTGCTTTTTCTTTTGTTTTAGCAATTCTAGCCATATAGACAATATTTTTTATAGGCATATCAAAGCTGATTAAAAAATCGCAACTAAGCTCTTTATCTTTAATAAGTTCTCTATCTTCAATGACTTTTATCTCTTTGTTTGTGAGAGCATCTTTAATAATTTGCATATCTTTTGAGCAAACTACTAAGATATTATCATGTAAATTTTCAGAGATGATTTTATTTAAAAGTTCAATTTTTTTATCGCTAGGACACTTGTAAATACGGTGGTTGTTTGGTTTTATAGAGATTTGAGTTTCTGACATTTGATAGAGTCCTAAAAGAATTTTTAAAATTATAGCCATATTCGCCATAAATTATGCTATTATGAAGGATTATATATTTATTAGGAATAAAATGTCATTTAAAAAATTAGGCTTATCTGAGCCATTATTAAAAGCTGTAAAAGAACAAGGATACGAAACTCCAACTCCAATCCAAGAACAAGCAATACCTGTAATACTTCAAAAAAAAGATATTTTAGCCGGTGCACAAACAGGTACTGGAAAAACAGCAGGTTTTACCTTGCCGATGCTCGAACTCTTAAGTCGTGCTAAACACAAAACACAACAACACAAGGTAAAAGCTCTTGTTTTAACTCCAACAAGAGAGCTCGCAGCACAAGTCCAAGAGAGTATAGCTGTATATGGAAAACATCTTCCATACAAATCAGTTGTTATTTTTGGAGGGGTAAAAATTAACCCTCAAATTGTAGCATTAAGAAGAGGAGTTGATATTGTTGTTGCAACTCCTGGACGACTTTTGGATCATATTTCTCAAAAAACGATTAACTTAAGCCATGTCGATTTTCTCATCTTAGATGAAGCAGATAGAATGCTCGATATGGGTTTTGTGAATGATATAAAAAAAGTTATAGCTGTTTTACCAAAAGAGAGACAAACACTTCTTTTTTCTGCTACATATTCTAATGAAATCAAAAAATTATCAGCACAATTTTTAAGAGCACCTACTCTTATAGAAGTAGCTCGTGCAAATACTTCAAGTGAAATTGTACAGCAAGCAGTTTATCATGTAGATAAAGAGCGTAAGCGCGAACTCTTAACTCACCTTATAAACGAAGGAAAATGGCAACAAGTTTTAGTCTTTACAAGAACAAAACATGGAGCTAATCGTTTGAGTGGACAACTTGAAAAAGATGGTATTACTTCAGTTGCTATTCATGGTAATAAAAGTCAGAATGCAAGAACAAAAGCTCTTGCTGATTTTAAAGCAGGGAAAATAAGAGTTCTTGTCGCTACAGATATTGCAGCTAGAGGGATAGATATTGACCAACTGCCTCATGTGGTAAACTATGAGCTTCCTAATGTAAGTGAAGATTATGTACATCGTATTGGAAGAACTGGTCGTGCTGGTAATACAGGAGAGGCTATATCACTTGTTTGTGTTGATGAAGATGAATTTTTACAAAGTATTGAAAAGCTTATTAAAAAAGATATTCCTAAAGTATGGTTAAAAGGATTTAAACCAGATCCAAGCATCAAAGCAGAACCTATTAATATGGGTGGTAATCGTGGTGCTAGAAATAAACCAAGAGGAGGGCAAAACGGTGCTAGAAATGCTAACAACCGTAATAGCCGTTCTCGTAGTAAGCCTAGAGGATAGAGTTTAGTTTATAAAAGCTCGATTGATAGCACAAAACATAGCTTTTATTGAGGCTATTGTAATGTTGTTATCAGCCCCTACTCCAAAGCATGAGAGTGTTTCATCTGTTTTAATCTCTATATATGCTATCGCTTTTGCAGAGCTTTCATCTCCACAAGAGTGTTCATAGTATGACTTGATAGTAAATTTATGTTCATACTCTTTCATAAGTGCATTCTTACAAGCATCAATTGGACCATTACCTGTACCATTTGCTGTAATTGTTTTGTCATCATACTTATATGTAATCCTACAATTTGAGACTCCATCATCTGATGAGAGAGTTGCATTAATAAATGTCATGTGCTCTTTTGGATGAAAATAAGTATCTTCAAAGATATCTAAAATCTCTTTAGCATCAAGTTCTTCACCTTTTTCATCACTCCAAGCTTGAACAATTTTTCCAATTTCAGGATGCATTGCTTTAGGTAGCTGGTATCCATAATTTTTCTCTAAGATATAAGCAATACCACCTTTACCAGATTGTGAGTTAATACGAATAATACTCTCATAAGTTCGTCCAACATCAGCAGGGTCTATTGGTAGGTACGGTACTTCCCAAAATGCATCTTCTTTTGCATTTTGATATGCAAGACCTTTATTGATGGCATCTTGATGTGAACCTGAAAATGCAGTATAAACAAGTTCTCCAACATAAGGATGACGAGGATGAGTTGGAAGTTCAGTACATCTCTCAACTACCTCTAAAACTTCATTGACATCTGAAAAATCCAACTTAGAGTCTATGCCTTGTGTTGTCATATTGATTGCTAAGGTAATAATATCGACATTCCCTGTTCTCTCACCATTACTTAAAAGTGTTCCCTCAACTCTATCTGCACCAGCCAAAATAGCAAGCTCAGTAGCTGCAATAGAAGTACCTCTATCGTTATGGGTATGTGTTGAGATAATAACATTTTCTCGATTATCTAAATGAGCTCCCATCCACTCTATTTGATCAGCATAAATATTTGGTGTTGCCATTTCTACCGTTGCTGGTAAATTAATAATAACTTTTCGAGTATCACTAATGCCCCAACAAGCCGTTACTGCATTTGAAATCTCTGCTGCAAACTCTAACTCTGTTCCTGTAAAACTCTCGGGTGAATATTCTAAGTATATATTCCCTACATGATTTTTTTCATATTTTTTGACAAGTTCTACACCATCTAAGGCAAGTTGAACAATCTCTTCTTTTTCTTTGCCAAAAACAATTTTTCTTTGTGCTACCGATGTTGAGTTATAAAGATGCACAGTTGCATTTTTTACCCCTTTGAGTGCTTCAAATGTTTTAGCAATTAAATGTTCTCTAGCTTGAACTAAAACCTGTATAGTTACATCATCTGGAATTAAATTATCATCTACTAAACGACGTAAAAAATCAAATTCTACTTTAGATGCTGATGGGAAACCAACCTCAATTTCTTTGAAACCAAGTTTGAGTAAGAGTGTAAAAAGTTCAAGTTTTTTTTCCATTGACATAGGGTTGATAAGAGCTTGATTTCCATCTCTTAAATCAACACTACACCATTTTGGAGCAGTTGTGATAGTATGGTTTGGCCATTGTCTATTTGGCAAATCTATTTGAGGGTAAGGTCTGTACTTACCGTTTGGAATGTGATTCATAATGAACCCTTTAACTTGAAATTTTTAATAACACACTCTTACATTTGTTATTAATTTCGGAATTATAGCAAATTTTGAATTATATATGAGGTTTAATGTAAGATCTAGTTGATTAAGGAAAGATAATTGTAAAAAAAGCACCGATGTCTGAGTTATGAACATTTATGTTGCCACTGTTTTTTTTCACAATCTGTCGACTCATATAAAGACCAATACCTGTCCCTTTTCCTTCTGGCTTACTTGTTACATTAGGTTTAAAAATTTCATTAATTATATTTTTAGGTATACCACCAGCATTATCTTCGACTTCTATATATGTTTTGTCATTTTCACCATAACATCGGATATAAATATCTCTTTGTTTAAGCTCTTGCTCATTAAAGGCATCAATGGAGTTGTTTATAAGGTTTAAAAAGAGGTGCTTGAATTCATTTTTATTACCATATATCGTAACTTCATGGTCAAAATTAGTATGGATATGAATATTTTGAGATATAAGCTCATCCTTCATTAGAAGTAAAACTTTAGAAAGTACAGAATGTATATAAAAGTCTTCACTTTTTGTGGAAGGATGTAAAAAATTTCTAAATTCACTGAGTGTGTTAACCATATGATCTATCTGCATGCGCATTGCTTTTTCTAAGCTATTGATATAGTTATTATCGACATTTTTATGTTCAAAATCTATTTTTAACAATTCTATAAGCATACTAATGGAGTTTAAAGGCTGTTTCCATTGGTGGGCAACAGCATCAATCATTTCTCCCATAGAAGCTAAACGTGATTGCTGTTCTAACAGTTTGTCTTTTTTTGCATCTCTTTGATGCATTAAAATATTTCGTTTATCCCATTTTTTTATGAAGAAATTATTCTCTTTTTTAAGTTTTTCGATTTGTTTTTTTTGTTGTGTGTATGAATTAATTAAGGTAGATATATTGTCTTGAAGTTCTTTATCAGAGTTTTTTGATAGATTAACAATAAGATTGATAAACGACTCTTCAGGATTTTCTTTCATAACTCTCTAATGTAAAATTTTAATTTATTAAGGAATATTATAGCAGAAAAAAGTTTAACCCTCACAAAAGTGAGAGTTAAAAAGTGTTAAAGATTGATTAGCACTGGTAAGTAGTTTTGAACTCGTAAGCTGTTGGACGACCTTCATCTGGATGGACATCACGCTCAAATCTGTAGTGTTGATAAACATCAATAAAGTCTTGAGAAAATACTGGTTTCAAGAAGTCATTATCACGAATAAGTGCTTCAAGTGCACCACGAAGTGTATGTGGCATTTGAGGAATCTTTTTTTCACGAATTTCATCTAAAGATAGTTCAAATAAATCTTCATCCATTGGACCAACGATATCTTTACCGGCTCCAGTTTTAACACCATCAAGACCAGCCATCATCATTGCAGCAAATGCAAGATAAGGACATGCAGTAGAATCTGGAAATCTCATCTCAATACGAGTTGCTTTTTCACCAGCTCCATAAGGAACACGACAAGCAGCCGAACGATTTTGAGAAGAGTAAGTTAAGATACTTGGAGCTTCAAAACCTGGAATAAGACGCTTGTACGAGTTAGTTGTAGGATTTGTAAATGCAGCAACTGCACGAGCATGTTTAAAAATACCAGCAGTATAATCAACAGCTAAATCACTTAGATTACCATAGTTTCCTTCTTTGTAGAAAAGGTTTTTACCCTCTTTCCATAATGATTGGTGAACATGCATACCATTACCATTATCACCAAAAAGTGGTTTAGGCATAAAAGTAGCTGTTTTACCATTTAAGTGAGCAATCATTTTTACAACATATTTGTACTTTTGAACATTGTCAGCAGCACCAATGATATCATCAAAAACAATACCGATTTCATGTTGACCCTGAGCAACTTCGTGGTGACCAAGAATAACTTCAAGACCAACTTGCTCTAAAACTTGCATCATTTCAGCACGCATATCTACAGCACTATCAGTTGGAGCTACTGGAAAATAACCACCTTTTGTTCCAGGTCTATGACCTGTATTGTACATATCTGCATAGTTAGTGTTTGAGTTCCACTCACCCTCTTCAGTATCTACTTTATAGCCAGCCTCATTGATATTATCAACAAATTGAACATTGTCAAAAATAAAAAATTCATTCTCAGGACCAAAGTAAGCAGCATCAGCAATTCCAACATCTTCAACATGTTTAAGAGCTTTTTTGGCAATAGAACGAGGACATTTTTCATAAAGTTCATTTTTATAAATGTCATATACATCACAGAAAAGAATCACTGTAGGATCAGCAGTAAATGGATCTAAAAATGCAGTTGTCGCTTCAGCTTTAAGTAGCATATCTGATTTATTTATTGGTTGCCATGCATCTACAGAAGAACCATCAAAAGGAAAACCAGCTTCTAAGTTTCCAGCATTAACTGCACTCATACGGTATGATAAGTGATGCCATGCACCTTTTATATCTGTAAATCTTAAATCTACAAATTGAACATCATTTTCTTCACAAAATGTAAAGAACTCTTCTATACTATTAACGAATTTTCCCATTAATTATCTCCTGAATATTTTTCTGCTAGTAGTATATCGGATTTATTAATAAGGATTGATTAAAATATGATTAAAAAATAATCATTTACAAAATTTGTTTCGTATGGTTGCTAGATTTTTTTTAAAAATATAGTATAAAAAAGAGATTTGGAAAGTAAGAATGATTTGAGTTGTAGAAGAAGTGAAGAGTTTATAAAATAAACTCTTCTGTGGATAAAAGTAAAATTATTTAGTAATTTTTTTGATGTTTCTTTCCATCATTTTAACTGGACAAACCAACACTGAAAAACCAGCACCCATTAACTCACCCATATAACCAGCAGCATTTGCTACTACTTTATCAGCTTTATCATTGAACTGAAATTTTTCAGCTATTTCTTGAGCATTTTTGCTACCTGTTTCTCTCGCACTTTTTACATCATCAAATGCAATTTGACAATTCTCTTTGATTAAGTCTACTGTTTCATTGATTAGTTTTGTTACTTCTAGTTCTTTAGTTTCTGTTTTTGTAGCTGTTGCCATTTTAAATCCTTATTTAATATAAATTATTTGTA
>ERZ890953.138-NODE-138-length-43425-cov-8.719875_pt1 | contig 43425 bp, 39 predicted proteins | sample MGYA00521264_ERZ890953 | MGnify/ENA primary metagenome ERZ890953 (study PRJEB32303, sample SAMEA104408629) | aquatic metagenome | biome: Brackish water; feature: Chemocline; material: water | place: Baltic Sea | collected 2014-10-26T21:54:00 | depth 200 m ...
CGGAACCCGCTCGATCATCCCCACCCTGGGCGGCAGGGTCCGTGGAATCGAGCGCTCACGGCCCGGAACCCGCTCGATCATCCCCACCCTGGGCGGCAGGGTCCGTGGAATCGAGCGCACGGCCCACGCCCCACGGTGTGCGGGGCCAGGCTGCTCGGCAGGTTGGCTAGGCCGGCTCCTTGCCGAAGCGCCAGGTCATGGCCATGGACAGGAAGGTCAGGCGGCTCGAGAACTTGCCGTTGCCCACGATCTTGCCGTTGCCGACTTCGGAGAGCTCGGGGTGTGCCAGGTCGAGGTCGAGCACCAGCTGCTGCAGCTCGGAGTCCGTGATGTCTCGAGGGATGATGAAGGTCTCGCCGAAGGCGGCGTCCAGGTCCACGCGCCCCAGGTGCAGTCCAGCACCCAGGCCCACGCCGACCTTGCGGCCGTCCACCAGGGTGACGCCCTGGAACTTGTCGGGCACCGCACTGGTCTCGTAGTAGCCGCCAGCGCGGATCGTGAACTTCTCGTGCAGGTCGTAGTCGCCGCCCAGACGAACCGACCAGACGTTCTGGTAGGCGGCGGGAATGACGATGTCGTTGGTGACCACGGCGTCGCCCAGGCCCATGATGTTTTCGGGGTCCATCTCGATGGTCAGGTCCACGTCGGTGATGACGATCTCGTCCCAGACGTGCCAGCCCTCCCAGGCCCCGGCGATCTCGACGTCCCAGCGGTCGCTGGGATGGAAGTCGATGCCCGCGCGGGCGATGGCGGGCATGGTGATCTCGGCGGTGACGTCCTCGTCCACGAAGTTTGTGCCGTCGAGGAAGCCCTCCCAGGTGTGCCCCTCGAAGTCGGCCGCGATGGAGCCGGAGGTGTGGTAGTTGGTGGCGGGCTGGTAGGAGGCACCGATGGTCATCCAGGGCAGGGGGTCGACGATGGTGCCCACCTGGAAGTTGGGGGCGAACCAGTCGGAGATCTCGAAGCCGATGTCGATGTCCTGGGAAGGGTTGTCGCCTTCGGCGGTGGTCAGCGCCAGGGCCATCTGGGCCCGGAGCATGCGCGCCTGGAAGGTGGCGCCCAGGGCCAGCCAGTCGGTGATCTGCACCCCGGCGCCCGCGACCGCGGCGAACTCCCAGAGCAGCTCGTCCGTGAGGCTGTAGCGCTGGGGCCCGTCGTTGGGGTAGAGCGGGTCGGGTGCCTGAGGGGAGATGAAGCCGACGGCGAAGGTGGTGCGGGGCACGCCGAAGCTATGGGACAGCCCCAGGCCGGGTACCACCATGAACGGGCCGCTGTTGTTGATTGGGGCGAAGGGGTCTTCGCCCTCTTCGTCCATGCGGTCGAACTCGACGTACTGATCGACCCCCGAGATGCTCACGAAGGCCTGGGCCTCCCGCAGTCGGGCCAGCGCCGCGGGGTTGTGGTACAGCGCGCTGAGATCGTCCACGCTGGCCACCACGGCGGAGCCGCGGCCGATGGCCCTGGTGCCCGAGTCGGTGAAGTAGAAGCCGGCGGCCTGAGCGGAGGTCGGCAACAGGGCGGCGGCCAGCAGGGGCAGGATTCGACGCATGGGTCCTCCGGATCGGGGGCTCGCGAGCGCTGGTTCTCTAACACCGCGCACAGGGAGCGCGACGGTGGGGCGGTATACTGGCGGGGCTATGTCCCCGGAGAGAGCCATGACCCCCAGCCTCGTCCTGCTCGCCCTGATCTTCCCCACATCGAGCCTGGCCGAAGCGCTGGTGATGCCCACCGAGGGGCCGGGGGCCACCAGGTGGTTGCAGGGGCCCATGATGACGGGAGCGCCGGAACCGCCGCGTGAGGTGCTGCCGAAGAAGGCCACGGTCGACACCACAGACGGCTCTCTCGAGGAGACGGAGCTGTGGCTGCCTGGCGGCGAAGTTGCGGTGCTGCGGCTCGATCTCGAGACAGGTGAGGTCCAGGCCACCATGCCCACCCTGGGCCTGGGTGAAGAGGTGTTGGCCGCGGTCGCTCTGGTTCCCGCTTGGCTGCGGCCGCACCTGGCCTTGACCTTGTCCAAGCTCGAGGAGGGTCGACAGCAGGACATCGCGGCCTTGTTGACCGACTACGAGGACCACGAGGCTCTGGACGAGCTGGCCTTCTCCATCGCGGCCACCTCCCCCGAGGAGCTGTCCTTGTCCGGCCAGTACATGCTGCTGGAGGTGCTCGAGGCCAACGCGCTGGCCATCTACGCCGTCGACCCCTACGTGCCCTTCGCCGATCTTGTGGAGCTGGACGACGGCAGCACCACGGTGGAGTACCACTACGACGATGGCGGCGGCCTGCAGAGCTACCTCGTCGACCCGGACATCTACTATTGGCACGTGGTCAATCCCAAGCTCGACATGGAGCTGCCGCTGTTCATGAACCCGGAGTCGTTCGGGATCGATGACCCACCGGGCGGGGTGCACTGGCGTGAGTGGTTCTTTTTCTCGGCCCTCGATGAGGGGACCTGGGACTACCGCACCCACTGGCTCGAGGAGACCCCCTGGGCCCTGACCGACGACGACCTGGCGGACCTCGCAGCCGTGGGCTGGATGCACGACTTCACGGTGGATCCCATCGTGGTGGTGCAGGACCGCGCGGGCCTGCCCCTGCTGGTGGAGATCGACTGGGGCAAAGGATCGGTGTTGGCCACCACCATGGATCTCGAGGCGGCTCACCAGAGCAGCCACGACTTCGCCGCGAACGTGCTCGAGTACGTGCAGCGCCGGGACGTGCTCGAGGCCGACGAGGCCACCTTGGTGCTGGGCGATGGCGGCGAGGCCGGGTCCGAGTACCTCGTGCACCTCGAGGCCGAGGCTCTGCCCTACGTTGTGTGGGATCTGAACGAGGGAGCCCCGGATCTCGAGGGCTACAGCAAGGTCATCGTGCCCATGGGCCTGGCCCTCGAGGCCTACGAGACCCTGTACGAGGACAAGAGTGCCGAGGTCCTCGAGAGCTTCGTGTCCAACGGCGGCACCCTGCTGATGCAGGCCGATGCGGTGCTGGGCGACAGCTTCGACTACCCCTGCGGGGTGAGCGCGACGATGGGCGATCCGAGCGATCCGAGCTTCCAGGGCCACCCGGTGCTGGGCGAGAGCATCGCCGCAATGGACAGCCTCTGGGATCGCGCGCGCTACGACGGCCTGAGCGGTGAACGGGCTCTGGGTGATGCCCTCTCCGCCGTGGACGCCATCGGCTGGTTCGTCACCCAGAACATGTTCGACAATGTCAGCGAGTACTCGAGCACCCACAGCGACTACAGCGGCGAGCGCTCGGTGTGGCCTCAGCGCATCATGCACAACCACTTCGGCAACTGTGGCGAGTGCCAGGACATGATCACCGCCGCGGCCCGGGCGTGTTTGATCCCCACCATGAACGTGTGGAGCATGGAGGATCACGTCTGGAACGAGTTCTGGTTCGAGGATGGCTGGCACGCCTGGCAGGTGGACTGGAGCGATGGCGCCACCCGCATCGACAACGGCGGGGTGGGAGCGGACAGCACCTACGGTGGCGGTAAAGAGGTGAGCGCCATCATGGGCTTCCACCAGAACGGCTACATCGCCGACGAGCATGTGGAGCTGTACACCGACACCATCGACGTGCTGGTCACCGTGACCGACGCCGCTGGACAGCCCGTGCCTGGCGCGATGGTGTTGGTGGCGGTCGAGAACTACTACTACGACCAGTATCTGGACCAGGCCGCCTGGGTGCACACCGATCAGCAGGGCGAGGTGGAGATCACCCTGGGGGACAACCGAAACTTCTGGTTCATCGCCGCGGCGGATCTGGGGGGAGAAGAGGTCTGGGCGCCGTACAGCATCGCGGACATCCAGTCCGGGTCGTACCCCAACTGGTTCCTCACCAGCGAGGCTGGAGATCCTGGGATCACTGTGGCTGATGCCGTGGCGGGCTCGAGCCACGAGATCGCCATCCAGCTCCCGGGGCGGTTGGGAACGCCGGTAGCCACACAAGCCGACAGCGACGGAGAGAGCTGGGTGTCGGTCTCGTTGGACCTGGCGCTGGACGCCAGCCTGCTCGACGTGCCGGCCGCTCACGCCTTCTTGGGGTGGTACAGCGAGCTGGGCTACGCCTACGGCGGTGGGCTGATCCACCCGCTCCTGAGGACGGGCGAGGTGGATGTCTACCTCGTGGATGGAGCCAACCTCTCCCTGTTCGAGGCTGGCGAGGCCTTCGAGGCCTTGGGCATGGTCGAGGGTGTGGGCATCAGCGAGGTGGGATTTCAGCTGGAGAGTGACGCGGCCGAGCTGTACGTCATCATCTCGAACCGAGCCAGCCCTCGTCATGTGCACCACGGCGTCATCGGCCTGGATCTGATCAGGGAGTACGGCCACACCGAGGGTGAGGCGGGAGGCTGCGGCTGCACCGCCAGGCCCACCCGCCGCACCCCTGCCGCGCTGCTGGGCTTGCTGGCCGTGTTGGGCTTGGCGCTACGCAGGCGTGGCGGACAGGTGGCGTGGCGGGAGGACGTAGAGTCCTCCCCTACGTTCGATCTCGCCGAGCTGTGACGTAGGGGAGCAGTTCACCTGCTCCCGCTGCCCAGGCTCCCGCGATTCTCGTCCCATTCCCGCCAGTCCGGCCACACGCTCGATCCGGGCCGTCGGTAGTCTCCTGCTGCTCGGACCAAGCCCGCCTCCACGGCGTTCTGCCAGACGGAGTTGGCGGCTTCCCGCAGGCCATCTTCCTCGCGTAGCGCGCGGTCGTGAAAGCTGCGCTGCCAGAGCCTTTGGCCTGGGCATAGCTCTCGGAACACGGGGGTGAGGCGACCTTTGAAGCTCTGGACCCAGGTGAGGACATCGTCGGCTTCGACCAGCAGGTGAACATGGTCGGGGAGGATGCACCAGGCGTTGAGGCCTCGGTGTTGCTCGAGCAGCGCCGAGGCAGCCTGGGCCAGCCCCGGATCAGCGAACCATGGCTGTCGCTGGTGGGTGTTGATGGTCACCAGAAACGCGTGGCCGTCGCGATAGTGGTCGCGGGGCAGGCGGATGTTCTTGCGCGTGGGCCGAGAGGTGGAGAACATGGACCCAGCTCCGTGACGAGAGGACGTAGAGTCCTCCCCTACGTCTCGGTGGATAGCCACGAACCAGGTCAAATACTGTCCCATTCGAACGCAGGGGAGCAGTCTACCTGCTCCCTGGCGTCCTTCAGCTGCCACCGGCAGCCTTCCTTCGGGAGCGGCGTGACGGGAGGACGTGAAGTTCCCGTTACGGTCTCGGTTACGTTCAGAAACGGCGGATCCGAGCGTAGGGGAGCAGTTCACCTGCTCCCGCTGGAGCGCGGCCGTGGCTCCCCTGCCTAGTAGCCCGACTGCTGCCCCGCCCCGACCACGCCTTCGTAGTCCTCACCGGTGCTCAGGGTGGTGCGGACGGCGTCGATGGGCCAGCTCTCATCGCAGTTGATGATGCGGTTGAGCATGCACTGCTCGTCGTCACAGTCGAAGCTGTCGGCCTCGTTGTAGACCGGCACCAGCGTGGTGGACTTGGGGTCGTCGTCGTCGGTGACCAGGTAGTTGAACGAGGGGATCTGGCCGCGGTAGCCGTTGCCCGACAGGTAGCCGAGCAGGTCGTCACCGCTCCAGCTGTCGCTCTCGCTCCAGTTCTGGGTGGACGCGGAGACGTTGATCTCGGTGCCGTTGAGCACGTCGCCGTCGTGCTGCAGCTGGAAGGTGACCTCGCGGGTCTGGTCGAGGGTGGAGTCCCACTGGTAGCCCGAGGCGTGGGTGGCGTCGTCGGCGCTGGTGGTCATGGACACCCAGGTGAAGGTCCAGCTGCCGTCTGACTCGTGCACGCCGGGGTAGGCCTCGGTGCCGATGATCAGCGTGGCGGCGTCGAGGCCGGTGCTGGTGATGAGCCCGTAGAAGACCTGGTCGCTCAGGGACTCCTCTGCCGTCTCGCTCCAGTCGGGATCTTCCTCGCTGGAGGGAACCCAGCCGAAGCTGAAGTTGTGAGAGACGGACTCGGTGCAGGCGTCATCGGCCTGGTCGGTGGCCTGCATGGAGAACTGCCACACGCCGTCGATGAGCTCGGGAGCGCAGCCGGTGGAGAACAGGGCCAGGAGCACCGCGGTGGTGGTGGGCTTCATGGCGGACCTCTCGAGGGGTGCGGGCGCCGGTCACGGTCGCCCGGGGACGGCTCAGGTTAACATCGGTGATGTCCAGCGCGCGCAGGGAGGTCTGCAAGACCATGCTCATTCGACTCGACCACATCGCTATCGCCGTGCCAGACCTCGAAGAGGCGATCCAGCGCTTCGCTCGGGATCTAGGCCTCGAGCTCTCGGGGCGTGAGGACGTCGAGGCCGCCAAGACCAGCACGGCCTTCTTCCCGGTGCCGGGCACCAAGCTCGAGCTGGTGCATCCGCTGCGGGGCGAGGGGCCCATCGCCAAGTACCTCGAGAAGAAGGGCGGCGGTCTGCACCACCTCTGCTTCGAGACCGACGACATCACCGGCGACGTGGCCCGGCTGCAGGGCCTCGGCTACCGCTTCCTGAGCGATGGCCCTGTGCCTGGAGCCCACGGCAAGCGCGTGATCTTCATCCACCCCAAGGACACTGGCGGCGTGCTCATCGAGCTGGCCCAGTCCCAGGACTAAGGCCCATCATGCTGCACGCAGCGTTCCTGCTCGCCCTCTCGATGCCCGCGGTCGCCGACACCGGCGACGAGCTGTGCAAGGACTGGGCGGTCACCCCCGACACCATCACCACCAACGCGGGGGCCAGCCACCTGTTCCGGATCGGCGTGCCCCGTGAGTGCCGCGGCGACTTCGAGTGTGTCTGGTCCCTCACCAGCGCAGTGGGCGCCCTCGAGAGCGACCAGGGACTCAACATCTGGTGGGATGCGCCCGACGAGGCGCCGTTCATGTGCGAGCCTCTCGATACCTCGCTGGTGGCCACCTGTGTTCTGTGGGGGACCTATGCCCGCACGGCCAGCGCGGACATCCAGGTGCGCTGCACCGATGAAGAGAAGGACCAGCTCAAGCAGGAGTTGGCGGACAAGTACACGGTCCAGGGTGGCGGCTGCAGTTCCCCCCAGCGGGCCGAGGCCTTGCTGCTGCTCTTCCCCCTCGGCTTGTTGGGCTTGCGCCGCCGCCTGCTGCAGTAGCGGCGGTTCCCCATGCCCACCCCCGTCACCGCCATCGGCGAGCAGACCACCCTGGCGCATCGCAAGCGGCGCGCCGGGCAGCGGCTGCTGCTGAGCCTGGCGGAGCCCGAGCTGAACGCCGATCAGCGTGCCCTGCTGCGCCAGCTGACCCCCGCCGGCTTCGCCCTCGACCCCGGCGGGGCCTCCGAGCCTGCCCAGCTTCGGGAGCTGGCGGCGGAGCTGGCGGCGCGGCTGTCGCCTTCCGTTCCGCCCATCCTCGCGGCCCGCCACGCGGTGGGGCGCCCTTGCCACGGCTGCTCCGAGCAGCCCCCCATGGCCTGGCTGGTCCGCGCCGACGATCCGCAGCTCACGGGCGCTGTGGGGCGGGCCTGGCGCCAGGAGCTGGCGGCCTTGGGCTTCCACCTCCACCTCGCACCGAGCTGTGAGCTCGAGGCGCTGGCTGGCGAGCCGGTCCCCGGGCTGGGGGCCGAGCCGGGCGCCCAGCTGGTGGGGCCCGATGCGCAGCGGGCGGCCCGTACCCTCTCGGCTTTTGTGCGGGACGACGAGCGAGCCGCATGCGCGGCCTGCCCCAGCCTCTGCCAGGGATGGCTCGCAGAAGGGCGCCTGGTCAGCCACGAGAAGGAGCTTCCCGGGCTGCTGGCCGAGGAACTGGCGCCGGTCGATGCTGCTGTGAGGATGGGCGTGCCCGCCCTGCTGGTGGGCTGGGGCCGCTGGCCTGCCTTCGACGAGGATCGACCGGCCTGGTGTGTACCAGCGCTGCTCGAGGGCCAGCTCCGGGGGCGGCTGGGCTTTCGGGGCCTGCTGCTGGCCGAGGACCCCGATCTGGCTGCGGGGGCCGAGGGCCTGCAGCGTCATCGCCTGCTGCGCGCTGGCCTGGAAGCGGGGCTGGATCTGTGGGTGCTGGGCCCGGGTTGCGAGCGGCAGCTGGAGATCTTCGAGGCCCTGGTCAAGCTCCAGGAGCGGCGCCCCGGCCTGGACCTGGCCATCGATGAGTCCCAGAAGCGGCTGCTGCGGGGCCGTGAGCGGCTGATGCTGCACCGTCCGCGCCCTGGGGCCGAGGTGCTGGACAGCCCCGCCCACCGCGAGCTGGTCTTGCTGGCCCGCGCCCGGGGCGGCTGAGGGTCTCTGACCGCTGCCAGCCTCAGCCCCCGTCGCTGTGTTCCAGGAGGAAGCCGCAGCGGGCGGCGTGGAAGTCGAGGAGCACCAGGGTCAGACGGGGGTGGTTGGGCACGGTGGTGGTCTGCAGCACAGGCGCCACCTGGGAGGGCAGCAGCGAGGGCGGCGCCAGCGCGCAGAACTCGGCCTTGGCCCCTCCCTGGTCCAGGGCCTGGTTGAGCCATGCACGGTAGGTGGTCTCGGCGCTGTGCAGGCAGATCTCCTGCTCGGCTTCGGGCACGAACTCGCAGCCGCGGATGTCCAGGAACGGGGCCCGTTCGAAGGCCACCTGGTAGCAGTGCTCCCAGAAGCGCTTGTCGAAGTCGCCCTGCTCAGTGAACGCCTGCTCCCATCGATCGTGGATGGCTTGGACCTGGTCGTGCCGCTGCACCAGGGTTCGCACGCCGCCCGGGAAGATGGTGGCGCGCAGCTCCTGCTGCCACATGTGGTTGGAGCAGTCTCGCGCGAAGCGGCCCGCCCGGCCGCAGAGCTGTGCGGCTCTGGCCAGGTCTTCCTCCTGCTTGGCCTGCTCGGCGGCCACGAAGAAGCACTCGTCACGCCAGGACTCCTCCTGCACCTCGCTGCAGAGATCCTCGGCGCTCAACCCCTCGATCTCCCCGGCCAGCGGTGCCAGAGCGGTCAGGCAGTCCCCCCGCAGGGTGACATCCTGGACGGCCCTGCACTGGTCCAGTCGGAGCAAGGGGGCGCCTGAGGCGATGCCGGCCTGGTACCGCACACGGTCCTGCTGGTCCTGCGCGAGGGAGGGTTCGCCACCGCAGGCGATGAGCAGGGCGGGCAGCGGCCAGTGGGGGGACATGGTGGCGGGCAAGGTGGGCCTCAGGGGGAGAACACGGTAGCCCGTAGCGCCTCCGGCTTCCCCTCGGAGGCCAGCCCGCATATGATCCCGGTGTTCCCACCCGCGCTCGCTCTGGCGGGCATCGGAGATGACATGCGCAAGCTCTACGCTCTGGCGATCCTCGCTCTCTTCCTGGTGATCGGCTGCGGCAAGAAGACCGAGCCCGAGGCCGCGGTGACGGCCCCCGGCGTGTCCGCCGAGCTGGCTCGACTGATCGTGATCCGCAAGCAGGTCACCGGCACGGCGGAGCGGCCCACCTACCGGGGCGTGCTCACCGTCCACAACGGCTACAACGGTGAGATCACCCTGGAGCGAGTGGAGTTCGGTGGTGCCGTGGGGAGCCACCCCGTGCACGATGGCCTCGAGCAGCTCGATCTGGTCGTGCCCGGCAACAGCTCCACGGAGCTTCGCCTCGACACGGGCTTCACCTGGAAGGACGAGGCCCCGATGAACTTCGAGCGCGGAACCCTCACGGGCACCGTCTACTACCGGGGTCCCAAGGGCAAGGTCCACCCGCTGCCCTTCGCGGTGGAAGGCACCTTGATCATCAAGGGCGAGTAGCGGCGGGCATGGGATCTCTCCTGGCAGCGCTGCTGTGGGTCGCGGTGGCGGCGGGCCAGGGCGACGACGCTTCGCTGGTCTGCGCCAGCCAGGCGCCTCCACCGGATCGGCTGCAGGTGGCCTGGATCTCCCCCGTGCGCAAGCGGGTGTGGGGTCGTACCTCCCTGTCGGTGGTGCGGGTGGCCGAGCTGCGGACCTTCGTGCAGGCCCAGGGGGCCGACCAGGCTCGCGCGCTGCAGGCGCTTGGGCTGATCGGGCGGCGAGGCCGGGTGCGCAAGCTCTACAAGGTCACCCTCTTCGACGTCAGCGCGGATCAGCTGTGCCGGCCCGTGGAGCACACCCCTGAGGGCGAGGACAGCGACGGGCTGCCCGCGTGTGCGGGCGGCCGGCAGGTGGGGGCACGCCGCGCCACTGGCTGCGGCACCACCTTGGACACCGCGACCGATGCGCAGGGGCTGGATTTGTACCGAATCCCATGGCGTGAGGCGGCGCGGGCCGGCTTCTGTGTGATGCCGCTGGAGAGGTTCCTCGCGGGTTCATAGTCCTGGGTGGGCGCCTCCGTCTGTGGGCCGGGCTGCCGCGGGTGACGCCAAGGGGCGCCGCGGGCCTGTGGTCCACCTGCCCATCGCCGCGCCATGCAGCAGGCTAAAGGCTTCAGGTTCAGCGTCGCGGGTTTCCCATGCCGACTCCTCTCCCTCCGAGCATCCTCTCTGCCGAACCCGGCGAGGTCGAGCGGCTGCTCGCCCTGGCGGCGGCGGCGCCGGATCTGGTGGGCCGGCTGGGGGTGATCTCCCAGGAGCTGATGGGCCGGCCCTACGTGGTGGGGCCGCTGGTGGGTGGCCCGGATCAGCCCGAGCGGCTGGTCACCCGGCTGGATGCCTTCGACTGCGTCACCTTCTGCGATGCCGCACTGGCTCTGGCCACCGCCCGGGATGCCTCCGACTACGCCGCCCGGCTCATCGCCCTGCGCTACCGCGGCGCCGTGGGGTGGCTCGCGCGCAATCACTACACCAGCCGCTGGCTGGCCCACAATGTGCGCGCTGGCTTGCTGGAGCCTCTCCTGCTCGAGCGCTGGGCGGTGGTGGGCGAGGGCCGCGTGCTCGACATCCTGCCTGGCTATCCGGCCCAGCCGTGGCAGCCCCGCTACCTGCCCTGGTCCGAGCGAGCCGCCCTCGAGGCCTGCGCTCGCACCGGCGACTGGGTGGGCTTCATCTCCCACCGCCCCCGCCTGGACACCTTCCACGTGGGCCTGCTGGTGGCCGACGGCGAGCTCTCTGTCCGCCACGCCAGCCGCAGCCGGGGGCGGGTCATCCAGGAACCCCTGGCCGCCTGCATGGTGGACTGGGATGTGCCAGGCTTGTTCGTCGCTCGCCCGCTCCCCGTTCCCCCCGTCGTTCCCCCCGCCGTTCCCCCCGTAGTCCCCCCCGTCGTTCCCTCCGGAGACAGCCCGTGAAGCCGATCACCGCTCTCATCGCCGCCATCAGCCCACAGGACGCCCTGCCCCTGGCGCGCCGCCTGGCCGCCTCCGGGCTGGTGGAGGAGCTGGCCCTGCAGGTACCCCCCAGCGTGGACGAGCGCCCCCTGCAGCTGGCCGGGCTGCCCTGCACCGTGCTGCCCGCCAGCGAGCCCGGCTCCGCCGGCTTCCTGGCCCCCCTATTGGCCGGCCTGCAGACCCGCTTCCTGCTGCGGGTCGAGGCCCGCGGTCAGCTGGACCCTCACCCCTGGGCCCTGGCGCGCCTGCTCCAGGCCGCCCAGGCCAGCGGCGCCGCCTTGGTCTACGGCGACTACCAGGACGAGCGGGACGGCGCCCTGGTGGCTCACCCCCTGGCCGACTGGCAGCAGGGCAGCCTGCAGGACAGCTTCGACTTTGGCCCATGGACCCTGTGGTCCGTGGCTCGCTTGCAGCAGGGCCTGGCCCAGCAGCCCCTACCCGACACCCTGCGCTGGCACGGCTGGTACCACCTGCGGCTGGCGGCCACCCGCCAGGCCCCGGCCCTGCGGGTCCCCGAGCCCTTGGCGGTCCTGCGTCCCCTGGCGGTGCGCGCCAGCGGGCAGAAGGTCTTCGACTACCTCACCGCCGCCCGGGAAGCTCAGGTCGAGGCCGAGGCTGTCCACACCGAGCACCTGCGCATCCTGGGGGCGCTGCTGTCGGGGCCCTTCGCGCCCTTCGAGTCCCACGCCCCCGGCTTCCCGGTCCTGGCCTCGGTGATCATTCCCGTGCGCAACCGCACGCTCACCGTCGCCGACGCGGTGCGCAGCGCCCTGTCCCAGGTGGCCGACTTCCCCTTCAACGTCATCGTGGTCGACAACCACTCCACCGACGGCACCACCGCGATCCTCGAGGCCCTGGCCGCGGCGGATCCCCGCTTGGTGCACGTGGTGCCCGAGCGCCGCGATCTGGGCATCGGCGGCTGCTGGAACGCGGGCGTCTTCCACCCCCGCTGCGGGCGCTATGTGGTGCAGCTCGACTCCGACGATCTGTACGCAGGGACCGACACCCTGCAGCGCATGGTCCACCTGCTGCGGGACGAGCGCTGCGGCATGGCGGTGGGCAGCTACACCCTGGTGGACATGGACCTCGAGCAGATCCCCCCCGGCCTGATCGATCACCGGGAGTGGACGGACGACAACGGCCCCAACAACGCCCTGCGCATCGGCGGGCTGGGCGCCCCGAGGGCCTACGCCACCGAGCTGGTGCGCAGCAACCCCTTCCCCAACGCCAGCTACGGCGAAGACTACGCCGTGGTGCTGCGCCTCAGCCGGGAGTGGAAGGTGGGGCGCATCTACGACTCGCTGTACCTGTGCCGCCGCTGGGAGGACAACAGCGACGCCGATCTGCCCCCAGAGGTGGCGGCTCGCTACCAGGTCTACAAGGATCGCCTGCGCACCCTGGAGCTGCAGGCGCGCATGGGGGCGAAGGCATGATCGCTGCGCCGGGCAGCGCGGACAGCGGCTGGGCAGGACGCTTCGTTCCTCGGGGTGCCATCGCGCCCGCCGGCAGCTTCCCCACCCTGGGTGCCCAGCTGGGGCCCTTCATGGAGTGGCAGGCGGGCTGCTGGCCGCGGCTGGCGCAGGCCCGCGTTGGGCTGGCCCAGGTGTGCAGCCGCGATCTCTCCCTGGGGGATCGCGTGGTGCGCGCCCAGTTCAACCCGGGCCGGGCGGTCAGCACCACGGCCGAGGTCGATGCCGCCAGCATCCAGCAGCGGCCGTGTTTTTTGTGCCCCACCAACCTGCCCCCCGAAGAGAAGGGCCTGGCCTATGGCCGCCACTGGGTGGTGTTGGCCAACCCCGCGCCCATCCTGCCGGACCACTTTGTGCTGGCCCACCGGGAGCATCGGCCCCAGCGGGTGCGCGACGCCATCTCCACCCTGCTGGCCTTCGCGGGTGACACCCGGGGCCACACGGCCTGCATCTACAACGGTCCGGCGTGTGGTGCCTCGGCCCCTGATCACCTCCACCTCCAGGCTGTCCAGGCCGGGCTGCTGCCCGAAGAGCTGGCCGCCTGGCGGGTGGTGGATGGCGAGCCCGCGGATCTGTTGGTGGATCGGCCGCGGCTACGCGCCTGGTTGGTCCCGGGGCCCGGTCCGGTGCTGCTGGGGTTCTGTGGACAGGCTCGGCCGGTGGAGCGCGCCCTGACCGCGGCCGTAGACGCCCTGGGCATGGTCCAGGGTGAGCCCGACGAGCCCCGCCTGAACCTGCTCGCCAGCGGCCGGGATGGGCAGGTGCTGGCCCTGCTCTTCCCCCGTGACGCTCACCGTCCCGCCTGCTATCGCGCGCCGGAGCCGGAGCGTCGGATCATCAGCCCCGGCGCCATCGACATGGCCGGCTTGCTGGTCACGGTGCGCCAGCGTGACTTTGACGCCCTGAGCCCTTCGTTGGTTCGTGACATCTACCGTGAGACCTCCCTGGCGACCGAGCGCTTGGCGCTGGTCCGCGACCTGCTCGAGAGGAGACTGGCCTATGCCTGAGCCTCGCCTGCGCGTCGGCCTGATCCAAGGCCGCGAGACCCTCCGCTTCCGCCTCGACGGGCTGTTCCACCTGCTGGTGGACGACGCCCCCGAGCCCACCGCTCGCGTGGGGGGCCGCTGGCGCGCCGAGTGTGGTCCGGACGGCATCGCCCTGTGGCGGCACGGGGCCCGGGAGCCTCTGCTCACGGGGAGGCGCTTGCTGCTGCGGCCCCTGGTCGAGGGGGAGTCCTCCTTCCTGCTGCACGAGATGACCGTGGGCGTAGACTTCCACTGGCAGCACGACGAGGACCTGAGCTTCCTGGGCTGCCTGTCCCTCGAGGCCCGAGAGGCCAGCAGCGCTGGGGCCCGGATGGACGCCGTGAACGAGGTTGGGCTCGAGGCCTACCTGCTGTCGGTCATCTCCTCTGAGATGAGCGCCCGCTGCCCCACCGCCCTGCTCGAGGCCCACGCCGTCATCTCCCGCTCCTGGCTGCTGGCACAGCTCGAGGCGCGGGGGAGCGCTGCCGGCAACCCGGCCGAGGGAGCGCTGGCTCCCGAACAGCGCGACGGCGCCTCGTGGGTCACGCGCTGGTACGACCGAGAAGATCACGCCTGGTTCGATGTCTGTGCCGACGATCACTGCCAGCGCTACCAAGGGGTCACCCGGGCCTTCTCCCCCCAGGCCACTGCCGCCGTGCAGGCCACCCGCGGCCAGGTGCTCGTGGACGATGGCGTGGTCTGCGATGCCCGCTTCTCGAAGTGCTGCGGCGGCTTCACCGAGCTGTTCTCGAGCGCGTGGGGGCCCGACGATCCCGCCTACCTGCAGGCCTTCGCCGATCTGCCCCAGGGCGGGGAGCCCGCCTATGCGCTCCCCCTGTGCGACGAGGCCAATGCGGTGGCGTTCATCCAGGGGGCCCCGCCCGCCTTCTGCAACACCCAGGATCGCGGCGTGCTCGAGAAGCTGCTGCCCGAGCTCGACCACGACACCCGGGACTTCTACCGCTGGGAGCAGGTCATCGAGCAGGGTGATCTGCAGGCGCTGCTGCGGGACAAGCTGGGCCTCGAGCTGGGCGCCATCCAGGCCATGACCCCGGTAGAGCGCGGCCCGTCCGGGCGGTTGATTCGGCTGGCCATCGACGGCGAGCAGGGCCGCGTGGTGCTGGGCAAGGAGCTCGAGATCCGCAGGGCGCTCTCGCCCACCCACCTGTACTCGTCAGCCTTCGTGGTGCAGCCCGAGGGCGAAGAGGACAGCGCCCCGGCGCGCTTCCGGTTGCGCGGCGCGGGCTGGGGTCACGGTGTGGGTCTGTGTCAGATCGGCGCCGCCGTGATGGCCGAGCAGGGCTACCACGGCCGCGCCATCCTGGCGCACTACTACCGGGGCGCCGAGCTCGAGCGGCGGTACTGAGGGCTACTTCGACCCGCGCCCGTGCCCCCGCCGGGAGCCGTCCCAGGAGAACACCCGACAGCTCTGAGCGCAGCGGCCGCAGTCGATGCACTTGTCCATGTCGATGGTGGGGGCGCCGTAGCCGTGCTGGACGATGGCGTTGGTGGGGCAGACCCGCAGGGAGGGGCAGGGGTGGTTCTGGGGGCAGCGCTGGGAGTGGACCGTGACCATGGGAGCCTCGCTGGTGCGTGGGGCGTGGACCCCATGAGCCGTCAGGGCGCCGGAGCGTTTCGAGGGCTGGCGCGGCTTGGCTACTCGAGCTGCAGCTCCACCTGGACGGCGCGGTGGTCGGAGCAGCTGAGGTCTTGCTCGCAGTGGCAGTCCACCGTCTCGGCGCTCACGGCGTGGAGATCCGGCGTGGTGTAGACGTAGTCGATGCGCAGGGGCAGCCAGCCGTCCACATGGCGGGTGGTGCCCGGGCCGCGGCCTGCCTGCTGCCAGGCATCGCCGAGCTGCCGGCGGAGGTTGACGTGCACGGCGCTGTCGGGTGTGGAGTTGAAGTCGCCGGCGATGACCGTGGGGTCCTGGAAGCCGGCCACCAGGCGGCGCACGGCGGCGACCTGCTCGGCCTGGGTGGCCACCGCCTCCTCCATCTGGGTGAGCAGCGCGGCGAGGGGACCAAGCTCGCCCCGGGCGCCGGCTCGCAGGGCTCGATCCACCTCGCGCATGGTCACGCCGTAGGGCAGGACGTGCAGGGCCAGCACATTGAAGGTGCGCTGCCCATCGCTGATCTCGGTGAAGACGTAGCGCCAGCCCGGGGGCAGGGGCAGGTCCCGGGCGCGGGTGATCTGCCAGGCGCCGTGGCTGGGCACACAGACCGCCAGGCCCCCTGTGCCCTTGCCGCCGCGTCCGTAGTAGTCGATCTGCTCGCAGCCCATGCCCAGCTCTTCTGCCAGGCCTTCGAGGCGTCGTCCGCTGATCTCGAGGAGCACCAGAGCGTCGGGTCGGGAATCACGGATGGTGGCCAGCACCCCTTCGCGGGCGTCATCGAGGGCGCAGCGGGGCTCGTCCGGATCGGCGAAGGCCCCCAGCCGGCCGACGTTCCAGGTCAACACGCGCAGGGGCTCGGCGCCACCGTCCGCGCGGCTGGGCAGGTGACAGACCGGCGCGCAGGCGTCGCCGCGGATCCCGGCCTCGAGGCCCAGGTGCAGCAGGCCCAGCAGCCACATCCAGCGGGAGCGGCGGGCCAGCAGCAGGGCCAGCAGCAGCCCCCAGCAGGCCAGTCCGTGCAGCCAGGGCAGCAGCAGCACCACGATCACCAGGGGCGCCGCGGGGGTGGTGTCCACCCGGCCCATGATGGTCACGCCCCACAGCACGCCCAGCCCCCACAGCAACAGCAGCCAGCCCAGGCAGCCCAGGCGGGAGCGCGGCGGTGGAGCTGGCCCGTCAGGGGTGAGCTCGGGCGGCTCGAGGGTGAGCTCGTGCTCGTGCTCGTGCTCGGTGTGCGGCGGTGCGGGCGACGGCTCGCTCATGGGGCTCTTCGTGGGCCTCGGCCCTGCGTGTGGAGGAGACCGGGGAGGTGGACCTCTATTCCACTGGAGCGACCCTGGGTCTGTCCAGCATGAGCACAATGCCCAGACCCGGCGCGTCGAAGGTGATGGCTCGCTCCAGGGTGAAGGCTTCGCCGTCCTTGGGTTCGATGGTGAACCGGTGGTTGCCTTCGGAGAGCTCGAGCTTCAGGGGCAGCACCCCCCTCGGCTCACCGTCCACACTCACCCTGGCGCCCGCCAGCTCCTGAGAGTGGAGCGTGACCCGTCCGGTGACCGGTGGAGAGGTGGGGTCCGGTGCGACGGGCTGGGGGAGCGCCGCGGCACCCTGGAGCTCGACGAGCAGAAACTCGCCCCTGGCGCCCTGGATCATCAGGCTGCGCTCGACGCTCGCCAAGGGGATGTCCACCGGGGCCATCCCCAGGCTGCGATCGTCCACGACCACCTGCAGACGAGAGGCGTGGTCGGTGCCGGATAGGCGCAGGCTGGGCAGCTCGCCCGCATCGGATGCAGAGGGCTCGAGCTGGACGGTCAGGTCCATGGACCCCTCCAAAAAAACCTCCGCCACCAGCATCAGGTTCGTTCCCTCCGCGGACTTCAACAGGAAGCGGTGTGTGCCGGCGCGCAGATCCAGTGTCGCGGGTGGCGCCGCCACCTTCCAGTCATCGACGAACAGGCTCGTGCCCTCGTCCGTGGTGCCCTCGAACCTCACCTTGGCGGTGTCCTCGGCCAGTGCAGGGGAAGCCAGGAGCAGGCCCAGGGCCGCTGTGCTCGCGGTGCGGAACAGGCGCGCTCGTGCCATGCCTAACCCTCCTCGACGGTGCGAAGGGGAACGATACCACTTGCGGTGGCCGAAGTCGGGCCTCCTTCGACCCCGGCGTCAGCCCCGCACCCGGCTCGCTGCCTGCTGGAGGGCGGCGCGCACCTCGTCGTCCACTTCGCTGGGATCGCCGATGCGGAAGCGGCGGGTGAAGCGTGGGTTGTTCGTCTTGTAGCGCGCCAGGCGTTCGGTCTCGGGGCTGTCCTCGGGCAGGGCCAGCTCGAGGTCGACCAGGGCGTTGGTCCGGGGGTGGACGATGGCGAACTGCGCCCGGTTGCGCACGCTGCTGTAGGTCTTGCAGACCTCGAGGGCGGCGTCGTCGCCGGTGGCCAGGCCCGCGGCCACCAGGGCGTCGTAGATGGGCCGCAGGTGGGCCTTCTTGCCGCTGTACAGCTCGGCCACCAGATCGGCTGGGCGCTCGTACTGGTCGACCCTGCCGGGATCGGTCACCCCCCAGGCGATCCACTGGGCCTGGTTGTGGTTCAGGCCGTGCTCGGCCTTGAGCCAGGCGGTCAGGGCCTGGTGTCTCGGGATGCCGGCACCCCGGGCCAGCTCCACCCACTGCTCGAAGGTCTGGCCGGTGTCGTCGGGGAGCCTGGCGATCATGCGCTGCAGCATCTGCAAAGGGGTCTTGGCCATGGGGCCTCCTTTCTTGGTTGTCCTTGCAGCTACTCACCTGGTCGTGGGTGGCCAGCGCCGATGATACGATTAGGCGGCGCTCCGTGAGCTCTCCGACAACGCTGTGCCGTCGGCGGTCGGATCCGGAGGAACCATGCGCCCGCACCTGCTGCTCCCCCTGCTGCTCTTGGCCGTCGCCTGTGGCGACAAGGACGACACAGGGTCCGCCGTGGATCAGGACGGCGACGGCTTCACCCGCTCCGAGGACTGCGACGACGGCGACGCCAACGTCCACCCCGGCGCCTCCGAGCGGGCCTACAACGGCGTAGATGACGACTGCGACGGCTCCACCCCCGACGACGATCTGGACGCCGACGGGTATGGCGTGGATGACGACTGCGATGACGAGGACCCCGACGCCTTCCCCGGCGGGCTCGAGGTCTGCGACGGCGTCGATAACGACTGCAACGGTGCGGTGGACGATCAGGCCCTGGACACCCTGGTCTGGTACGCCGACTACGACAGTGACGGCTACGGCGATCCCGACGCCCAGGTCCTGGCCTGCCAAGCCCCCCCCGCCCACGTGGCCGACGACTCGGACTGCGACGACACCGACGCCGAGATCCATCCCGGTGCGGAGGAGCCCTACGATCTCGTGGACAACGACTGCGACGGCCTGGTGGACGAGGAGGGCGGTGCCCCCCTGTTCGAGTGGTTCCACGACGGCGATGGCGACGGCTACGGCGACGCCTACGACATGATCGAGGCTGAGGAGCAACCCTACGGCTACGTGCCCAACGACAACGACTGCGACGACCTGGACCCGGAGATCTTTCCCGGCGCCGAGGAGCGATGCAACACTCTGGACGACGACTGCGATGTGCAGATCGACGAAGATGAGGCCTGCGTCGAGCTGGACATCGGCTCTGCCGAGGACGGGTGGATCGGCGACGCCTACGGCGACATGGCCGGCTGGGCCCTCGACGGGGGCCAGGACCTGACCGGTGACGGCAGCGACGACTTCATCATCGGTGCTCCGGGCTCCTCCTCTGGTGGTCAGTTCTACTTCATGCCCGGTGAGTACCTGGGGTACTACTCGGGCCTGGAGCTCGACGTGGCCTCGTCCTCGGGGGCGATCACCTGGGCTACCGCCATGGCCGGCGCAGAGCTGGGTGACGACGTGGCCCTGTTCCCCGATGTGGACGGCGACGGCGAGGTGGACTTCGGCGCGGGCGCCCCCGAGGCCGACGGCACCGGCCTGGTGGTGCTGTGGTTCTCGAGCATCGAGGACTACAGCTACGTCTCCATCTCCGGCGGTCGCTCCGAGATGGGTGGTGTGGCCTCGGCCGGCGACGTGGATCATGACGGGCTGTCCGACATCCTGGTCGGCGGCCCGGGGGTCACCTCGGACGTGGGCGACGAGGGCTTCGCCGAGCTGTTCCTGGGGCATCCCAGGGATCAGATGGTCGCGGGTGAGTACTGGATGGGGCTCAACGCCGACGATCAGCTCGGCTCTGAGCTCGACTCCGCGGGTGACGTCGACGGCGACGGCTACGACGAGCTGCTCCTCGCCGCCCAGGGCTACCCCGCCGACGGCCGCGTGGGCGCGGTGTGGATGGTCATGGGCCGCGGTGTCTGGCCTGGGAGCGAAGGCAGCCTGGAAGACGCTGAGCACATCTTCGTGGGTGAAGACAGCGGCGACTACGCCGGCCACGCCCTGGCGGGAGGGCAGGACTTCAACGCGGACGGCTACGAGGACTTCGTGATCTCCTCGCCCTACCACGACAGCGGCGCCGGATCCGAGGGCGTGGTCTACGTTTGGTCCGGCGGCTCATTGTGGGGAGGTCCCAGCACGTCGTCCTCCCTGGCGTCCTCACCGGTCACCTTCGTGGGCGAGGCCGCGTCCAGCCGTGCGGGCTGGGCCGTCGAGCTTGTCCCCGACTTCGACGGCGACGGCGCCGCGGATCTGGCGGTGGGCGCTCCCTATGTCAGCAGTGGTAGCGCCCTGTGCGGCAAGGTCTACATGCTCAGCGGCGGCCCCAGGGCCTGGGTTGGCGTCAACGCCTTGGCCGATGCCTCCATCTCCTGGCTGGGCGAAGCCCCTGGAGACCACCTGGGCTCGGCCATCGCGGCCGGCGACGCGGACGCCGACGGCCTGTCCGATCTGCTGCTGGGTGCCCCCGACGCCGACGACAGCGGCAGCTCGTCCGGGAGCGTGTACCTGGTCCTGGGCTGGTAGCGGGGCCAGCGTCGGCTCCATCGGCTCCATCGGCTCCATCGGCTCCATCGGCTCCGTCGGCACAGCCTGGCGAGGGGCGGTGGGGTTAGGGCTTCGCCATGATTCCTCTCTTGAAGCGTCTGGGCTATCGGCCCTACCAGGTGGTCTGGGAGCTCACCCTGGCCTGCGATCTCAACTGTCGCCACTGCGGGTCCCGGGCCGGCAAGGCGCGCCCCGACGAGCTCAGCACGCCCGAGGCCCTGGCCCTGTGCGATGAGCTGGTGGCCTTGGGCACCCGCCGGGTCACCCTGGCGGGGGGCGAGCCCACCCTGCGGCAGGACTGGCCCTTGATCGCCAACGCGCTGACCAGCAAGGGCGTGCGGGTCAACATCTTGAGCAACGGCCGCAGCTGGGACGCGGACAAGGCCCGCATGGTCAAGCTGTACGGGCTCGAGTCCGTGGCCTTCAGTGTGGATGGCTGCGAGGCCACCCACGACTACGTTCGCCGCATCGATGGTCAGTGGCGGCACCTGCTTGCCAGCATCGACCTCACCCGCGCCGCGGGCGTGCAGGTCTCGGTGGTCACCATGCTCAACCGCCGCAACATGGATGAGCTCGAGCAGCTCCGCGCCGTCCTGGCCGAGCACGACGTGGCCTCGTGGCAGCTTCAGCTGGGCAACCCCACCGGCAACATGGCCGACCACCCGGATCTGGTCATCCGGCCCTCCGACGTGCTCGATCTGATCCCCCGCATCGCGGCCCTCAAGCAGCTGCCCGGGCGCCCCAAGGTCTACCCAGCCGACAACATCGGCTACTTCGGCGAGCACGAGGCCGTGCTGCGGGATCGCAGCAAGGTTGTGCCCTTCTGGGTGGGCTGTCGCGCGGGCTGCCACGTGCTGGGCATCGAGAGCAACGGCAACATCAAGGGCTGCCTGTCCCTGCCCTCGGCCATGAACGACGAGGACCGCTTCGTCGAGGGCAACATCCGTGAGCGCTCCCTCACGGAGATCTGGAAGGACCCCGACGCCTTCGCCTACAACCGCAAGTTCAGCGTCGAGCAGCTCGAGGGCTACTGCCGCGAGTGCGCGTACGCCGAGATCTGCCGCGGCGGCTGCGGCTGGACCAGCTTCGCCCACGTGGGCGAGATGGGTGGCAACCCGTATTGCTACTACCGGCAGCTGAATGAGCGGGAGGCCGGGGCCTGAACCTACTCCGTGGACACCCCGTACAGCTCGTCGCTCACGCAGGCGGGGTCGTCGCTGCAGTCGGGGTCGTCGCAGTCGATCAGGCCGTCGTCGTCGTCGTCCTGCTCGTTGGTGCAGTCCATCTCGGCCGGCGGCGCGCCGTACTCGTCCACAGCCTCGCAGGCGGGGTCGTCGTCGCAGTCGGGGTCGTCGCAGTCGGTGAGGCCATCGTCGTCGTTGTCCACGACGTCGTCGCAGATCCCCTCGAAGTTACCGGAGTCGAAGGTGGCGGCGTACAGGGGCACCGCCTGATCCTTCTCGAAGCAGGCGGTCATGGCGCCCGACGCCACCAGCGCCGCGCCCGCCCAGCGCACCGCCTTGACGGTGCTGTTGCCGGCATCGAGCTCATCGCACAGGGACTGCAGATAGGCCTTGAGGGTGGCGGGATCCATGTTTCCTCCGATCTTGGTGTGCAGGGTAGCATGGCCCGTGCCCACCTGGGTCGTCGGGCTGCGCTCCCCCGCGCGGAGGGGCCTGGAGGCTGGGCCTGGCTCAGAGAGTGTGGGCGCTCGAGCCCGTACCCGGCTAGGGCGGTCCTGGGATGGACGCTCAGCGCATGGGCGGCCGGCCAGGAGGTTCAGCCAGGAGGTCTCACCACGATGCGCATCCCCGAGCGGCTGGCTCCGCTGGTTGACCAGGGCATCATCGACGAGGTGCTGCGACCCCTCATGAGCGGCAAGGAGGCCCAGGTCTACCTGGTGCTCGCTGGGGGCGAGGTCCGGGTGGCCAAGGTCTACAAGGAGCTGGACCAGCGCAGCTTCCGGAATCGCTCGGAGTACACGGACGGCCGCCGCGTGCGCAACAGCCGGGAGGCGCGGGCCATCGCCAAGCGCAGCAGCTTCGGCCGCAGCCTGGACGAGCAGGCCTGGCACAACGCCGAGGTGGACGCGCTGTTCCGCATCCACGCGGCGGGCGTGCGGGTTCCGGAGCCCTTCGAGTTCGTCGACGGCGTGCTGGTGATGGAGCTGGTGCAGGACGAACACGGCGAGCCCGCCCCTCGCCTGGCCGATCTGTCCCTGAGCCGAGACGAGGCCCGGGGCATCTTCGACCACCTCCTTCGCGAGGTGGTGCGTATGCTCTGCGGCGGCGTCGTACACGCGGACCTGTCGGACTTCAACGTGCTGCTGGCCCACGACGGCCCGGTGCTCATCGACTTCCCCCAGTGCGTCGATCCCGCCCACAACAACAACGCTCGGCGCCTGTTGATCCGCGACGTGGACAACCTCTGCCGCATCCTGGGGCGCTTCGCTCCCGAGCTGCGGCGCATGCGCTACGGCCAGGAGATGTGGGACCTGTACGAGGAGGGCGAGCTGCGTCCCGACTCCCCGCTCACAGGCAAGCGCCGCCGCCAGGCCAAGGCCGACACCGACTCGCTGCTGGCCGAGATCGAGGACCTGGAGCGGGAGGCCCGCGAGCGCCGCGAGGCCCTGGGCTTGCCACCCGCCGCCCCCCCCAGGGCGCCGGTTCACATCCTCCAGGTTGCGCCCGGGCCCGAGCCCGAGCCCGAAGCCCAGAGTGCTCCTGCACCCTCCAAGCGCAAGCGTTCCCGGCGTCGGCGCCGGGGCGGTGGCGGTGGCGGTGGTGGCGGCGGTGGCGGTAGTGGGGCTCCGTCTGGTCCCCGAAAGCGCAGGCGCTGACGCGCGGACCCTCCCCTCTGTGGGCGGGCCACCATGCCTCTGGGGCTGGGTGGCGATAGGGATTTCCATGGTTCGGGGCGCACCAGGCGCCCTCGCAGGTGGAGGCCTCCAATGTTCGAGCTGCTGTTGCTGTGCTGCTGGCTGGCATTCGCCCCTGCCGTGGCCCAGGAGCAGGTCGACCCCGCCGTGCTCCGCGCACGCTTGCAGCAAGAGATCCTGCCGTCTCTCGGGGCCCGGACGCAGGCCGCCAGGGCGCGCAGCGAGGCCTCCGAGGCCTGGTACGCTGGGGAGGGTTCCTGGGCCGAGGCCTTCCCGGCTCTGGTCGGAGCTCCCATCGGAGACCCGAGCTTTCTGAGGGCCCATGCCTGGCAGCTGCAGCTTCGCGCCGAGGGGCGCGCTTCCCAGCAGGCTGTTGCGACGCCCTCGGGCCTCGAGGCCGCCGATGCCGAGCTGCTGTCCCCGTGGCGGAGAGCCCTGGGCGAAGCCTGCGATGCCGAGGAGCGCGCCGATCTGCTCGAGCAGCGCTTCGTGGCGGGGCTGCGCGCCGCCCTCGAGCGCGCTCCGGGGCTGCAGGACAGCGCGGTGCAGGCTCAGCTCGATGGCTGGGCCCGGGTCCGCGCCGAGACGCCCCAGGATCAGCCCAGCCCGGATCAGCTGGCGCTGGCCGCCGCGGCAGGTCTGGCCGCCGGGGAGCTCGAGCGCCTTCGGCAGCAGGCCTGGCGCGCGGCCACGGTGCCGGGAGATCTGTCTCTGATCCTCGCCGTTCAGGCCCAGGCGGAGCCCGCCCCGGAGCTCCTGCCCGCAGATCCTGCGGTGGCCTTGTCCCTGGCCGCGCGGGTGGACCGCCTGCAGCGCGTGGCCCCACTGTTGCCCCGGGACCTGGCCGCCCAGATCGAGGTCCTGGGCCGCTCCACCGCCGAGCTCGAGCTCCGCACCGAGAAGCTGCGGCTCGAGGCTGCCCTGGCCGACCAGGCCGCGGCCGAGCCCATCGAAGATCTGCCCGTGGCCCAACTCGAGCTTCAGGTCCAGCAGCTACACCAGACCTTGGAGCAGGCCCGCGAGGAGCTCGGGGCCGAGCTGGTGGCCGCCGGCCAGGACGGCCTGCAGCACGAGGTGGCTCAGCTGCGGGTGTGGCTGGACGAGAAGCGGCTGGTCGCCCGCCAGACCGCCCTCGACCGGGCCAAGCGCTTGGCGACCACCGGGCTCGAGCACAGCCAGAGCGGGGCCAAGGTGGCCGCGGCAAGGGCCGAGGCGGACCTGGCCCGCCAGCGGGCCGACGAAGACACCACCCGCGCCTCGCAGGCTGAGGCCGAGCTGCGCGAACGGGTGGTGCAGCTGCGCCAGGAGATCGCCGATCTGATGGAGGCCGAGGCCGCGCGTCGGGAGGCCTCGGTGGCCGCCGTCGAGGCCCTGGGCGAAGATCTGGAGGCCCAGGCTAGCGCGCTGTCTGCTGCCCAGGACATGCCGCCCCTGGACTCCAAGCGGCAGCCGGGCATCGACGCGTCCTACCTGGCGCTGCGCGCTGTGGTGGACGGCATGCGCGCCGAGCTGCGAGTTCGCGTCGTCGAGGTGGACCGGCTGCGTGGCGCCCGCCGCGAGCGGCTGGCCAGGCTCCATGCAGAGCAGCCCACCCTCGAGGAGAGCCTGAGCACCAGCGCCCTGGTGGCGCTGCTGTCCGACGCGCAGGTGGCCCAGGGCGATCTGGAGGCCGTGCTCCTGGACCGCGAGCAGGCCGCCGCGGACGAACTGGACGCGCTGCTGGCGCTGCTGCACCGGGCCCGCGCCGAGCGCCGTGATGCCCGGGCCGACGCCTCGGCCTTCGCTCGGCGTGAGGTGTCCCGGGCGTTCCTGCCGGAGCTGGTCGCTGAGCTGGGCGAGCTGCCCGTGCGCGCCGGCAGCACGGCCCGTCACGCGGGTCCCTGGCTGCGCTCACTGCCCAGCAGGCTGCTCGACCTGGGCGCGATCTGGGTGCTCCTGGCTGGCTCGGTGGAGCTGCTGCTGCTGGCCTTGCTGTGGGTGTGGCTGAGTCGCGCTGCGCCCACTTGGGTGCACAAGCAGGCCCTGCTGGCCCGCGAGGCCAGCCAGGACCGCGACGCACGAGGCTTGCCCCGCTGGCTCGCCCAACAGGCCCGGCGCTGGCTGGAGCCGGGTGACCTGGGCCGCCTGGGCCCCTCGTGGGGTGCCCTGTCCCAGGCGCTGGTGGGCGTCTTGGCCAGCTGGCAGCTGGCCCGCTTGCTCGCCGACGCTCCGGCCCTGATCGCTCTGGCGGCCTGGTCTTTCGCCGCGGTGGTGTTGTGGCGCGCCCTGCCTCCGCTGGTGTCTGCGCTGTTCGCCGTCCCCGACGAAGAACGTCCGGCCCTGCGCGTCGTGAAGCCAGCGGTCCGTGAGCTCACGCTCTGGAGCGCGCGCCTGGCCCTGGGGTGGTGGCTGGTGCTGGTGTTGTCGCGCCTCGTTGCCCTGCGCGTGCTGGACGCGGATCGCATCCTCGAGCTGCTGGGCGTGCTGGGCACGTTCGCCTTCTGGGGCCTCGTGGTGGTGCTGGTCTACCGCTGGAGCCCCATGCTGGTCGCGGCCCTCGGGGAGCGGCCCGACAGCCGCTTGATGCGCTGGGCCGCCGGAGGGTCCTCTTCGTGGCTGCTGCGCACCCTGCAGGGGGCCACGGCCCTGGGGCTGTTGTTGCTCCAGCTCGTCGTGCGCTACGGCAGCCGTGTGTTCAGCGGTGGGCCTGGCATGTCCTGGCTCGCGGCTCTGGTGGCGAGGAGGCAGCTGCGCGACGCCAGCGAGCGGCAGGGGGAGCCCCTCCCGGCCCCTGTGGCCGAGCGGATGCGGACCCTGCGCCCGCCTCTGCCTGGGCTCGACGATCTGAAGGCGCAGATCCTGGCCGAGCTCGAGGGCTGGCGCGAGCAGCGTCGGCGGGGTCTGCAGGTCCTGACCAGCGACAGGGGCATGGGCAAGACCACCCTGCTCGGTCGGATCGCCCACGATCTGGTGGGAGAGTACGAGCTGGTCAGCCTGTCCCTGGACCAGGCGGTCGAGGGGCCCGAGGGCGCCCGCGCCTGGCTGGCCGCCAAGGTGCTCGGCCGCTCTGGCGTCGTCGTGCCCAGCCGCGCCGAGCTGATCGACGAGATCTCGCTGCTGCCCGGTCCGAGGGTCTTCCTGGTGGACGGCATGGAGCGCCTGTTCCTGCGCGAGGTGGGCGGCTTCCAGGCCCTGCGCGAGATGCTGCAGGTGCTGCATGCCACCTCGGACGAGCACTTCTGGGTCTGCTGCTTCCACGGGCCCACCTGGACCTACCTGCGCGGGGTGCCCGGGGTCTTCGACCCCGCCTACTTCGAGCGCGTCCATGTCCTGCCCCCCCGCGGGCCCGACGCCCTCGCGCGCTGGCTCACCACCACCGCGCAGCAGGCCGAGTACGAGCTCTCGTTCGACGATCTGGCGGGCATCGGGCCCAACACCGTCGAGGCGGATCGCCTGCGCATCCGGGCCGAGGCGGCCTACTGGCGCCTGCTGGCCGACAGCAGCGCGGGCAATCCCGAGGTGGCGCGGGACCTGTGGATCGCCGGCATGACGGTGGACGGCGATCGGCTGCGCATGGGCCTGTTCGACGCGCCGGCGGCTGCTCAGCTGCAGGACCTGAGCGACAACGAGCTGTTCGTGCTCACCGCCGTGGTGGTCCATGACCGGCTGAGCGTCGATCACCTGGCCCGGGCGCTGAACCTGCCCCGCAGCGGGGTGCGCACCGCCTGCCAGCGCCTGGTGGGGCGGGGCGTGCTGTCCAGCGATGGCTATGAGGTCAGCTCACTCTACGTCCTGCAGCTCCCCTGGCTGCCGGCCGTCCAGCGCCACCTGCGCAACAAGAACTTCCTGGCGGCACGGTAAGGAGGCAGCATGGACGGCGCCGAGACCACCAACCTCCTCCGCTTCGTGGTGCTGGACCGCATCCCCTACGCCCTGATCGTCGTGGTCATCACTGTTTTCGGCGTGCGCGTCCTGGTGCGCTTCCTGGACGTCATGGGTGAGCGCTTCACGGGCTACCGGCTGTTGCTCAAGCAAGCCTCGGCCATCACCCGCTTCGCGGTGATCATCATGGCCACCGCGGTGGTGGCCTCGAGCATCTTCCACTTCACCGATGAGCTGCTGCTGGCCGTGGGCGGCTCCGTGGCAGTGGCCGTGGGCTTCGCCTTCAAGGACCTGCTGGCCTCGCTGATGGCCGGCATCATCCTGCTCTTCGACCGGCCCTTCCAGGTGGGGGATCGGGTGGAGTTCGCCGGTCAGTACGGCGAGGTCAAGGAGATCGGGCTGCGCACGGTGCGCCTGGTCACCCTGGACGACAACCTGGTCTCCATCCCCAACCACCGCTTCCTCAACGACGCGGTGGCCTGCGCCAACGCTGGGGCCCTGGACCAGATGTGCGTGCTGGACTTCTGGATCGGCTGCAGCGAGGACTTCGGGCTGGCCAAGCGCTTGGTCTACGAGGCGGCGGCCACCAGCCGCTACGTCTACCTGGCCAAGCCCATCCTGGTGAACGTGCGGGAGGTCCCCGTGGGCGCTGGCACCGAGCGCTTCGCGGTCAAGATCACCGTCAAGGCCTATGTGCTCGACGGGCGCTACGAGACCGCGTTTGGGACCGACATCACCGAGCGGGCCAAGCGCGCCTTCAGCCGCGCGAGCATCCGCACTGCCGGTGAGCTGGTCGCATCGGTGCCTGCCACCGCCTGAACTTCTCGCTGAGTTCTGCCGATAGGCGAGCCATGCGCACACGCCTGCTCGCACTCTGTCCAGAAAGAGTCAGGGACTATTCCGGTAATGTAAGGAATTGTCACCATCACGATATTTTTCAGAACCTGGATAATTATCGTATCGAATCGTGCATACTTCATGGCAGCCCAGTGTTGGGCCCTGCCTGGTGAAGAAACGTCATGCGGTACACCCTGCCCCTCGCCCTCTCGAGTCTCCTGCTCCTCGCGGCCTGTGAGGAGCTCGACGGCAATGGCATGCGTCCCGGCGGATCCGCCGATGAGCTCGTCCAGAACCTGACCATCGAGCTCAGCGAGGCGCACCCCACCGTGGCCACGGTGAGCTGGACCAGCAGCGAGCCCACCGTGGGCTGGGTCGAGTTCGGCCTGGACGGCAACCTCGAGCTCCAGACCGAGCACGACGCTGCGCCCAGCACCGAACACAGCTTCATGCTGGTGGGCATGCTGCCCACCACCGCCTACGATCTCGCCATCATCAACCAGAGCGATGATCAGACCGTCAGCAGCGCCGACGACACCCTCACCACGGGCAGCGTCGACACCTTCGGCACCAGCCCCACCATCACCGGGGTGGACGCAGCCCGCACGGCGGGCGGCTACACCCTGTTCCCGGTCTGGGGCGACCCCGAGGTCAACCACATCGCCATCGTGGACGCCGCAGGGCGCCATGTGTGGTCCCATGGGCTCGGCGACAGCACCTACACTCGGGCCCGCATGTCCGCCGACGGCCGCTCGGTGCTCTACAACCAGGCCGCCTTCCAGCCCGACGAGATGGGCGCGGTGGTCCGGGTCTCCCTGGACGGCTCCGAGCGCGAGGTGTCGGAGGCCCGGGGCGCCTTCATGGACTTCGTCGAGGTCGAGCCCGGGCGCTACGCCTCCCTGAGCACCAACATCATCGACATGGGCCAGGGTCGGATGGTCTTGGACGAGACCATCGTGGAGTTCGGCGTCGGGGTCGATCCGGTGGTGGTCTGGAGCGCGGTGCAGTCTCTGGACATCGACCTGAACGATGTCTACCCCGCGGAGCTGTTCGGCTCCGACTTCGAGGTGCCCCTGCACCTCAACAGCCTCAGCTACGACGCCGCTGAGGGCGCCTACTACACCACCTCCCTGTACCGGGAGGCCGTCTACAAGATCCACCGCGCCACCGGCGAGCTGGACTGGGTCCTGGCCAGGCGCGACGGCGACTTCGAGGGACTAGGTGGCGGCGATCCGCTGGGCTTCACCCCCCACAGCGCCATGCCCACCCCCCAGGGCGTGCTCATCTTCGATCGCGGCAGCGATTCTTCTTCCTGGTGCTCAGCGGCGGCCGAGTACTCGCTCGACCATGGCGCCATGACCGCCAGCCGGGACTGGCAGTACCACACCGACGACTGTCAGCAGAGCATGATGCTCGGCAACGCCCAGCCCCTGTGGAACGGCAACCGGATGCTGGTGCTGGCCATGAACGGACAGATCGACGAGCTGTCCCCCGAAGGCCAGCTCGTCTGGCGCCTGAACGTGAACTTCGGCTCCGCCGTGATGTTCAGCGAGCGCTTCGAGAGCTTCTACCCGTAGCGGGGTTCAGCTGCGGGGCGTCAGCACGGTGACGAAGCGGGGTACCGCCAGGTCGCAGCGGGTGCAGTACAGGGCCAGCATCCAGACGCTGTCGCTGTCGATGCCGGTGAACGCACTGTCGCCCAGCATGGAGCCGAGCTCCAGCTCGGTGCCTTCGACCTCGAGGCTCCAGGTCTCTGCGGCCAGGCTGGGCCAGGCCAGCAGGTCGGTCGCAGCCTGGGCGGTGTCCTGATCGAAGCGGTACAGCACCGCGCGATCCAGCCGGTCGGACTCGAACTCGACACCCTGAGCGGTGTGGGTCAGCCCGGCCCAGTCCAGGGCGACCGTGGGACCGGCGTCCAGCTGCACGGGGGTGAGCGCGGTGAGGTCCAGGGTGACGGCGAGGGACGAGGCGCTGTCGCCCATCACGTAGAGGTGCTGCTGGGTGGTGGCGCTGGGCTGCAGGAACGCCAGGGCTCGGATCCCCTGGTCTGTGTCGCCCCGCAGCTCCAGGAGCCAGACCCCCAGGCCCTCGAGGAAGTCCCGAGAGGGGATGAGCCAGTGGCCCATGGTGACGAACTCCTCGAGATCGCAGCGATCGGACTCCGGCGTGCAGCTGACGATGAAGCTGACATCGCTCTGGCTTAGGGTCTCGGTGGCCAGGCCCTCGAGGATGGTGGCCTGGTCGAGGGACCGGAAGGAGAAGATCCGGGCCTCGGTGATGTCGGTGGTTGGCTGCAGGGGGCGACCAAGGAGGTCCTGCGTGAGGCCGCCCCAGTCGAGGGTGGCGTTGAGGCCTTCGGCCAGCAGGGCGGTCTCGGCCTGCAGCGTGGCGCTGAAGCTGCCGCCGTTGGCGTCGACCAGGGCGACGGGCTGGGCCGGGCTGTCGGTGTGTTGCGCCCCGGTGTCATCGGGCGGGCATCCCATCAGGAGGGGCAGGAGCAGGGCTGGAAGCATGGTTCTGTGGGACTCTGGGGTGGCTGGGCGGGCCCGTGGGGCCGAGCTGGAGGTTCGTCGAGAGTCTACATCACGCTGCGCGGGTCCACATCCACGGTGATGCGCACGCCGCGTTGCTGGCGACCGCCTGCCAGCAGCATGTGGGCGTGGGCGTCGAGCCAGCGCCTGAAGGGCCCTGTCTGCCAGCCGCGCAGCAGCAGCTGATAGCGCCACCGTCCCACCAGCTTGGCCAGCGGTGAGGGGGCCGGCCCCAGCACGTCTACCACGCGCCCTGGGGGCAGCGCTCTCCGCAGCTGTCGGCCGAGATCGGCGGCGAGGCTCATGGCCGCGGCCCGGTCGCTGCTCTCGACGCGCACCAGCACCAGGCGGGCGAAGGGAGGGTAGCCCAGCACCGTGCGCAGCCGGGCCTCTTGGGCCAGGAAGGCCTGGGGGTCGTCCAGGGTGCGGAAGACGAAGTGATCGGGGTGGTGGGTCTGCAGCACCACCCGCCCGGGCTGGTCGCCCCGCCCGGCCCGGCCGGCCAGCTGGGTGACCAGGGCCCAGGTGCGCTCGGTGGATCGGAAGTCGGGCAGGTTGAGCACCATGTCGATGTTGACCGCGGCGGCCAGCTGCACGTCGGGGAAGTCGTGGCCCTTGGCCACCACCTGGGTGCCCACCAGCAGGCGGCTCTTGCCGGTGCGGAAGCCCTCGAGGATGCGGTGGTGGGCCCCCCGTGACGCGGTGGTGTCGGCGTCCATGCGGGCGACGGGCACCCAGGGGAACAGGCGCTCCAGGGTCTCCTCGAGCAGCTCGGCGCCTTCGCCCAGCACCTCGACCTGGCCGTTGCAGGTGGGGCTGGGGCAGTCTGGGCGGAAGGGCCGCTGCAGGCCGCAGTAGTGGCAGGTGAGCTTGCCGTGGCGCTTGTGCAGCACCAGGGAGATGTCGCAGCTGGGGCAGGTGTAGCGGCCGCCGCAGTCGGGGCACTGCACGATGGTGGCATAGCCCCGGCGGTTGTGCAGCAGGATGGCCTTGCCCCCGCCGGCCAGGGTCTGCTCCAGGGCCTTGACCAGGTGGTCGGACAGCAGGGGGCGCTTGCCGTCGGAGCCCCGGGGCTGCTGGTTGAGGTCGACCAGCTCGAGCTCGGGCGTGGGCCGGGGCGAGATGCGGGAGTTGAGCTGCAGCAGGCGGTAGCGCCCGTCGATGGCGTTCTGCAGGGTCTCGGCCGAGGGCGTGGCCGAGCCAAGCACCACCGGGCAGCCGGCCTTGGCGGCGCGCACGACGGCGAGGTCGCGGGCGTGGTAGCGCACGCCGTCGTCCTGCTTGTAGGAGTCGTCGTGTTCTTCGTCGACCACCACCAGGCCGAGATCCTGGAATGGGGCGAAGAGGGCGGAGCGGGCCCCCACCGCCACGCGGGCATGCCCGCTACGGATGCGGCGCCAGCTGCGTAGGCGCTCGACGCCGGTGAGGCCGGAGTGCAGGACGGCCACGCTGTCGCCGAAGCGGGCCCGAAAGCGCCCCACCAGTTGGGGGGTGAGGCCGATCTCGGGGACCAGCACCAGCACCTGATGGCCGGCCTCGAGGGCCCGAGCGGCGGCTTGGAGGTAGACCTCGGTCTTGCCCGAGCCGGTGACGCCGTGGAGCAGGGTGGTGCCGGCCCCGTCGGCTTGCAGAGCGTCGAGCACTGCCTGCTGGGCCGAGGTGGGGGGCAGGGGCTCGGGGGCGGCACCACCGAGATCCCCTGTCTGGACGGGATCCAGGCGCTCGGCGGCGCGGAGCTCGAGCACGCCGCGGGCCTCGAGCTTCGTGACGGCGCCGCGGGCGCTGTCGCCCTCGAGCCTGAGCAGATCGGGGAGGTCCATGGAGCCCCCGGCCTCGGCCAGGCGGACCACGACGCTGCGCATGCGCGGGCCGGGTCTGACGCTGTGAGCCTCTAGCTCGGTGGGCTCGATGAGCAGGTGGACCTGCTTGATCTTGTCGCGGCTGGCGCCCTGCTCGCGGTTGGCGCTGACCACCAGGCCGTCGCGCTTGAGCGCGGTGATGGCGGCCTTGACCTGACGGGGCTCGAGCTCCTGCTGCAGGCGCAGGGCGGTAGAGCGCGGGGTGCGCCCCGGGTGCTGGATGACCTCGCGCAGCACGGTGGCCCGGGGCTCTGGCACCTGTTCGGCGGCCAGGGCCTCGGCGGCGCCGTCGCCCGGGAGCAACACCCGGCGGGTCTGGGCGCGGGCACCAGATGGCAGGGCAGTGGCCAGCATCTCGCCCAGGGGGGAGAGGTAGTAGCGGGCCGCCCAGCGCAGGAAGCGCAGCTGCTCGTCGCCGAACACGGGCAGGGGATCCAGCAGGCGCTGCACGGGCTTGACGGAGCGGGTGGGGATGTCGCAGGACTCGAGCAGCTCCACCACCCAGCCGTTGACCACCCGCGATCCCAGGGGCACCAGCACGGCGTGGCCCTGGAGCAGGCCGTCGGGGGCCGCGGGGCCCTCGAGCGCGTCGAGATCCACGGCGTAGGTGAGCGGCTCCGGCAGCGGAGCGGCCACAGCGACCTTGACGTAGGAACGGGCCATCGAGCACACGGGGGAGCGCGCCATGCGCTCCCGCTTCCATGGGCGGCGTAACGGGCGGGGATGCACGAGGCCCCCGCCTGGTCACCTCCCGGCGGACGCTTCTTGTCCTGCGGGGATCAGTTCAGCGCGTTGCGCAGGATCTCGCGCACCTGGGGGGCGAGCTCGGGGCGCTCGAGCGCCAGGCCCACCGTGGCCTCCAACCAGCCCAGCACGTTGCCCGTGTCGTAGCGCCGACCCTCGAAGAGGTAGCCCCAGGCCTGGCCGCGGCTGGCGAGTACGGCCAGCGCGTCGGTGAGCTGGATTTCGCCGCCGGCACCCTTGGGGGTCCGCTCGAGGATGTCGAAGATCTCGCCGGGCAGCACGTAGCGGCCCACGATGCTGAGGTTGCTGGGGGCATCGGCGGGGTCGGGCTTCTCCACCATGCCCGTGACCTCCATCAGGCGGCCGCGCAGGGTGCCGTCGCAGATGCCGTAGCGCTTGGTCTCCTCGCGCGGGACCTCGATGAGGGCGACCACGCACTGGCCGTGCTGGTCCCAGACGTCGAGCAGCTGGCGCAGGCCCGGCTTGGCGGGGTTGTGGATGATGTCGTCGCCCAGCAGCACGGCGAAGGGGTTGTCACCCACCGCGGGTCGCGCCGTGAGCACCGCATGACCCAGGCCCAGGGCGTCGTGCTGGCGAACAGCCACGACCTTGGCCAGGCGGGCGGCGCGGCGAACCTCGGCCAGCAGGTGGGTCTGGTTGCGCTCCTCGAGGTACTGCTCGAGGTAGGGGTCCTTGGAGAAGTGCTCGAGGAGCGCGCCCTTGCCCTTGGAGATCACGAAGACCATGTCCTCGATGCCCGACGCCACCGCCTCGGCGATGATGTAGTCGAGGCAGGGACGATCCACCAGGGGCAGCAGCTCCTTGGGGACGGCCTTGGTGGCGGGGAGGAAGCGGGTGCCCAGCCCCGCGAGGGGAAGGACCGCACGGGTCACACGCTGCGTCGCCATCGGCATCCTCGGAGTCGGAAGGTCGCCCAGACCCGTATTGACGGAGCCGTGCCGGTGCAAGCTGCAGCTCCGCCACGGGCCCGAGTGTTGCGGACCCTCCGGATCGGAATCGACCGGGAGCGGGCGGCGAGGACGGAACTAGAACTCGCGGGAACGCCGCTCGAGCTGCTCGGCTTCGGTCTTGCAGTCGATGCAGTGGGTGGCCACCGGGCGCGCCAGCAGGCGTCGCTCGCTGATCTCTTCGCCACAGACCACGCACACGCCGTACTCGCCTTCGTCGAGGCGCTGCAGGGCTTGGCGGATCTTGTGGATGAGCGTCCGCTCGCGATCGCGAATCCGGAGCTGGAAGTCGCGATTGGACTCCATCGACGCCAAGTCGATGTCGTCGGCCAGACGCTCTTTGTCATCGGTGAGGTCACCGATGGTGGCGCCGGCGTCTTCCAGCAAGGCCTGAAGGCGATCCATCAGCAGCTTGCGGAAGAACTCTTGCTTCTTCTTGTCCATGCCATCTCCGAGGGGTAAGCCGGCTGTCGAGAGCAGGATGGAATAGTGGCAACGAATTGCCGGTTCGGAAAGCGCCCCATAGTAGTGGATTCCATGAAGCATAGCAAGGGCAGCGGACACCGGAACCTACGGTGTCAGCGGGTTTTCCCGCAGCATATCTTCTCCCCTGGTAGCCTCGGACGGCTGGGGGGGGCGGCGCTGCTGGCTATCCTGGCGCTCCACGGGTCGCCAGGACTCGCTCAGGACTCGGCCCTGGACCCCTTCACGCCGGCCGACGCCACCAGCCTGGGGCTGGCCGGCACAGGGCGTGCCTCCCCCACGAATCTCGACAATGTCTGGTACGGATCTTCGGTGCTGGCCCTGGACTCCCAGTACGACATCCACGGCTCGGGCTTCCTGACCCCTGGGGGCTGGCGTGGCTTCGAGGTGGCGGCGGTGGACTCCCGCACCAGCCGCTTGGCCCTGGGGCTCGCCTACACCTACATGCAGCACGCCGACATGCCGATGCTCGACAGCGAGCTGCCGGGCTGGGAGCTCGTGGGGCAGAGCCACGACAACCCCACGGCGGCCCAGCACGTCTCCGCGGGCGCGGCCATGAGCGTCGACAGTGATCGCCGTCTCTGCCTGGGCCTGCACGGCGGCTACTTCTGGCGCCGCGCCGGGCGCGCGGGTGACGGCAGCGGCTTCCGCCTGGGGGGCAGCATCTCCGGTCGCCCCCACGAGACCTTGGCCCTCAGCCTGGGCACCACCTGGCCGCTGCTGGTGGATGGTGCCCGTGGCTACGAAGACCAGGCCCGGGTCGACGCGGGGCTGCGCTGGGAGCCCGTCCAGGGGCTGGGCCTGCTGGCCGACGCCATGCTGCCCATCGACGAGCTGGACGGCGTGGACTTCGGGCTGGGCGCCGAGTACGTCGTCGCCGAGCTGGTCCCCCTGCGGGTGGGCTGGTCCCGCAACGCGGGCGATGTGCGGCATGCCCTCGGCGCCGGTGTGGGCGTCGCGTCCGAGTACCTCAACCTCCAGTACGGCATCTGGGTGGATCTGGGGCCCACGGACGATGCCCTGGCCCCGCCCACCCACGGCCTCACCCTGGCCCTGGTGATGTAGGCCCCCTTTCAGCCAGTCCGGTCCGATGGCGCGCGTGCTAAGATCCTGGGGCACTGCCCCTGGAGGGTCCATGCGCCTTGTGCTCTTGCTTCCCGTCGTCGCCACTGTGGCCTGCGAGCCCAAAGACGGTCCGCCGCGCGACAGCGCTGCGGACAGCTCGTCTCCGGTGGACACCGCGCCGCCCTTCGACACGGGGCTGTACGATCAGCTCCACGGGGTTCAGCCTGCGGAGTTCCTGGAGGCGCCCGAGTTTCAGGCCACGGCCCACACCGGCGAGCTTCGGGGTCGGGAACACCTGCTGGGTCACCCCACCGTGTTGTGGTTCTACCCCCTGGCCGGTACATCGGGTTGAACCACCCAGGGTTGCGGGTTCCGCGACCGACAGGCCGAGTTCGACGCGCTGGGAGTCACCATCGTCGGTGTGAGCTTCGATGAGGTCAGCGACAACCTGGCCTTCGCCGAGGCCGAAGGCTTCGGCTACGAGCTGTGGTCCGATCTGGATCGCACCCTCGCCGTGCACTACGGCGCCGCCAGCAGCTCCACCCAGGCCATCGCCAGCCGCATCACGGTGCTGCTGGACGACGACGGCGTCTGGCGCTTGGTCTACGATCCGGCCAGCATCTCCACGAACGCGCAGGAAGTGCTCGATGACTGCGCGATCCTCTTCGGGGGGTGAGCGCGATCTTCCGCGATGCGACGCGCACCGTAAACCGGGCTTGGGATAGGGGTGTCCAAGGAGCGAGCGCCAAGCTGGAGGATGCTCGAGCGTGACCGCCCTCTCGACCACCGCAGCCCCGGAGTTGGCCTTGGCCACCAGCCGCGATCATCGCTTCGCCGAGCTGGTGGACAAACACCGGGACCAAGCCGTCCGCATCGCGTGGAGGCTGACGGGCGAGGACCGCGCCACAGCGGAGGAGGTCGCCCAGGACGCCTTCCTGCGCGCCTACACCGGCCTGCATCGCTTCCGCGACGAGGCCGAGCTGAGCACCTGGTTCTTCCGCATCCTGGTGCGCCAGGCTTCCAATCGTCGCCGCTGGCGTGGGCTGCGACGGCGCTGGGGTGATCTGTGGGGCTCCAGTGGCCCCGGCGAGGTGGAGGAGCTCGAGCGCGTCGCCGACGTCTCCTGTGACTCGGCCGACCCCGCCCTGCGCGACCGCATCGCCTGCGCCATGGACCTGCTCTCGCCTGGGCAGCGGGCCATCTTCACCCTCGTGTACCTCGAGGGCTTCACCGTCACCGAAGCCGCCACTCTCTCCGCCATCGCGCCCGGTACGGCCAAGAGCCACCTGCACCGGGCCTTGAAGACGCTGCGTGCCGAGCTCGAGCCCCAGCGCCAGGAGCTTGGACCATGACCACCCACGACTCCGACAGCCGCGCGCTGGTCCAGCGCATCCAGGAAGCCTGGACGCCCCCGCCCACGGACCCCAGGCGCTTCGACGCCCAGCTGCGGTCCCGGCTTCGCGCCCAGGGCCGCCAGCGCACCGCGCTGGTGGTGGCTGCAGCGGCCGCGGTGCTGCTGGTGGCGGCCTCTCACCTGCTCGGCGGGGGAGCGGAGCCAGCCCCCACCCTGGCCCTGCCTCAGGCCGTCGAGGAGACTCCAGCGGTGGCCTCCGCCGGTGCGGCCGCCCAGGGTGTCTTCTGGTCCGAGGCCCTCGACCACGATCAGCGTGGCTTCTCCCTGCCTGGCGCCTACGGCGCTCTGGACACCCTGTTCCTGCAACCCACCGACCAGGAGCTGTGATCATGCGTATGGTCCCACGCGTGCTCGTCTGTCTCGCCCTGCTGCACCTCTCCGCCAGCGCCTGGGCCGCTCCACCGCCCGGGGCGGGTGGCGGTGAAGGGCCGCCGCAGCCCCACGATCTCGTGCGGGATCACGCCGCCGCCCTGGGCATCGAGGCCGTCACTGTGGAGGAGATCCAGCGCATCGCCGAGCGCGCCCGCGGAGAGCGGGAGGATCTGCAGGCGGCGGTCCAGCAGGCCCGCGCCGACCTCTCCGCGCTGCTGCAGGCCGAGCGGCCGGAGCGCCAGGCGGTCATGGATCAGGTCGACGCCCTTGGTGCTGCCGAGACGGCGATGCTGCGTCACCACCTGGGCACCCTGCTGGACATGCACGACCTGCTCACACCCGAGCAGGTGAAGGCCCTCGAGGCCATGGCGCCCGGCGGCATGCCGGGGGGACCGCCGAGTGGAGGGCCACCGGGTGGAGGACCGCCGGGTGGAGGGCCGCCTCCCCATGGCGCGCCTCCGCCTGGCAGGCCAGGAGGGCCTGCGCCGCAGCGCTGACCTTCAGCGGCCTTCGGTGTTGGGGCCGGGCACCACATTGCCGAGATCGTAGCGGGCCCAGGTGCGGGCCTGCTCCCAGCTGAGGGGCTGCTTGGTGGAGCGGCTGACGTAGAGCTTGGCGGTCTCGGTGAGGCCCTGGACGGTGCGGAACATGAAGCTGGTGTCGATCCAGCAGGCCCGCATGCAGCCCTCGCAGCTGGCCACCTCGTGCTTGCGCAGGTGCTCGTACTGGGCCGAGTGGAAGTACTCCTCGAAGTCGGGGTCGAGGATGTGCTTGTGCTGGTGCAGGGTGCGGTGGCAGATGGTGTACTGCCCGCTGGGAGCGATGCTGAAGTACAGCCGCCCGGCGTCGCAGCTCTGGGCCGGGAAGCGCCCTGTCTTGAGGTAGTGGCGACTGGCCTGGAGGTAGGGCGTGGAGTTGAGGATGGGGTAGCCCTGGGCCTTGAGCTTGACCAGAGAGTCGTAGGCTCGGTCCACCCGTTCTCCGACCTCGAGGGCGCTGCCCGCGTCGCGGGGGATCTTCATCTCGGGGCGGAAGCGGATGAAGCGGTCTTCCCACTGCTTACTCGAGCCCCGTGGCTCATCGAGCAGCTCGACGGGCAGGAAGCTGATGGCGAAGCCCAGGGCCTTGGCGAACCAGACCATCTCCTGCAGCTCGTCGAGGTTGATGTGGCTGACCACGCAGTTGATGGCGGGCATGCCCCGCTTGCCCTTCAGCAGATCGGCCATGGTGGTCAGGGTGCGCACCACCTGTTCCCAGGCGCCTTCGCGCTCGCAGATGTAGTCGAAGCGGGAGGGGTAGAGGGAGTCCAGGGATACGGCGAAGCTGCGCAGGCCCCGATCGACCAGGCGCTCGATGCGCTCGGGGGGAACGTCCACGCCGTTGGTGAGGACCCGCACCTCGAGGCCGTGATCCAGCAGGATGCCCACCAGCTCTTCGAGATCGTCCCGCACGAAGGGCTCGCCGCCGCCCAGGGCCAGCTGGATGACCCCCATGCGCTTGAGCCGCTTGGCCAGGATCTCGACCTGGGGCAGGGTGAGCTCTTCGTCCTTCTTGCCGTAGCGCCAGATGCCGCACATCTTGCAGGTGAGGTTGCAGCGGTGGGTGATGCCCCAGTGGCCGTAGACCGGCACCCGGCGGCTCAGGGCTGCGCGTGCGACACGTCCGACGGGGGGTAGGCGGGGGGACATGGGGGCAGTCTATCTCCGCAGCTTGGGCAGGCGGAAGCCCGAACCCACGGGGCCCAGCCGCTTGAGCGCGCTGACCCACTCGAGCACCGTGGGGGCGTCGAGGTGGTACAGGTAGTTGTACTCGGTGAACGCGGTGGCCGTGCAGGCCCGGCAGCGGTTGGACTGCAGGTTGGCGAAGGCGCGATCGAAGCCCACGTCACGGAGGTTCAGCGCGGGGAAGTCGCCGATGAGCAGCGAGCAGGGGTAGACCGTGCCGTCGGTGTCGACGTTGCAGTACAGCTGGCCGGCCATGCAGGTCATGTCCAGGTGGGCGGTCTCGCTGGTGGGCTTCCCGAAGTCCTCCCAGCTCAGCATGTAGTCCAGGTACTTGCGCGAGCAGCCCACGGGGCGTCCGGCGTCCTTGGCGTCGCGCAGCTTGCGCAGGGCGCGGTGGTAGGCGCCGTCTTCGGGCATCAAGGCGTCACCCTTGCCCTCGGCCAGCTCGGCGGTGTGGTGCAGCACCTGGAAGGTGGGCGTGAAGCCGAGCTCTTCGCCCAGGTCGAGCATGTACTCGATGTCGTCCAGGTTGTGGCGGGTCAGCACCGTGATGGTCCAGAAGTCGAGCTTGCGCTCGGAGGCGCAGCGCACACCTGCCATGGCCTTGGCCCAGGAGCCGGGCTCGCGGTTGGCGTCGTGGTGCTCCTGGCGTCCGTCCAAGGAGATCATCAGGTGGCTGAGGTTCGCGAGCCGATCGGCCCACTGGGGGAAGAGGTAGCCGTTGGTGTCCAGGGTGGTCCACAGGCCGTGGGCGGCGCAGCGGTCGACGATGGCGGCAATGTCCGCTCGGACCAGGGGCTCGCCGCCCCACAGGCCCACTCGCAGGCAGCCCCGCTCGGCCAGCAGGTCCACCAGGTCGATGATCTCGGTGGTGGTGAGCTCGGTCTGCTTGCGCTGGGGGATGTTGCAGTAGCTGCAGCGGGCGTTGCAGCGGTTGGTCACGCTCAGCATCACGTTGAGCGGCGCGCGCCAGCCGGTGGCCTTGTGGCGCAAGGCGCCAAGGCCCATGCCCACCATGGTGGCGGTCTTCATGGCGCTACGCTCCGACCTCTAGGCAGGACGCCCGGACGGCCTCGACCATGTGCTTCAGGTCGCGGCGGGTGAGCCGCGGATGCACCGGCAGGTGCAGCAGGTTGGCGAAGGCTTCGCGGGTGTGGGGGCAGTCGAAGCGCTCGAGCTCGGGGAACAGCGGCGAGCGGGTGATGTCCGACATGTAGCCCACGGTGGTGTCCACACCGCGGCCCCGCAGGGCGTCGGCCAGGGCCGTGCGCTGGGGGTGGTGCACGACGAAGCTCATGTAGATGGCCTCGGCGCCGTCGGGGTAGGTGGGCACCCCGAGCCCGGGCACGTGGGCCAGGTGCTCGTCCAGGAAGCGACCGTTGGCTGCACGGGCGGAGTTGAGGCGCTCGATCTTGGAGAGCTGCCGCAGCCCCACCTCGGCCTGCACGGCCCGGGGGGCCTGGTAGCGGCTGGCGTCGGGGGCTCGCTCGTAGCGGACCTCGGCCTCGCCGAAGCGTTCGTGGATGGGGTCCTGGCCCAGCTTGTTGCCCAGCACCACCGCCGGATGGACGGCGAAGGGGTAGACCCACTTGTGGGTGGCCACCATCATGGCCGTGCCCACCATCGCTTCCTTGAGGGCCTTGCCGATGGGGCGGGGCTGGGCCGTGGCCATCTCGCGGCGCAGGGTGGCGGCCAGCTCGTCGTCGTCGGTGCTCACCATGGCTCCACTCAGGGTGGTCATGTTCTTGGTCAGCCCGAAGGTGTAGTAGGCGGCGTCGCCGAAGCTGCCGACCATCTCGCCGGCCATGCGGGCCCCGGTGGCCTGGGCCGTGTCCTCGATCACCTTGATGCCGTGCTTGCGCGCGATCTCGAGGATGCGGGGCATGTCGCAGGGAGTGCCGAACAGGTGGGTGGGCACCACGGCCTTGGTCTTTGGCGTGATGGCGGCCTCGAAGGCCGCGGGATCGAGCACGTGGCTGTGCAGGCCGATGTCGGCGGGGACGACCGTGAAGCCAGCGGCCAGGGCGATGCTGGGGATGGCCCAGTAGGTCAGGCCCGGGACGATGATCTCGTCACCGGGCTCGAGGCCCAGGCCCCGGAGCAGCAGCAAGAAGCCGTAGCGAGCGCTGGGCACCATCACCGCGTGCTTGACGCCGATCATGGTGGCGAACTCGTGCTCGAAGCGGCGGATGGCGGCGTGTTCGTCGCCTCGCCGGGTCAAAGAGTGGGCCACCGTGAGGAGCTCGGCGGGGGAAAAACTTGGGCTGAAGCGGGGAATACGAGGAGAAAGCACGATGACTCCACGGGGCGCTGCGCAGGCATTCTCAGGAAGGCACTACCATAGCCGGGCTCGCTGGCCAGGGGGAGTCACCAGGCGGTGCCCGGTGTCGGGGCGCACGGACTGGTGGGTGGGGCCGCAGGGACTCGCGCGCTGGCGAAGCAACCCGGCCGCGACCTGTGGTCGCCCTCCACTTGCTTCGCCTCTGGGGTCTCGTGGGGCGGGGGTGTCGAAGATCGTCGAAGCGACTGTCGGATCCCTTCGACACTTCGACGATCCAGTAGGTGCCTGCTCTGCCTGAGATGCGCGTCATACTGTGTAGAAAGCAGGTCTTCACGCTTGCTCCGCGTGGCGCCGCGGTGGCACGCCGCACTTCGAGCCCCTGCGAAGCCAGGACCACCTGGCCAACGCCTTCGGCCATCTGCTGCGCCAGGACAGACACCACGGCTTCACCAACGATCTCTTCCACGACGCCAGCTGCCTGCCCGACCTGCCGGGGCTGCGGGTCCTCGACGTGCGCCTGAGGGCCAGGATGGTGGAGCACCTCCCCCGCCTGGGAGACGAGCACTCAGTGCCCTGCCTGGACATTCCAGCGCTCCCCCCGGGGTGTGAACCGCGCCACCTGCTGGAGGCCGCGCCCGCGGCGTTGGCGCTCCCCGACCTCTGCGGTCGGTCGGAGCCCGGGGTGGCGGCGAAGGCGGCCTTCGTCCAGCTCGCCTGCGCATCCGCCGAGACCAGCGAGCTGGCGGGCTCGCTCGGCTGTACTCCGCGCGCGGTTCAGCTGCTGCGGCACCGGCCCGTACCTGCCCCCCTGCTCCGTGCGGTGGCCCTCGGTGCGGGGCTGCGCGAGGTGCATGCCCAGGGTGTGCCTAGGCCTCTGCTCCCGTAGCGGCCGGTCAGCCGGGCCTGCCCCTGGCCGCGCGCTCGACCCGGCGCTCTGCGATCCCGGGCTCACCGCGGTATCCTCTGCGGGCCTGCTCCTGTCGAGGTCCCACCATGCGTCCGATCCTCCGCCTTCCCCTGGCCCTGGCTCTGACCTTGCCCGCGCCTGCACTGGCGCAGACCGTCGTCTTTCAGGGGCGGATCACCGGGGGCGTGGCGGTGGACGCCAACGGCGCCTCGACGCCCTACGACGGCAGCTCCACCTGGACCTCGGCCGAGGATGACTACCACATCGTCATCCCCAGCACGGCCACGGTCACCGAGGTCTACGCCATCGTCATGGGGCAGTGGTACGGCTTCAACGGCGATCCCGCGGCCACCGTAGCCATCAACGGGGTGAGCCTGAGCTCGGCCACGCTGGTGGACAGCGCCACCTACCTCAACACCTATGATCTCGATCCCGCCACCTTCGGCATCACCGCCGCGGGCGACTACAGCTATGCCGAGCAGGGCGCGGCCGACGGGGGCTTCCACACGGCCTACGGCGTCAGCGGGACCACCCTGGTGGTGCTGTACGAGGACAGCACCCTGGCTACGCCGCGCCACATCAGCGTGCTGACCGACGACCTGTACAGCTCGGACACCACCACCATCAGCGGGCTGCCCACCGACAGCGCGGCCACCACTGCCGTGCTCTCCGTGGGCATGTTCTGGGAGTGCTCCACGGAGCAGAACGCCGTGGTGCAGGCTGACGGCGTCACCCTGAGCTCCTATGCGGGTGGGCGGGACGACGGCGACACCCACTCCGACTCCTGCGGCGACCAGGACTGGAACAGCCTGATCACCCAGGGTTCCTTCGGCTACGACGACAGCGATCTGGCCGTGGGTGCCGACGGGGATGAGGTCTACGTGGAGCCTGGGGGAAGCTCCAGTGACTCGCGCCTGTCCGACGAGCTCTGGCAGATCGCCTACGATGACAGCGGCGACGTGCTGGTGAGCTACGGCGAGTCCACCGGGGACTCTCGGCTGGTCACCATGGTGCTGGCCATCGACCTGTTGGATAGCGACGGCGACGGCATCGCCGAGGGCGACGACAACTGCCCCGACGATGCCAACCCCAGCCAGGCCGATGCCGATGGGGACGGTGATGGCGATGCCTGTGATAGCTGCACCGACCTGGACGGCGACGGCTACGGCGACAGCAGCTACGCGGCCTCGACCTGCACCGCGGACTGCGACGACGGCGACGCCACCACCCACCCCGGCGCCGCGGACGCCTGGTACG
>ERZ890953.139-NODE-139-length-43378-cov-7.406089_pt1 | contig 43378 bp, 34 predicted proteins | sample MGYA00521264_ERZ890953 | MGnify/ENA primary metagenome ERZ890953 (study PRJEB32303, sample SAMEA104408629) | aquatic metagenome | biome: Brackish water; feature: Chemocline; material: water | place: Baltic Sea | collected 2014-10-26T21:54:00 | depth 200 m ...
GCTCCTGCTCCTGCTCCTGCTCCCGCTCTCGCTGCTGAGCCTGCGGTTGAGCCCTCGGCCACGGTCGCTGCAGCGCAACCAGGCCCGGCCGAGCCCGTCGAAGGGCTGCGGCAGGTCCAGCCAGCGCCTCGCTCCGCGGCACCGCGCGCCGCGGTACCGCCGCCCATCCTGACGCCGGCCGAAGCGCCAGCGCCCCAGCCCGTAGTCCGAGCAGTGCCGGCGCCTGCATCCGCTCCCATGGAGCCGCCCACCCAGGCTCCGCCCGCCGTAGAAGAGCCCGCCTCGGCGCCGGCTTCCGGCGGCCTGCCTCTGCCCAAGGTCGGCCCCGATGACGACACCCAGGCGCGCTACCAGGCCGTCCTGGCCGTGCTCGAGCAGGCCGATCTGGGCTGGACGCCGGTGGTGGAGCACTCTGCAGCCATGTCTTGGTCCGGCGAAGAGCTCCGGGTGGCCTTCGCCACGCAGTTCCAGCTCGACCAGGGTCGCCCTCGAGTCACCGGGGCCGTGATCCGGCCGCTGCTTCAGGCCGCCTTCCCGGGGGTGACCCGGGTCGAGGTGGTGTTGCGCGAGCAGCCTCAGGGCCGCCCCGAGACCCGCCACGAGGCGCGCAAGACCGCCCGAGTGCTCTACCTGCAGCAGCTTCGCACCGCGGTCGACACCGACCCGGTCATCCTTCGCTTACGCAGCGAGCTCGAGCTCGAGCTCGACGACTTCATCCCCACGGATCCCAAGGAGAGCAGACCATGAGCGACGGCTCCGACAACCCCTTTGGTGGAGGCTTCGACATGAGCAACCTCCAGTCAATGCTGGGCAACGTCACCCAGCGTATGCAGCAGATGCAGGCCGAGGCTGCAGAGATCACGGTGCAGGGCCAGGCGGGCGCGGGCTTGGTCACCGCCAAGGCCAACGGCCGGCAGGAGCTGCTCGAGGTGCGCATCAGCGCCGAGGCCATGGAAGACCGGGAGCTGCTCGAAGACCTGGTCACCGCCGCGGTCAACGACGCCCTGATCCGGGCCAAGGAGGCCATGGGGCAGAAGGTCTCGGAGCTGGCGGGCGGCCTGCCGTTGCCTCCTGGGCTCTTCTGACAATGGAACCTCTGCAGCGCTGTGTGGCGCAGCTGGCCCGCTTTCCAGGCATCGGCGAGCGCACGGCTACCCGCTTGGCCTACTGGCTTCTGCGGTCGCCGCCCGCGGTCGCCGAGGAGATCGCTGCGGCCCTCGTGGAGCTGCGGCGGGGCATCGAGGAGTGCGATCAGTGCTGTGATCTGGTCACCAGCTCTCCCTGTTCGCGGTGCCGCGACACCAACCGTGAGGCGGGCTTGATCTGCGTGGTGGAGCAGCCGCAGGACATCCCGGCCATCGAGCGGGGAGGGGTCTTTCGCGGGCAGTACCACGTGCTCCACGGCTCCATCAGCCCCCTCGACGGGGTGGGGCCCGAGCAGCTGCGCATCGGCCCCTTGTTGTCGCGCATCGAGAAGGGGGAGATCCAGGAGATCATCCTGGCCACCGATCCCGACGTCGAGGGTGACACCACCGCTCTGTACCTGGCCCGGTTGCTGCAACCTCTGGGAGTGCGCGTCACGCGCCTGGCCCACGGCATCCCCGTTGGCACCGAGATCGAGTACGCCGACAAGCTCAGCCTGGCTCGCGCGCTTCAGAACCGGCGCGAGATGTGAACGCCATGCCCGCCCGCGCCTTCATCCTCGCCGCCGGCTTCGGGACCAGGCTCCGGCCTCTGACCCACCACCGCCCCAAGCCCCTGGTGCCGGTCTGCGGCGTCACAGTGCTCGAGCAGGCCCTGCGCCTGTGCGCCCAGCACGGTATCCACAGCGCGGTGGTCAACGCCCACCACCTCTCGGGGCAGATCGAGGCGTTCTGCGACGCCTACCGGGGCATGGACATCCATGTCCAGGTAGAGCTCCCGGAGATCCTGGGCACCGGTGGTGGGCTGCAGCGGGCCCGGCCTCGATTGGACGAGACCTTCGCGGTGGTCAACGGTGACGTGCTGTGCGACGGCGACCTGGGGGCCCTGCTGGCGGCCTGTGAGCGCCCCGGGGTCGAGGCGTCCATGCTGCTCCGGCGCTCGGACGATGCGCAGGTGCACGGCATCGTGGCCCTGGACGACCAGGGGCGGGTGGCCCGGCTGACCTCCTTGGCCCACATCCCGGGCGTGGAGCCCGTGGCCGAGGACACCCACTTCACGGGCATCCATGCCCTGCGTCGTTCCGCCTTGGCCCCCCTGTCCGAGGGCTTCGCCTGCATCGTGCGCAGTGCCTATGTCGCGCTGATTCCCCAGGGTCGGGTGGTGGGGCTGATGCACCCGGGCACCTGGCTCGACGTGGGCAACCCCGAGGTGTACCTCGAGGCCAATCGGGCCGTGATGGACGGCGCCATCGATCTGCCCCTCGATCCGTGGACCCGCGCGGCCCACGGCGTCCGCGTCGTGGCGGGCCAGCCCGTCGCTGTGGGGGACGCCACCCGCTGTGAGATCGGCGCGGGCGCTGTGTTGCAGGCCCCCTGCTGGATCGGTCATGGCGCCGTGGTGGAGCGGGGCGCTCGGCTCGGCCCCTACACCGTGGTGGGCGCTGGCGCGCGCGTTGGGAACGGCGCTCGGCTGCGCGACACGGTGGTGTGGGATGGTCGCGCTGTGGCGGCAGGCGCCAGCCTCGATCACTGCGTGGTCCACGACGGCGGCACGCTGCAGCTGGACGGCTCGGCGCGACCCTGAGGTCCCACCTGGCCTGCCCGTGCCATGGCATGAGCTGGTCACTCGGGGTGTCGACGCTGGGAAACCGGGGCTTGGCCCGTTGGCACGGAGCTTGCGCATGAAGCGGGGCATGAACACCCTCCTGTTGGTCATCGCTCTCTTCCTGGTCCTGCCCGTTCGCTCTGCACCCGTCTGCGGCCTGGAGTCTGGCTGTGTCCGCGACCTGAACCTCGCCATGTCCACGGCCGCCACGGCTTCGGTGGGCTCGGGCGGCCGCGCGGATCTACGCCCGGACGCCTTCGAGGATCAGGGCTTGCTCCCCGAGGTGCTCGAGCTCGCCCTGAGGGCCTTCGAGACGGCCTGGAAGAACGGGGAGACCCGCAAGAAGATCATCACGGTGATCGACTACTCCCTGCCCTCGAGCGAGAAGCGGCTGTGGGTCATCGATCTGGACACCAACAAGCTGCTCTTTCACGAGTATGTGGCCCACGGCAGCGGCAGCGGGGGGGACTCGGCCACGCGCTTCTCCAACCGCGACGGCAGCCACCAGTCCAACGTCGGCCTGATGAAGACGGCGGAGACCTACAGCGGCAAGCATGGCTACTCCCTCAAGCTCGACGGACTCGAGGACGGGTGGAACGACAACGCCCGCGATCGGTCCATCGTGATCCATGCCGCCGACTACGTGAGCGAAGGCTTCATCCGGAGCCACGGCCGCCTCGGGCGCTCCTGGGGTTGTCCAGCCCTGCGCCCCGAGATCAGCCGGAGCGTCATCGACACCATCAAGGGCGGCAGCCTGGTGTTCGGGTACTACCCGGACGGCGAGTGGCTCGGCGGCTCGAGCTACCTGAACTGATGGTCTGAGCCGGTCGAGCCGAGGCGGCGGACGTCAGGGGCTGCGATCCCGCAGCGCCGACCCGAAAGAGCTTGATCTTTGGGACCCAGCCGGCAATATGGGCGGCAGAAACAGGAGAGCTCATGCTCCACTCGCTGGTCCTCGTCGCCGCACTCCTGGTCGCTCCCCTCCGCGCCCAGGATCCCTGCAACCTGCCCGAGTGCACCATCGTCGACGACGTCGGCTTGGTGGTCCAGGCTGTCGAGGTCGCGGGCAAGGGGCCCGCGCAGCCCTTCTTCTCGCCCTACGATGACGTCGAAGAAGAGGTCCTGCGGCTGCTGGACAGCGCCCGCGAAGAGGTGACGATCGCCCACTACAACATCCGGCGTGAGGCCATCCTCGAGAAGCTGATCGAGCTTCACCAGCGGGGCGTCAAGGTGCGCGTGGCGGTGGACAAGACCAACGCTGGTCGCGAGTGGAACATCGGCGACGACATGCTCGAGCAAGCGGGCATCGAGGTCGTGCGCACCAAGCCTTCGGGCTCCCGCTCCCTGATGCACCTCAAGGTCTGCGTCATCGACCAGGAAACGGTCATGACGGGGTCCTACAACTGGAACGCCACCGCCGCGCTGGCCAACGACGAGAACATGCTGGTGGTGCGCGACAAGCAGCTCGCCTCCGCCTACCGCGACGAAGTCCTCGAGGTGCTGGGCGACGGCGACTCCCCGTTCCACGGTGGCAAGGTCAACGAGTTCTTCGAGCTGCACTTCGCGCCCGACGAGCGCCTGGACTCGGTGCTGGCCAGCCAGATCAACAAGGCCCAGGAGAGCATCGAGATCGCGATGTTCGGGCTCACCGAGCGCAAGGTGCAGGATGCGGTCATCAAGGCGCTCGCGCGCGGTGTGAAGGTCAGCATCGTCACCGAGCAGAAGAACGCCAACAAGACGCCGCTGGACGAGAAGGTCGAGCAGGCCGGGGCCCACGTGGTGCGCGCGGCCAACCGGGTGGGGCCGTTCTCGGCCATGCATCACAAGTACGCTGTGGTCGATGGCAAGCGCCTGATCACCGGGGCCTGCAACTGGACCAAGAACGGCACCCGGTACTCGGACGAAGACATCCTGGTGGTGGAGTCCGAAGCGCTGGCCCTGCAGTACCAGGACAACTTCAAAGACCTCCAGCATGTCTACGGCGGCATCGACAGCCCCTCCGACCGCGAGGCGTCGCCGGTGATGTTCCACGCCGAGCACGACGCCACCGGCTGGGGCGATCGGGTCTTCGTGGTGGGCAACGATCCCGCGCTGGGTGGCTGGGACCCCAGCCGTGGCGTCGAGCTGAAGACCTCTGACGATCTCTTCCCCGCCTGGGCCGGCCACCTGCGCCTGCCTGCCGGGGCCGACGTCGAGTACAAGTTCGTCACCGTCAAGGCCGACGGGTCGGTCTCCTGGGAAGAGGGCCCCAACCGCAGCCTGCATGTGCCCGACTCCGGCCGCGCGATGGTCATGGCCGGCGAGTACGGCGACACCTCGTCCAACTGGACCCCCGCGGGCCACCAGGACGCGGCGGTGGTGATCCCCAGCTACCTCCAGCGCAACAGCGATGGCTCATACGCCTCCCCCGGCGGGCTGCTCTACCCCACTGAGCTTGGCTACGGGAACCGGGCCGCCCACGTCCTCGACCACCTCGAAGAGAGCGCCGAGAAGTCCAGCCAGGGGGTCTACACCATCACCAAGGACGAGGTCTTCCCGCTGATCGATCAGGCCTATGGCCAGATCTCCGAAGATCCCTCCCGCTACTTCGCCGAGGACCAGGGAAAGCGACAGGTCTACGACGTGCCCATGGGCCAGGTCATCGGCTACGTCGGCGGTCAGGAAGGCAGCCAGGCCCCGGCCAGCACCCTGCGCGTGGTGCTGCAGGAAGGCAACCAGGTGGTCACGGCCTTCCCGGTCAACCCGTAGCTTCTCCAGGTATGCCAGGCTGGAGCGACGCCTCGCTGGGCCTCCCCGCGCCGCCCTTGGGCTCCATCGCTGCGCTGACATCGGCGTACGAGAGGGACGAGGTCGATCCCCTCGTCGTCTTGCAGCGGCTGTGCTCCCGGCTCGAGCGCCAGGACTTCGGAGCCGCGGGCGCCAGCCCCTTCTCGGACCTCTGCTTGGTGCGCGCCGAGGCCCGGGCGCGAGCCTCTGCCTGCCGGTGGCGAGCCGGGAGGCCCCTGGGAGCGCTGGACGGCGTGCCCCTGCCCCTCAAGGACCAGCACGACGTGGCGGGCCTACCCACCCGCGCCGGCGTCCACAGCCGGACCCAGCCCGCCTCGCGAGATGGTGCGCTGGTGGAGCGTCTGGAGGCCGCGGGAGCGGTGGTCCCGGGAAAGACCCACTGCACCGAGTGGGGCCTCTGCCCGGTGGGACGCTCGGCCCATGCTGCGCTGCCAGGTCACCCCCTGGACCCATCGCGGGGGGCGGGCGGCTCCTCCACCGGCGCAGGTGTGGCGGTGTCGCTGGGCCTGGCGCCGGCGGCGCTGGGATCCGATGCTGGAGGTTCGGTGCGCATCCCCGCGGCTCTGCTGGGCCTGTTCGCGGCCAAGCCCGGGCGCGAGCCCAGGCGCTTCGCGGGGGACCTGTTCGGCCGCGGTAGCCTCACCGTCAACGGGGTCATCGCGGCGTGTACAGCGGATCTGGCACTGCTCCTCGAGCTCCTGGGGCAGCCCTCCCCTGCGTCCTGGCTGGGCCGGGGAGTCACGGGCTGCAGGATCGGCCTGCCAGTGCAGGCCTGGGACATGGCGCAGCCCGGGGTGCGCCGCTGCGGTCGCGGGCTGCTCGCGGCCCTCGAGGCGGATGGCGCCGAGCTGTGTGACGTCAGCTCACCGCTGCTGCAGAGCTCCAGGGAGCTGGGGGTGGCGGTGGTGCTGGCTGAGAGCGCCCTGGCCCTCGAGGCCGCGGCCCGGCAGGGGCAGCTGGGGGCCCAGGCGGCCCAGTCCCTGGATGAGCTGCGGCGCGGCCCCTGGTGTCCGCCCGGGCGCATCCCCCAGGCCCGCCAGGCCCTCACAGACCAGCTCGAGCAGCTTTTTTGTGGGGTGGATCTGCTGGCCTTCCCCACCACGCTGACGCCCGCCTTGCCCCGCGACCTTCCCCAGGGAGGTCAGGCGCTGCTGGACGAGGCGGACGATCACAGCATGTGTGCCACGACCTTCGCCGCCAACCTCTGCGGGCTCCCAGCAGGATCGATGCCGGCGGGGATGGTTGAGGGCCTGCCCGTGGGGCTCCAACTGCTGGGGCCGGCCGACGGTCTGGCTGGGGTGCTGGCCGTGCTGGCCCACGCTGAGCGCGCCGGCCTGGCGCAGGTGGTGCGCCCTCCAGCGTTCAGGGCGCTCGAGCGCGGCTAGGCCGCGCCGTTGACCGCTGCGACGACGTCGGCGCGGGGAAGCTGCTGGCTGGGGTGGTCTTCGACCAGCAGGTCCAGCAGGTTCTCGATGAAGCTGGGACGCAGCAGGTAGTAGAGCCGGCGCGGGCCATCGGCGTGGGAGGCGACCAGGCCGGCCTCGCGCAGCACGGCGAGGTGCTGGCTGAGGTTGGGCTGGACGACGTCGACGACGGCGTTGATGTCAGCGACGCTCTTTGGCCCGCCACGAAGCACGTCGAGGACGCAGAGTCGCACGGGGTGGGACACAGTCCGCAGCAGGCCTGCGCTGTCTTCCCAAATACGGTGGCCTTTCTGGCGTCGCAGCATTTTTGCTCCAGGTAGTCTCGGTCGAAGTCTTTATGACCCCGAATGTGGAGCGTGGCTCGTGTTGAACCAGGGCGTTGCAGCGTAGCTCACAAAACTGTTGCCATCTGGCGAATGCAAGCGCAAGCGAACTTCGCCCGGCGTTCAGCGTTGCCGCTGGCGTGCAGTCGCTTCACCGACGGTGGCCAGGCCCTCAGGCGTGACCAGCTCGATGCTCTCCAGGTCTTCCACCTGCATTCCCCACTCGCTCAAGGCAGCCTGGATGTAGGCCAGGGGTTCCTGCGCTTCGCTGGGCAGGGGTGCAGCAGGCGCTGCCGCCGCCCGACCGCCCTGGGCCTTGCCGAACACCTGGGCGAGGCGAGCGTTGGCGCTGCGAAGCTGCCGGATACCCGAGATGGCGATCTCTTCCTGGAAGCGGAGCGCCAGGGGGCTGGCCTGGGCGAGCAGCCGCTCGAAGGTGCTGCGGTCGAGCTCGAAGGCGATGACCGTACCCCGGGCCCGCAGACTGGCTGAGCGCAGGGAGTGATCCACCAGGGCCGCTTGACCCACCAGGGAGGCCTGTCCGAGGGTCGCCAGGCGGCGCCGCTTGCCGCGCATGGTTCGCACCACGTCGACCTCGCCGGCCACGATGAAGAAGCACGAGCTCCCGCGGTCACCCTCGTGGCAGAGCAGGGCGCGATCGTCCCAGACCCGCGCAGGCGCGACCGATGAGAGGCGAATCAGATCCCGCTCGTCGAGACCTCGGGCCGGGTCGATGTCCACCAGGTGGAGCTGGCCCAGGTGCCGCCGTGGGGGAGGGCCGGGATCGAGCCGCGGCAGGGCCGCGGCAGCCTGGGGCTGGGGGTCGGTCGCCAGGCGACGCAGCTCGGCCTCGATGCGCGCGTTGGTGGCCCGCAGGCGCTCGGTGAGCTGGGCGATGACCGAACCCAGGACCGCGGCCACCAGGCCGGGGGCCTCCCGGCGCAGGTAGGCCAGCAGGTGGCGGTCGAGCTCGTAGACCAGGCTGGGCTGGAGGGCCACCACGGTGGCGGAGCGGGGGGCGGGGTCCACGCAGGCCATCTCACCGACCACGTCGCCAGGCTCCACGACCTGGATCTGCTCGTCGTCGCCACGCTGGTTTCGCATCCGCACCGCGAGGCGGCCGTGGGTGACCAGGGCCATGGAGTCGCCCTGTGCGCCCTGTGCGAACAGAGCATCACCTTCATCTACACGCCGGTGGCGCATGGTGGCCTGGAGCAGGTGCAGCTCTTCGGGCCCCACGCCCTGGAAGAAGCTCGAGCGCTCCAGGGCTTGGCGAAGTGGGTCTTTGCGCACGGCTCACCCCTCGGCCGACGGACGCCGGCCTGATGTGCCCGTAGGAGCTTGTTCTACAGGGCCCAGGGGGGGGCTGGCAAGTGGATCAGTCCAGCAGCGACTGCACCCGGCGCAGCAGGACTGCGGGCTGGATGGGCTTGTCCAGGAGCTGCTTGACCGGCAGAGCCGAGGTGTCGAAGACCTGGGACGATGCGCCGGCGATGGAGGAGAGCATCAGGATGGGCACGCCAGGATGGCTTTCCTGCAGCAGCTTCGCGGCTTGGAAGCCCGAGTCCACCTCTTCCATCATGATGTCCAGGACCACCAGGTCTGGCTGCTCCGTCTTGGCCAGGGCCAGGCCCTCGGTCGCGGAGGAGGCGGTGAACACCTGATAGCCACCGGACTCGAGGACGGTGCGGCACACCAGGCAGATGGTGGGATCGTCATCGACGACCAGGATCTTCTTGCGCTCGGACATAGGAACTCCGTGGATGGTTCTAGAGCTGCTCGAGCTCGAAAGGCCAGGCGTCGAGGCCGCCGTCCAGGACGCGGACATCCTGGTAGCCCTTGTGCCGAAGCACCAGGGCGGCTTCGTAGGCGCGCAGGCCGATCTTGCCGATGGTAACGATGGGGCGATCTTTGGGGATCTCATGGATGCGGCCACGCAGGGCACCGAGGGGGATGTGCAGGCTGTCGGCCAGGCGCACGCGGCCGTACTCGGAGTGCAGGCGTACATCCAGCAGCACTGGTGGCTGCGGGGTGGCCAGCAGATCCCAGAGCTGGTGGGGCGTGATGCCCTCGAACAGCCCATCGAGCTTGTTCTGCAGCACGTTGGCGGCGGTGACGACGTTGTCGAGGGCGAGGGAGTAGGGGGGGGCGTAGGCCAGGTCGAGCTCGGAGAGCTGGCCCAGGTGCAGCCCGGCGAACAGAGCCGTGGCGACGATGTCGATGCGCTTGGCGACCTCGCCCGGGCCGATGCCTTGCAGGCCCAGGACCTTGCGCGTGGAGCGGTCGGCCACCAGCTTGAGCAGGATGTGCTGGGAGGTGGGCAGGTAGTGGGCGCGATCGGGCCCGACGATGAGCGCGGTGACGGGGTCGTAGCCAGCATCCACCGCCTCCGCCTCGCTGAGGCCGGTGGAGGCGACGGTCCAGTCGAAGACCTTGAGCACCCTGGTGCCCACGACGCCGGGGGAGCTCTGCGGGTGGCCGCAGATGTTTCCGGCAGCCACGCGGCCTTCGCGGGTGGCGGTCGAGCCGGTGGGCAGCCAGGTGGGCTGGCCGGTGATCAGGTTGCGGTTCTCAGCGCAGTCGCCCACCGCGAAGATGAGGGGATCGGAGCTGCGCTGCTCGGGGTCCACCCGGACGGCTCCCGTGGTGCCCAGCTCGATCCCGGCCCTCTGGGCCAGGGTCACCCGCGGCTGCACACCCGTGGCCAGGATGACGAAGTCGCAGGGTAGCGAGCGGCCGTCGGCCAGCCGCACGGCTCTGACCCTGTCGGCTCCCTCGAGCCCGATCACCGCACAGCCTGTGTGTACCCGCACGCCGCGGCGCGCCATGTGTTTCTCGACATGGGCGGCCAGCTCGGGGTCGACGATTCCCAGGATGGAGGGCTGGGCCTCGACCAGGCTGATGCGGGAGCCCTGTAGGGCCACGGCCTCAGTGATCTGGCAGCCCAGCACTCCTCCGCCCACGATGACGACCTCTTTGGCCTGTGGATCCCGCAGGCGCCCGCGGATGGCCTCGGCGTCCTCGACCCCGTGCAGGGTGTAGATCCCTGGCAGGTCGGTGCCTGGGATGTCGGGGATCGCGGCCCGTGCACCCGTGGCCAGGACCAGCTGGTCGTAGCTCAGGGCGGTCTCCTGGCCGTCCGAGAGCCGCCGGATGCGCACCTGACGGGCCTCGCGGTCGATGCTGGTGGCCTCGGTCTGATCCAGGGTGCGGACGTTCTTGAGGGCGTGGAAGAAGGAGGAGTCCCTGACGTCACCGAGGGGGGATGAGAGCAGGGCCCGCTGCTCCTGCACCGTGCCCGAGATGTAGTAGGGCAAGCCGCAGCCGGCGTAGGAGAGGAACTGGCCCTTCTCGATCACCGTGACCTCGGCGTCGGGATCCAGGCGCGCGATGCGTGCCGCGGCCTTGGCCCCGGCGGACACGCCACCGACCACCACCACACGCTGGGAGATGTGCCGCGCGCGGCGCACGGCGCTGCCCCCGCGGCTGTCCTCGGCCCGGGGAGGAGAGCAGGGCAGCACCAGCAGCGCCTTGACGCCACCCGAGGTGGCGGGCTCGAGGCGCAGGCGGCCGCGCATGAGCCGGATGGCCCGATCGGCGAAGGCGAGCCCCAGCCCGGTGCCCTCACGGCTCGAGCGGCGCGCGTTGGGGGCGCGGAAGAACTCGGTGAACAGGTCCCGCCAGGCCGCAGGCGGAATCCCGATCCCCGTGTCGACGACCTCGCAGGCGATCTGAGGGCACTGGACGTCGCGGCCTGAGGCAGGGGGTTGGGGTAGCTCGTAGGGCTGGGAGGGCACGAACACGCGGATGCACACACGGCCGGCGTTGGGCGTGTACTTCACGGCGTTCTCGAGCAGGACGAAGAGGACCTCCTGCACCACGCTGGGCTCGGCGAGTACCCAGCCCATGTCGGGCTCTTCCAGCGTGATCGCCTCGCTCAGCTCGATCCGCTTCTCGTCCGCTGCGTCCCGCACGCGCTCCACGGCGGTGCGCAGGGCATCGACCACGTTCACGGGCACCAGGTCGTCGGCGCTGAGCACGTCCAGGCCCCGCAGCCGCAGCAGATCGGAGACCAGATTGCTGCCTCGGGAGGCGCTGCGGTTGGCGTTGTCCAGCAGCGCGCGCTGGTTGGCGGGGATGGGGCCGACGAAGCCACCCATGAGCAGGTTGAGGCTGGTCTGGATGGAGTGCAGGGGGGACTTGAGCTGGTGGGCGGCGATGACCGCCAGCTTGAGCAGCTCGTCCCGCACCTCACGGGCGCCGGTGGCGGGCGCACGGGTCGCCGCGCCCTCCTCCAGGGTGGAGGTCAGGGTGTCTGCGCTGAGGACGATGGCAGGTTCTTCGGTAGACATGGTGCTGCGATTATGGTCGCTCGGCGCCAGCGAGGGCAAGGGGGGCGTCTCCCCTGAGCTGCTGGTCGAGGAACGCGAGCGCTGCGTGGAGGTTGTCCTGGGCCTGGGGAGTCAGATCCTCGATGAAGGGTTCGAAGCGATAGCCGCGGATGGCCAGCAGCCATGCTGGCACCCGTCGCTCGAAGCAGCGCTCGCTGAGGCCGAGCAGGGCAGCTGCGCTGACGCTGTGGCTGGAGAAGCTCGCCTGCTGCACCGGCTGCACCGGCTGGAACTCGAAGGGGTGGTCGCCCTGAGTGCTGGCGTCCACGAACACCACCAGATCGTGCTGGGAGATCACGACCGCGTCTTCCATCTGGAGCTGGTAGTCGCAGGAGATGGTCACGCCCGCCGGGGCGCGCTCCTCGAGGGCTGCCGCCAGGGCGGGCCCCAGCCCATCGTCTTGACGGGCCGGGTTGCCCCAGGCCAGCACGAGGATGCGCACGGCGGCCCCCCGGACCTAGGTGGCCTTCCGGTCGAGCAGGGCTCCGGAGGCGTCGTACAGGCAGATCTCCAGCGGCATGCGGCCCACGGCGTGGGTGGCGCAAGACAGGCAGGGGTCGTAGGCGCGGATGGCGATCTCCACCCGGTTCAGCAGGCCCTCGGTGATCTCCCGGCCGCTGAGCTCGTCCACCGCCACCTTGGTCACCGAGCGGTTCATGGGCTCGTTGTTGTGGGTGGTGGAGACGATCAGGTTGGCCATGGCGACGGTGTCGTCGTCGGCCACCTTGTAGTGATGGATCAGGGTGCCGCGGGGCGCCTCGATGATGCCCATGCCTTCGCCGCGCCGGGTGCCGGTGGCGACGCGCTCGCCCGCGAGCAGGTCGGGGTCCTGGAGCAGCTCGCGCATCTTCTCGGCCGCGTGCAGCAGCTCGATCATGCGGGCCCAGTGGTAGGCCATGCAGACCTGCACCGGCTTGCCACCGCCCAGCTCCATGAACTCGGCCCGCGCGGCCTCGGCCAGGGGGGTGTCGATGTACGAGCAGGTGTTCATGCGGGCCAGGGGGCCCACGCGGTACCAGCCCTTCTCGGGGCCCAGGGCCTTGATGAAGGGGAACTTCATGTAGGACCAGGGCTTGACCTCTTCGGCGATGACCTCGTGGTACTGCTCCGGCTTGATGCCATCGAAGATGATGTCGCCGTCGACATCCACGCAGCGCAGGTTGCCGTCGTACAGGTCGAAGCAGCCATCCTCGCGCACGATGCTCATGCTGGCCATGGGCACGGTCCCGAAGCCCGCCAGCTCCGCGAGGTGGTCCCGGGTGTAGCCCTTGCAGAGATCGAGGGTCTGGATGGACCAGTCCACCATCTGCTCGATGCCCGCGAGGAAGTGTGCCTTGCGCTCGGGGTCCAGGTGGCGGTTGATGCCGCCGGGGATGGCGCCCGTGCCGTGGATCTTCTTGCCCGACGTGGCCTCGATGACCTCCTGGCCGTACTTGCGCATCAGCACGCCGCGGACCGCCAGCTCCTGGAAGCGGGGGTCGGTGGCCACGCCGATGACGTTGCGGATGGCGGGATCAGCGTCGAAGCCGAAGAGCAGGTCGGGGGAGACCAGGTGGAAGAAGTGCAGGGCGTGAGACTGGAAGGTCTGGCCGTAGTGCATCAGCCGGCGCATCTTTTCGCCGGTGGGGGTGAGCTCGTCTACGCCCACCACCATGTCCAGCGCCTTGGCCGCGGCCAGGTGATGGCTGACGGGGCAGATGCCGCAGAGGCGCTGCACCAGCACGGGCATCTCCCAGTAGGGGCGGCCCTGCACGTAGCGCTCGAAGCCGCGGAACTCGACGATGTGGAGGCGGGCCTGGGTGACCTGATCGTGCTCGTCGAGCATGATGGTGACCTTGCCGTGGCCTTCGACCCGGGTGACCGGCTCGATGACGATGCGGCGTTGTCCTGGCTGTGTGGTCGTCATGGTGGACCTCGCTCAGTCGTAGCGGAGCAGCCCGTAGGGCAGCTCGATGGGCTTGTCGGTCAGGAGCGCCACGAGGGCGGCCCAGATGGCGTCGGCCGGCGGCGGACAGCCGGGGAGGAAGTAGTCGATCTTCACGATGTCCTGCGCTGGATAGACTCGGTCCAGGAGCAGCGGGAGCTCGGGGTCGTTGGGCAGCTGGCCGCTGGGGTTGTACACGGTGGGGCCGTCACGGTAGGCCTCGTCCATGCACTCCTGCAGGGGCACGGTGTTGCGCATGGCGGGGATGCCGCCCATGGTGGCGCAGTCACCCACGGCCACCAGGATGTCGCAGTTCTCGCGGAAATACCGCAGGACCTCGACGTTCTCCTGGTTGCAGCAGCCGCCCTCGATGAGGCCGACGGCGCAGCGCGCGGTGAACTTCTTGATGTCGTTGACGGGGGACTTGTCGAAGTCCACCAGCTCAACCAGCTGCAGGATGCGCTCGTCGATGTCGAGCACGGACATGTGGCAGCCGAAGCAGGAGCTGAGGGCCGCGGTCGCGATCTTGGGCTTGCTCATGGTGATCCCCTCACTCTGCCGGGGTGGTGCGGCGCTGTTCGACGTCACTACCGATGGGCTCGTTGTCGTAGAGGCGCTCACCGACGGGCACGGCGTACCCTTCGCGCTTGCGCAGGATGGCGCCGACGGGGCAGGCCTTCACGGCGGCGTCCAGGCCCTCGAGCACCGTGGCGCCCAGGCCTTCGGAGGCGTCCACCGCCAGGGCGGTGTGGGCACCGCGCTGCACGAAGCCGAACACGCCCTTGGCGTCGGTCTCGCTGGAGGTGCGCACGCAGCGACCGCAGCGGATGCAGCGGTTGTGGTCGATGAGCACCTCGGGGTGGGTGGCGTCCACCGCCCGCTCCGGGAAGCTGTAGGGGTAGCGCGGGTGGGTGATGCCGAAGCGGTAGGCCACGGCCTGCAGCTCGCAGTTGCCGGACTTCTCGCAGAACATGCAGTAGTGGTTGCCTTCGACCAGCAACATCTCGACCAGCTGCTTGCGCATGGCGAACAGCTCGGCCGAGTCGTTGACGACCTCGATGCCGGGGCTGGCGGGCTGGGTGCAGGCGGCCTGGTGGCGGCCGTTGACCACGACGGTGCACAGCCGGCAAGCGCCACCGGGGCTGATGTCCTTCAGCCAGCAGAGGCGGGGGATCCAGACGCCGGCCTTGTCGGCCGCTTCCATGATGGTCATGCCCTGCTCGGCCTGGATCTCGGCGCCGTCGAGGGTGAAGCTGAAGCCTTGGCTCATGACTGGGCCTCCTCGTTGTGGAAGACGGGCTCACGGCCCTGAACGCGGACGGCATCCTGCAGCGCCGCTTCGAGGTCGAAGCTGGGCTCGCGGCCGCGGTCGCGCCCGGGGCGCAGGCGGCCTTCGAGCATCGTGGCGAAGCCGTCCAGCAGGGACAGCACGGGGTTGGGTGAGCTCTGGCCGAGGCCGCAGCGGCTGGTGGCTTTGATCGTGGTGGCGAGCTCGCGCAGCCAGGGGAGGTCCTCGGGCAGGCCGTTGCCCGCGAGGATCCGCTCGAGACGGTCGGCCAGCAGCTTGTTGCCGGCCCGGCAGGGCACGCACCAGCCGCAGCTCTCTTCGACGAAGAACGCCATGTGCCAGGCGGTGATCTGCAGCAGGTCACGGCCGGGACCGAACACCATCATGGAGCCGCCGGTGGACAGCTCCTCGAAGGAGAGGTGCTTGCCGTAGTCGGCCGGGGGCACCAGCCGACCCGAGGGGCCGCCGACCTGCACCGCGATGGCGTCCTTGCCGCCCACCACCTCGAGGAACTCGTGCAGGGTGAGGCCGAAGGGCAGCTCCCAGACACCGGGACGCTCGCAGTCGCCGGAGACGCTCAGCAGCTTGGTGCCGCGGCTCTGGCCGGTGCCTAGGCGCGCCACAGAGGTGAAGCCGCGGTCCATCAGGTCGGTGGCGACGCAGAAGGTCTCGACGTTGTTGACCACCGTGGGCAGGCCCAGGTAGCCCTTCTGGACGGGGAAGGGCGGGCGGTGCCGGGGGCAACCCCGGGCGCCTTCGCTGGACTCGATGAGCGCAGACTCTTCGCCGCACACGTAGGCGCCCGCGCCCAGCTGGACGCGGACGTCGAAGTCGAAGCCCTTGGCCCCGCCGATGTCGGCGCCGAGCAGGCCCGCTTCACGGCGCGCGTCGAGCTCGGCCTGCACCAGGGGTAGCAGCCAGCGGTACTCGCCGCGCAGGTAGATGAGGCCTTCTTGGGCGCCTACGGCCCAGGCGGCGATGGTCATGCCTTCGATGACGTCACCCGGGCGCTCCATCAGGATCGTGCGGTCCTTGAAGGTGCCGGGCTCGCCTTCGTCGGCGTTGCAGATGATGACCTTGCGCTCGCCGGGGGACTGGCGGGCGAACTGCCACTTGAGGCCGGTGGGGAAGCCCGCGCCGCCACGGCCGCAGAGGCTGGCGGCCTTGACCTGGGCGATGACCTCGCCGGGCTCGAGGGAGATGGCGGCCAGCAGGCCGGCGCCGCGCTCGCGCTGGGTGAGGACCACAGGACCTGCGGCGCGAACATTGGGCGGGACCAGGGTGCTGATCTGCTCGAACAGGCTGGCGCCTGCGGCTGCGCGGGGCGCCAGATCGGCGGGGGTGGCGCCTGCCAGCAGGCGGGCGGCGATGGAGCGAGCGCGCTCGGGGTCCAGCCTGATGATGGGGACGTCGTCCACCAGCGCGGCCGGGCCGTGGTCGCACAGGCCGATGCAGGATGTCCAGGCGATGGAGACGCGACCGCAGGGGGTGGTCTGTCCCATCTCGATGCCCAGGGCTTGCTCGAAGGCCGCAGCCACGTCTTCGGCGCCTGCCAGCCGGCAGGACGCGCAGTCGCTCAGGTGGATGCGGACCGCCCCGGTCGGGCGCTCGGAGAGGAAGTGGTAGAAGCTGACCACTCCGCGCACATGGACCCCCGTGAGGCCCAGCTGTGCGGCGATCTCCTGAATGGCGGGCTCACCGACATGGCCGTGGGCGGCTTGTACGCCGCGGACCACGTCCATCAGGCGGGTGCTCTGGCCGCCGACGGCCTCCACCTGCGCCGCGATGCTCTGTCTCAGGTCCTCGCTCATGGCGTCTCCGTCTGGAGGGTTGTTTGCTCGTGGACGAGTCCACGCTCGACGGGCCATTCTAGTGTCGCGGCCCGTCGGGGCCACTGAATCGCTATTCATTTCTCCGAACATACGGGCCCGGTCATAGTTCGGCCCGGGAGGGGCTGATGCTCGTCAGGTTCCAGCCGCCCGGCCTATCATGTACAGTCGCCCATATATGGCGTAGATCGAAGCTTCGTGGCGAGTGGCCGTCGCTCCGTGCCGGTTTCGCCGATCAGCCCTCTTCGTCTGGGGCATACCAGGCGAAGCGGCGCTGGCTCTCGGCGGTGGCCGCTTCGTCGGCCGTCATGGGCTCGTGCAGTGTCGCCAGGCGGGCGTAGATGCGCTGGGCCACCGGCTGCACTGCGGCCTGGACGGGCGGCGTCATGGTGGTGCTCATGGTGTACAGCTCGACGGCCTCGATGGCGATGAGCTCGATCTCCTTGGGCATGGCCAGGCCCAGGCGATGGCCCATCTCGAGGGCCACGGGCAGGGAGATCTCGTGGGCGTTGATCAGGCGGCGGCTTCCGGAGAGATCGTCGAGGCTGAGCTCTCGCACGCGGCCGGGCACGGGGTCGTCCGCGAGCACCGCATCGACGATGATGGCGCGGTCGTAGCCGGGCAGCATCTCCACCAGCTCGAAGCCGGCGCGCTGGCTCTTGAGCACCTGCACGTCGCGCAGGGGGTGGGCCCTGAGCAAGGCGCGCAGGGCGTCGGCCACGTGCAGACCCACGGCGTCATCGCTCATCACGGGGTTGCCCAGGGCCAAGACGAGAGACCCCTGGCCAGGACCAGCCCGACCAGGGGTGAAGGGGATCACGGGGCCCTCGCCGCTACTTGGCGGCGGCGGTGCTGGTGGCGCCGACCCGGTCGCGGGCGGCCGCCTCCTTGACCTTGTTCAGGTACATGGCCATGGGGCGGTAGGCCAGGTGGGACCACTTGCCGAAGGGCACCTCCACCAGCAGCATGGGCACCGCGATGGCCAAGTGCAGCATGTACATGCAGTAGGTGAGCATGGGCAGGTCGGCCAGGCGGAAGGCATGCAGCAGGATGCCCGTGACGGAGGTCCCGAGGAGCAGCGCCAGGAACAACCAGTCGCTGGGGTGGCTGTACTTGTGGATCTGGTCCTTCTTGGCCATGCGGTCGGTGATCATGGTGATGGTGACGCCCAGCAGTACCAGGGTGGCGTAGTACCCGGGGATGCTGGTCCAGTGCCACGCGGTGTCCTCGATCTGGAACCAGGTGAGGAAGACGACTACCAGCAGCAGCATGGTGCCGTAGCCGGTGACCAGCAGCACGTGGCGCAGCCAGTGGAAGCGGGCGCGCTCGCCGTCGCAGGCGGCCCAGCGCTTCTGGGTGGCGGCGTGGATGACCAGCTCGTGCAGCTGCCCGAGGTAGTGCCCAGGGCCAGCACCGGAGCTCTTCATGGTCTTGGACCACATGCGCAGGACGTTGGTGGCCAGGAAGAAGGACAGCACCGCGGCCATGATGAGGTCGCCGTAGTGGACCGCATGCTTGGGGGCGAAGAACTGCAGCATCACGTGCTCACGGGCCTCGGGATGCTCCGCCAGGAGCGGGAAGCCGAAGCCGGGCACGAAGAACAATGCCATGACCAGCGCCGCCAGCACCACCAGGATGGCGTACTCGGCGATGTGGTTGGTGTAGAGCAGCTTCGAGATGCCGGTCCAGTCGTAGCGGGCGGTGAGCCAGCGCCGCATGGACATCATCAGCTCGCCGGGCTCGGCCTCGCGGGGGCAGGTGTCCGAGCAGTCACCGCAGTAGTAGCAGAGCCAGGGGTCGAGGGACTCCTCGATGCGGCCCTCGAGGCCAAGCTGCATGGAGCGGATGTCGCGCCGGGGGAAGATGGTCTCGCGCTCGGACAGGCCGCAGGCCGCGGTGCAGTTGCCGCAGTTGAAGCACTTGTTGGCGTCGAGGCCGCCGTACTGGACGAGCTCATCCCGGAGCCTGGTGTTGATGCGGTACGCCATGGCTAGCCCTCCAGGCCGTAGAGGTAGTAGTCGCCCTTCTGGCCCCGCTGGGCCACGGCGCCGTAGCGCTTCATGGCCATGATGTGCCAGAGGGCCTTGTCCGCCTCGAGGCCACACTCCTGCGCGATCTCGGGGACGGTCTTGGGCCCGGCCTCGAGGGTCGCCGCGAGCTGCTTGCGCAGGGCGAGGAGCTCCTTCTGGTAGGCCTTGAGCTCGTCGGACATGCCGCCGCAGCGCTCCCGGAGCACCATGATGGGCTTCTTGGGCTTGTTGTCACTCATGGGTCAGCTCCTGATGCCTACTTGGCGGTGACTTCGTCGGTGGCATCGCACCAGTTGTTCTTCTGGAGCCAGTTGGCTGCCGCCATGGCGGCGTCACCGGCCTCGACGATGGCGTCGGGGATGTCCTTGGGACCGGCCGCCACACCACCGGCGAAGACGCCGGGGATGGTGGTGGCGCAGGGCTGGAGCTTGGCCTGGGGAGCGGCGAAGAAGCCGTCGTCGGCCTCGTCCACGTCCACCACGCCGGCCGCATGCCAGCCGGGCACCAGGCCCTGGGAGAGCACCACCATGTCGAAGCGCTCCTCGACGACGCGGCCCTCTTCGAGCCTCTCCACCCGGAGGATCACATCCTTGTTCTCCGCCTGGCTGATCTTGGCGACCTTACCCTTGACGACCTTGACCCCTTCGGCCAGGGCGCGGCGGTAGAACTGCTCGTAGCCCTTACCGAAGGCCCGGATGTCCATGTGGAACAGGGTGACGTCCAGATCGTGGACGTAGTGGCGCATCAGCACCGCCTGCTTGAGGGCGTACATGCAGCACACCCGCGAGCAGTAGGTGATGCCGATGGACTTGTCACGGCTGCCTGCGCACTGGATGTAGGCGATCTTGCGGGGGATCTTGCCGTCGCTGGGGCGGATGACGGTCCCGTAGGGGCCGTCCGAGCTCTGGATGCGCTCCATGGCCAGCGGGTTGACCACGTTGGCGAACTCGTCGCCGTGGTACTCCTTCTTGGCGTCCATTGGGGTGATGTTCAGGCCCGTGGTGAGGACGACCGAGCCCACCTCGACGCGCGCCTGCTGGGCTTCCTGCAGGTAGTCCACGCAGTCCTTGGGACAGACCCGCGCGCACTTACCGCAGAAGGTACAGTTTGCGGTGTCGAGCACCGGCACCTGCGGGATGGCGTTGGCGTGTTCGATGTAGATGGCCTTGCGCGCGCCCAGCCCGTAGTCGAACTCGTGGGGGACCTCGATGGGGCAGGCCAGCTCGCACCCGCCGCAGCCGACGCAGGCGTCGCTGTCCACATAGCGGGGCTTCCGGAGCAGCATGGCGCTGAAGCCAGGGCCCTTCCTGTCGATCTTGGTCAGCTCGGTCCAGGTCTCGACCTGGACATTGGGGTGGCTGCGGGTCTCGGCCATGCGGGGGGTGCAGATGCAGGATGAACAATCGAGCGTGGGGAAGACCTTGTTCAGGCCGACCATCACGCCGCCGATGGAGGGCTGCCGCTCGACCAGCAGCACCTTGTGGCCCTGCTCGCCGAGGTCGAGGGCGGCCTGCATCCCAGCGATGCCACCACCGACGACCAGGACGTCGTACCGTTCCTTGATTGTGGACATGGAGTTGTTCCTCTCGTCTTAGGTGGCGCCTAGCGGCGGCTGCCCTGGGTGAGCAGGTTGCCCTCGCGGTCACGGACGCGGACGGTGAGGGGCATCTGGCCCGGGAGCGCGTGGGTGGCGCAGCCGAAGCAGGGGTCGTAGGCCCTGAACGCCATCTCGATCATGTTGAGGATGGGCTCGGTGACCTCCACCCCCGGCTTGATCAGGCCCTGCGCGGCCTTCTTGATGCTCATGCAGATGGGGGCGTGGTTGTTGGTGGTGCCGACGATGAGGTTGGCCTTGGTGATGATGCCGTTCTCGTCGGTCTTGTAGTGGTGGGTCAGGGTGCCGCGGGGCGCCTCGACGATGCCGACGCCCTCTGTTGGCAGCTTGGTGGGCAGCGAGCGGTAGGCCTCGGGGTCCACGATGGCCGGGTCGTTGACCAGCTCCCAGGCCCGCTCGGCGGCATTGAGCAGCTCGATGACGCGAGCCCAGTGGATGGCCAGGGTGTGGTGCACCGGGGTCTTGCCCGAGGCGTCGCCTGTGAGCGTCTCGAAGTACTTCTCGTAGGCCTCCTGGGCCAGGGGGCTGTTCATGCCGTCGCTGACGTTGAGCCTGGACTGGGGGGTGGCGCGGTAGACGCCGGACTCCGGGCCGTCCACGAAGCCCCTCCAGCCGATCTTCTTGAGGTAGGGGAACTTGAGGTAGGACCAGGGCTCCACCCGCTCGGCCACGTGCTCCATGTACTCGTTGGGGGAGTACTCGGTGCACTGCTCTCCGTTGGGGTCGCAGTAGCGGACCTTGCCGTCGTAGAAGTTGACTTTGCCCTGCGCGTCCACCAGTCCCATGGACCAGGTCTTGTGCAGGTAGGGGCCGTTCAGGATGATGTCGACGTACTTCTCGTTGGCCAGGACCACGTCGTGGAACAGCTGCAGGGTGAACTGCGCGAACTCTTTCATATAGGAGATGATCTCCTTGAGCCGCGCCTGCTCCTCGAGGCTGATGGGCTTGGACATGCCACCGGGGATGCAGTTGATGGGGTTGACCGGCTTGCCCCCGAAGATGGCTGCCGCCTCGTGCCCCCACTGGCGGCACTGGATGACCTTGCCGCCGATCTCTAGGCCCACCTTGCCGATCACGCCGATGAGGTTGCGCGTGGCCGGATCGTGGTCGGGGCCCATGACGAAGTCGGGGGCGCCCAGGGCGTAGAAGTGGGTGGTGTGGTCGGTGACGTAGAAGATGTTGTACTGCAGCTCGCGCAGCTTGTGGGCCGTTTTGGTGAGCTCGATGCCGTACACCGCGTCGCAGGCCTTGGCCGCGGCGAAGTGGTGAGCTTCGGGGCAGACGCCGCAGATGCGCGGGGTGATGCGGGGCATCTCTTCGACCGGGCGGCCTTCCGCGAACTTCTCGAAGCCGCGCAGCTCGGGCACCTGGAAGAAACACTCGGCCACGTTGCCTTCCTGGTCCAGGAAGATGTCGATCTTTCCGTGGCCTTCGAGGCGGGTGACCGGGTCGATGCTGATGCGCCGGAAGCCTTCGGCGGTCTTCACATGCTTGGTGGTCATGGCGAGTCTCCCTGCGCCCTACTTGCGCGCCTTGAGATGGCTGGAGCCGAGGCTGAAGCGGTAGAAGGTCCCCGTGGGGTCGGCGATCTGGGCGACCAGCTTTCTGGCGACTTCCTCGTCCTCGGTGTCGATGAGGGAGCCGATGGCGCTGATCATGGCCGTGCCCATGTCCACCACCTTGCCGGCGGGGCCGTAGCAGCCGCGGCAGGGCAGGCCGGCCTTGGTGCACAGGCCGCCGCAGCCGGAGCGGGTGGCGGGGCCCAGGCAGACCACGCCCTGCTCGAGCAGGCAGTGGTCCGGATCGGGGATGATCTCGTGGGGGCGGTGGAACGCGGTGATGCGGGTGTTGCGCTTCTCGCGGTGGCACTCGTCACAGATGGACTTGTCGTCGCAGCCCACCCGCAGCGCGGCGTTGCGTAGGGGCACGGCGCCGCTGGCCACCAGACCGATGACCTTCCAGACCTGGTCGGCCTGGGGCGGACAGCCCGGGATCTCGTAGTCCACCTGCACCACGTCCTTGAGACGGATGACCTGATCGTAGAAGACCGGGATCTCCAGCTGGCCGAACTCGGTCTCGACGATGTGCTGGGGCTCGACGCCGTCGGGATTGTCGATGGACGGATTGTTGTGGTAGGAGGCGTCGAAGATGCCCTTGGTGTCCTTGAGGTTGGCCAGGGCGGGGATGCCGCCGTCGCCAGCGCAGGAGCCGTAGGCCACCAGGCACTTGGCCTTCTTGCGCAGCAGCCTGGCCAGCTCCTCCTGCTCGGAGGTGCGGATGCTGCCGTTGTAGAAGCAGACGTCGATGTGGCCGTCGGGGTAGTCGGCCACGTGTTGGTACTTGAAGTCGGCGGCGCATGGCCAGAAGACCACGTCTGCCACCTGGATGAGGTCGATGAGGCGGGGGCCGATCTCCAGCAGCGAGATGTCACACCCGCCGCAGCTGGCGGCCCAGTACATACCGACCTTGAGCTTGGGCGTTGCTTCGCTCATGGCTACTCTCCCCAGGGCTTGCGGTCTTGCCCGTGGCCGACGCCACGGTCGTGGAGCATTCCGGGCCAGTTCAGCGGACCGAGAGCCCGCACGTTCTCGACGGTCTGCGCGACCAGCTTGGAGAACTTCTCGGCCTCGGAGGCGCTGACCCACTCGTGTACGAAGCGCTCCTTCTCGATGCCCAGGTCCTCGAGCACCCGCTGGAGCAGGGGCATGCGAACCATGGTCTTGAAGTTGCCGCTGATGTAGTGGCAGCAGCCCGGGTGGCAGCCGCAGACCATCACACCATCGGCTCCCCGCGAGAACGCGGCGGTGACGAGCTGCGGGTCGATGCGACCGGAGCAGTTCAGCCGGATGATGTCGGCGTTGGCCGGATACTTGAGGCGGGCGATCCCCGCGTTGTCGGCGCCCGTGTAGGAACACCAGTAGCAGAGGAAGGCGATGATGCGGGGCTCCCAGGCGGGGCTGGCCGCGGTCTCACGCGAGGCTTGCGGTTGGGCCATGGTGCGCTCCTGTGGGCTAGGCGGTGAGGTCGGCCAGCTTGCCGTCGAGCAGCATCTGCACCTCGGCCATGACCTGGTCGTCGGTGAAGCCGTACTGCTGGATGGCGGCGCTGGGGCAGGCGGCATGGCAAGTGCCGCAGCCGGTGCAGAGGGCCTCATCCACGCGGGCGACGCCGTCGGCCTCGATGCGGTGGATGGCGTCGTAGGGGCAGACCGTGAGGCAGGTCTGGCAGTCCGAGCACAGTGACTCGTTCACCTGGGCGATGAAGGGGTCCATCAGGACGGCGCCTTGGCTGATCATCGCGGCTGCCTTGGACGCTGCGGCAGACGCTGCGGCGCTGGCCTCTGTGATGTCCATGGGGGCCTGGCAGGCTCCCGCGACCATGATGCCGCTCACAGCGATCTCGACCGGGCGAAGCTTGGGGTGGACCTCGGAGAGGAAGTTGTCCGCTCCGATGGTGCACTTGAACAGCTCGCGAAGGTCGCCGTGGTCCCGCGGTACGACGCCGGTAGAGAGCACCACCATGTCGGCGGGGTACTCCACCTCGACACCGTCGGTGAGCAGATCCCTGGACCGGACCAGCAGCCCGTCGGCGCCTGCGCTCACCACCGTGGGCGGCTCATCACCCGGGTGGCGCAGGAAGAGCATCCCTGCCGCCGAGGCGCGGTCGTAGTAGTCCTCGTGGCCGCGACCGTAGGTGCGGATGTGTTGGTGGAAGCTGGCGGTCTGCAGCTCGGGGTCGCGCTGCTGCAGCTCCAGCGCCGCGTGCATCGTGGCCGTACAGCAGGTGCGCGCGCAGTAGTCGTTGACCTTGCCGTGCTCACCCTGGGCGTGCACGCCCTCGCGCTCACAGGCGCCGACACAGTGGATGAACGCCAGCCGCTTGACGGGCTTGCCGTTCACCTCGACGCGGCCGCCGGTGGGACCCTCGGGGTTCATCATGCGGTTGAGCTGCTGGAGTGTGACCACGCCGGGCTGGCCCCAGCCGTACTCGCCAGCCTTGGGCTCGTAGGGGTGGTAGCCGGTGGCGAGCACTACAACGCCGGCCTGGACCTCGATCTCCTGAGCTGGCGGGTTCAGGTCGATGCCCTGGCCGCTCACCGCCTTCACGCAGTCGCCGCACTTTGTGCAGTCGTCCCAGACGATGCAGGCCTCCCGCGGCCACATGGCGTCGCGGTAGGGGGCGTAGATGGCTTTGCGCTTGTTCAGCCCGTAGTTGAAGGCGTAGTCGGCCTCGACCGGGCAGGCCGCCACGGCGTCGGCGATGTTGTCGACCCCAGGGGCTACCCCGCGGGGGCGCACGCGGAGCTTCAGCCGGAAGTCGCCCACCACGCCGCTGGCTTCCACCAGGGTGGCGCCGGTATGGATCGTGATCTCAGGGTGGTTCACGACATCCTGGATCAGCGGCCCGAGCAGGTCCCAGGCCCTCTCTCCGGTGGGGTAGAGGGTGTCGAGCTGCGCCATGCGGCCGCCGAGGAACATGCGCTTCTCGGCCAGCACCACCCGCATCCCGCGGGCGGCGAGGTCCCGAGCGGCGATCAAGCCGGCCACGCCACCACCGATGACCATCGCCTTCTGGTGGATGTCGATGCTGCGCATCTCGAGGGGCTCGAGGTAGCGCACTCGGCCCACCGCCGCGGTGACCAGGCGGGTGGCCTTGTCGGTGGCTGCGACCTTGTCTTCGACGACCCAGGAGACGTGCTCGCGGATGTTGATGTGCTCCACCAGGAACTGGTTGAGCCCAGCCCGCTGCGCCGCCCGCCTGAAGGTGGGCAGGTGGAGCGTGGGAGAGCATGCCGCCACGATCAGGCGGTTCAGGCCCAGGTCCTTGATCTTGTCTTCGATCAGACCTTGGCCGGGATCGGAGCACATGAACATGTGCGTGGTGGAGATGACGACGTCGGGCAGCTTGCCCACGCGCTCGGCGACGCTCTTGACGTCGACCACGTCGGAGATGTTTCCGCCGCAGTGGCAGATGAACACACCGATCTTGACTTCGTTGGCCTCGCTCATCAGGGTGACTCCTTGGAAGCGAAGTTTTCAGGCTTCGGAGCGCGGTCTATGAACCGATATTTGGCGCTGCAAGGGGGCTTCGAGGGCCCATACGGATGGGCCGGGTGCCTGCGGGGCGGCGCGCCATGTGTTGCGAAAAACGGCGTTCATCCAGCAGAAATAGTCGCCGTTGCGGGGGGTCGCGCGGGGCTCGGCTCCGCCGCGTCAGCGTCGACCGGACCTCCGTGACACATGCGGCGGGGCCGCCATCAGAAAAAACAGGAACAAAGGTCCAAAAGGCGGATGTATCGAGTGCCTCGAGGCTCTCGTGGGGCCGTCGCTCTGGCGGGTGGAATGCGAAATAGCAACAAAAGTAATAGACATTTCGGTGTTTATGGTATCTGCGCTGTGCCTACCGTTTTCACGCAGGGCGCCCGGCGAGGCGCCACCGAGGGGTGCCGACGGGCGCTCTGGTCCGATTTCGAGGGTGTCCGAATTTTCGACACCATGAATTTGCTGATCCTGATCAGGAGGAAGTTCTGCCTTTCCCGGCTGACGCTGGGCTCTGCGGAAGCCGCGGCTGCCTAGGCGGTGTCGCCCTGGGCCCCGTGATACCCCCAGCTATGTCACGTGCTGGTCCCAGTTCCGAGCGTGTTCGCCGATGGTGGCTGGCGCTCCAGCTGCCCCTGGCTGCAGCGCTGATGCTCATCCCACCCCTGCGGGGCGGGGTCGAGGGCTTGGTGCTGGGCTTGCTGCCCTACCCGCACGGCCTGATCAAGGCCTTGCTCCAGGCCTGGCATGTGCTGATGCTGCGGGCCGACACGCTCCCATGGTGCTGGGGAGCTGCCTGCCTGCTGGGGCTGGGGCTGGTGTCGCTGCCCAGGCGCTGGTGCTGGGCCGGCGGGCTCGGCCTGGCGGTCGTGAGCCTGGCCCTGCCCGGGGCGTCGTGGACGGCCAAGGGCTCCCTGGCGCTGCTGCTGGTGGCGAACTTTCCGCCGCGACAGCTCTGGGAGCGTCGCCCCGGTCTGCTCCGGGGCTCGAGCTGGGTTCCCGGTGTGGCCTTGCTGCTGCCTTCCGCTGTCGTGGCCGATCTGTGTGGCGGCGCCCGCTGGGCCCGCCTGCTGGCGCCTGTGGTGCTGCTGCCCCTGTGGTTCGTGGGGGACGGGTTGCTGGCGCGGGAGCACTACCTGCCGGGGCTGATCCACTGGCCGGATGCGCGGGTGGACGCTCGCGTGCAGGTCCTCGAGCGCGCCACGGTCATGCGTGGCGAGTACCACGACATCGAGCTGCTGGGGGACCACGCCGTGGTGGTGGCCGAGGACAGCTGCCGCCTGCTGGGTGTGCCCCTGGACGGGGGCCGTGCCGTGGTGCACCCCCTGGCGCCTCGCTGGCCTCCCTTCCAGGCGGGGGCGCTGGACTCCTGGGTGGACAAGGTCGGGGTCACCTGGATCCTCACGGCGCCCAACGAGCTCAGCGGCCTGCGCCTGGGCGACGACGGCTGGCAGGTCGTGGCCAAGAGGGGCTTTCCGGGGCCCTGCAACTTCGCCTATCTGGTGCCTGCAGCGGAGATCGGGCGGCTGTTCATGGTCTTCGTGAACGCCCACGACAGCGAGCCAGGGGGGCTCGTTCCCTTCCGCCTTCCTGCGCTGCGGCCCCTCGAGCGGGTCAAGTTCGTGCGCGCCGATGGCGACTGGTTCCCGGCGCCCCGGGACGCGGCCTGGCTCCCCCCCCTGGGTCGGCTGGTGCTCACCCCGAACTTCGGGGAGCGACTGTACCTGGCGGATCCCGTCAGCGGCCTGGTGGAGCCCTGGCTCGAGATCTACTCGGCCAACGCCAAGCCGTTGTGGGTGCCGGGGATCGAGCGCCTGCTCTTGGCGCGGCCCGATGCCGCCAGCGTGGCGGTCATCGATCCCGAGGCGGGCACGGTGGAGCGCAACATCCCGACCCAGCGGGGCGTGCGGGCCCTGGCGGTGGACCCCGAGCGCGGCCTGCTGGTCACCGGCTCGGTGCTCAGCGGCAGGGTCGAGGTGCAGCGGCTCGCGGACGGCGAGGTGCTGGACAGCTTCGGTACCCTCATGCCCATGATCCGCGAGATCGCGCTGGATACGGAGCGCGGGGAGGCTATCGTGGCCACATGGACCGTGCTCTACCGCCTGCCCTACGCCGACCCGCGCTGATCCTGCTGCTGCTGCTCACGGTGGCCTGTCCCTCGGCGGACTCCGCCGACAGCGCACCGCTTGACTCCGGCCCCGAGCGACACAGCGGCGAGACCGGGCGGCGCGACAGCCGGGTCGACAGCGGAGAGACAGGGCTATCGCACACGGGCGACAGCCGCGGCGACAGCGCCGAGAGCGGTGTGGGAGACACGGACACAGGAGCCTGCGAGGAGCTGCTCTGGTACCGTGACGGGGACGGGGACGGCTGGGGCTACGAGCACCACAGCGCCAGTGCCTGTGAGCCGCCCACGGGCTTCGCGCCCCAGGCGGGCGACTGCGACGACGGTGACGCGGCGGTCTACCCCGGCGCCTTCGACTGGCGCGATGGCGTGGACGGTGACTGCGATGGTGTGGTGGATATCATCGGGCTCGACGACGTGCAGGCGCGCCTGCTGGGCGAGCTGGACGGCGATCAGGTGGGTGTCAGCGTGGCGCTGGTGGGCGACATCGACGGCGACGGCCTCCAGGATCTCGCGGCCGGGGGCCACGCCTGGCCTGCTGGCGCCGAGCGGGGGGTCGCGTACCTGGTCTCGGGTCCTGTGACCGGAGACGCCAGCCTGGCCACCGCCACCGCGAGCATCACTGGAGAGTGGGCCGGAGACAGAGCCGGTCATCCCGTGACCGGGGCGGGCGATGTGGACGGCGATGGCTTCGACGACCTGCTGGTGGCCGCCAGCCAGGACGCCAGCGTGGCCGCCGGCGCCGGCGCGGCCTTCCTGCTGCTGGGGCCCGTCAGCGGCACCGTGCGCGTGGTGGACGCCGCGCATGTCTGGCTGGGGGAGGACCCGGGCGACCACGCCGCGGGCGGCCTGTCAGGTGGCGCGGATCTGACCGGGGACGGCGCGCTGGACGTGGTGATCGGGGCCTTCGACCACGCCTCGGCTGCCGGCGCGGTCTACCTGGTGACCCCCGCGAGTGGTGGTGTCGGCTCCTTGGGAGATGCCCTCGTGATCCTCGAGGGCGAGGCGCCGGGCGATGGCGCCGGTCGCGAGGCTGCGGCGGTGGGGGACACCGATGGCGATGGGCTGGACGATCTGCTGATCGGCGCTCGGGGGCACGACGGGGCGGCCCCCGAGGCTGGTTCCGCCTACCTGTTCTTCGGCCCGGTGCTCGCCAGTGGTGATCTGGGTCTGGCCGATGGGCTGCTGCTGGGAGAGTCAGGGGGCGATCAGGCCGGCTTCAGCGTCGCGCCCGCTGGGGACGTGGACGGTGATGGGCGTGCTGATCTGGTGCTGGGCGCGCCAACCAGCGATGCCCGCGCTCGCGACGGCGGCGCCGCCTACCTGGTGCTCGGCTCTGTGGGGGCGCCTGCCGGCACCCTCGCTGACGCGGCGGCTCGCATCGAAGGAGATCGGGTGGGCGGCCTGCTGGGCTACGACGTGCACGGCGTCGGGGACTTCGACGGCGACGGGCTGGATGATCTGGCGATCGCTGCGCCCCTGTCGGATCTCGGCAGCAGCGGCGCCGGGGCCGTCCACCTGCTGCTCGGAGGCCTGGCGGGCAGCGTCTGCGCCTGCAGCTCCGACGCCGTGTGGGTGGGCTCGTCCGCCGACGCCCACGCCGGCAGCGCCATGGATGGTGGCCGCGACCTGGACGGCGATGGCTTGGACGACATGATCATCGGTGTGCCCGGCGCCAGCGCTGGCGGCGTGACCCCCGGCGCGGCCTACCTGGTGCTCGGCCAGCTGCGCTGATCAGCGCCAGGTGCTCACGGCGGTCAGGACCCGGGCAGCGTCGGCCATGTGGTGCAGGTTGCGCAGGCGCAGCCCGCGACGCGCCACAAAGCTCGGCCGGAGGTAGAAGCGGCGGTAGGCGCGGGTGTGGAAGGCCCACACGGTCTCGGGGTCCACCGTGGGCAGGCGCACGGTGCTGCTGTTGCGATCGAACTGCGCCCAGTCCCGGGTGAGCAGGTGGCCCTCGGCCTGGGCCCAGCGGTAGAACGCGGTGCCCGGGTAGGCCGTGGCGACGGAGAAGAGGGCCACATCCAGGTCGAGCTCCAGGGCCAGGTCCAGGGTGCGCTGCATGGTGGCGGGGGTCTCGCCCTGGTTGCCGAACATGAAGGTGCCCCGCGGCTCGATGCCCGCCTGGCGGGCCAGGCGCACGGCGCGGCGCACCTGGTCGGGGCCGATGCGCTTGTCGATGGTGCTGAGCACGGCGGGGTCGCCAGACTCGACGCCGAAGCAGATCTGGTGGCAGCCCGCCTTGGCCATCCGATCCAGGCTGGGGGCGTCCACCCGATCCACCCGGCCGTAGCAGGTCCAGCTCACATCGGGCAGCTCCCGCACGAGGCGCCCGCAGAACTCGTCGAGCCAGGAGCGCTGCAGGGTGAAGGTGTCGTCGTAGAACTGGATCTGCCGCACTCCATAGTCGCGCCGCAGCAGGTGGATCTCCTGGACCACGCGGCCGGGAGACTGGCGGCGCACCCGGCGGCCGAAGATGTTGAAGCAGTAGGTGCAGCGGTTGGGGCAGCCTCGGCCTGTCATCAGGCTCATGGCCGGGAGCTGGCGGTAGGTTCCCAGGCCGGGCCGGTAGCGGCCCATGGGCAGGCGCTGCCAGGCGGGGGAGGGGAGCTGGTCGAGGTCTTCGAGCAAGGGACGGTCCGGGTTGTGCACCACCTGGCCGCCGCGGCGCCAGGACAGGCCCTGGATCTCGGCGAAGGGCACGCCTTCGACCAGCTCCGTGAGGGTCTGCTCTCCTTCTCCGCGCACTGCACAGTCCAGCTCGGAGTGAGCCAGCAGATCGTCGGGCAGCACGGTGGCGTGGGCCCCGCCCACGACGATGGGGGTGTCGGGGAAGAGCAGGCGGCAGCTGCGGGCCAGGGACAGGGCCTGGGGCACCACCGGCGTCATGGCGGTGATCCCGATCCAGTCCGGGCGGCCCATGCGGGTCAGGGCGGGCTCGGGGCGGGCCAGGGAGAGGCCCTCGGCGTGGCCGTCGATGATCTGGACCTGGTGTCCCCGGCGCTCGAGCCAGGCGGCCATGGTGGGCAGGCCCAGGCCGGGCATGTGGCTGCCCACCCGGTCCCACCAGTGGATGTTGTCGCCCAGGTAGGGCGGGTCGATGAGCAGGACGCGGCGGGAGGTGGTCATCAAGGCAGCAGGCGTCGGGCGCGGTGGGCTTGGGCGCGCCAACCGGCTGGGCGCGTCAGGGATCGGAGCACGGCGCGGCCGCGCCAGGGCTCCGCATAGAACCGGGCCCAGCCATAGTACTGCAGGCCGCGAAGGGCCCACCCGGGGAGCTCGTGGCGAAAGGGCTGGCGGCTGTAGTAGTCGTAGTCCCGGTGACTCGAAGAGAGGGAGACGCCCTGGTCCAACAGGCGCTGGTGCAGCGCGGTGCCGGGCAGGGGCACGCACAGGGAGAAGCTGGCATCGTGAGCGGGCGAGACCGCGGCCACCCGGATGGTCTCGAGCATCTCCTGCAGCCGCTCCCCCGGGGCGCCCAGCATCAGGAAGACGAAGCCGTGGGCCCCTGCGTCGGCGGCAAACCCCAGCGCGTCTCTCACCTGCTCCACCGTGGCGCCCTTGGCGTAGACGCCCTCACGGATACGGTCGGAGGCGGCCTCGAGCCCTACGCCCAGGCGACGCAGCCCAGCCTCCGCCATGGTGCGGACCAGATCGGCGTCCAGCACGTCGGCGCGGGAGGTGCAGCCCCAGGGCAGGCCCAGGCCCGAGGCGCGGTAGGCCTCGCAGAAGGCCCGGGTCCAGGCTGGCCGGGCGGTGAAGGTGTCGTCGGTGAACCAGAAGCCCTGCACACGGTAGCGCCGCTGCAGGGCCTCGAGCTCGCAGACCAGGTGGGCTGGCGAGCGCTGCCGCAGGCGTCGTCCGAACAGCCGCTCGAGGGTGGGCTGGCAGAAGCTGCAGCGGTGGGGGCAGCCCCGGGAGGCGCACACATTGGCGCCGGTCAGGCCGGGGCGCAGGTGGTCCAGCTTGCCCCAGGCGGCGCTGTAGCGGCGCATGTCCAGCAGGTCCCAGGCGGGCAGCGGGAGCCGGTCCAGATCGGCCATGGGGGAGCGGGGCGGGCCGGAACACGGGCGCCCTTGGCCGTCGCGCCAGGCCACCCCCGCGGGGGGAACGCCCTGGTCGTGGGCCAGCCAGCGGGCCAGGAGATCCACCAGGCTGAGCTCCCCCTCGCCGAGCACCACGGCGTCGATGCAAGGATGCTCGGCCAGCAGGGCGTGGGCATCCAGGGTGGGGTGGGGGCCGCCCAGCACCACCCTGGCGCCGGAGCGCGCGGCCAGCGCGGCGACGTCCAGGGCGTCGGGCATCATCAGGGTGGAGGCGCCGATGCCCACGAAGTCCGGGCGGAAGCGCTCGAGGAAGCGGTGGACCGGGGCCAGGCCGGGCTGGAAGCTGGCGTCGTGGATGGCCACCTGCACCGGGAGCTCTCGCCGCACCCATGCCGCCAGGCTGGCCAAGCCCACCGGAAGATCGCCGCTCGGGTAGCGAAAGCGGGGGTTGATCAGCGCCAGCTTGGGGCGGCTCACGCTCGCTCCCCGCCCTCTGGCTGTGCAGCCAGGCGGTCGCCCAGCACCAGCAGATCGATGCCCGCCTGGCGCCACGAGGCCACCGCGCTCCGGGGGCCCTCCACGATGGGCTCCTCGTGGAGGTTGAAGCTGGTGTTGATGAGCGCGGGGATCTCGCGGCCCCGCTGGGCGGTGAGGTGGCGGTAGGCTCGCAGCACCGCGTACAGGAAGGGGTGGCTGTGGGCCTGCACGAGCTGCGGGCGCACCGAGCCGTCGGTGTGTACCGCCGCTGGGCAGCGCTCCACCAGCTCGGCGCTGGCGGCCACGTTGACGGTCATGAAGGCCGCGGCCTGGCGCACCGGCTCCAGGTCAAGCAGCCAGCGGGAGGCGTCGTGGTCGAGCAGGATGGGCGCGAAGGGCATGAAGGTGGAGCGGTCCAGGCAGCGGTTGAGGCGATCGGAGCTGGCGCGCTCCACGGCGGGAGCCAGGATGGTGCGGTGCCCCAGGGCCCGGGGGCCGAACTCCATCCGTCCCTGGTAGACCGCCACGATGCGGCCTCGAGCCAGGGCCTGGGCGATCCGCTCCGCCAGATCGGCGGGGCGGTCCACGCGGATCCCGTGGGTCTCGAGATCGTGGGCCGCGGCGTCCATGGCGGCATCGTCAGGCTCGGGGCCCAGGAAGACATGATCGAGCCGTGGGGGCATTGCTGCGCCCAGCTGCAGGGCCCGGGTCAGGGCGGCGCCCACCGCCAGCCCTCCATCGCCCATGTTGGGGAAGATGTGCAGCGCTCCCACGCCGGGCAGCGCGGCCAGGCTGGCGTTCAGCTTGACGTTGCCGAACAGGCCTCCTGCCAGGGCCAGGTGGCTCAGCCCTGTGCGCCTGACCCAGTGGTCCACGACGGCGCAGACGTCCTGCTCCACTCCCCGCTGCAGCCAGGCGCACACGTCTTCCCGTCGGCACCGCTCGAGGGGGGCGAGCCAGGCCTGCTGCCCGGCACCCAGCCGCTGGGTGAAGCTGCGGTGGTGGGGTGGGCCCTGGAAGGGGAAGGGTAGGGCCACCGCGTCGGGGTCTCCGTGGGCCGCGAGCCCCATCAGCTTGCCTTCGTGGCGGAAGGGCTCGAAGCCCAGCAGGCCGGTGATGGTGGCGTAGAGCAGGCCATAGCTGTGGGGAAAGGGCATGGCGCCCAGGCGCTCCAGGCGCCCGCCTAGGCCGCGGTACACCGCCAGGCACAGGCCGTCGCCGAGCCCATCAGCGGTGACCACCAGGGCCTGATCCCAGCCGCTGGTGAGCAGGGCGCTGGCGGCGTGGGCCTGGTGGTGGTCGATGATGTGGATGCCCCCCGGCGGCCGCATGCCCGCCTGGCGCGCCAGGACCGGGGCCAACATGGCGGCGACGACGCGCCCGCTTCGAGAGTCCGATCGCAGCCGAGGGAAGGGGCTGTCGAACTGCAGCCAGGCATCCAGGCGCTGGCGTATGCCGGAGCCTTCGCTGTAGAAGCGACCGCTCTCGAGGTGCCACGCGCTCTGGAGGGGGCGCACCAGGCGCAGCCCCGGGTTGGGGTTGGCCACACCGCCGAAGCACAGGCTGTGGACGTCGCGGGGCCGCAACCCGGCGTGATCCAGGCAGGCTTGGATGGCTCGGGCGGGCCAACCCCCGGCACCCTTCCTGCGCGAGAAGCGCTCCTCGGAACAGGCGGCGCTGATCTCGCCGTCCACCACCAGCGCCGCGCTGGCATCATGGGTGCCGTCGAAGATGCCGAGGATGGGTGGGGGCGTGCGGGTCAGGGTGAGCCCAGGGGCGCAGGGAATACGACGGGGCGGACGCTGAAACATAGCCCGTCGGGGCCCTGGCCCGGGCGCCGCGACCGAGGCTTCAGTTGCCTTCGTAGAAGCTGGACACAGGCCGCACCCGCACCATGGCGGCGCCCATCAAGCCCTCGAGCTCCCAGGCCAGCTCGCCGCTGGGCGTGACCTCGCGGCAGATGCTCGAGAAGCCCCAGTTGATCATGGTGTTGCCGTTGGCCATGCGTCGGACCTGGCCCTCGGCGATGCTGTCGATGTCGGCGTCCTTGCCGTAGGACCAGACCTCGTTGAGCTCGCCGCCCTGGAGGGCATACTCGATGCCGATGATCACCGACTCGTCGGGGTGAAGGTCGTCAGCCACGTAGCGGGTGGTCATCAGCATGTTGCCGGTGTCGGTCCAGTGGGCATCGTGCTGGAAGTAGAGCTCGGGGCTGCCCGCCGCGACGGGGACATCAGCATCGCGGCCGAAGTCCCGCAGGACCTGGCCGGTGCTGCCGTCGATCTCGATCACCGCCCGGGCGTAGGCGGCGGAGAGCAGGAAGGTGTCGTCCTCGGGGTACCAGAACAGGCCGTTGGCGTGGGTCCAGTCGGGGATGTTGCCGTAGAAGGGCACGGCCCACTGGGACACCGCGACCTCGCCGTCCCAGTCGTCCCAGGTGTTGAAGACCTCCTGGGTGCTGCCGTCTTCTTCGAGCACGACGATGGCGTCGCCCACGATCGCCGTGGGCTCGGGGGCGCCCGGGAGCTGGTAGTCCCGCATGTCTGCGGCCACGTAGGCGTAGCGCCCGTCGCCCAGCTGAGTGAAGGCGTGGTGGTGCAGGGGGGCGGGCCGCTCGTCGATGAGCTCGCCGGTGAGCGAGACGCGGAAGATCGTGTTGTAGCCTTCGGGATCGTCGATGTCGGCGGTGAAGCGGTTGTAGATGAGATCGTTCCCGTCGACCGCGAACTGCACGTCCCCGAACACCGGGGCACCCAGGCTGACGGAGGACTCGAGCTCGCGGTACCAGACGACATTGCCCTCGCGGTCCACCACCAGGATGGCGCTCAGGCTGCCCACCAGCAGCGCCATCATGTAGGGCTCGGACGAGGTCAGCGAGGTGTCGTTGACGGTGACGGTGACGTCGGGCAGCTCGGAGGGCAGGCCCAGGTTCGCGGTCTCGCCCTGGACCGCGTACTCCACGCCGTCGATCTCGGTGACGGCCCGGTAGTAGACCGTGGACAGGGGGGGCAGGCCGAACAGGGGGAAGTGGTGATCGGTGCCCGCCTGGGCGGAGACCGAGGTGATCAACCCGTAGTCTTCGGTGGTGCCGAACTCGACCCAGGAGATCCCCGGCTCGGAGGTGGCCCAGGTGAGCTCGACGACCGTGGCGGTGGTCTCGTTGACGGTGGCGGTCACGTCGAGGCTCGGGCCTCGGCATGCAGAGATCAGGAGCGTGAGGGCGACCAGGGAGCGCACGGCGGGCCTCGACTTTCGGGAGGGGAGGGGGACCTGTTTAGCACGCGAGAATTGCGTCAGCGCCCGATTTTTTTGACGATGGGGGCTGAAGGTGCCATCTTGGGGCCCGTGAATATTCCCCCCCTTCTTTCTGCCCTGCGGCCCACCCTGTCGCTCCGTTCCCTCTCCGTGGTTCCGGTCGTCCTCGTGGCGTCCCTGTCGAGCTGCCAGTGCCGTCAGGGGGTGGACGACTCGCAGCTGGCGGACACCCAGCTGGCCTGGGAGCCAGCCCAGACGGTGGTCCTGATCACCATCGACTCCTTGAGCCCTCGCATTCTGCTGGGCGAGACCTGGGACTGGGAGGTGGCTCCCACGCTGCACGGCGTCTTCGACGAGTCGGTGCTGCTGCCCAATGTGCTCACTCCCGCAGGGGTGACCCGGCCCGCCCTCGCTTCGGTGCTCACCGGGCTGTACCCGCAGCAGCACGGCGCTCGCACCAACTCCGCCGAGCTGCGCGCCGGCACCAGCCTGCTGCGACGCTTTCGGGACGAAGGCTACACCAGCTACGGGTTCTCCTCGAACCAGTGCCCGCTGATCCGGGACGGCGACACGGACGAGTACCTCTGCACCTGGAACGACGAGCTCACCGGGACCTACAACCTGGAGGAGCGGGATCAGCTCCTGGTGGACGGCCTCATCGAACGGCTCACCCTGCAGCCCGCCGACGATCCCATGTTCCTGTGGCTGCACGTCAACAACGTGCACCACCCCTACATGGCGGATCGGGATCTGGCCGAGGAGTACTACGGCGGCGCCTACATGGGCTTCCTCAACCCCGGCGACGACGACATGGTGGCCGACGTCACCCTGGGGCAGATCGGCTACACCGCGGACGAGCGGCGCTACCTCGAGGCCAACTACGCCGCCCAGCTCACCCAGACCGACGCCATGATCGGCGATGTCCTGCAGACCCTGCGCGACCTGGGACGCTACGACGACGCCATCATCGTCCTGGGGGCGGACCACGGCGAAGAGCTCGCGGAGCGCCAGGACGTCGACTACTTCTGGCACGGCTGCTCCCCCTACAACAGCGTGCTGCGGGTGGTCTACTCCCTGCGCGCGCCGGGGCGGATCCAGGGTGGGCAGGTGCTGGACGGGTGGGTCAGCAGCACCGACCTGGCCCCCACCATCGTGGAGCTGGCCTCGAGCTTCCGGTGGGCCGGCGAGAAGGCCGGCAGCTCCCTGGTCCCCTACCTCACGGGGGGGGCCGCGCCCGACGCCCCGGTCTACTCGGGCCGCGGCACTGGCACCGCGGTGATGATCCAGCAGGACTTCAAGTACCTGCTCGCCGATGCCGAGGAGTACAGCTCCTGCGAGCCCTACTCGGGCTCGAAGCAGGGCTACGCCAGCAGGCTCGAAGAGCTGTACAATCTGTCGGTGGACGGCGCCGAGGAGATCGACCTCATCAGCAGCGAGCCCGAGCGCGTGGTCGCCATGCACACCACCATGTGTGAGTGGATGGTGGACGTGGGCTGGGTCTCCTCCGAGCAGGCCGACGACAACCTCCTGTTCTCGGAGTGCGAGGTCTGGCTGTGCGAGGTCGGCTCCGAGTACTGCACGGACTGATCTCCGCTCGCTGGCTTCCACGGGCCAGGCTCCCTGCCTGTTCGGGGACCGGGTTACGACGGACCCATGACCACGGACCTCCCGCGCCGCGTCCGCCGCATCCTGCTGGGCACCCTGCTGGTCGCTGCGCTCGATGCGCTGGTCCTGGTGCCCGCGGCGCTCTCCAGCCGCATGGTCATCCCCAGCTGGAAGAAAGGGCCCCTGATCGACCCGGCGGCGCCCTACTCGCCCGAGAACGCGCTGGTGCTGGCGGCGGTGGCGGCCTGTGTCGCGCTGGACGTCTACATCGTCGGCCTGTTCCTGGTCCGGCGTCGCTTCGGCAAGCGCCCGTGGGTGCCCGCGGCCTTGCTGGTGCTGGCGCTGCTGGCCGCCGAGGGGTCCATGCGGGCCTGGCTGGCCGTGGACATGGTCACCTACTTCCGTCCCCATCCCACCCTGCACTGGCAGGTCCGGCCTGGGCTCGATCGGTTCCAGAACAACAAGGATCCGGGGCTGCTCACCACCAACGGCGACGGCATGCGCGAGGTCGACTCGCCCCGCCGCAAGGCCTCCGGCGAGTACCGCATCCTGGTGCTGGGCGACTCCTCGAACTTCGGCCAGGGCGTCGAGGGCGACCAGATGTGGTCGTCGGTGCTCGAGGGCCTGCTGGCGGCGGAGCTGCCCGACGCCCAGATCCAGGTCCTCAACGGGGCCTGTCCCGGGTGGACCACCTACCAGGCCCTCGTGTTTCTGGACGAGATCGGCCTGGACTACCAGCCCGACATGGTCATCGCCGGCTTCAACAACGATCCCGGCCCTGACTATCTGGGCGACGCGCAGCGCCTGACCCCCGAGCCCATCCGCACCCTCAACGGCTGGCTGTGGCGCTCCGAGGTCTACCTGCTCGCCCGCGAAGCCGTGCTCGCCTCGGCGCGGCGCCTGCAGCCCGTGGCCTACCAGCACTACTCCGCCCGCGCGGCCGGGCAGGAGCCCACCTACGGCAAGCTGGCGCAGGGCGAGGCCGCGGCCCTGGTGCCCAGGGTGCCCATGCAAGACTTCCTGGCCAACCTCGAGGCGCTGGACCGCTTGGGGCAGGAGCGGGGCTTCGAGTTCGTCTGGATCAACATGCCCATCAACCGGTCCCTGCCCGATCTGGTGGAGCGCTACGTCAACCCCGCCTACCGCAGCGCCGCCGCCCGGCTGGCCGAGGAACAGGGCATCCCGGTGGTGGACGTGGACGCCAGCTTCCAGAAGCTCCGCCCGGGGGCGCTGCACCTCACCGGACACGTCTTCCATCCCAGCGCCAGGGGGCATGCCGCCATGGCGCGCCAGGTGGCGGACGGGCTGCTGCAGGGCGGGCTGCTCCCAGGGACCGAGGCTCCCGAGTCATCCGGCGTCCAGGGCGGCCCCGCCGTGCCCGGCCGGCTTCGCTTCGGCTGCTCCTCCCTCACGCCGATCCATGCCCACGTGGCGGCCGTGCTCAGGGAGCATCCAGAGCTGGCCGAGGCGGCGGGGCTGGAGCTCGTGCTCGAGCTGTACCGCTCGGGCAAGGACCAGGGCCGCGATGTGAGCGCAGGCAGCCTGGACGCCTTCTTCACCTGCGGCGTGCCCGCGGCCCACATGCTGGCCGGTCCCCATCCTGCGCGTGTGGTGGCTTCGCCTGGTGAGCTGGGCCGCATCGCCGTGGTGGCCCGGGCGGATCGGGCCCGGCGCCTGCAGGACCTGTCCGGCGCCCGCGTGGGGATGGTCGAGGGCTCCACCCCGGCCATGTACTGGGAAGACTGGGACCGGGGCTTGGACGTCACGCTGGTCCCGCTGGGCACCGAGGAGCTGGGCGACGCCCTGATCCGCGGGCAGGTGGACGCCGCCGTGGCCTGGGACCCCTGGGTGGAGCGCTGGCTCCAGGAAGCCCCTGACCAGCTGGTGGTGGTGGCGGAGAGGCCCTTCTGGTCGCTGCTGGCCCTGTCCCTGGAGTGGGCCCAGGCCGACCCTACCCAGGCCCGCGCGGCGGCAGAGCTGGTGCAGCGCGCCCTCGAGCTGGCCGCGGCGGACCGCGAGCACTACGACGCGGTGGTCGCCGAGCTCTCGGGCTGGCCCCTCGAGGTCGTGCGGGCGGTGGCCGATCGCAACGCCATCCTCTCCGGGCGCCCTGGAGCTGGGCTGGGCATCGGCGAAGACGCCGCTGTGGAGCTGCGGCGTTCGGCCCGCTTCGCCCACGGTCCCGGGGCCGAAGACCGGCCGTGGATGGCTCCGGAGCTGCTCGAGGAGGCGCCCCGCGAGCGCTGAACCGGATCAGCCCCGGTCGGGGTGGCCGTACTCGCGCACCACCGGCGGGCGCAGGCTCTGGTGGGACCGGGGCATGCTCTCCTCGTCGTTGAAGGAGAAGCGCAGGTGGAGCAGATCGTCCTCACGGGCCAGCACGCCCCGGGCCCAGTAGGCGCCGTGGGGGGCGGGGTCGTCTGAGGCGGCGAAGCGCACCAGGGCGCTGGGGTCGTCCCGCCAGCGCTCTGGGACCAACGCAGCCGCCACGCGCCGCACCAGGACCGAGGGCTCGTCGGTGGGCACTCGCTCGGGGTAGACGCGCGCTGCGGCCGCCCGGATGCGCTCGTCGGGCTCGTTCGCAAAGGACTCCAGCAGGGTGTGAGGTCCCAGCGAGGCCAGCGCCTCAGCCGCCCTGAGACGCAGCTCCGCGTCGGGATGCTGGACGAAGGGAGCGAGGGCCTCGGCCTCGAATCCCCCCACCCGGCGCAGGGAGTCCAAGGTGGTCACCTGCACGTCGAGGTCGCTGTCGGTCAGCATGGGCAGCAGCAGGGTCACCGCGCCTGGCGCCCAGCCCAGGGCGCTGGCCGCTGCCTTGCGCACCTCGGGGTCGGGATCCGTGGTCAGGGGCTCCAACAGGGCCAAGGCGTCTTGGCGGCCCGCGGTGAACTTGCTGGCGTCCTTGCGCATGGTGGCGTCGGAGCTCTGCAGCAGCATCGGCAGCGCGGAGGGGTCGGCGGGTGGGGTGGGGGGGACGTAGCGCGGGGCCTCGGCGGCTTCGCCCAGCAGCCTGAGCGCCCCAGCGGCTTCGCCGGCCACCAGCAGCACGGGGTCTCGCAGGGCCGCTCGCAGGGCAGGGATCGCCCGGGGATCACCCAGGCTGCCCAGGGCCTGGGCAGCCGTGGTCCGGAGGAAGCTGTTGGGGTCGCCGAGGGCCGCGACCAGCGGCTCCAGGGCTCTCGGGTCACGCTGGCGACCCAGGGCCGTCGCCGCCTCGCGCCGGACATCAACGTCGGGGTCGGCCAGCAGCTGGGTCAGGACCTCGACCTGTCCGGGAAGCCAGCCGAGCCCGAACGCTGCCTTCCAGCGCTGGTAGGCGTTGGGAGACGTCAGGGCGAAGACGCACAAGGCCTCGCGCAGTGCGGGGGTGTCCTGGCCGCCCTGGGCGAGGCGAGCCAGGCTGTGGGTGGCGAAGACCTGGACCACGCTCGAGGAGTCGCCGCCCAGCTCCTGCAGCAGATCGACCACCGCGAGGCCATCCGCCGCACGGGCGCGGACCAGGGGATCGGGGTCGTGGGCCAGGATCGCCAGGGTGGCGGGGTCCTCGCTGCTCCCGGCGAGGGCCAGGCGGACCGCTACCTCGGAATCCGAGACCAGGTGTACATCCGGGTCCCAGCGCACCGCTGTGGCGCGGGCGCGCGGATCCTCGAGGGCCGCCGCAGGCTGGGGGGCGAGGTACTGTGCGACCCCCGGTACGGCGGTGGGGGCGGTAGGTGGGGGCAGGTAGGCCAGGGAGAAGTGCTCCGCCAGCTCCCGGGCCATCACCAGTCCAGCCAGCTCGGGAGTCTGGGTCGCCAGGGCGGGATCTGCCCACAGCCCCGTGCTCTGGGCGGCGTCGAGCACGCCCACCCCCAGCCAGGGCAGCCGCTGGGCCAGGTCCTGGGCCCAGGAGGGGTCGCCGGGGCCGAGCACGCCGACCACGGCGCCTGCTTGCTGCTGGTTGCCATCCGAGCGACGGATCAGCTGCGCGCTGGCGGTGTCGCTGGGCCCAAGCCAGATCACCGCGAGCTCCCCGCGGCCCACCGTTGGGAGCGTCCCGTCCCAGGGCTCGAGCGCCAGACCGAGCCCCCGCGCCAGGGCCAGTGCTCCAGGTGTGTCCACCCTCTCGGCATAGACACGGGCGGCCCAGGGGCCGCTCCAGGGCTCGGATCCGGTCGGGGCGGCCTTGGCAGCGTAGAGGCCTGGGTCGCTCACCAGCGCGGCGCCCCGGGCGTCTGCGTCGGGCCGCGTGGCGGTGGTGGGCAGCGGCCCGTCGGGGCTCCCGCAGCAGAGGAGCAGGAAGGGGAGGTGGAGCAGCACGGGGAACACCTCGGGCGGGACGCGGGCGAAGCTCCGAGGCCTGCCGTCCAGCGTGGCGACGAACCAGGCGGGGCGCGGCTACTCGGGAGCGGCCTCGGCGGGGGTGGGCAGCTCACCCTCGTCCTGCGGAGCTGGAGCGGCAGAGGGCTCGCCCTGGGCCTCGCCCGGCGGTGGGTCGACCAGGTCGGTCTTGGGGATTCGGTCGCCGTCGATGGAGATGTCCAGCCCGGTGATGGCTGCCTTGGCTACGGTGAGCGGCGAGCCGTAGTGGCCCTGGTACTCGTCCTCGCCAGGGCCGTTCATGTCGGCGTCGAAGTAGGCGAGCAGCTGGACGGGGCCGAGATCCTCGGGCACCAGGAGCGACCACTCGCCCGGGCCTTCCAGCTCCTGGACGTGGAGGGGACCGGTGGTGGGTTTGCCCTGACCAGGATCGACGGCGACCTCGAGGGTCAGGGTGCCGACGGGATCGGTCTGACCCATGTAGGCGATGGTGCCCGAGAGCTTCACGCCCTCGCCCTCACGCAGGATGAAGCCCGGCGGGGTGATGCGGCCGTAGGAGGGGGGGGCGCCCGCGACGATGATGTCGGGATCGACGACGGCATCCGCAGGGCCGTCTTGGACCACGTCGGCGCTGGGTGCGGTGCCCACCGGGCCGCCTTCGGGCAGCTCCACGAACTTCGCGGGCACGCCGGCGCCTTCGGCTCCGGGGGGTGGTGTGGGCGGATCTGGGACGGAGCATGCGAGGGTGAGGACGGTCGCCAGGATGGTGGTCGGGGTCGTGCGCATCGCCGCAGACCTCCCTGCTGTGAGGGGTGGAATTGGAGCCTGGGGACGATAGCACGTTGCATCTCGGCGGTGCACCGCGGGCATGGGAAACCACACCAGCGGCACCGTGATAGAGCGGACCTCGAGAGGATTGCCCATGAAGCTCGGCCAGGCACGGCGGCTCACGAGTCGATCACCATGAAGCCCGCGTCTCTTCCAGGCCGCGCCCCCCGTTCACGCTTCCGCAGCGGGCTCGGCCGGGCCGTGCTCGCCTGCGGTGGGGTGCTGCTCGCCGTCGCGCTGGCCGAGGGGGTCCTGCGGGTGGCCGAGCCGCTGCTCACCCCCCCGCCCAAGGTGCCCACCGTGCTCTCTGGTTGGCGGGTGCTCTGCGTGGGGGACTCCTTCGTCTACGGGCTGGGGTCGGAGGACGATCGCGGCATGTGTGAGTACCTGCAGGTGCTGCTGGATGAGCGCTGGGGACCGGGGGTGGCGAGCGTCCACAACCAGGGCATCCCCGGCATCAACTCTTCTCAGGCCCACGACGAGCTCGTGGGCTGGCTCGAGGCCGTACACCCCCAGGTGTTGGTCCTGCTGGTGGGTCACAACAACAGCTGGAACTTCAACGATCTGCACCTCGATCAGGTGGTCGGTGGACAGGGCCTGGGCGTCGCCCGCGCCATGGGCCGCCTGCGGCTGGTGCGCCTTCTGCGCCTGGTCACGCGCTACGACGAGCGCCAGGATCGACCTCTGGCCGAGGCCGAGGACGATCCCGAGCTGCGGGCCTGGTCCAAGACCGCCCGGAAGGTCACGAAGGAGCAGTGGTCCGGCCAGGAGATCCAGTTCCTGCGCGACCGCCTGCGCGAGCATCCTGGCGACGTCTACAGCATGCTGCGCCTGGCCTTGGCCCTCGACGGCACAGGGCAGCCGGCCGAGGCGGTGGTCTGGCGCCAGTGGGCTCAGGAGGTGGACCCGCAGGCCGTCGCCAGGCTGCAGGCCGATCAGAAGCGGATCGAGGCCTTTCACCAGGAGCGAGCAGGCCAGGGCCAGGACGACCACCTGGTCGACCACCCATCGGCCGATGCGGCCTTGTACCGAGCCATCACGTTGGGTGGCTCGGAGGACGGTCTGGTCGACCAACAGCGCCTGATCCTGGACGCCGTGCTGCGCTCCGATCTGGCCCAGATGGCCGCCACGGCCCAGCAACAAGGCGCCGCCGTGCTCATCTCGGGCTACCCCCAGCCCAAGGGCGCCAACGAAGCGCTCGAGCAGACCGCGCGTGAGCTGGGCCTCGGGTACGTGGACCAACAGGCCGGCTTCGCCGAGCGCCTCGCCGGCCAGGACGACCTGAGCCCCTGGTTCGTGCTGGACGGGCACTGCACCAGCGCTGGTTACCGCATCATGGCCGAGA